>Ga0194127_10001562_pt1 | contig 33367 bp, 23 predicted proteins | sample TA2KigC100mmetaG_FD_148624 | JGI IMG/M metagenome (GOLD analysis project Ga0194127, IMG submission 148624) | Freshwater microbial communities from Lake Tanganyika, Tanzania - TA2015036 Kigoma Deep Cast 100m | ecosystem: Environmental > Aquatic > Freshwater > Lake | place: Tanzania: Lake...
CGCCGGGCCAGGGCGACGATCCCCACGCGGCGCGGCCGCTTACCGCCGCTCGCAAAGCGCGTTCGGTACCACTGGCTCAACGCCGAATCAGGCTGGTAGCGCAACCAGAGCCAGGCCAGTTCGATGAGCATCGAGCGGGCCCGGCGGTTGCCGGCTTTGCTGATGCCCTGCTCGCGTTGGTCCTCACCGGAACTGTAGGGTGTGGGCGTCAGACCCAGAGCGCCGCCCACTTCCCGACGGTTGTGGAAATCGCGCCAGCCGAACAGTTCACAGGCCAGCACCCACGCGCCCACCAAACCAATGCCCACCAAGCCTTGCAGGGCTTGGGCAATACGGAGAACCTCACCGGCTGCCGCCGTCCCGCTCTCGGTCTGGATCACCTCGGCCTGCCGGGCGTCCACCTCCCGCAGTTGCGCCTCGACCAGGGCGAGGCGTGCCACCTCCCGATCCAGGCGCGCCTTCAGGTAATCCCCCACATCAGTGCGTTCCTGCAACCAGGCCGCCAGCCGTTTCGCCGTCTTCGGCAGTTCTCGGTAACCTTGGCCAAACAGCGCCGATTCGATCCGGTTCCGCAACCGTTGCCGTTCTTGCAACAGCGTTTCCCGTTCCCGTGGCAATATCCGCAAGTCTTCCACCGCCACCGCAGGCACCCGCACCACCCGCAACGCCGTGGTTTCACCCCCGACATACCGTTGCAACAGCCCCAACAGTTTGTCGGCGTCGATCCCATCGCTCTTGGCCCGCCGTTGGCGCCGCGAGACCTCGATGCTGGCCGAATCGATGACCCACACCGTGTGGCCCGCCGCCGTCAATTGCCGGTAGGGGTAAAACCCATCCCGCCCCGCTTCGTAACAGAACACCACCGGCGCCGCTACGTCCAGCCCGCACTTCGTCTTGCATTCCTCGATCGCCTGCCCCAGGGCCACATAATCACCCCCGGCAATCGTCTTGAACCGCTTCTTGGGCGCCCCCGCCACCGCCATGGCTAAGCGCCAGGTCTTCAAGCTCAACTCCAGCGCCACCAAAAGCCGGACCGGTTGGGTATCATGCGTCTGCAGCGTCTTGTCAGTCATCGTCGTGATCCTCGTTAAAACAGGGTGTTGGAAACTCCAGTTTTAATCCAAGTGGCCTGGGCCCTCAAGAGGCTGCATAGTATCTACTCGCTGGTTAGCGTGAGCGACAGCGTCCTGCCCACCCTCTTTCCGCATTTGAGTCGTTTCCCGGTGCAGAACCTGGGGTTCATGGTCCGAGATGGTGAAAAGCACGACGCCGCCGTGCCCAAACCGGCCCTCCCGCACAAGAGCTCTCCAGAAGTCGTTGAATCGATGTTGGGTGGCGTGAGCCGAGCGCTTGCGCCGCGCCACCCAAAGTAGCCCGTATGAAGCGTAGCGGAATACGGGATGATCGTGGCACGGTTCTCCGGATTCCGCTCCGCTTCATCCAGGCTACCTCGCTGCCGCATGCGGTGTTGAACGACCAAGCTCAGCAGCGGTGGGGCCGATTGAGCGATGACCCTGGGATAGCCTGCCTGCCCCAAGTGTCTGCTGCAGCGCCTGGTTCGACATTTGGGTGCTGCCATGCAGGCTGCCGTAAAGGAGTGCCGTCACTCGGCAACATACGGCCAGCCGATGGCCTGGGGTGACTGCTTCGTCGGAATGTCAGCCATCGCGGCGGTGGTAGCGGCGCCGCCCGGACCGAGCGCGTCGAATGCCGCTGCGTCCTTGTAGTACTTCAGTTGGGGGTAATGCTCGCCGAGAACCTGGCGTTCGTCACCCGGGCGCTTGAAGGCGAAGAAATTGTCGGTCGTGCCAGGCTTCGGCAGCATGTTGCGGATGCTGAGCCAGCCGAAGTTCGGGTTGCCGGCCCCGTCGCCGCGGGTCGACCAGTCCACCCAGACGACGCCGTTCTCGCGGGTGGCGAACTTCGGGCGGTCCTGCTTGCTACTGGCCACGAACGTGATATAGCCGTCGGCATTGACGGGGAACTCCTCGTCGAACGCCCCGTCGCCGACGCGGGTCGTCGCCTGCGACTCGCTCAGGCTGATCGACCAGAACCGCATCTCCGCATCTTTGCTGTCGAACACCGCCGCGCGGTTGTACGTCTTCACTGTCTTCCACGGCTTGAAGCGGATGACGACCACCTTCCCGATCTCACGGTTGATGAACGTGCGCATGTAGGTGTTGAACACGTTGGGGTAGTAGCTGCCTCCGATCTTGGCTGGAGTGGGAAGCTTCGGGTCGGAGAAGTCGAGCGGCCGCAGCGCGAACTGGTCCTTGTTGTAGTCCGGGTCGTAGGCGGCCCGCCAGTCGGCCGGATAGCGAGCCGGGAACGTGGACGGAACCCCCTTGGGGCTGGACAACGCCTTCCACTGATCCGGCGGCATCACCAGGGCCGCCAGGTTGGGCGCGAACACCTCATCGGACGACTTCGGGTCCGAGCGGATGGCATCGAAGGCGGCCTGCCCGCGCAGCACGGCGCCATCCTTGAGCGTCACCTTGACCGTGGGCACCGGCAACCCGCCGGCGTAGTCGAAGCCCCGGTCGGGGATGTAGATCCGGTACAGGATCGTCTCCACCGGGTCGCCGGTCTGCTTGTCCAGCCAGACGTTCCTGGACGGCAGCGAGTACAGATAGTTGCGCGGCGGCTGCCCGTCGTTCTGCACCAGCGGCAGAGTGGCGGGCTTTTCCCGAAGGCGCACCTCGACCGTGTACTTGCGCTTGTCTTCGGGCGTCTCGTGACGCTTCGCGCCGTTTCGATACGTGTTCACCGAGCCCTTATCCGGGTCGATCATGTAGTCGGCGGCGCCATCCACGAACAGCCCTGCCTTGTCGTAGCTGATGAACGACATGAACCGGCTGTAGGGGTAGACGCCTTCGATCTCCACCTTGGAGCCCTTCGGGCGAACGAAGACGGCCGCCCAGTAGATGGCTCCCGCGTCCGGGAACGCGCGATTGTTGAGCGGGTCGGCTCCGGTCGGGCCGTACGCGAAAAAGCCGTTGGTGAGCGTGCCGCCGATGAACTGGTCGAACACCAGTTGCCGGGGCGCCTCCTGTTCGGCTTGCTTCCGCGTACCCTGCGCTCGAGCAGGCGGTGCGCCCACGGGCAGCCCTGTAACGAGAGCACCGATAGCCAAGAGCCATCCGATGACGGTGAACGACTTCTTCTTCATAATGGGTACTCCGAGTGGACTGTGTTCCGCCGAACGTAGAGCTAACCGGGCGCGGCTATGAAAGCTGAAAAATAAAACCTCATTGTAACCGCGCTCCGGTTAAGCGCCATGTTGGCGTTTTTATTGCTTCAACCTCCGCGCCACAGCAAGCGCAGACGAAGGAATACGCTTTGAATCTAAGATCATTGAAAGCGCATCCATTTCTTTGCCGGCTTCAAAGATAAGCTTCGCGTTCCCTACACGTATTCCTGCTCCTGAATCATTGCTCACCCCAAGCCTTACTAACTCATTCATAGCATGCTCGCGAGTCAATCTTCCAGATGTATATTTCTGGAACAGATCAAAATGCTCGACGAATACCTGCTTGCCAACTGAGTTGAGTTTTCGAATGAGTTCTTCTTTGTTCATTCTCATCGCCTAACGTGATGCCGGTCATAAAATTGAAGCCGACTCCGAAATTTCAGCGTATCCGCCGACTTACCTAGAGTCAAATTTGCAATCTAAACGCGAAAAAGGGAGGTGGGCTTAATCCATTCAAACCCTATCCATCGCGCCATAGCAAAGCGCGGAATCGATGTTTTGAAGGAGGCCATGATAATGGCTTGTAAGCCACTTGAACCCGCCTCTGGCAAGGCTAGCGCCTTCAATCGTGCGAGTAGTTCGGCGCTTCCTTGGTGATGGTGACGTCGTGGACGTGGCTCTCGCGCATGCCGGCGGCGGTGACGCGGACAAAGCAGGCCTTGTTGCGCATTTCCTCGATGGTGGAGCAGCCGGTGTAGCCCATGGCCGAGCGGACGCCGCCCACCAGTTGGTGGAGGATGGAGACCAGCGAGCCTTTGTAAGGCACGCGACCCTCGATGCCTTCGGGTACGAGCTTTTCGGCCTCGGTGCTTTCCTGGAAGTAACGGTCACTGGAGCCCTGGGTCTGGGACATGGCGCCCAGGGAGCCCATGCCCCGGTAGCTCTTGTAGGAGCGGCCCTGATAGAGTTCGACTTCCCCTGGCGCTTCCTCGGTGCCGGCGAACAGCCCGCCCAGCATGATGGCATGGGCGCCGGCGGCCAGCGCCTTGGCGACATCGCCGGAATAGCGGATGCCGCCATCGGCAATCAGGGGTATCCCGGTGCCCTGCAACGCCTCGGCGACGTTGGCGACGGCGGTGATCTGCGGGATGCCGACACCGGCGACGATGCGGGTGGTGCAGATGGAGCCGGGTCCAATGCCGACCTTGACGGCATCCGCCCCCGCCTCCGCCAGGGCAAGCGCCGCTTCACCGGTGGCGATGTTGCCGCCGATGACCTGGATATGCGGGTAGTGGGTCTTGACCCAGCGCACCCGGTCCAGCACGCCTTGCGAATGGCCATGCGCAGTATCCACCACGATGACATCGACGCCGGCCGCGGCCAGGGTGGCCACCCGTTCCTCGGTGCCGGCGCCGGTGCCGACGGCCGCGCCGACCCGGAGCCGCTCTTGCTCGTCCTTGCAGGCTTGCGGGTAATCGCGCGATTTCTGAATGTCCTTGACGGTGATCATGCCGCGTAACTGGAACTGGTCGTTGATCACCAGCACTTTCTCGATCCGGTGCTCGTGCAGCAGGCGAATGGCTTCTTCCTTGCTGGCGCCTTCCCGGACCGTGACCAGTTTTTCCTTGGGCGTCATGGCCTTGGACACCGGTTCGTCCATGCGGGTCTCGAAACGCAGGTCGCGGCTGGTCACGATGCCGACCAGATCACCGTGGTCCACCACCGGCACGCCGGAGATGCCCTTGGCGCGGGTCAGTTCCAGCACGTCGCGGATGGTGGCGTCGGGAGACACCGTGAACGGGTCCTTGATGACGCCGCTCTCGTATTTCTTGACCATGCTGACTTCATAGGCCTGGCGCTCGACGCTCATGTTCTTGTGAATGATGCCGATGCCGCCTTCCTGGGCGATCGTGATGGCCAGCCGCCCTTCGGTCACGGTGTCCATGGCGGCCGAGAGCAGGGGTATGTTGAGGCGAATGGTGCGGGTGAGCTGAGTTTTCAGGCTCACATCCCGGGGCAAAATACTGGAGTGAGCCGGGATCAGCAGAACATCATCGAACGTCAGCGCTTCTTGGATTACTCGCATGGGCTCATCCTGCCGGTCGGAAAACTGTGGAAATATAGGGGATTACCTAGCGTGGAGCAAGGTTTTGCCATGCAAACGCCCGCCACGCCAGAGTCATTCCAGCCATGCCCCGGCGTTCTCCCGCATCCGGCGATAAGCGCTGGAGTGCTGGAGCAGCGCTTCATCCTGACCGTCGGCCGCTTCGCTCCGCGCCAGGGGAAAGAACACCTGCAACATCGACGCCTCGGCGATGGCGTCGAAGAAGGCGGCCTTGATGGCCCACGCAAACACACCCGCGAATACGTAGGGCCAGAAGCTGAAATTGATGGGAATGCCCTCCACCAGAATCCGGATGCCCGCCAACAGCAAGGGGTAGGCCGCCAGAAAGCCCAACCCGGAAAACAGGCTGGCAAACAGCCGGTTCTTTGTCATCCGGGTGAAGTGACGCTCATGTACGGCGAGTCCCTCGGCGGCCGATACCCAGGCATTGGTTTGTCCGGTATGGAAGTGCCAGGCCAGCAGGGTCTGGTGATTTCGACCAGGGAGAAACCGGGCCAGACGCATGGCGTAGTCGCGCAGCCTGGGAGCATCGGTGGGCAGTTTGGGACATGGATGGAGGTCAGCCATGTCGCCCTGGACCTGGCGAATGGTTTCATCCAGTTCGAAAAGGCGGGTCGTGCTGGGGAAGCACTCGGTTTGCCGCCGCTTGGCGTATTCGATCTGTGCCTTGCCCCCGGGCAGCAACTCCCCGCGCTCCTGATCCGACAACAGCGCCAGTTGAGGAACATTGACGGCATTTAGCCAGGTCGGCCGTAGTTTGTACATCAGCCAGGCAAAGAGCGCAAAGCCGATGATGGCTCCGAGAGGTCCCAGCGAACTGGCGTTCTTGGCTAGCGAGCCGAAACCGACCAAGGTGCCGGCCCCGGCTAGCGTGGCCAGCAAATACCCGAGCGCCGCGCCCAGGCAGATCGCGAACCTGTACAAAACATAGGCCATGGATTTTTCGATGGCCCTCACCGCGGCCATCAGGTCAAAGTCCCACATGATTATCTCCTCTTGCTGGTGTTGTCATTCATTAGGATAGGTCGTTCGGCAAAGGCGGGCTCGATGCCGGTTTCCGACGGTGCGATGGCTCCGTACCGTTCAGGCTCGTCCCGGTTTGCGCCGGCCCCCGACTCGGTCTTGCGACGGCAAGCCGGTCTGTTGGGTACGGAAAGGCCGCGCTTTACGGGTCACCCGGCTGCCCTCGGCCTGCTGGCCGGTGCCGGCCGGCTGCCAGGCGGGGATCAAATGCTGTTTGCCGTTGCCGATCAGGTCGGAACGCCCCATGCGCCTCAGGGCTTCGCGCAGCATCGGCCAATTTTCCGGATCGTGATAACGCAGGAAGGCCTTGTGCAGGCGCCGTTGCTTCATGCGCTTGGGGATATAGACCGCTTCGCTGTCCCGGCTCACGCGATGCAGGGGATTCTTGCCGGTGTGGTACATGGTCGTGGCGTTGGCCATGGGCGAGGGCAGGAAGGCTTGCACCTGATCGGCGCGGAAGCCATGGCGTTTCAGCCATAACGCCAGGTTGAGCATGTCCTCGTCGGTGGTGCCGGGGTGGGCGGCGATAAAGTAGGGAATCAGATACTGTTCCTTGCCGGCCTGTTTCGAGAACTTGTCGAACAGGGCCTTGAAACGGTCGTAGGCGCCCATGCCCGGCTTCATCATCTTCGACAGCGGCCCCGCTTCCGTGTGCTCCGGGGCGATCTTGAGGTAGCCGCCGACATGGTGGGTGACCAGTTCCTTCACATACTCCGGCGAGGTCACCGCCAGGTCGTAGCGCAAGCCGGAACCAATGGTGATCTTTTTGATACCCGGGATGGCCCGGGCGCGGCGATAGAGTTTGATCAGCGGGCCATGATCGGTGTTGAGGTTTTTGCAGATGCCGGGAAAGACACAGGACAACCGCCGACAGGAGGCCTCGATCTTTTCATCCCTGCAGGCCAGCCGGTACATGTTGGCGGTCGGTCCGCCAAGATCGGAGATATGGCCGGTGAAGGCCGGTGAAGTATCGCGGAGGGTCTCCAGTTCGCGGATGATCGAATCCTCCGAGCGGTTCTGGATGATGCGGCCCTCGTGCTCGGTGATGGAGCAGAACGAGCAGCCGCCGAAGCAGCCGCGCATGATGGTCACCGAATGCTGGATCATTTCGAAAGCCGGGATTTTCCGGTCGCCGTAAGCCGTGTGCGGCCGGCGTGAATAGGGCAAATCGTAAACGCCGTCCATTTCCTTTGTCGTCAGCGGGATCGGCGGGGGGTTGATCCAGACTTCGCGTTCGCCGTGACGCTGGATCAGGGCTCGGGCATTGCCGGGGTTGGTTTCCTGATGCAGGACACGCGAGGCATGCGCGTAAAGTACCGGGTCATCCCTGACCCGTTCGTAGGACGGCAGGCGGATGACACTGTGCCCGGGATCGGCGCGGCGGCGCTCGAAGCGAATGATCGATCCGCTGTCGGCGGCGGTGGCGCAGCCGGGCGGTTCCATCTGATAGTGATCCACCGGCGGGTTCAGCCGGCCGGGGCGGTCGATCTCGGTCGAGTCGATGACGAGCCAGTCCTCGGGCGGCGTCTTGCGCGGAAGGGCGGTGCCGCGAATGCCGGTCAACGCCGCCACGGGCTCACCGGCCGCGAGCCGGTGAGCGATTTCAACCACCTGCCGTTCGCCGTTGCCATACACCAGCAGGTCGGCCTTGGCGTCCATCAACACGGAGCGGCGGACCTTGTCGGACCAATAGTCGTAGTGGGCGATGCGGCGCAGGCTGGCCTCGATGCCGCCGAGGACGATGGGTACGTCCTTGTAAGCCTCGCGGCAGCGCTGGGCGTAAACCGTCACGCAGCGGTCGGGCCGCTTGTGCGGTTCGCCATCGGGCGTGTAGGCATCGTTGGAACGAATCCTCCGGTCCGAGGTATAGCGGTTGACCATGGAATCCATGTTGCCGCCGGTGACCCCGAAAAAGAGATTGGGTTTGCCGAGACGCTGGAAACCCGCGGCCGAGAGCCAATCAGGTTGCGTGAGAATGCCCACCCGAAAGCCTTGCGCCTCCAGCAACCGGCCGATGATCGCCATGCCGAAACTGGGATGATCGACATAGGCGTCCCCGGTGACGATGACGATATCGCAGGAGTCCCAGCCCAACGCCTCCAGTTCCTCCCGCGTGGTTGGCAACTGCGGTGCAACGCCAAAGCGATGCGCCCAGTAGGGGCGATAGGAGAAGAGATCGGGGGCGGGCATCATGTCTGGCGGTTAACGCGGGCAAGGATGTTGGTTAGGCGGGTATTGTAGCTTGAAGACATTGCCAGCCAGGAGGTTGTTCTTTTGACTCGCTATCTCAAAATTTGGGTTGAATGACGGCTTCCGCGCGTTTCGGCATTAAGCGAAAAGCCTGCCGAATGACCATGCGCCGGTCTGCCGGCCCGGATATGGCAGGGGCAATGGAGGCGAACCGCCTATTGATCGGCATCAATGAAAAAACCCCCGCCAGCAGAACTGGCGGGGGTCTCGTGTCAGACTCGGCTTGCGCCGGTCAGGGGACTATCTTAGCCGATATCCGGGCACAGATCGTTGCCGATCAGGTTGCCGAAGCTCGCGAAGACCTGCAGGAGCACACCGGCGATGGCCAGAGCCAGCCAGCCGAAGAAGACGAAGCCGTAGTGCAGCGGCGCTACGAACAGCTCTTCCATGAACCAGAAGGTGTGACCCCATTCGTTCAGTCCCACGTTCGGCAGGATCATGAACGGGCCGACTACGGTCACCAGGTACGGCAGCGACAGACCATCGGCCCAGAAGGGCAGACGGGTCTTGGCGTACAGGAACGCGCCAAAGCCGGTGATGATGTAGATCGGGTAGCTCAGGTAGAACTCAATGATGTGCGACGGGGTGAAGTCGGTGTCGCGCACGATGGTCTGATGCCAGGTGCCGTCCTGCTCGGTGAAGTAGGAGGCGCCCCAGTAGATGGCGTTGGCATAGGCGAACAGCCAGATCAGGTGGGTCATGTTGCGACGCAGTTCTTCACGCGGTTCGATCGCGGCCAGGTTGCGGTCACGGGTCTTCCAGATGTAGCCCCACAGGATGGAGGCGGTGACCACTTCCAGGACGATTTCGGTGTACAGGAAGTTCATCCAGTAGGTTTCGAATTCCGGTGCGAAGGAATCGAGACCGGCGGACCAGCCGTAAACGCCTTCATACCAACGGACCCAGGCGTAAAATACCGCATAGATCGCGAAGGCGAAGGTGAGCCATGCTTTGTCGAGTAACGGCTTATCGGCCGCGCCGACGCCACTTGCAATTGCTGCCATAGTAGTACCTCTTGTGTGTGGTGTGTTGAGGTGCGCTCGCACCCCGGTCAGACCTCCTGGCCTCCCGCTGCCCGGGCGTTGGCCCGGCCATGCCGGCCCCAGTCCTCGGGGCGATGCGCAGTCTACCATCCATAAACGCGCTGTCAACAAAAAAATGCGACAATTTGTCGCACCCTCGTTTTTCCAGGAAAATTGAGCCTCACCAAGATGTTCCCGCGCTACCATCCATTTAGTTTTTTCACCGCATTACAGCCTCTCTTCAACCCGGCATGCGCATGATCACCCACCTTGGAATACCCTTGCTGCTGTTGCTCGCATGGTCCAGCGGAATGCATTCCGCCTGGGGTGGGATCGTGAACGACGAAAGCCTGGCGACCGGCTGCGCGGGCTGCCATGGCATCCACGGAGAAGGCCGCGGGGCGCTCCCGCCGATTTCGGGGCAGCCGCTTGGGGTGTTGGAGAAGGTCCTGCGGGATTTCAAGTCAGGCCAGCGAACAGCCACTGTCATGCAGCGAATCACCAAAGGCTACAGTGACGCGGAACTGGGGCGCCTCGCGCGCTATTTCGCCGACAGGCCCTGAAATGACGTTCATGACCCGGCGTGGATTGCTGAAGGTCGGCCTGGCTTCCTGGGGATGGGGTCTGACTTCGTGCAGCCATCCGTTCACCCGTCCGGGCACTCTTGGAAACGCCCGGGTCGTGGTTGCGGGCGGCGGATTCGGGGGGTTGAATGCCGCCAAGACGTTGAAGCGGCTTGCCCCGGAGCTGCACGTCACGCTGGTTGAACGACAAGCGGTTTATACGCGCTGTCCCGGCTCAAACCTCGTCATCACCGGCATCGAGCCCATGGATACGCTGGCGCATGATTATGCCGACAGCGCACAGGGCATGGACATCGAGGTCGTCCGGGACGCCATCGTGGGCGTTGATATCCGGCCAAGGCGAGTGAAACTCCAGACTGGGGGCGCCTTACCCTATGACCGGCTGATTCTGTCGCCTGGAATCGATTTCCGCTGGAATGCCATCGAAGGCTATGGTGAATCCGCGAGCCTGACCATTCCTCATGCCTGGAAGGGCGGCCAGCAGACCCAGTTGCTGCGGGATCAGATCGGATCCATGCGCCCAGGCGGGGTAGTGCTGATCACCGTACCGGAAAACCCCTACCGGTGCCCGCCCGGACCTTACGAACGCGCCTCCCTGATCGCAAATTACCTAAGCAGATACAACCCCAAAGCCAAGGTGATTGTGCTTGACGCCAAAACCAAGTTTTCCAAACAGGCCGCCTTCAGCCAGGCTTGGCGCCAGCTTTATCCGGGCATGATCGAGTGGTTGTCACCCGAACTGGAAGGCAGAATTGACCATATCGACACCCGCAACCGTGTTGTTCATACAGAGTTCAACCGCCACCCGGCCGACGTGCTGAATGTGATCCCGCCTCAGCGCGCGGGTGATCTGGCTAGATTGGCCGGCGTGACCGATGAGACTGGCTGGTGTCCGATCGATCCCCTGACTTTCGAATCCAGACTCCAGGGCGGCATCCATGTCATCGGCGATGCCTGTTCCGCCGCGCCGATGCCCAAATCGGCTTTTTCCGCCCAGTCCCAGGCTCGGGCTTGCAGTGCGGCCATCGTCGCGCTGCTGTCGGGCCAAGCCCCGCCTTTACCCAGACTCATCAATCACTGCTACAGCTTTGTCGATCCCTCCCGCGCGATCTCGGTGACCGGCGTCTATGGTTACGAAGCCTCGACCCGATCCCTCGCCACACTGTCAAGCGGAGAAACAGCCCCGGATGGCGACTGGTCGACGGAAGGCATCTACGCCCACGATTGGTACGATTTAATCATGGAAGAGACTTTCGGCTGAATTCCATTGTCTTGCGACGCATGGGTAACCGGTTGATATCATTCGCTCAACGCTTGGGCCAGTAGCGTCCTGATGGCTTCCGGAAAAGTCAGTTGCAAGGCCAATTCATGCCCCCGCTCCGACATCTTCCTCCAGGTTTTGCGCACTATTCCCACCATCTTGTCCGGATCCTGGCTAATGGCAAACTCAGTGAGGTAGTTATCCAGAAACACCAGGCAGATCACATCCTCCAGCATCTGTACCTCGGCATCGGTCTTGATACCGCGCTTCTGGATCATGATCTTGACCCTGTCAATTTCGGCTTGCCCATAACCTGCCTCCGCCATCAGTTCAGCCACCCGGTCGGCATGAAACCCATAGAGGTAGGTCCGCCATTGCAGGTAACCTTCCCGCGTGGCGGGATAACTGACTCTCGGCACCTCCCAGCGCCGTAGATGCTGGCCGCGTGCGGCAATCCTCAGCAGCTCCGTCGGCTCGGGACACACCCGCTCCAGCCAGGCGGACATTCGCCTTCCATACAACAACTCCCGCGGCTCCCCACCCTCTCTATTCGGATCCCGGGCATTGGCCGCATCGATCAGCGCAAGAACCCTGTCCAATCTCGATATCATCTTCAATCTCCCAACATTACAGTTGACAAATGCATCACACCCGGCGTCAAAACCGATTACGGACTGACGATCTTCGGTTCATCTTACCGCCTGCCAACGCATCACCCAGGCTCTGGTGTAAAATTACACAATTCGCGAGGGAACCGATGCATATTTTGCTCAGTAATGACGACGGCTACTCGGCCGCGGGACTCAAGGCCCTAGCCAGCGCACTATCCGCGCATGTCGATATCACGGTGGTGGCCCCCGAGGCCAATCGCAGTGGCGCCAGCAATTCCCTGACTCTGGAAATACCCCTTCGCGTCAGCCAGGCCGAGAACGGATTTTACAAGGTCAACGGTACCCCCACCGATTGCGTGCACCTGGCTATTACCGGCCTGCTGGACCGTGAACCCGACATGGTGTTCGCCGGCATCAATCATGGCTCCAATCTGGGGGATGATGTGATTTATTCCGGCACCGTGGCGGCAGCCACCGAAGGCCGGTTCCTGGGTTTGCCCGCCGTTGCGCTCTCGCTGGCTTCGCCGAATCCCAAGCATTTCGACACGGCCGGCCGAGTCGCCGTCTCCCTGCTGGAACGCATACGCCGTTATCCACTACCGCCCGACACCATTCTCAACGTGAACATTCCCGATATTCCCTGGGAGGCACTGCGAGGGTTTAGATCGTGCCGCCTCGGTCAGCGCCATCGGGCCGAACCCGTCATTCGCGCCCTCGACCCCCGCGGGCGTGAGGTTTATTGGGTCGGCGCCGCCGGACCGGAACAGGATGCGGGTCCGGGAACGGACTTCCACGCCCTGCGCGAGGGATATGTGTCGGTGACGCCGCTACAGATTGATCTGACCCGCTACGACCGCATCGAAACACTGGCGCACTGGCTTGAGGGTGAGCCCGATCGATGAATTATCGGTTCGAAGGCATCGGTATGACTTCCCGGCGAACCCGGGAACGTCTGGTGACCAGACTCAAGGAGCAAGGTATTCGCCACCCCGATGTATTGCGTATCATGCTGGAAACCCCAAGGCATCTGTTTGTCGAGGAGGCACTGGCAAGCCGCGCCTACGAAGACACCGCGCTGCCCATCGGGTTCAACCAGACGATCTCACAGCCCTACATTGTGGCGCGCATGACCGAATTACTGTTCGAAGCTGGCCCACTCGACAAGGTATTGGAGGTCGGCACGGGCTCGGGCTATCAGACCGCGATCCTGGCGCAACTGGCCAAGCGCGTGCATTCGGTGGAACGCATCTACCCCTTGCAGCAACGCGCCCGGCGCTGTCTCCAAGCCCTGCATTTACGCAATGTGAGGCTCAAGCATAGTGACGGTGGCTGGGGCTGGGAGGAATACGCCCCTTACGACGGCATACTGGCCGCGGCAGCGCCAGGCGAAATCCCCGAAACCCTGCTCTCACAGATGGCGCGCCGCAGCATCATGGTGATTCCCGTCGGCAAGGAGGGTACCCAAATCCTCATGCGCGTCACCCGCAGCGAAGTAGGTTTCGAGGTCGAGGAGATCGAACCGGTCAACTTTGTGCCATTCGTGCCAGGCATCATCTGACCCCCCCAATTCCCGGAACTGGGAGGCTTCGCTTCGTTCTGCTCGCCTTGCACGGCCGTCCACCTTCCATTCAATAGTATCGGGCAACCTGCGCACCCACGGTGGCGACTCGCAGAACCCGCAAACTTATCCACCGGGCATCCCTATCCCCGTCAGCAATGAACCCGGACCTGCAGTTTCCTTTGGGCGGGCATGCTCACGCCCGTGGCGCGCCATCAAAAAAATCGGCTATTGATCCAAAAGTGCGCCGCGATACTCGCGGCATAACCCAGAGCGATCGCCGGAACCCATTTGAGATGAGACACAAAGGAATAAATGCCCTTGGTCTGCCCCAGTAATCCGACGCCGGCCGCCGAGCCAATGGCCAGCAGGCTGCCGCCCACCCCGGCTGTCAGCGTTACCAGCAGCCACTGCCCCTCGGAAATGTTGGGCTCCATGGTCAGCACCGCATACATGATGGTGCCGTTATCGATGAAGGCGGAAACAATTCCGATCAGGACATTGGCGATGGTCGGATTCAGGTCCGTGTACAGATAGCTCGATGCCAGTTCCAGATAACCAATAAAACTCAGACCGCCGACGCTCACCATGACCCCATAGAAAAACAGCAGGGTATCCCATTCCAGACGAGAGACATTGTGGAAAACATCGAACAGTTGATGTTGCAGTTCGGCATCAACCTTGACTGCTTCCGACAGGGATTCCGAAGCATTATCGTCATCGGTCTCGGCTAATGACTCGCTCCCCTTATGATCTTTGCGGCGTGAACTGTAGAGGTAGTAGAAGTAGAAACTCAGGTAACTCAAGCCAGCCAGCATGCCCGCGGCCGGAGGTAAATCCAGGAAGTTTTCGAAGCAGACCGCCGTGGCAATGGTCAGGAAAAACAAGGCGATGATCCCCAGTGCGCCGCGACGTAAGGGTTTCGCCTTGGCGGAGCCTGAAGGTCGCTCCCTGGGCACCCAGAAATGCATGATCGCGGCTGGCACAAAGAAGTTGACGACTGCGGGCAGAAACAAGGAAAAGAAGTGTGCGAAGGGCACCACCCCTTTCTGCCAAACCAACAGGGTGGTGATATCGCCAAAAGGACTGAATGAACCACCCGCATTGGTCGCCACCACGATATTCACGCAGGCGATGGTGATGAAGCGGCGGTTGTCCCTGGCCATCGTCAGGACCACGGCGCCCATGAGCAGGGCCGTGGTCAGGTTATTGAGCACGGAGGACATGAAAAAGGACAGGATGCCGGTGATCCAGAACAACTTGCGGTATCCCAGCCCCCGACTCAACAGCCAGACCCGCAAAGTGTCAAAGATACCTCGCTGTTCCATGGCATTCAGATAGGTCATCGAAACCAGGATGAACAAGAACAGTTCGGCATACCCTTCGAGTACGCCTCGAAACGCATGACCGGAATGTTCCCCCAGCCCATTCCGGACATAGACCGCGGCAATGAGAACCCAGATGAGGCTGGCCGCGAAGACCATGGGTTTGGACTTCCGCAGCATGGTCGACTCTTCCATCATGGCCAGGATATAGGCCAGGAAGAAAATCGCCAGGGCGCCAAACCCTACCCAATGACGCGTCAGATCGAGAGACTGTAAATGAGTGCCGGCCTCGGTCGCCAAGGTGATGTCCGGGAAAATCAGGAAGAGAACCGGCACGAAGGTTGTACAACGGCGCATGGCTAGGCTGACTCCATACTGTGATGACGAAACACAAAGGATTGACTTCGGGATCTCATGGCAAGGTCATGTAAGGTCCAATGCATATTGGCAAAAATGCTCACGAGGCTAATCGGCCCGTTAACGAGGAGACATTGATCCAGCCGTAGCGGTTTCCGTGTCACCGTCCTCTTAAGGCCTCATGGCAATAAGCGATCCAACAGATTATTAGGTTGGTTATCCGCGTGCCCACTTACTTTGCCCGCAGCGGCTACTGATGACTCTTGCGCGACTGAGTGGGGTGGCAATTACTCCTGTCGTGCCTGCGGCTGACGGGTCACTCCGGATCCCAGGCTGGACGACCCATGCTGTTGGGATTGGTGATTCCCCAATAGCCCCAGTTACCCCAGGGCCCCATGGGGGACCATCCAGCCTGCTGGTTCTCTGAAATCTCGTGCGTGATCATCTCCCTGTTGGACTTTGCCATATCGACAGAAAGCTGCTGCAACCTGTCATATTCCGACTCCCTGCCGATATATAGGCAACTGCAAACATCGGGATCGGGATAGATGTAGTAGACATTTTCCGGTCGCGGTATGCGGGTGACGGTCTCTGCCGGCAACGACCTGAGCATTTCCTGTCGCTCCCGCGTATCCGCCAGCATGATCTTGAAGCCCGCCGCCTTGAGCTGATTTTCCATTGAGCGCGTACTGGATTCACGGATGTCATGCTCGACCTCGGCGCAGCCACTCACGGCCAAAGCCGCCAACAGCATCCACAGGCGGGGGGGGGAGTAATTATTCATTAAGCCGTTCGCTGGTCTGAGAATTCATGATTCGGAACCATAAGCATACCGCAGCCAGTCGGTAGCTTAGAAAAAAAGACCTATACCATTCTGCCATAACGCAGAATGGCGTAACCAAGTAGTCTCATCGAAACAAGGGTGGGGCGCAGTTCACCCCACTCACACTGGTTCGTTCAACCTTGACGCCTGACGTGGAACTGGGCAACGAAACGGATCCATTCCGGCCGACTCAACCCCGAAGGCGTACCGGGATCCGTTGCCGCCCAAAATGGCCCACCTCCGTCCCAAAGCGGCCGGCCAGCGGGGTAGCGCACACCGGACATCGCCCCATTACGTCAAGTTCATAGCGGAGAATCTGGTGCCAGTCACGTTCGATCAACACCCTGCCACACCCTGTACAAGCCGTGGTTCCTCCTTCCACATCATGTACATTGCCGGTATACACATGGCGCAGACCATTCCCCAAGGCAATGCGCCGGGCGCGCTTGAGGATATCGGGCGAAGTCCGCTCCACATCATTCAGCTTCCAGGCGGGATGAAATGCCGTGAAATGCAGCGGGACATCGGTCCCCAGGTGCTCGGCGATCCAGCGCGTCATGCCATCGATTTCCGCCGTGCCATCGTTGAGTCCGGGTATCAGCAATGTGGTAATTTCGAGCCAGCAGTCGGTTTCCCGCCTGACATATTGCAGTGTCTCCAGAACGGCGGCCAGATGCGATCCCGTCTGTTTGACATAGAACTCCTCGCTGAAGGCTTTCAGGTCGATATTGGCGGCGTCCATCTTCGCGTAGAACTCACGCCGGGGTTCGGCATGGATGTAGCCCGCGGTAACCGCCACGGTCTGAATCCCCCGGGCGTGACAGGCGTCGGCGGTATCCATCGCGTATTCGGCGAAAATCACCGGATCGTTATAAGTGAACGCCACGCTCCGACAGCCCGTCTCCACCGCCACCTCGGCGATGCGCTCGGGACTCGCGGCATCCTGTAGCTTGTCCATCTCCCGGCTCTTGGAAATATCCCAATTCTGGCAAAACTTGCAGGCCAGATTACAACCTGCCGTACCAAAGCTGAAGACGCGGCTACCCGGATAAAAATGGTTCAGCGGCTTCTTTTCGATGGGATCGATGCAGAAGCCTGAGCTACGACCATAGGTCGTCAAAACCATGGCATCGTTCTGGCGGGCCCGCACGAAGCACAGTCCCCGCTGGCCCTCGTGCAAGCGACACTCCCTGGGACAAAGATCGCATTGCAGACGACCATCCTCCAGCCGATGCCACCAGCGCGCCGGATGAGTGCCATTGACATTGATCTCGTCGCTTGTCGCGTTCATGCCCCGACCTCCCCCGTTTCCTGAAACAGTCGCACCTCGTATCGTGCCAGCTCCACATCCTCGGCCCAGAAATCCTCTGGCAACCCCGCCTTGCGCTTTAGCGCCGCGAGGAATTCACGCCCATCGGGTAGCTGCGCCCAGACCTGGGGAAGGAAAGTGCCGCGGTAATGCCTCCAGCCGAAAATCAACCCATCCACACCAGGCCGCAACACGCTCAAGGCCTCGGCTTCCGAACTGACATTGAGTATCCGGGGCGCCCCCAACAGGGAGACCTCGACCTCCAGCCCGGACCACTCGCTCAGCGTAAGAGGCTGAAAGCGCGGATCTTCGAAGGCAGCCCGATGGGCGTTGCGTCGGACATCGCTTTCGAGACTGTCCTCGCCCGCCACCAGGCGGCCCATGCAGCCGCGTAATCGCCCCCGGTGATGCAGCGTCACGAAAGTCGCTCCGGGTTCCCGCAAGGCGGGATGATAAGGCTCTTCCCGCAGCGGCAATCCCAGCCGCGAGGCGATGGCATTCCTCGCACGCGTGAGCAAGGCCGGACCCAGGTCGGCGCATCGGTCCGAGTCAGCGGTTCCGGTATCCTCCTTGGGCTTACCGGTTGGCTCGGGCCAGAAGGCCAACGCCGCATACCCCACCACCCGGGAGTGGTCGCCCGTGATATCGCCGGAATTACACATATTGAGTAATACCGGCTTCAGCCCGTGCCGGGTCGCGGCCAACAAAGCACCATTGACCGGATAGGCGCCACAGGCATCGTAAGGGTCGAGCCGGCTTTCGCGGTTGAGTATGCGCTGTACGGTCTGTTGGTCGCGCCGCCGGGCCTGATCATAGTCCAGGAAATGCGACAAATCGCTACTGATCACAATCAGAGTCTCATCCCCGCCCCATAGCACCTCCAGAACCTCGGCCACCTGCCGTGGAGTAGCATCGCCCACCACCAGTGGAACCAGGGTGAAATCGCCCAGTGCCTTTTGCAGAAAAGGCAGTTGCACTTCAAGCGAATGCTCCCGGTCATGAGCCGGATCACTCACCACTACTTGCGGCACATGGCGGATCAGCTCAAGCGCATGCGAATCCAACGGCACATCGCCGAGCGGTGTCGAAAAGGCGCCCACGCTGGGCATCGCCAACCCGTTGACCGCCCCCCGATGGGCGGGAAAAAGCAAAATGACTCGGCGAACGCGCCCGGCGTACAACCTGAGCAGCGCATAAGCCGAGGCCGCTATGGCGCCGGAATACAGGTAGCCTGCATGGGGCACAATCAGAAGTTTCGGCGGATTCGGGTGGGAGACCTCGGAGGGAATTCGCAGCCAGCGCTCTATCTGGTCAGAAAGAGCTTCCGGAGAATCGGAATAGAACTGACCCGCCACGGCGGGAGGTCTACGAAGAGTGTTGCGATGAGGCATGGCGAGGAACCGGTGGGTTGGCGTGAACCGGCACGATATCACTGTTTAGCCCCTAGAAACACAGGCTTGCGTAGCACGTGACCGACCGGTAATGGCTGCGGATATTGGGCCGTACCACATTTGATTCAAGCCAAGGCTGAACATGCCCCCTCGAACGCATGCTGACCTGGATGCCTGAACACTGGCGTGCTCCATGACCGGCTCATCCCTTTACCAAGATTCCCTGCAATCACAGGGGAACATTGCCTGGGCACGATTCGCCCGAGTGACCGGATTGCCTGGATCAAAGCCCGGTACAACGGCGCCGCGGTGACTCGAACTCCCTGGAGTGTGTGGAGAGCATCTACCCACGGGTCAACCAATAGTGCTTCAGGTGATACGCCGCCATCAGGCGTTGCGTCAGAAAAAGCAGACTCATCGACAAGGCATAGCCTAGCGCCGCTCCAACCCCCTTGTACCAGAACCCCATGAACACGGTCAGCATGAGGTTGAGAAGTAGCGCGATAGCCGTAGTAATGAACACCTCTCGCTGTCGCTTGATGAACTGTAGGACATAGGGTGAATCCGAGAACAGGGCATTGACCGAAGCGCCGGCCGCCAGTACGCACAGCACTTCATACCCCTCGCGAAAGTCGTCGCCAAACCAGCTCAGTATTTCACGGCCAAAAATGACGACGCCCCCGAAAAACAGAACCGTCAGGCTACCCAGCACCACCCAGCGATGCTTGCTCAGGTGTCGCATGGCCAGTTGGTCGCGCCGCTCCATATAAATCGACATCAAGGGTATGTAAAAGCGATTGGTGGTATTCGCCAACAACACGATGAAGGTACCCGTCTGAGCGGCTACGGCATAGATACCCACCACGGACTTGGACGTGAACAACAACTCCAGGAGGATGACGCCCGAACTGGCGATGACACTCAACATCCAGCTATTGAATAAAAACGGCATGCCTCGCCGCAGCCATTTGCCCGATAAATAGGTCGGCTTGGCATGCCAAAATTGTGCGGGTATCGAATTCCTGACCAGATGAAAGATGGCTATCAGCGCCAGCATCCAGGCCAAGCCAAAGGCAATCGCAACACCGATGGCGGTATAGGGAACCTCAAACAGCCCAATGAGATGAATCAACACAAAAAAGTTGGCCGGCATCATGAACCGATAGATGACGACGGCCTGAATTTGAGCGCCGTTGGCGGTTGCCACTTCGACCAAAAACAAGGCCACCGCAATGACTGGCAGGAATGACGTGAGCACGATAACCGCCAGATGCGAATCATCCTGCTGGCCGGCCAGCGTACTGGATAACGTCAAGGACAGCAGAAGCACCAGACCCACACTCACCACAATGATGGTGTGCAAGGAAAACCGCCAGAAACCGTGGGCATGGGACCAGTCCTCACGCTCCTGGTAGACCGGGAGGCAGCGTAGGGCGTACTTTTCAAGGCCTAGTGTCGACAAGGCGCTAAGCACTGTCACCATCGAAAGTGCGACGCTGTAGTCGTCGAAATCACTCACGGTCAGTTTGCGGGCCAAGGCGATGCTGGCGATATACAGGAGAAAAAAGTTTCCGACGGCCAGCAGACTCAGGCTGAGAGCGCGTAAAGAGTGCCCATGCAGCAGGTAATCAATGATGGGTGGATCGGGAGGTTTTTTCAGCGACATGGACACAATCATGACCATCCGACACAGTTCAGCGGCTTAACCAATTCGTATTCACTCGTCAGTTAATCCGGGACATGTCATCCTTGCTTGCCATGTAAGACAGACTGGTCGTTCATAAAACCCAACCTCTTCATGGACGATCAGGCACGAGGTCATCCTGTAACATTATTTCAGCTTAACATTGATTCCATTCGATTCCTCTAGCCCATCAGCTTTATGATAGCCAGTCGGTCAACCTCGAGGCCAGCGAGATCGAGGATTGTGATGGTCAATCATCATTCCCTCAATGTTTAGATCAATCACGCTGGTTGCACTGAGCTTGACGCTGATCACGATTGGTTTGGGCACTTTCGTCCACACCGTGAATAGCGGACTGGGCTGCCCGGAATGGCCCGGCTGCTACGGTAAACCCCTCGTTGAAATAGCCTCGGCGAATACACCTGGATTCAACCCCGCATCAGCGGAGAAATTGGCGCGGGTGCGCATCGATATCCGGGTGCATCGTTATATGGCCGGCTTGATCTGTCTTTCCATCCTGATCCTTTCGGCATGGGTGTGGGCTCTGCGGCAGAACCGAATGCGGGCCATCGTCCTGATCATGATCAGCCTCGCCTTGGTCATCCTTCAGGCGCTGCTGGGACTGATTACACTACAGCACAGTCTACTGCCCGTGGCGGTAGCCAGCCACCTGTTGCTAGGATTTTTTCTTCTGCTGTTACTTTTCCTGCTGTTTCTCACGGTGGGCGAATCAAAACCTCCACGGATGCCAGGAACTCCTCTGGTCTGTCGACTCTGTGCCTGGCTGGGTGTCATGGCAGTGATTGGGCAATTAGCCCTGGGTGGGTGGGCCAGCGCCAACTACGCCGGCCTTGCCTGCCCGGATTTTCCCGCTTGCCAAGGGTTGACCTGGGCTGACTATGATTTTCGGGAAGGCTTTGCCATCGATTTGGCTGACGATCCCATCGGTGGCAGGGACATCATGCCGTTAACGGCCCGGGCGGCCATTCACTGGGCGCATCGCATGGGTGGCTTGGTCGCTTGTCTGGTGCTCATCCTCCTCGCGATCACCATGGTTGCCAATGCACATGGTAGCCATGTAAGGAAAACCGGTATCGGTCTGGCCTTGCTCACACTGATTCAAACAGGCTTGGGGGTTGCCGCCATACTCATGCGCTTGCCGATAGCGATCGAGATCCTCCATGCCGTCATGGCCGGCCTCTTGCTGCTGATGGTGGCGTATGCATGGATTCTTCTGAACCGCTACGCCTGAACACAGAACGGTTCATAACCATCCGCCTTCAACCCGCCCCTACTATCCTGCGGGAAGGGAACCCGGGCGTCTTACGGTATGAAATGACTTCCGAGGCGCGTTACGCGACCTCAACCATGACAGGGCGGATTCAAGCGGCATGGGCTTGGAGGACGAATCCCATGTCCACAAAGATCAACGGGTTTTCAACCGTGCCGTCTACTCGCACCGCAGGCGGGCGACGTCCTCGTGAGCCGTCTAGTCGCCGCGTACACGCCCTCGGAACCGTTGATCGTGCGGCAGGACGACACCATCGCGCGGCGGTGGGGCGGAAATCCATTCTTGCGGACAAGGGTGGACTGAACCTGACGGATGCTGAACCCCTACGGCGCGCGGCGCGCCGATCTTAAAGTCCACTTGGGTCTATTCGACGCCCCAGCGATTCTGACACGAGCGGCAGGTCTGGGCGTCGAAACCAATCTCGGCAGATTACAACGTTATTAGAAATCCCCCGCCACAACCGGGGCGGGGGATTATTACTGATTGCTCAGAAGCATCTGGCAAGCGAGCTATGGCGCATTGGACAGCAAGACATTATCCAGATTAAATACGATGGATTCATCGGTATCTGTCTGAAAAAATACGAACCGATAAGGAAGATGCTTCGAGTTCAAATCAGACATGGGTATCTCCACATGAATCCAGGTATTGGGTTGCGGATTGAGCGGGAGATAGTTCGATAGCTTGGGCACCAAGGAATCGTTGGCCAACAGAACATAGACGTGCTGAAGGGCGTCAACATTATCCCCTGCGTTGATATCAAAACTGAGCTTGCCATAGGCCTCCTGATCCAGAAACTTTTCAGCATCCGGGTCTGTCAACATGAAGCCTGCGCCACCCCAAACGCATGATTCGGTAAATCGATAGGAATAAGTGTGTCCTGGATAAACGTTCAGAGTGTCCAATAAATCCCAGTTGTTGCAATAATTCCAGGCGTCAGCCTGCCATCCATCTGGAATCTTGCCATCACGATAAAGAACCAAATCCGCCAAGGGGAGGCCAGTAGCTACTACTTCTACTCGATTCGACGGGCTGGAGTATTTGTTAGCTGAGCTTTTATATGCCCTTACGCGATAGGCATAATGGCCAGCAGGCGGTATATCGACATGGCTAGTGGAATCAGCCGCCACCAACCCGACCTGTTTGAATGTCAACGTACCCCATGGCGCGCGTTCGATGGAAAAGGCATCCTCGTTATAGGATTTGTCTTCCCATTTAAGCCTCACATTCTGTCCGACCGTTTTGGCTTGCAGGTTACGCGGAGGCATGAGCGTCACAACCCCGGGAGGATCGACCTTGATAATTTGAATCGTCTGGGCGGTCAATTCGCCGTCGCTGACGGTCAGTACGACCGTGAAGCTTTGAATGGCGTTACTGGCATTGGCAAAATCGTGATGGATTTCCTGGCCTTGGCCGGTATGGCCATCTCCAAAATCCCAGTCAAAGGTCAGTTTGTCGCCGTCCGGATCATAGGATTGGCTGGCGTTGAAATTAACCGGTAAAGGAGTATTACCGGATTTGAGGTCGACCACCAGAGCGGCCGTGGGTTTGCGATTCCAGACGGGTTTGGTCCTGAACGCATCGCGGATGGAATACAGCAGATCATTGGGTTTGGTGGCGCCCAGCCGGTAGGCTTCGGGTAAGGTCCAGAGAATGGCGCCGCCCAGGCCTTGAGCGCGCACATAGGCGCCCTTGGCGGCTATCGAGCGCCGATCCTCGTAACTGATGAATGTGCAGGAATTATCACCATAGGGTTTGGAATAGCTCAGGAATGGGGCCTCGGCCTCCATGTCATAATGATAATTAGGAGTCTTGTAATAGCGCGACAGGATATTCGCATAACTCATGTCGTTATCGCTGGCAATAACTCCACTGCCTTGAGGATCTTGGCGTGGGCCGGTGACCGGCGCGCCCCAGCAACTGCCATAGGCCCCAATACCAATACCTATCTTGTTGGCGGGCGCCCCCTTATTCAGATAGATATCCACGGTCGACTTGATAGAACTCGGATATGACGGTTGATCGTCAAAGAGGGCCGAACTATGCCAGCTTTTCCAGCCATCCCATGAATCGGCCATACCATACGTCATGAGATTGAACTGGTGAACAGATTTGGCGATTTCAATCAGATCGGGATGCACATCATCCGGGAAATTCCGGTTTTTCCAGAAGGCATCGTAGGTAATGATGCCTCTGGGCCAAGCGTTACGGAATTGCTTGATGAACTTGAGGGCCAAGCCATAGTTATAGACAGGGCCCTTGACGGCTTTAGGACACCAGGGATCATCATCAGCCATAACTTCGAGGCAGTCCTCAAAATCCAGGTCGATACCATCAAAACCCAGCCGTTTGGCATTGGTCACGACTTCCTGCACGAAGCGGCTCCGATTCTGATCCGACATGGCCTGAGGAAATTTGTTGGCGCCAGCCCCACCCAACATCATCAAGGCCTTCTTCCCCTTGCTGTGAGCGCGTTCGACCAGATTCTTGGCAAACGCTTCACCGGCCACATCATCGGCCATAAACAGGTAATCGAGGGTGCCATCTTCCTTGGGGAAGACCATGCCAACGACCAAATGGGTCAATACCGAGAAATCGATGGACTCGGGCGGCATCAAATTTTGCTGATAGCCGGGATAAAATGCCGTGACCCATTTAGCCTGCGCCGCACCAGAGGGCTGAAATACCCCTAGAATCAGTAAAATCAGGAAAGCAGTTTTCGAAAATTGTTGTGAGATAGAGCGTAGAAAGGTTGCCATGACGGCTGCTCCATAGTACTTGATTGAAAAAGCCCTTATGACCTGCAGTGGTATCATGTTTGGAGAGGCAAAATGCAACTCCCGCAATGTGTGTCATACAAATCCGTTGCATCGCGCCATTCGGCCAAAAATGCGCCGAACTCTTCCGAGCCGAAAACAATGCATCGGAAAAACGCTAGCAAAGAGATCGGTAGTGGTCAATAAATTAAAAATACAACATACATTAACTAACAGGCTTCACCCGCCTTGCGCGCGGTCTGATGCAGGCCTGGCCGGCTATGACCGTCCAAGTAATGCCAAGGCCGCGGTTCGCCCCTGCGGTTCCACCACCGGTCCATAGCCCCGCCCATCGTGACCTCCACCAACGCTTTATCTCCCACTGCTTGTACCACTGTCGCGCAGCCTGCCCTAGCCATCATCGGCGGCGGGCCGGCGGGGTTGATGGCCGCCGAGTGCGCGGCCAGCGCCGGCTGCGCGGTCGACCTCTATGACGCCATGCCCTCGGTGGGGCGGAAATTCCTCCTGGCGGGCAAGGGCGGGCTGAACCTGACGCATGCCGATCCCCTGGAGACCTTCCTGAACCGCTACGGCGCGCGGCGCGCCGATCTGGAAATCTGCTTGCGCGCGCTCGACGCTCCCGCAATTCGCGCCTGGGCGGCAGGCCTGGGCGTCGAAACCTTTATCGGCAGTTCACAACGTATCTTTCCGGTCGGGATGAAAGCCGCGCCCCTGCTGCGCGCCTGGCTGAAACGCTTGCGTGGGCTCGGCGTACGCTTCCATGTCCGCCATCGCTGGCGCGGCTGGACCGAGCAGGGGGATTGCCGCTTCGAGACACCCGACGGCGCCATCACGGTTCGCCCCGGGGCGCTGATACTGGCCCTGGGCGGCGGTAGTTGGGCGCGTCTCGGTTCCGACGGCGCCTGGCAGCCCTGGCTGCGGGAGCAGGGCATTACCGTGCACCCCCTGAAACCCGCGAACTGCGGCTTTGACACGGGCTGGAGTCCATTTTTCGCCGAGCGCTACGCCGGCGCGCCCCTCAAGCCGGTCATCGCCGAGGTCACCACGATGGCTGGCCACCGCATCTGCCAACGCGGCGAGTGTGTCATCTCCCGCACCGGCCTGGAGGGGAGCCTCATCTATGCCTTATCGGCCCCGTTACGGGAGGCGATCGAACGCGATGGCCGATCCCTGTTGCGGCTGGACCTGGCGCCAGATCGCGACGAAGCCAGCCTGCGCGACAGGCTGAATGAACCGCGTGGCGGGAGAACCCTGACGCAGACGCTCAAGCGCCTGGCGGGACTGTCTCCCGCCAAGGTCGGACTGTTGAGGGAGTTACTGGACCGTGAATCAATCCTTGATGTCGCCCAACTCGCCGCCGCGATCAAAAGCCTGCCCGTGCCGGTGCTGGCGCCCCGGCCGCTCGACGAAGCGATCAGCAGCGCCGGCGGCGTGGCTTTCGAAGCCCTGGATGCTCATTTCATGCTGCGCGCCCGGCCCGGCGTCTTCTGCGCGGGGGAAATGCTCGACTGGGAGGCGCCGACGGGCGGTTATCTCTTGTCCGCCTGCCTCGCCACCGGCCGCGCGGCGGGATGGGGGGCGGCGGCGTGGTTGCGGCGATCGGTCTGAGTCGCGCCGCCAGATCCGTCATCCTACCTTTGGCGTACCCTCGCTTTCGCCATACAGTCATCAACCGCCGCGGCGAGTTCGGTCAGAACTGGCGGCGGTTTGTGAAAGACCTACGGGCTGGTTTATAGTCTCCCCGCAATGTCGTTCAGGCGCTTCACCTCCAATCAAATCGTTCCCATGCCGGGCTGGCGCCTTTCCAAACTGTTGATCCACTGCATTCTGGCGCTGACCTGCATGGTAGGCCCAGCCTGGCCGGATGAGGATGACGAGGAGCGCGTGTCGGCAACGCCGCGGTTCATCCGCGGGATCAATGCCGTCCAATTGACGCCCGAACAAGTGACGGCGGCGGGTCTGGTGTCCCGGCCACTGGAAGCCGCGGTGCGGGAAGCCGAAGTCACCAGCTTTGGCAAGGTGCTGGATATTCAGCCACTGCTGGACTTGCGATCGCGGCTGAGGGCGGCGATGGCTGACACCGAGGTGGCTGAAGCCGCCCTGCGCCTGGCGGAAAAGAATCGAAACCGCATCCAGGCGCTGTATCAGGCCGACATCATCGCCAGCCGTGAACTTTCCCAGGTTGAAGCCCAATGGCAAAGTGACCGGACACGCGCGGAAGCCGCGCGCCGGCATGGCGATGAAATCCGGCGAGAGGCGTTGAATCTATGGGGTCAGTCATTGGCGCATCTGGCCCTGGAGGGCGAAGCCGGACTGCTGGAAAGTCTGGCCACGCATCACCGGGTGCTGTTACAAATCACGCTGCCGACAGGCGTGAATCCGGCGGCCAAGGGCGTCACGATCCACGTCGCCCGCGACTTTATCCGGGACAAGGCGGTGCTGGCGGAACTGGTCTCCGCGGCGCCGCGCACCGATGAACTGGTCCAGGGCGAAACCTGGTTTTTTCACGCGCCCGCCGAACATCTGCGCGCCGGCATGCGGGTGAATGCATGGGCCAGCGCGGGCATTCGCCGACAGGGCGCCGCGCTACCCCTGCCTGCCGTCGTCTGGCATGCGGGGCGGCCCTGGGTGTATCGGGAGGATGGCGATGGGCATTACACGCGGCTGCCCATCGACCCGGATGCGCTCGCCAACCGCTTCATCGGCGCCGGCCTGCCGCCGGGTACGCGCGTCGTGGTCGCGGGGGCGCAGACACTGTTATCAGAAGAGTTCAAGGGACAGATACCGGATGAAGATGAATCGACCGAAAATCGCTGAGGGAAGCGAGGCCATGTCGCCAAACTCCCTGCCCATGCCGGCCATCCGCACGGCGAGCGCTATCGTATGGATACTCTGAAACCCGTCGCATGCTATTCAATTCACTGGAGTTCGTTCTTTTCTTTCTGCCCAGCGTGTTGGGCGTCTACCTATGGCTCTGGCGACAGGGCTGGTCGCGCGCGGCCATCAATTTCCTGACGCTGGCCTCGCTCTTCTTTTATGGCTGGTGGAACCCGCGCTATCTGCCCCTGATCATCGGCTCGATCCTCACCAATTTCAGCCTGGCGGGGTGGATGACACGGCAATTCCGCCTGGGCTCACCCCAGCGCGGCATTCTGGTGCTGGGCATCGCGTTCAATCTGCTGCTGCTCGGTTATTTCAAATATGCCAACCTGTTCGTCGATACCCTGAATCAGGTGGCGGACACGCATATCGAACTGGCTCGCATCACCCTGCCGCTGGCCATTTCCTTCTTTACCTTCCAGCAGATTTCCTTCCTGGTCGACACCTGGAAGAAGAAGGGACATCAATATCCCTTTGAGCGCTATGCCGCCTATGTCACGTTTTTCCCGCACGAAATCGCCGGCCCCATCATCCGCCATCACGAACTGATCCCGCAATTTGCGCTGAATCCCTGGCGCGAGGGCTTGTGGGAACGATGCGGCCGCGGCGCCACGCTGTTTACCATCGGTCTGGTCAAAAAGGTGTTCATCGCCGACAACCTGGCGAGCATGATTGCCCCGGTCTTCGCCGCCGCCAACCAAGGGGCGGCGCCTGGACTGGACGCCTGGGTAGCCTCGATCGGTTTCGCCTGGCAGATCTTTTTTGACTTTTCCGCCTATACCGACATGGCGCTGGGCGTTTCGCTGTTGTTCGGCTATACCCTGCCGATCAATTTCGACTGCCCCTACCGCAGCACCTCGATCAGGGAACTCTGGCAGCGCTGGCACATGACGCTCTCGCGCTTCCTCCGCGATTACCTGTTCGTGCCCATGGCGACCAGCCGCTGGCTGCCCTACCCTCGCTTCACCGGCATGGTCATCACCATGTTCCTGGCGGGACTCTGGCATGGCGCTTCCTGGAATTTCGCGCTGTGGGGGCTGATCCAGGGCGTCGGTCTGGCCAGTTATACCCTGATCGACAAGCGCTTTCCGCGCCGGCTGCCCGCCTGGCTGGGCTGGACGCTGACCATGGTGTTCTGGTTCGAGGGCGTTCCGCTCTTTCGCGGCGAAAACTTCAAGGCCGCGCTGGAACTCTATCGCGCCATGCATGGTTTTGGCCTGTCAGGCTTCACGCTCAACCTCCAGGCCATCGCCTGGCTGGTCGTCGGCGGCCTGATTGCCGTCATCGGCCCGGCCAGCCAGGACCTCGCCTTCAAGCGTGTACAGCCCCGGCCGGCGCTGGCCTGGCTGATCGGCCTCGTCATCTTCGTATCGCTTTTTGTCATCGGGAGTGAAGTTGAACAGGAATTCATCTACTTCCAGTTCTGAGGCCGCCTGGCGGCGGTTCGCGCTGACCCTGCTGGCCGCCGCGCTGCTGTCGGCCGGCCTGCTCTACCTGTTGATTCTGATCATCGATCCCTATGACTCGGCGCCCTTCTCGCCGAACTGGGACCGCTATCCGCCCCGGGGCGACCACCGCCACTGGAACGCCAAGCTGCTCAAGCAGCCCCGCTTTGACAGCCTGGTCATTGGCACTTCAACCGCCATGCTGCTGAAACCCGACGATCTGAATCGCACCCTGGGCGGAACCTTCGCCAATCTGTCGATGCCGCTCTCGACCGCCTGGGAACAGATGCGGGTGCTGGAACTGTTTCACCATTACCATCCACACCTGGCCGCGGTCGTGGCGGACCTGGATTTCCTCTGGTGTCACGCCAAGGAAATGCCGGAGCATGGCAACGAAATCCTCCGTCGCGGCTACCCCGAGTGGCTGTACGACACCAACCCCTGGAATGACCTGCCGCCCTTCAATAAAACCAGCCTCAAGTCCGCGTGGGACCAGACCCGCGCACTGCTTGGCATCTACCGGCCCTATGCGCGCTGGCTCGATGGCTACGAGGACAACAGCACAACCCTCCACGCCAGCAATGACCCGGCCGCGATCCATGAGCGGCTTTACCACAGCACCCCGGAAAATCTGATGAAAGACCGGGGCCCCCTGACCCAACTGCGCTACCCGTCCCTGGAGCAGTTCGAGTCGATCATGCGACAACTACCGCCGGACACGCTCAAGATCGTGTTCTTCCCGCCGATCCATCACCTGTTCCAACCCAAGCCCGGCAGCGTCCAGGAAACCTTGTGGAACGGCTGCAAATCCCGCGCCGCCAATCTGGCCAGACAACTGGAGAACGCCTATGTCGTCGACTTCCTGCTGCCCTCGCCCATCACCCGCGACGATGGCCACTACATCGACGGCTACCACTACACCCCGCGGGTCGCCAGCCAACTAGCGGAACTGCTAGGCCAGGTCCGCTCCAACCCCGGCGTTGCCGACGAGCGCTACCGGGTGCTGGCGGCGCCAGGACATTGAGACCTCCCATCATGGCGGCCATCCGGCAAACGGTGCATCACCCATGTCGGTTACTGCCTGACGCGAGGCCGAGCCGAACGGCAAACTTCCCCAGTCATCCCCGCTGATGCTTTCTGGCATCATCCGGTTCTCGGTCAGGCACGCGGGGGTGGTGCTGGCGCTGGCGCTGATGCTGCTGGGCTATGGCGGCTATCGGCTGAGCCATGCCGGACTGGACATCTTCCCGGAATTCTCCGCCCCCCGGGTCGTCATCCAGACCGAGGCGCGCGGACTGACCGCGGAGCAGACCGAAACCCTGGTCACCCAGCGCATCGAACGGCATCTGGCCGGATTGATCGGGCTGGACACCTTGCGCTCCGAATCGATCCAGGGCTTGTCCGTCGTGACCGCGATTTTCCGGGACGACACCGACATCTACCGCAACCGGCAAGTCGTCGGGGAGCGGCTGAATGCGCTGGTCGGGCAATTGCCGCCGGGCGCGGGACCGCCCGTGATCGTGCCGCTGTCCTCGTCTTCCGCGACCGTGCTGACCCTCGGCTTGCATTCCGCCACGCTCGACCTGATGGCGCTGCGCGATCTGGTCGACTGGACCCTGGCGCCGCGCCTGCTCGGCGTGCCAGGCGTCGCCGACGTCAACGTGTTCGGCGGCGAAATCCGCCAACTCCAGATTCAGCCCGACCTGGCGCGGCTGCGCCGGCACGGGCTGTCGATTCAGGATGTGCTGACCGCCGCGCGGGAGGCGACCGGCATGCCCGGGGCGGGCTTCATCGAAAATGCGACTCAGCGTATCGATGTGCGCATCACCGGACTGCCCATCGCCGCCGACACGCTGCGCCGGGTCGTCCTGCTGCGTCGGGATGGCCAGCAACTGACCCTCGGCGATGTCGCCACCGTCACCGCCGGCGCCCGCCCGCCCATCGGCGCGGCGGCGATCGGCGGCCAACCCGGCATCGTGCTGATGGTCATCGCGCAATATGGCGCGAACACCCTCAGCGTCTCCCGCGCCGTGGAACGGGTACTGAGCGACCTGTCCCCCCTGCTCCGCCAGCAGGGCATCGCCTTTCACCCCGCGCTGTTCCGGCCGGCGGACTACATCGAACGCTCGCTGGAGAATCTCTCCGGCCACCTGCTGATCGGCGGTTTGATGGTCGTGGGCGTCCTGTACCTGTTCCTGTTTCATCTGCGCACGGCGCTGATTCCCGCCGTCGCCATTCCGCTCTCGTTGCTGGCCGCCGTCATCGCCCTGCTGGGACTGGGCATCCATCTCAACATCATGGTGCTGGGCGGGCTGGCCATCGCCTTGGGCGAAGTCGTGGACGACGCCATCATCGACACGGAGAACATTTTCCGCCGGCTGCGCGAAAACCGCTCCCAGCCGCGGCCGGCATCCACCTTCCGCGTCGTGTTCGACGCTTCGATGGAGGTGCGCGCCTCGGTCGTCTATGCCAGCTTCATCGTAGCGCTGGTGTTCCTGCCGCTGCTGACCCTGGGCGGCGTGGCCGGGCGGCTGTTTGCCCCGCTGGGCTATGCGTATATCCTGGCCATCCTGATGTCTCTGGCGGTGGCGCTGACCGTGACCCCCGCCCTGTGCTTCCTGCTGCTGACCCGGGAAGGCGCCCGACCGGCCGACCCACGGACTCCGCCGCGGACGGAGGATGCGCCGGCGCCGCCGCTCATCCGCTATCTGCAACCCCGGTATTCCGCTTGGCTGCGCCGCCTCGCCCAACGACCCCGGCTGACCTTGGCCGCCAGTCTGGGCGCCTGTCTGCTGGGATTGCTGATGATTCCATCCCTGGGCGGAGAATTCCTGCCCGAATTGCGGGAAGGCCATTACATTGTCCACACCGCCAGCCTGCCAGGCGCCTCCTTGCGGGAATCCCTGCGCATCGGTGGACAACTGGTACGGCGCTTTCTGGAACTTCCTGGCGTCGTTTCCGCCTCGCAATGGGCGGGACGGGCCGAACGCGGCGCGGATACCTATGGCAGCCACTACAGCGAATACGAGGTACGCCTTACGCCGCTGTCCGGCGCCGGACAAGCCGGCGTCCTCCGGCAACTACGCCAAATCCTGAACGATTTCCCCGGCATTCTCTTCGAGGCCAACACCTTTCTGACCGAGCGGGTGGATGAAACCCTGTCCGGCTATACCGCCCCGGTCGTCGTCAACCTGTACGGCAAGGATCTCGACCTGCTGGACCAGAAGGCGCTGGAACTGGCGGAACTGATGCGCCGTATCCCCGGGGCGACCGGTGTGCAATTGCGCTCACCGCCCGGCACGCCGCTGATCCAGGCGCGGCTGGACACCGAGAGCCTGGCCAGTGCGGGCCTGCGCCCCATGGAAGCCGCGAGCATCGTGCAGACCGCGACCCAGGGCCGCGTGGTGGGTCATTACTACCTGGAAAACCGGGATTACGAAGTCTCGGTCATCCTGCCGCCGGAATCCCGGCAGTCCCCGGCCGATCTGGCCAAACTGCCGCTGAAGACGCCGGACGGGCTGCTGGTCGAACTGGGACAGGTCGCGGAACTGGTTCAAGTCGGCGGCCGCTACAACATCCTGCATCGCGGCGGCCAGCGGGTGCAGACGGTGACCGCCAACGTGACGGGGCGCGATCTCGAATCCTTCCTGAATGAATTACGCCGGCGCACCCTGAGCGAACTGGACTTCCCGCCGGACATCACCCCGGAATTCACCGGCGCCGCCGTCGAGCAGGGCACGGCCCGCCAGGAACTGCTGCTGCACGCCGGGCTGGCCGGGGCGGGCGTGCTGCTGCTGATCCATCTCGCCATCGGCCGCTGGCGGCATGTCCTGCTGGTCCTGCTCAACCTGCCCTTCTCGCTGGCCGGCGGCCTGGCGGCGGCCCTGCTCACCGGCGGCCACCTCTCGGTCGGCTCGATGGTGGGTTTCGTCACCCTGTTCGGCATCACCGTGCGCAATGCAATCATGCTCGTCTCTCATTACCGCCATCTCACCGAGCGGGAAGGCCACCCCTGGAACCTCGACACCGCCATCCTCGGCGCCCGCCAGCGGCTCCCCTCCATCCTGATGACCGCCCTGGTCACCGGCCTGGCCCTGCTGCCCATCGCCGTCGACAGCGACAACCCCGGCCGCGAAATCATGGGCCCCATGGCCGCCGTCATCATCGGCGGCCTGATCACCTCCACCCTGCTGACGCTCCTGGTCCTGCCCACGGCCTTTGCACGCTTCGGACGCTTCGGGCGCGACCCTGCCTCCGGGGACCAGCAAGCGGCCCACAGCGCCCATTGAGGTTTGCAACGCCGGAACCGCCAGGGCCGGACGCGGCGTGCCCTACCCGTCAAAACAGCCAGTGCGGGAATCATACGAGAGTGCGACAGCCATAGGTTTGGCCCGGTCCCCCACTCACGGCGCCGCGCCTGTATCCTCAGTCCGGGATGCTGTCGAGCGTACCATGACAACA
>Ga0194127_10001566_pt1 | contig 33318 bp, 26 predicted proteins | sample TA2KigC100mmetaG_FD_148624 | JGI IMG/M metagenome (GOLD analysis project Ga0194127, IMG submission 148624) | Freshwater microbial communities from Lake Tanganyika, Tanzania - TA2015036 Kigoma Deep Cast 100m | ecosystem: Environmental > Aquatic > Freshwater > Lake | place: Tanzania: Lake...
CAACGGGCCCGAACAGCATTACCCATAACCGCACCGTTGTCGGCATTGATCCCTGAAGGAACATCCACTGCCAGTACCGGTGCATCGCTTGAGTTTACTGCCTCAATAATAGCGGCAACCAGGTCTTCCACCTCACGGTTAATTCCAGTTCCCAGCAAGGCATCAACAATCAAATCGGCATTTTTTAATTCCATTGCAAATAATTGGAGTTCTTCTTGACTATGGATACGTTGTATGGGAAAAGAAGTTTTCAGCAGGTATTTTTCGAATACGGCAGCTTCACCACGGTAGGCTCCGGGGCGCACGGTACTCCAGAGCGATACCTGATAGCCGGCCATCATCAGCAATCGGGCGATTACCAGGCCGTCACCGCCATTATTGCCCGGGCCGGCAATAACCACTACTTGATTAAGATCGGGAAGGCGAGATCTGACAAACTCCGCTACCCTAGATCCGGCAGTTTCCATCAAGACAGCTCCCGGAAGGCCAAATTCTTCGATGGTTTCCCGATCGTAAGCCTTCATCGCCTCGCTGCTCAATATTTTCATCGCTTGCTTCCCCCATTCATTAATAATAGTCCAAAAACAATAGTCCAAGTATATTTATTTCGTTGGATATCTATTTTTCTCCTTTAATTGTGACAGAATCAGTGCCTCTGGTAATTCCTGATCAAATAAGCAAAGCTGCTGCTGACTGTAAAGACTCACTGTAAAGATTTGTATTAAAGCTTGCTTTTTCGCAAGAGTGATGATAGTATCTTAATGTTTCAACGGTAGAAAGGAGGTTCGAAGGGTTTGCCAAACATTAAGTCAGCTGAAAAAAGAGTTAGACAAAACGTTAAACGCGAATTACGTAATCGGCGGACAAAAAGCATGCTAAAAAAATCGATCCGCCGTTTTGAAGAATCCCTGCAGGGTGGCGACATGGAAGAGGCAAAGGTAACGCTCAATGCTGCTGTCCGTCAGATTGACAGGGCTGCCACCAGAGGAGTAGTTCATAAAAATAACGCGGCGCGCAAAAAATCTCGCCTGAGCAGGATCTTTAATCAAAGCCTCGCTGTTTAATCTTAAACAACAAGGCCTGAGCTATTATCTAATATTATAAAACCGGTTTGAACAGGATTGCCTGTCAAAACCGGTTTTTACTGTTACTGCTTCCTGAGGCTGGGAACATTATTATCTAAAAGGATTTCTGCCAGCCATACCCCAGCCCGGCCCACTACATCAGAACATTTTTGACTGTGGCCACCCAGTGCTTCGTATTCAGCATACTCATCATTGTCGAGAAAGTGAAACGCTTTACCAAATAGATGCTCCTGTACCGCCCGGCAGGTATCTCCGCCATATTCCTTAATAATCCGCTCCCAGTAACGACGGACAAACGGTCCGGGACGGCGTAATAGACCGATATTTGCGCAATCTTCCCGCGAACGACCGAAGAAATGGCTGAGGATAATTACACCACCGGTCAGCGCTCCGCAGGGGCCTTCAATTGATGATGCAAGACCACCTGAAAAAGAAGTAGCAGCCTTAAAAAGATTGTCCGGGACTGGAAAAAAGTCCTGGATCGAAGCAACTACACACTGGGCACAGCCATAGTAACGCTGTTCCATTTCAAACCCACGTTGATAAACATCTTTTAATAGTTTTTCACGATCGAGCTCCGGCTTGATTGTCAATTATAACACTCCTTTCAGGATGCCTTATTTTGCCGGTAACCAATACGGCTGATGATTAATCGCAGTGCCTCGACCGGATCAAGAATACCGGTTTTGATCTGCAGGTCGGTTTTTTGCAGATCGATGTATATATCTTCTAGCATCACCCGATCAAGCTTTGTAGCCTGATCCCGTAGCTTTCGGGCTACAAAAGGGTGAACGGCAAGAGTTGAGGTGATCTCAGTCAGCGGCAGCCCCTCTTCGACAAGACAGCATGCCTGCAATAAAAGGCGATAGTGCCTGACCAGCATAAAGAATATGGGCAGTGGTTTTTCTCGTCTGCCAAGCAGTCTTTCAAGCTGCGCCTGGGCCCGGTCGTGATCCCCTTCGGCCAGAGCATCGGTCAGTTTAAAAACAGTGCTTTCAAGATCACCGGCAAAAAGCAGATCAACAGTGCTGTCAGTAATAGCTTTTTCTTTTTCACTAATGTAAGTGGCATATTTGTCCAGTTCGTTGGAAAAAAAGTGCAAACTTTGATTGTCGGACATCAGCAACCTGTCAACAGCAGAACGTTCAATCTTTTTGCCCAGGGATTCAGCTTTACGGCTAATCCAGCTTGCCAGTTCATCACCTCTAAGCACCGCACATTCAACCGCTGTACCCGCTTGGTCAATTGTTTTAAAGATGCGCTTGCGCCGGTCAACACCCGGAGATTGAAAAATAATAATCGTATCAGGCAGCTTAGAATCCAGCCGCTTAAAGTATTCAGCCAGGATTTCGGCGCCGGCTTGTTCAATTTCCTGTCGGTTTTCACTGACCTCTTCCTTCTTCTGGATTTCAGTTTTGCGGGGGGGAGCCAGATATGGGGGGTTACCAACAATCAACAACCGCCGCTCGCTGAAGATAGCTCTTTCTTCAGCCCTGCTCAGGACAAGCTGCAAATCCTGTTCTCTTCCGTCAATTATTTCGCAGCTCAGCTCGGGATTCTGTTTAAGAAATTTCTGCTTAAGCAGATTAATCAGCTCTTCTTGTAGGTAGCTCTCTTCGCCAAATAGCAAATAGAGCGGGGCAAACTTACCAGTCTCAATTTCTCGCCGCGCTACCTGAAAGGTTTGCATTTATCTGTTCTCCTTTAAGGCCCTGATCCAGATTCTTCGTGATTCCGGCAGAAAGATGACCAAAACGGTAAAAATTTCAAGACGGCCGATAATCATCATTACCGAAAGTAGTATTTTTCCAAGCGGTGGAATAATCTGGTAGGTGTGCATCGGACCGACTGCCGCCAAACCCGGACCAACATTGCCGAGTGTTGAGGCCACGGCGGAAAGAGCGGTTTCCAGATCGATCCCCATGAAGGTAAGGGCCAGCGTTGCAAGGGCGGTTAAGAAAAAATATAGCAGACCAAAGGCCATTACCGGTCTTAGGATCTCCTCGTTCACATGATATTCACCAAGTTTAACCGACGATATTGCAGAAGGATGCACCAACCGGTACAACTCACGAAATGAATACCGGATCATCAGCACCCAGCGCACCTGCTTAATCGAGCCACCCGTTGAACCACCACAGGCACCAATAAACATCAGCATTAATAGAAAGAGCCTTGAAAAATGAGGCCAGGCATCAAAGTTAGTAGTGGCATAACCGGTGGTGGTGATAATCGAAACCACCTGAAAAGCGCTCTGACGCAGCAATAGTAAAAATGCACCGTCAGTCCTCATATAGAGGTTGATTGTAACTATCACGATGGCAGTGGCCGTTACCAGCAGGTAAAAACGCAACTCAGGATCTTTAAAAACTTTAAAATCGCCCCTGAAAAGGCGGAAGAATAAAACAAAGTTGATCCCGGCAAATAACATGAATATGATAGTCACAATTTCAGCCGCTGGATTATTGAAGGCCGCAACACTGGTGTTGTAAGTGGAAAAGCCACCGGTGGGCATGGTCGTCAGCGCATGGGCCAGGGCGTCAAAAAAACCGATACCGCAAATCATCAACGAAATTATCTGGGCGACGGTAAGCAAAACATAGATGATCCAAAGGCGCCTGGCTGTCTGCACAACGCGCGGCACAACACGCTCGGCAATCGGACCGGGAATCTCGGCCTTAAACATAGTCATACTGCGAAAGCCAAAATGCGGTAGGATAGCCAAAAAAAGAACAACAATCCCCATGCCACCCAACCACTGGGTAAAAGCGCGCCATAATAAAAGGCCCCTGGGCAACGATTCGACATCGGCAAGCAGGGTCGCCCCGGTGGTGGTAAAACCGGAAACAGCTTCAAAAAAAGCATCAATAAAACTGCCATTAAAAACACCGTAAAAATGAAAGGGCAAAGCGCCGAAAATACCGGCAAAAAACCAGGTCAGGGTAACCAGGGTAAAGTTCTCGGCAATGCTCAGTTCCCTGCCTTTCGACTTGGAAAAGTACCAGAAAAAAAAGCCACCGAAAATGGCAGTGACCAGGATGGCCTTGATAAAAGCCAACTGATCCGGAGTCTGTTCAACAATTGACCAGATTGCCGGGATAACCATCGTCAGGGAGAGGAATAAAAGCAGTATACCGATCAGGTAAAAGAGGCGAAAATGTCTCACCGACCAACCTCCCCGGGCAAAGTAAAGTTACTGCTCCCCATAGTATATCATTTTAGGTTACTCGGCCAGAAATAAGCGGTTACGGAGCTGTTCCCGGTCACCATTACCCTCAACCGAGGCAAAGAAGCGATCTAACCTGGCACTGACCTTCGGCACAGCAAAGATTACCAGGTGGTCATTAGCCTTTAGCACCGTATTTCCATTTGGTACCATTACACTGCCGTTACGGATAACTGAACCGATCAGCATCCCGCGAGGCAGACCTGCTTCAGCTAATTTGCGATTGACTACTTTAGCCGACTCCGGCAGGATTACCTCGACCACCTCTGCCTTTTCGTCCTGCAGAATTGACAGCGCTACCACATCCTCACGACGGATTAAACGCATGATCTGGGCAGCAGCCAACAACCGGGGGTTGATTAGACTGTTGATACCAAGAGCATTATAGACCTGCACATAATGTGGCTTCATCACTTCGCAGATGATCTTCTTTACACCAAACTGGCGGGCCAGCAGCGCTGCAACGATATTGCTGCGGTCATCACCGGTGGCGGAAATAACAGCATCGGCCTGATCAGTGTCTTCTTCCCTGAGCATCGATATTTCAGTGGCATCTCCTTGCAGAACCAGGGTTTTTTGCAGCGTTTTACATAGGCCTTCACAGCGATGTTCATCTTTTTCAATCAGTTTTACATTAAAAATTTGTTTGCTTTCCTCCAGCAGCTTGGCTAACTGGTAGGCAATCATGCCCCCACCGAGAATGGTAACCTGCCTGATCAGGGTTTTTTCGTGGTGTAAAAGAGAGCTGATATCTTTTAATGTCCTGGTATCGCCAAGCAGGTAGATTTTATTCCCGGGTTTGATTACATCACTGCCCCCGGGAATAATAAATTTACCGTTGTGATCACTAATGCCGACCACAATACAGTTTTGGCCAAGCGGTAGCTTGTGTAAAGGTACATCGGTAATCCCTGCATCTTCATCCACTACCACACCGATCATCATTACCTTGCCCTGGTTGAAGTATTCAATTTCAGTTGCATCGGGGAAATGCAGCATCTTAGAGATTTCCATAGCAGCAACCCGTTCAGGGTTGATTACAATGTCAATTCCCAGCTGAGATGTGGATAATACCGCTTGTTCGCTAACGTAAGCATTGCTGCGGATCCGTCCGATAGTAATTGGCACATCATATTTTTTAGCCAGCATGCAGGCGATCATATTGATTTCATCAAGCTGGGTCACAGCGATCAGCATACTGGCATCTTTAACTCCAGCCTGTTCCAGGACAGCCGCATTAGCTCCGTTGTCTTCAATGACCATCACATCAAGTGATTCTCTGAAGCGGCGAGCCTTGACTTCATCCTTTTCGATAACCACAACATCCTGCTGTTTTTCAGACAGGTTTCGAGCCAGTTCATAACCGACCCCACCGCCACCGACAATGATGATATGCAATTATATTAACCTACCTTTCACTAAAAAAAGAGACAGCGGCTACGCTGCCTCATCAGGGAGAAAAACTGAAAAATATTCGAGACCGTAAGCGCTCTGTTTTGCTAACACAAAACATTATCTTGATATAACTTTATTGGTTATCGCTGCTTAGCGGTCCTTTTTTCTTAGTTCATTATATAATAACAAAGTAAAGCTGACAACACCATTTTAATAAAATTTACGATTATTTTTAAGCTTAACCTTTTTCTCCCACGCTGTTGATTAAAGTGCCGATTTTTTCTATATTAACTGCGAAAGTATCTCCAGGTTGAAGAGGGCCAATCCCGGCCGGAGTGCCGGTAATAATGACATCCCCGGGTAACAGTGTCATACAGCCAGATACAAATTCTATAATCTCAGCTACTGTGAAAATATGGTCTGCAGTCGAACCCTCCTGAACCAGCTCTTTATTTAAGAAACCCTTTATTTGCAGGTTATCCGGATTAACAATGGCCGTTTCGATGGCCGGTCCCAGGGGACAGAAAGTGTCAAAACTTTTGGCATAAGTCCACTGGCCGGCAGCCGGCTGCTGATCGCGGGCAGTAACATCGTTGGCGCAGCTGTAACCAAAGACATAATCAAGCGCCTGTAAATGGTCTACCCGGTAAGCCTTTAGGCCAATAACCACTGCCAGTTCAGATTCGTAATCAACGCGCCTGCTCTGCGAGGGATAGCAAATCAATTGGTGCGGCCCGATAACAGAAGTGGAAGGTTTCATGAAGATAATCGGCTTCTTCGGCAACTCAAACTTCATCTCCTCGGCATGGCTGCGGTAATTAAGGCCGAGACAGATTATTTTTGTTGGAAGGCAGGGAGCAAGCAGAGTAACATCTTCAACTTTGAAACTTTTTCCAGTTTTTTTCGCCAAATCAGCTTTTCTCTGTTCACCGGGCCAGGTTATTTCAGTAATCTGCTCTGCGTTTTCAAGCAGACCGTCTAAAGCCCGATCTTCAAAGCTAAAGCGCACAAATTTCAAAGGTCTGTTCCCCCTTCACCGGTAAAAATAAAGCCCGGAGAAAAAATCCGGGCGCAGACTGTTTTTACCAGTTTTCACAGGTAATTTCAAAGTGATCACGGGGATGGTTACAGGCGGGACATAGTTCTGGGGCTTCGGTGCCTTTATGCTGATAGCCGCAATTACGGCAAGCCCACCAAATTTGCTGATCTTTCTTAAAGACGATACCTTTTTCGATGTTGTGCTTCAGGGCAAGATAACGCTTCTCGTGCTGTTTTTCAGCTACTGCAATCGACTCAAAAATTATGGCAATGTTTTCAAAGCCTTCTTCGCGGGCTACTTTGGCGAATCCCGGATACATCTCGGTCCACTCATAGTTTTCACCACCGGCAGACTCTGTTAAATTTTCCGTGGTAGTACCGATCACACCGGCTGGAAAAGCCGCCTTTATTTCGACTTCGCCACCTTCCAGTAATTTAAATAGGCGCTTGGCATGCTCTTTTTCCTGGTTTGCAGTTTCTTCAAAAATAGCGGAAATCTGTACATAACCGTCCTTTTTGGCCTGGCTGGAAAAATAAGAGTAGCGGTTCCGGGCCTGGGACTCGCCGGCAAATGCCGTTAAGATGTTTTTTTCAGTTTTTGTTCCTTTTAAACTCAAGTTATCCACACTCCTTCTCTATGATTAGCCCGACTGTTTCGCATCTGGGCTCAGTATGATCATTATACAACAAAACTAGAAATCCCTGTATTATTTAATATTTTTATAATATAGTATTTTTTAATATTGATTCTCGTTTTATTAGAAAGAAAGCAAATTAGTTGCGATACAAGCAGGAGTTCGCTTTCCGGTAGCAAATAAGTAAGGTTATCACATTAGCCAGGAGGAATTATCATGCCAGTTATGTACTATGACAAGGATGCCGATTTAAGCATCCTGCAAGGGAAAAAGATTGCTGTGCTGGGCTACGGCAGCCAGGGCCATTCCCAGGCCCAGAACTTAAAGGACAGCGGTCTTGATGTTATTGTCGGTTTGCACCGGGAAAGCAAGAGTTGGAATAAAGTAGTAGAAGATGGTCTGCAGGTTTTTTCGGTTAGCGAAGCCGCAAAAGCGGCAGATATTATACAGATCCTGATTGGCGACAACCACCAGTCTGCTGTTTACCAGGAATCTGTTTTACCCCACTTGACTGAGGGCAAAGCGCTCGTAGTATCTCACGGCTTTAACATCATTTATCACCAGGTTATTCCACCGGAAAATGTTGATGTCTTTATGATCGCGCCTAAAAGCCCGGGGCACCTGCTCAGGCGCCTCTATAAAGAAGGAGCGGGAGTTCCGGCATTACTGGCTGTGCACCAGGATTATACCGGTAAAGCCAAGCAGCTGGCTTTGGCTTACGCCAAGGGAATCGGGAGCACCAGGGCCGGCGTGATTGAAACAACGCTGCAGGAGGAGACCGAAACGGATCTTTTTGGCGAACAGGTTATTCTCTGCGGCGGCGTCTCAGCACTAATCAAGACCAGCTTTGACACCCTGGTTGAGGCCGGATATCAACCGGAGGTTGCTTACTTTGAGTGTCTGCATGAACTGAAGCTGATTGTCGACCTGATTTATGAAGGCGGATTGGAGCGGATGCGCTACTCGGTTAGTGATACAGCCGAATACGGTGATCTGACCAGGGGGCCGCGGATTATTAATGATGCAGTACGGGAAGAAATGAAGAAGATCCTTTCTGAAATTCAGACCGGCCAATTTGCCCTTGAATGGGTGCTCGAGAACAAGGCCAATCAGCCTCGTTTCAGGGCCCTCAGAAACATTGAAGAGAAACATAAGATTGTGGAAGTAGGCAGAGAGTTACGTAAAATGATGCACTACATCAAGCCGTCTTAATAATCAAGTACAGAAACACAATTTACTGTAAAGGGGCAGCTAAGTCAATTAGCTGCTCTTTGTTTATAGTCCTGAGCGGGGCCATAATCGCCCGGGTCACACCATCATGTTGGAATACCAGGCCGTTATAACCGCCGGCCACAAAAAAGAGATAGTTATCTTTGTATTGAAAATCATTGATCGGAAACTGCATCTGTATGCCGATTTTTTCAACAAAGTCTGACATGTTATCCACAACTGCTTCATAGCTGACCAGCAACAGATCATGTTCGGGACCGCTGTAGAGGGCAACCTTAAGCGGTTCATCTTCAACCAGGGGCAAGAGAATCTCTTCGGAGAATAAATAGTTTTCGCCGAGTGTTTCAGGCCACAGAGCCATGACCGTTTCATCAGGAAGATCAGTCGCAGGAGTAGCGGCTATTGTGGTCTGATCTTCGGCAGGCTCTTCCCCAGCCCCGGCAACGGTAACCGTTTCGGTGTCTTTCTTTTGCTCTTCAATCACAGCATCCGGCTCAATTTCAGAACCGGGTGCAGCGACCAGCGGCTCATCAGAAACTTCTAATTCAGTTGAATCCAATGCGGCTGTCCGTTCCTCTTCATCCATCACTATTAATTCGGCAGCAGCGTCAAATTCGGCTGAGGGCGAGGCAAATTGGGCAACCCGAAAGAGGCCAATGCCGCCAACTAGCAGTAACAGGCAGGCGGCAGCAGCCAGACTCGCATAGCGAATCCAAACCGGAGCAGTTTTCTTAAGCTCTGCAGGACGACGATCCAGCCGGGTTTCGATAGCATGCCACATTTTATCAGCAGCGGGCGGCTCGACAGACTCAATTTCGATCTGCAACGCCCTGCGGATTAGGTGATCATTAATCAGATGCTTATCGTTTTCACTCAATGCTGCCTGTCACCTCCTTCACTGTTTTGACAAACGGGAGCTCATTCAAGTTCCAATGCTGCCGCCAGCTTTTGCCTGGCCCTGAATAGCCTGGATTTAACCGTTCCAGGACTGACTTTAAGCAGTTCGGCTATCTCCTCAATTTTTAGATCATCAAAGAATTGTAACACAATGACCTGGTAATGATCCGGCGAGAGTTCTCTAACTGCCTTGCGGACCCTTTCCAGATCCAGGGAGTGCAAAGCGTCGGCTTCAGTGTCGTTGTTATCGGCCTGCCCCTGAACTTCCGGCAGTTCAGCAGTATAGATTACTTTTTTTTCCCGCTTTAAGTGGTTGCGCGCCAGGTTGGAAGCGATCACCGCCAACCAGGCCCCGAATTTAGTTTTATCTTTTAATTGGTGCAGGTTTTGAAAAGCTTTGATGAAAGCATCCTGGGTTATATCTTCAGCGCTTTCGCGCTTGCGTAGAATATTAAAGGCGACAGCAAAGGTTCGCCGATAGTAAGCTTCAAAAAGAGCGCGTTGTGACTCATTATCGTTATACTCTATCAGCTTAACAATTTGCTGCGGCTCCACGCTATCTCTCCTAAAAGGTTTTAGTATGTTAGATAATTTCGCCGTTTTACAGATCTATTCCTCTTTATCAGACTGAGCCGGTTGGACATAGAAACGACTGTTCCACATATTTACCCTCACCGGTCTGCCGAGAAAATCAGATAAAGTGGCAGCTTTAAAAATATCATCCAAACTGCCAATAGAATGTATCCTCCCCTGATCAAGAAGCATAATTTTAGAGAAGGTCTGCCGGGGAATATCTTCAAAACGGTGGGTAACAAAAACCATCGCCGGTGACTGCGGATCAGCGGCCAGTCGCTCCAGGATTAAAAATAGCTCTTCCCGGGCCAGATAATCAAGACTGGTTACCGGTTCATCCAGCACCAGCAGCGCGGGCTGGTTAAAAAGAGCCCTGGCAATTAAGGCCCGCTGTCTTTCACCATCTGATAAAGTACCAAACTGCCTGGCCGCAAGCTGTTCACAGCCAACCAGTTCAAGCAGCATTAAAGCCCGGTCTACTTCAGCGCTCTCCGGTTTGCGCAGCATCCTGATTACGGCATCACGAGCGCCGATAACAATCTCTGCCGCTGTTTCTGAAGGGTAAAACATCTCTTTTAAAGATGAACTAACCCAGCCGATTGACTTGCGCAACTCCCTTAAATCATACCGGCCAAACTCTCTTCCCAAAACTTTTACCCGACCAGTGGATGGCTGCATGTAGCCGGCTATAATATTTAAGAGCGAGGTTTTGCCGGCCCCATTCAGGCCAAAAATAACCCAGTTTTCATTTTTATAAACTTTCCAGTTGATCTGATCAAGAATTGTTTTACCACTGCGGAGCCAGGACACAGAGGTTAGCTCAATAATCGGTTCAGTTTTAAAACTCACAGTCCTTAACCGTCCTGGGAAATGGTATAACATCCCTGATATTGCTGACCCCGGTCAGATACATGATTGCCCGCTCAAAACCAAGTCCAAACCCGGCGTGCTTAACACCGCCGTATTTGCGCAAATCAATGTACCACCAAAGGTCTTCGGGATGAATGTTCTGCTCGACCATTCTCTTCAATAAAAACTCTTCCCGTTCTTCCCGCTGGCTGCCACCGATGATTTCACCGACACCCGGGACCAAAAGATCCATCGCCGCAACCGTTTTCCCGTCATCATTGAGGCGCATGTAAAAAGCTTTAATCTCTTTTGGGTAATCAGTTACAAAAACCGGTTTCTTAAATGATTTTTCTGTTAGGTACCTTTCATGCTCGGTCTGCAGATCGCTGCCCCACTGAACAGGGTATTCAAACCTGGTATCAGCCTTAAGCAGGATTTCAATCGCTTCGCTGTAAGTGATACGAACGAACTCTGCTTTTAAGATCTGCTCAAGCCGATCTTTTAAGCCCTGGTCAACAAACTGGTTAAACAGGTTCATCTCTTCCACGGTCTGTTCGAGGACAAAGGAGATCAGGTATTTTAGCAGATCTTCAGCCAGGTTCATATTATCGCCCAAGTCAGCAAAGGCTACTTCCGGCTCAATCATCCAAAATTCCGCTGCATGCCGTGCCGTATTGGAGTTCTCCGCCCTGAAGGTGGGACCAAAAGTATAGACCTGGCGGAAAGCGAGGGCAAAAGCTTCAGCTTCCAACTGTCCGCTGACCGTAAGATTGCTTTTTTTGCCAAAAAAATCAGCGCTGTAGTCAATGGTTTTGTCTTCTTTTACGGGCGGGTTAGCCGGATCTAATGTAGTTACACGGAAAAGTTCACCGGCCCCTTCAGCATCATTAGCAGTAATGATCGGGGCGTGCAGATAAATAAAACCGCGCTCCTGGAAAAAACGGTGAATGGCATATGAAAGAAGGGAGCGTACCCGGAAAACCGCTGTAAAGAGATTGGTCCGCGGCCTTAAGTGGGCCACTTCCCTTAAAAATTCAACACTGTGCCGCTTTGGTTGAATCGGATAATCTTCGGGAGACTCGCCCTCAACAACGATCGCGTGGGCCTTTATTTCAAAAGGCTGCTTCGCTTCCGGGGTTAGTTCAACGACGCCTTGAGCAGTGATTGCACTTCCCACCCCCAAGCGGGCTACCTGTTCAAAATCAGAAAGCTGATCCTTCTCATAAACAACCTGAACTGGGTTAAAATGAGTGCCATCGTTCAGGGAGATAAAGCCGAAAGATTTCTGATCGCGGTTGGTCCTGATCCAACCACTGACCTCAATTTCTTTTCCGGCATAGGAGGCAGCCTCCCGGATAAGATCCTTAACTAATACTTTTTCCATTCTGCCCCTCCTTTTTTGTGATTAGTATACATCAAAAGTAGCAGAACGGGAAAGGATGTTTATGCTGGATAAATCGGGTGAAGACTGCTATTAAAGCAAAAATTAACTTGTGAGTCGGTAGGCCGTAATGACTACAGATCGCTGGGATCATTTAACGGTAAACCGGAGCCGCTTTCAATGGTAATCTCTCCATCGACAACTAAAAGATTTTCTGCGGCCACTATCCCTTTTAGTATAGCGTAAATATCAATTGTGCTACCTTTGATCACTACCAGGCCCCGTTTTGGGTCCGCTTCGCTTACAACCTGAATGCCATCGCTTCCGGCTTTAACCGTCAGTATGGCATCGCGAATGGCCAGCAGTTCACTGCCTCTGATGCCAACTTCCACAGCATTAACCTTAATTTTAGCATTGATAATTTTTAAATCTTTCTTACTGACCAAACCATGTTTGTATTTACCAAATATTACTAAAGAGCCGTTTCCGTTGATCGTCAGATCACTGCAGCTGAAAAATGCCGCATCAGGTACACTATTCTTGTCGGGTAGTAGGTAATCCTCACCATCGGTAAAGGTGTTTACTGTTTCTTCAGCCAGGGTCACCACCACTTTAGCGGCATTTTGCACGTAAAATGGCGCTGCAGCAGTATTAGTAAGATCGACGCCATTTAGAATAATGCGCACTGTATCATCTGCGGAAGCGTTGATGATGATCTGACCATCTTTTAGTTCTCCGGAAATAATGTAGGTGCCGGCAGTATTGATCAGGAGTTTGCTACCGTCAATTTCGACTCCCTCTCCTTCAGCCACGATGCTGTTACCCTGCATGGTAACCAAAGTAGCCTCCAGCATGCTAAAGCTTTCATCCAGATCTGCTGTCTGCCAGTGGACAGAATCATAAGGGGTATTGCGAAAAGCTTGTTTTATGCGGTTCTCTGCTTCATAATTTCTGCTGCTATCGCTGAAGCGTAAATCCAAATAAGCAGCTTCGTTGATTGATGAACACCCGGCAGCCATTATCGCCAGGAGAAAGATAACCGCTGCGAGCCAGCTATTGATCTTATGTTTCGGGCACTTCATGAGCTTCACCCTTTCCGCTTTCTGCATAACAGTGCATCTTATTTTACCCGTATTTTTAAACAGAAACCGCGAAAATGAACGGGAAATATGGTGCAAAACTGCCGCATAGAGATCAACATTTAGATTAAAGAAATGTCTATCCATACCAAGACTCATCCTGGATAACCGGTAATGCTAAAAACCTCAGTTTAGTGCAGGTTTTGTAATTACTTTGGAGAACTCTTCTGCAGATGCCAAGGAGGTTTATCGTTGATCAATTCGGATAACCAATACCGCAATTTATCGTTAGAAGCGCTTTTCAGGAATTCTCTAGATGCGATAGTCAGTATTGATGCAGACTACCTAATAGTGGATATTAATGAGTCTTTCACTGATCTTTTTGGATACAACCTGGAAGAAGTTAAGGGTAAACATGTTGATGAAGTAATGAATATGAGCAAACCCGGTTCGGCAGATAAACAAATAACAGCCAGAGTTTTAACCGGGGAATCAGTCGAATCAGAGGGGACCCGTTTCCACAAAGATGGTTCACCAGTCAAAGTCTTAATTAAGGGCATCCCGGTAATTATCAACGGCAAGATGGCTGGTGGTTTTGGAATATATTCTAATATCTCATTAAGAAAAAAAGCGGACGAGGAAATACAAACTGAGCGCCGACGGCTGGAAAATGTCATTGAAGGGGCGGGTGTAGGGACCTGGGAGTGGGATACCCAGACTGGCAAAACAGTATATAACGAAAATTGGGCAGGAATACTTGGTTATACCCTGAAAGAGCTTAACCCCGATAATTTAACTGTCTTTGAATCATTGGTCCACCCCGATGATCTTGAGGAGTCAAATGCAATCGCTGAACGGCACCTGGCGGGTGATATTCCCTTTTATGAATGCGAACTGCGTATGAAACACAAAGAGGGGCACTGGATTTGGATCCTTGATCGGGGGCGGGTTTTGACCCGCAGTGCTGACGGTAAACCGCTATCAATGTTCGGCACTCATACTGATATCACAGAACGAAAAATGGCCGAAGAGCAAATGCGTTACATTAGCTTGCACGACACCCTGACTGGTATTTATAACCGTACTTTTATCGAAGCCGAAATGAAAAGACTCGATACTACAAGGCAGCTTCCATTAAGTATAATTATGGCCGACCTCAACGGTTTAAAGTTGATCAATGACACTTACGGCCACCCCGTCGGTGACCGTGCGTTGCAGATAGCAGCGGAAATAATTAAAAACACCTGCCGCGAAGACGATATCTATGGCCGCTGGGGAGGAGACGAATTCGTTATTATCCTGCCCCAGACCTCAGCTGCCGATGCCAATCAATTGTGTGATCGTATTATAAAAAGTTGCCAGGCCATCTTCATCGAAGATGTTCCGGTATCAATGGCTCTGGGTATCGCCTGTAAAGAAAGTGCCGATGAGGTTCTTTATAAAGTACTACAAATGGCAGAAAATGACATGTACAAGCAAAAACTAACTGAAAGCCGAAGTACAAAAAGTGCTGTTCTTAAAGCCTTATTAAAAACACTTGAGGCAAAAAGTTACGAGACAGAAGCTCATACCAGGGGTATGCAGAAGATGGCGCTATCGATTGGCAAGAAAGTGAACCTTCCAGAAGCTGAATTGAGCAGGCTTGATCTGCTGATTACCCTCCATGATATCGGCAAAATCAATATCGCAGAGGAGATCTTGATCAAAGACGGGCCACTTACAGAAGAAGAGTGGGAAACCATCAAAAAACACCCTGAAATCGGCTATAGAATTGCCAGGGCTACAGAAGAATTTGCCCATGTCGCTGAAGATATCCTGGCCCATCATGAAAAATGGGACGGCACCGGTTATCCCCTGGGGTCAAAAGGCTCCGCTATTCCATTGCTGGCCAGAATAACTGCAATTGCCGATGCTTATGAAGTTATGACAAATGGCAGGCCTTACAAGGCTGCGTTGTCGGCCAAAGAAATTAACGCTGAGTTTGCCAGATGCTCCGGTACTCACTTCGATCCCACGTTAGTAGAAATCTTCCTCGCGATCAATGAAGTATAATGGAACCAGCCGGAGGTTATCTAATGATAATTCGGTTAACTGTTAAGGAATCTATACAGGTTTAACAAAATCAATTGTGGGTGATAAAGATGAAAAAGACTCTGTTGATTAGCATCTTACTGTTTTCGGTTCTATTAATCACATCCTGCGTTCCCGCTGCCGGGCCGGTGGAAACTGTAACAGAAGAACCGGTTATGGCGGTATATAGTAAAATAAACGCTACCGAAGCAAAGGAAATGATCGACAGCGTAGATGTAATTATTCTTGATGTACGAACCCTCGAAGAGTATGAAGAAATCAGGATTGAGGGGGCGTTGTTAATCCCCGAAGATCAAATCCGCACCCTGGCGCCTGAAATGCTGCCTGATAAAGAAGCCATTATTCTGATTTACTGCCGCAGCGGAAGGCGCAGCGAAATTGCTGCGCGGGAGCTGATCGACATGGGTTACCGGTATGTTTATGATTTCGGAGGCATCATCGACTGGCCTTATGAAACAGTCAGCGGAAAATAACGACCCCTTAGCGCCTAAGGGTGGCGGATGAAGCGCCACCGGCAGAAAACTCCGGTGCTGTTGCTGTCACTCTTTTTCCGTCAAGAACAGCCAGCGCTTGCTCGAGATCCACAATTAGATCGTCCGGGTGCTCCGCCCCGACACAAAGCCGGATTAGGTTAGCTGGAATATCTGCAACTTTACGGCCTTCTTCACCCTGTTGGGAATGGGTCGATATAGCCGGGATAGTAGCCACCGATTTAATCCGCCCCAGATCGGTCGCCCTCCAGATTCTGATAAAAGCATCAAATACCGCACGCGCAGCGGCAGCCCCACCCTTGACCCGGAAGGACATCAGGTGACCGTAGCGGTTCACCGGTTTGCCGTACTGCTCATCGTGTTCGGCATCTACCAGCCAGAGATATTTTGAGGCCACTCCATGCAGCGGATGCGATTCAAGACCCAGGTAGTCGACCTGTTCAATATGTTTGTGTTGTTCGAGATAACGAGCAACAGTCATCGTCGCCCGGCTCTGATTATCTACCCGCGAGCGGAGGGTGCGAATATCGTTCAAAGCCATGATTGCATTAAACGGTGAGATGTTCGGCCCATTATCCCGGTTGGGCAGCGTCTTGGCATAGATGGCAAAATCGGCCTTCATTTCCGGGTTGTCAACTTTTGCGGTCAGGTTTTTGCGGGAGATTACCGCACCGGCAATGCCAAAACCGCTGGTGCTCAGGGTCTTCGATACCGATTGCACAACAATATCGGCACCTAAGGCAATGGGACGCAGCAGGGCGGGTGTGGCAACAGTACTGTCGACGATCATCGCGATACCGTGCCTGTGGGCCAGGTCAATTACCGCTTTTAAATCAAAGAAGGTTAGCCCCGGGTTGCTGGGCAGCTCGGCATAAAGAAAGCGGGTATTTTCATCAATTAGCTTTTCCCACTCGCTGATGTCGCTATAATTGACCACCTTGCGCCAGCTGATACCCCGCTCCTTTTCTTTGCGCATCGAAAACTGCTGAAAAGTACCCCCGTAAACCTGGGCGGTTGCTACAAAGTTGATCGGCCTTTCCGGCTGTTTCGGATCGGGCAGTAAAAACGGATCGACTGCTGTCTGGATCGCCGACATGCCCGATGACGTCGCGATGCAGGATGTATCTACAGCAGCGCCATATCCTTCCAGCAGGGCCAGAACCCCTTCTAAATAATAGATACTTGGATTGGCAATCCGTGCATAACACCAGGTGGGGATTTGATAGGAAAGGGCTGCTTCCATCTCGTCAGAATCGCGATAGCCCTGTGATGTGGACATGTAAATAGGCTCAATGATCGAACCCTGGTTAAAATCAAGCGCCTCCTGCATGGAGTAAATGCCGTGCACGGCAATTGTGTCAAAGCGACTCTGCTTTATTTCTTTGCGGTACTGTTCATGCCATTTTGTTGAACGCTCCGCCGCCTTCAGGTAATGACTTAATCCTTTTTCGTTCATAACATCCTCCGTGATCCGTAGAATTATCTGGTCTTAACTATCTGGTCAAAGCTAATTAGTAAAAGTATAGCATAACAATGGTTATCTTTTTATATCCTTCCATCCTCTACTGTGTTAAACTTGAACCACTTGCTTCCCTGAGGGGGGATTTTTTTGTTAAAAGCATTCACAATATTTTTATTCACGATCATGGGCTGGAAACTTGAGGGGAAGATGTCGCCAGAGATCACAAAATGTATCATCGTCGCCGGCCCACACACCAGCAACTACGATTTTCTGCTGGCCATGGCCGGTTTTTACAAGATGAAGTTGCCGGTGAAATATCTGATTAAAAAAGAATGGTTAGATTTTTGGCCACTGAGAATAATTTTTAGGAATTCCGGCGCTATTGGCGTCAATCGGGATAAAAACAACACGATGGTCGACAGCCTGGCTGAACTGATTACTTCTTCCAAAGAGAATATGGCAATCATGATCTCTCCGGAAGGAACCAGAAAACTGGTTCACCGCTGGAAAACCGGATTTTACTACGCCGCCCTAAAAGCTAAAGTACCAATTGTCTTAAGCCATTTGGATTACAGGACTAAAACTGCCGCGATTGGACAAAGCTTCATGCCCTGCGGTTGCTACCGTAAAGATATGATCATCATTAAGAATTATTACAAAGATATTACCCCGAAATATCCGGAGAATTTTAGCCTGGAAATCTATTATCCCGATGCTGATGCCCTCTGTGCAGGCTAAGTAAATGGTTTACCGATTAAGCAGGAAAGAAAAGTCGAGCGCCTTTACCGAGTGGGTAAGAGCACCACTGGAGATGTAGTCTACACCGGTGGCGGCAATCTCTTTCAAGCGCGAAAAAGTTACGTTTCCGGAGGCTTCAATAAGTGCTTTACCAGCGTTGATTTGAACGGCACGGTGCATTATTTCAGTATTCATGTTATCGAGCATGACAATGTCGACACCTGCAGCAAGGGCTTCTTCCAAATCATCTAAGTTAGTTACTTCCACCTCAATCTTCAAAGTAAAAGGCGCCCTGCTACGCGCTGCCTGAACTGCTTTTTCAATACCGCCGGCTGCAGCTATGTGGTTATCCTTGATCATGATTCCACCGTCTAAAGCCAGGCGGTGATTCTGACCGCCCCCCACCTGAACAGCGTATTTTTCAAGCATCCTGAGACCCGGGGTGGTTTTTCGCGTATCGGTCAGCTTGGCCGGATATTCCTTAATCTCCTCTACCCATAGTGCAGTCTGGGTGGCAATGCCCGAAAGACGTTGCAAAAGATTTAAGGCAATGCGCTCCGATGTTAGGATCGGCTGCAGAGGGCCTTCCACTATTAGAACAGCATCACCACGGTTAACTCTTTGGCCGTCTTTGAATAATAATTTGCTTTTTACTGACTGGTCAAGAAAAGAAAAAGCCTGTGCGGCAATATCGATCCCGGCCAGCACTCCTTCTTCCTTGGCCATTAGGCGACCGCTACCAACTTTATCAGGGGGAACACAATAATTGGTAGTCAGGTCGCCGGAACCGATGTCCTCGCGGAAGGATCTTTTTAGAATGTCGTTGACCAGGTGAATGGACAGCAAACTTGTGTCTCTCCTTTTTCACCCCCACCCCGACCCTCCCCCCTCAAGAGGGAGGGAGACTGCCTTCGAATGGTGGAGCAGTACTACTATGAAATTTTGTCTGAAAACTCAGCCCGGGGCGGGTGGTTTCCTTCGACAGAGCTATCAGCTGTGCTAAAAATAATTTGTTTTCGGCCTAAAGTATCATCAGTTTCAGGATAGTCTGAACGGTAATGGCAGCCCCTGCTCTCCCGCCTCAAAAGCGCCGCCTCAGTCATCATCATCGCCGCTAATAACATATTGGCAGTTTCATTCAGCTCCGGCCTGCTGTAGCGGTAGCGGGTTAGAGGCAGCCATTTTTCCAACTGCTGCTTCATCTCCAGCATGCTTTCTTCAATACGGATCAGGCCGACCTTATGCCACATCATCCAGGTCAGGTCGCTGCGTAGAGCAGCGCATTCCTGTTCTGCTTTCCGGTCGGAAAGGTTGCTGAAATAAGCAGGCAGTTCCTGCGGCAGCTCCGCTGTGACCGGATCGTCATTTTTAGCTGCCGACACTGCCACCCGGTGGCCGAAGACCAAACCTTCCAAAAGCGAGTTACTGGCCAGGCGGTTGGCCCCGTGCACCCCGGTGGAGGCTACTTCGCCAACGGCGTAAAGATTCTTCACTGCTGTGTGGCCGTCACGATCCACCTCGACACCGCCGATTAAATAATGGGCGGCCGGAGTGACCGGGATCAGATCATTGGTTATATCGAGCTTCCACTCCAGGCAGCGGCTGTAAATGGTCGGGAAGCGTTCGGGAATGAATGCGGCCCCGAGATGACGCAAGTCAAGATAGACAAAGTCTTTGGTTCGGCGCTGCTCTTCCACAATCGCCCTTGATACAACATCACGAGGCCCGAGTTCTGCCCGTTCATGCTTGTTCAGCATGAACCGCTCGCCCTTAGCGTTGACCAGGTAAGCGCCCTCGCCGCGTACCGCTTCTGAAATGAGAAAAGGCTGGCCTTCCGGCGGCAGAAAAACAGTAGGGTGGAACTGAAAGAACTCAAGATCGCGCAAGACAGCACCGGCTTTATAGGCCATAATCAGACCATCTCCCGTAACGGCCGGGGCGTTGGTGGTAAACTGGTAAAGCTGACCGCAGCCGCCTGTGGCAAGAATAACCGCCCGCGCAGCGATGTAGTGCAACCCGTCTTTAGTGGAATAAAATAGGCCGCGGCAGCGGCCATCTTCAACAGCAATTTGTTCGGCAAAAGCATCTTCGATAAACCGGATGCCGATATCTTTGGCAGTCTGGATCAGGGATTCGATCAGCTCGCGGCCTGTGGCGTCTCCCCCGATGTGCAGGATGCGTTTCATCGAATGGGCGCCTTCCCGCCCTAAGGCAATAGCGCCGTTGGTGCGATCAAAGCGGACCCCTAAATCAACCAGATCGTTAATCCTGGCCGGAGCCTCTTCAACCAAAACACTGATCGCCGCCCTGTCGCCGAAATAGTTGCCGGCCTTCCAGGTATCTTCAAAATGAAGCGTGGGCGAATCTTCCGGCGAAAATGCGGCGGCAATTCCACCCTGGGCGAACCAGGTGTTTCCGGCAATCAAATCCTGCTTGCTGAGCACCGTTACCTGGCCCTTTTCGGCCAGACGGATTGCCGTAAATATTCCGGCTACTCCGGAACCGACAATGACGTAATCAGTGGCAGATGTTGTAATCTTTAGGTCATTGGCACTTGCCCGATCCATGTGGATAACCTCCGCAGTTTACTTAACTGCCAGCATTCTTTCCAGAGCTAATACTGCCCGCTCGCGGATCTCGTCCGGAACGGTGATTACATTTTCCTTTTTCTCCAGGGCATTGAGTACTTTTTCGAGATTGGTGTATTTCATATTCGGGCAAATTAATTTAGGGGAAAGCAGGATGAAGTTTTTATCAGGGCATTCCTTTTTCAGACGGTGGAGCATCCCCATCTCAGTCCCGATAATGATATCTTTGACTTTCGTTTCCCTCGAGTAGCTGATCATGCCACCAGTACCGAGGGCAACATCAGCCAGGGCAACTACTTCGGGCCGGCACTCCGGGTGGACAACGATTACGGCTTCAGGGTAAAGCTCTCTTGCTTTTACAACGTCTTCTGCTGTAACCCGGTGATGGGTATTGCAGTAACCAGCCCAGGGAATGATTGTTTTTGCCGTCCGCTGCGCTACGAAGTGCGCCAGGTTGCCGTCAGGTACAAACAGGACGGTCTCTTCAGATAAGGAGTTTACTACTTTAACGGCATTGGCCGAGGTGATACAGATATCGCTTTCCGCCTTTACGGCAGCGGTGGAATTGATGTAGGTGGCGACAGCAGCGCCAGGATGCTGCTTTTTAAATTCGCGCAGCTGGTCTGCATCAATCATGTCCGCCAGGGGACAGCCGGCATTCAGGTCCGGTAGCAGCACTGTCTTATCAGGAGATAAAATGGCAGCACTTTCCGCCATAAAGTGCACCCCGCAGAATACAATGATGTCGGCATCCGCATCGGCGGCGATACGGCTCAGTTCAAATGAATCACCGACATGATCGGCGACGTCCTGTACTTCTTCAATCTGATAATTATGAGCCAGGATAACTGCGTTCTTCTCTCTTTTAAGCTGCTCAATGCATTCTAAAATTTCCTGTTTTTCCATGAAACGGCGCCGACCCCTCATCAGATATGGTTTTAACTTAGGCTTATTATGCTTGAAAGAGCATTTTCTGTCAATGAATAGCGAAAATTGGAATATTATAACAGAACACTGCGCTTGCCGGCCCCTAAAATCAGCTTATATTATTTCACTTTTAGCACTGCAGTAAAGGCTTCCTGCGGGATTTCGACCCGGCCGATCTTCTTCATCTTCTTTTTGCCTTCCTTTTGCTTTTCCAGCAGCTTGCGCTTACGGGTGATATCGCCGCCGTAAAGCTTCTCCGTTACGTTTTTACGCAGTGCCTTAATTGTTTCCCGGGCAATAATCTTGTTTTCAACAGCAGCCTGGATGGGTACATCAAACATCTGCCGGGGGATGATTTCACTGAGTTTTTCAACCATCTCTTTTCCCCGCTGGTAGGCTTTGTCACGATGAATAATAAAAGATAGGGCGTCTACTTTTTCAGCGTTGACCAGAATATCCATTAACACCAGGGCTGACTGCCGGTAACCATGCAGGTTGTAATCCAGGGAGGCATAGCCGCGGGTGCGTGATTTAAGAAGATCAAAGAAATCGTAAATGATTTCAGCCAGCGGCAGAAAATAGGAAAGTTTTACCCTGCCCGAATCAAGATATTCTGTATCGCGGAAGTCTCCCCTCTTTTCCTGACAGAGTTCCATGACTGCACCCATATACTCAGCAGGCATGTAAATTGAAGCTTCAACATAAGGTTCTTCAATGGCTACCCGTTCGTCGGTAGCCGGCATCAGGGCCGGATTGTCAACTTTTATTAGCACCCCGCTACGCAGGTGAACCTGATAAACAACGCTTGGAGCTGAAACTATCAACTCTATGTTATATTCCCGCTCCAGCCGCTCTCTGACAATATCCATGTGCAACAAACCGAGGAATCCACAGCGAAAGCCGAGCCCCAAGGCTACAGATTTTTCAGGTTCATAGGTGAGTGCCGAATCGTTTAACCTAAGGCGTTCAATTGCTTCCCTCAGGGCGGTAAAATCGTTACTATCCCGGGGGAAAAGGCCACAGTAAACCATCGATACTACCTTCCGGTAACCGGGTAAAGCTTCGGTTGCGGAGTGATCGGCACTGGTGATCGTGTCACCAACCTGTGCATCGCCGACATTTTTGATGGCGGCCATCATATATCCTACTTCGCCGGCAGTCAGGTCTTGTGCCGGTTCCATGGCCGGCCTGAAAACACCGGTTTCAGCAACCTCAAAGCTCTTGCCTGAATTCATGAATTTAATTCGATCACCTTTGCGGATCCGGCCCTCCATAACCCGGATATAAGCGATCACCCCACGGTAGCTGTCATAGTGGGAGTCAAAAACAAGCGCTTTGAGCGGGCTATCCGGTTCTCCGGCAGTCGGAGGCGGTACTTTTTCTACCACCGCTTCCAAAACAGCTTCAATACCAAGGCCTTGCTTGGCCGAAATCTCAAGGGCTTGTTTGGCATCGCCGCCAATGATGGCAGCCAGCTCTGCTTTTACCTTTTCCGCATCGGCATTGGGCAGGTCAATTTTGTTAATCACCGGTATAATCGTCAGATTTTGTTCAAGCGCCAAATAAACATTAGCCAGGGTTTGCGCCTCTATCCCCTGGGCAGCGTCGACGACTAAAATGGCCCCTTCACAGGCAGCGAGACTGCGCGAAACTTCGTAATTGAAGTCAACATGCCCAGGGGTATCGATCAGGTTCAGGATGTACTCTTTTCTGTCCAAGGCCTGATAAACCAGACGAACAGCCTGCAGTTTGATTGTGATCCCGCGCTCCCGTTCCAGGTCCATCTGGTCTAAGACCTGCTCTTTCATCTGACGGGCGGTAAGAGTTCCCGTAGTCTCTAATAGTCGATCAGCCAGGGTTGACTTTCCGTGATCAATATGGGCAATAATACAAAAGTTTCTAATTCTATCCGGTTCCAAAAAACTAATGCCTCCATTATGGTTAAAGCTTAAGTTCCCGTAGGATTATACCACAGAAAATAAGAGCTGAAATAAGACTTGCAGTAGCAAAAGAGTAGCGCGATCAGAAAACAGCTTGCTCCTGTTGAGTCTGTCCGGTACGAGGCGTATAATGGTTAACAGTATTGTGCTGATCAGACAGGTTATGCCTGTATGCCCGATGGAGGCTCATCCTAAGTGATTAAGCTTTTCCGATTCCTTAAACCCTATTCCCTGACCATCGCGGTCATCCTGCTGCTTGTCTTTTTCCAGTCTCTGGCCGAGCTATTTTTACCCACCCTGATGGCGGATATCGTCGACGAAGGTATTGTTTTGGGTAATATCGAACTAATATTAAGAACCGGCGGGATCATGTTGCTGGTTGCCCTCGGTGGAGTAATCTGCACTATTTTGGGTAGTTACTTTGCCTCCAGAACTGCGATGAGTTTTGGCAAAATCCTGCGCAGCAAGGTCTTCACCCACGTCCAGGCATTCACATTGCACGAATTTGACCAGATTGGGACAGCCTCGCTGATTACGCGTACTACCAATGATATAAACCAGGTACAGATGGTCCTGCTGATGATCCTGCGCATGATGGTGCACGCCCCGCTGATGTTTGTCGGCGGAGTGATCATGGCTTTATCGCGGGATGTGCAGCTTTCAAAATCAATTGTAGTCGTGATCCCGCTTATTGCCCTTACAATTACTATTATAATGGTCAGGGCAATACCGCTGTTTAAAGCGATGCAGCTAAAACTTGACCGGCTGAACCTGGTTTTGCGCGAAAACCTGACCGGGATCAGGGTAATCCGCGCTTTCAACCAGATCGCGCAGGAGAAAAAGCGTTTAAGTGAAGCCAACCAAGACCTGACGGAAACAACCATCCGGGTGAATAAACTAATAGCCGTGACAATGCCGGTGCTGATGCTTTCCCTGAACTTCACAGCCATTGCTGTCGTCTGGTTCGGCAGCGCCCGCATTGACAGCGGAAACCTACAGGTTGGAGACTTGATGGCTTTTTTGCAGTATGTGATGTTGATCTTATTCTCGCTAGTGATGGTAACCATAATGCTGGTGATGATTCCCCGGGCCTCCGTATCAGCCGAACGGATCAACCAGGTTCTGGATACTGTTCCAAGCATTAAGGATCCGGCAGCAGTAAAAGCAGGTAAAGAAAGTGGCAGGAAAGGTTATGTTGAATTTGCCAATGTTACTTTCAGCTATCCGGGAGCCGAGAAACCTGCTTTGAAAAATCTATCATTCAGCGCCGGCCCGGGAGAGGTTACCGCGCTGATCGGCAGTACCGGGTCTGGCAAATCGACCATTTTTAAATTGCTGCTGCGCTTCTATGATCCTGACAGCGGAAATATTGCAGTTAATGGTATTGATATTGGGAAGTTGCCCCAGAAGGATTTGCGAGCCTGGATTGGCTTTGTGCCACAAAATACGCTGCTTTTCTCCGGAACGGTAACTGAAAATATTCGCTTCGGCAAACAGGATGCCACTAGCGAAGAAATATACCATGCTGCAACACTGGCCCAGGCTGTGGATTTTATCGAAGAGTTGCCGGGCAGATTTGAAGCGATCATTGACCAGGGAGGGGCCAACCTGTCCGGAGGTCAAAAGCAGCGTCTGGCTATAGCTCGAGCCCTGGTCCGAAAACCCGAAATTTATATCTTCGACGACAGTTTCTCATCACTTGACTTTAAAACCGATGCCCGGCTACGCTCAGCACTTGATCAGGAAACAGCAAATGCAACTGTATTTATAATCACCCAAAGGGTGAGCACGGTATTGAGTGCCGACCGGATTATTGTTCTGGATGACGGCTGCCTGTCCGGTATTGGCAACCATCAGGAATTATTAGATACAAGCGCAGTATACCGCGAGATAGTTTACTCACAACTTTCCGAGGAGGAAATTGTATGAGTAAAGCAGCAGATTTCGGCCGTAAACCTGCTCTCGGGCCCGGAACATTTGGTAGGGGCCCGATGCAGGCCATGGGCATGCCCGTTGAAAAACCGAAAAACTTTAAACAAACTATTAAGCGATTAACTGGTTACCTCCAGCCACATCGCTACCGCCTGATGATTGTCTTCTTGACCGCTATACTGAGTACAGTCTTTGGTACTGTCAGCCCAAAAATTATGGGCTTAGCAACAACCAGCTTGTTCGACAGCTTTATGAGCAAAAAACCCGTCGATTTTAGCTACATCATGCAAATCCTACTGACTCTTGGCTCGCTATATCTTTTCAGCTCCCTTTTTAGTTACCTACAACAGCTGATCATGGTTGATGTGTCACAACAGACAGTTTATACCATGCGCGAAGACATCAACCGGAAACTGGCTCGCCTGCCTTTAAGATATTTCGACAGCAATGCTCATGGTGATCTATTAAGCCGGGTCACCAACGATGTAGACAATATTAGCAGTACGCTGCAGCAGAGTATAACTCAGTTGGTCACCGCTTTAGTAAGCCTGATTGGTATATTAGTGATGATGCTGATCATCAGCCCACTGCTGACCCTGGTCAGCCTGGTGGTTTTGCCGCTCTCTCTTCTGGTGACAAAAGCTATCGCCACCCGGTCACAAGTTTTTTTTGCCGCCCAGCAAAATAAACTGGGCGGCCTGAATGGTCAGGTGGAAGAAATGTACACCGGGCATGTGCTGGTAAAAGCTTTTGGCCGCGAAGGCGAAGCAGTTAAGCAATTTGAGATCATTAATAACCAGCTCTACGATGCGAGCTGGAAGGCCCAATTCATTTCGGGTATCATTATGCCGTTGATGATTTTTATCAATAACTTAGGCTACGTCATAGTCTGTGTGTACGGCGGAATCATGGTCATCAGAGGCTCGATCACTATCGGCGACATGCAGGCTTTCATTCAATACTCAAAACATTTTACTTACCCGATCGCCCAAACCGCCAGCATCGCTAATATTCTGCAGTCTACCGTCGCATCAGCAGAACGCGTCTTTGAGCTGCTGGATGAAAGCGAAGAAAAACCTGATTCTTTAGAAACTAAAACGCTGCCTTTTCCCAGGGGCAATATCGGGTTCGAAAAGGTCAGTTTCAGGTACATTGAAGATACGCCCCTGATTGACGATCTGAACCTAGAAGTTAAAGCAGGCCAGACCGTAGCCATCGTCGGCCCCACCGGAGCAGGGAAAACCACATTGGTAAACCTATTGATGCGATTTTATGACATCGATAGTGGGAGCATCACCATCGACGGCATGAAGATCAACGAACTGAAACGCGGGGACCTGCGTAACATTTTTGGCATGGTGCTACAGGACACCTGGCTCTTTAACGGCACAATATGGGATAACATTGCCTACAGCCGCCCTGATGCTACGAAAGAAGAAATATGTCACGCCGCAAAAATCTCCAATGCCGATCACTTTATCCGAACCCTTCCCGAAGGATACGATACGGTTCTAAATGAAGAGGCTTCAAATATATCCCAGGGACAAAAACAACTTTTAACCATTGCCCGGGCTATTCTGGCTAACCCGGCTGTATTAATCCTTGACGAAGCGACCAGCAATGTTGACTCAAGAACCGAGCTACTGATCCAAAAAGCGATGGGTGAGCTAATGAAAGGCCGCACCAGCTTTGTCATTGCTCATCGCCTTTCAACAATCAGGCATGCTGACCTGATCCTGGTCATGAATGAAGGTAAAATCATTGAAAAAGGCAACCATGCTGAGCTGATTGCTAGAAGCGGTTTTTACACCGAATTATACAACAGCCAGTTCAACCACTCAAATGCAGCGAACCAGGCTAGATAATAGCGGTTAGGTTAAGGCTACCTTGGCGTTGCTCCTGCCTGAGCGCTCAATCATCTGGCCACCGCCGGTGATCCAGTAACAGTAATCTCGAATTCTTGGCCATCTGTCTTATAGACAATAGCTCCCTGCAGATCTGTGCGATAGATCAGTACTCCTGCCTTCTCGAGTGCCTCAAGCATTTGTGGGTGGGGATGGCCGAATGAATTAATCCCAACCTGGATTATCGCCAGATCAGGTTGCACTGTTTCGAGCAATCTGTCCATCGAAGGCAGGTAGCCCCCATGATGAGGTATTTGCAGTAAATCGGCTTTTAGCTCAGGGTAACGGTTCAGCAAATCGAGGACTGCGGCATCTTCAAGATCACCGGTAAAGAGAACCTTCACCTCTTGATAGGTCAGCAGTAAAACAAGTGAGTTGTTATTTAACTCGCTGCCGTCGCCCTTGATCAGCCCTGCAGGGGGACTTAGAATATCAAGCTGTAGATCTGAGCCACAACGCCAGCTCTGGCCGGCTGTGGCAACTTCTACCGTAATCTTTTCTTTTTTCACTTTGCCCATCAAGTTTTGATAATGGGGTGAATCACCGCTGACCGGTGAAATTAAAAAGTAGCCGATCGGAATCTGCCCTACCAGGTGCAGAAAGCCTCCAAAGTGGTCTTCGTGGGGATGGGTGATAACAGCCAGATCTATTTCTCCGATGCCCCGGTACCGCAGGTAAGGTAGGACCACCTTTTCGCCAATAACTCCTGGATCGGCGCTGTAAGCCGGTTCTCCGCCGGCATCAACCAGCACATTTACGCCGCATGGCGTCTCTAATAAAACTGATGCACCCTGGCCCACATCAATAAAAGTAATTTGTAAATCCTTTTGACCAGGTAATAAAACTCCCGCCCAAACGAAGATAATAACGACCACAAACACCAGGGGTAAAGCAGCTTTTCTCAGCCAGGGATTATGGTGAACAAAGCTGCCGGCACCTGATCTTAGGTATGAAATGTAAGAGAAATCAGCGCCCGCAGCAAAGCGCTTTTCCCAACTGTAGTAGTTCAAAAGAAAACCGGTGAAGATCAAATAGATCGTTATTATTGTTGTAACGCGGGGTGGGCTCAAGGCCAGATAAAAACCGGGAATGCTGCTGAAACCGGAGATCAAAAGCATCAGCTCCAGTAAAGGCCGGGAGGCCCAGAGCAGTATCTCACCCAGATAGGGAATCAGTAAACCGAGCAACGCTCCGGATAAACCAAGGCTGACGACAAAGGCAATTAGCGGTAGAAAGAGCAGGTTGAAGAGCAGCGCACCGGCCGGGAGATGATGAAAATAATAAATACTCAAGGGCAATACGCCGATCTGTGCCGCCATGGTTATGACAAGGGGAGAGCGAATTAAAGGCGGGAAATGAAGTGTTCTGAAAAAATGATCCAGTGGACGGTAAAGGTAAATCAGGGCCAGGGTTGCGGCATAAGACAACTGGAAACCAATTGCAAATAGCAACAGTGGATTGATAAACACTGTAACCAGAGCAGCAACCGCAACTGCCGTCGGTAAATCATTATCCCGCTCTAAAAGCACTGCTCCCATAGCCATTGAGATCATGATTGCTGCCCGTAAAGCAGAAGGTTGCATGCCGGTTAAATAGGCATAGGCAAATACGAGCAATATGGCCAGAATTAGTGGTAAGTATCCCTTATAGCGCAAGCGTTTAAAGAGACCGATGATCATGGCGGCGACAATACCGACATGCAGTCCCGAAACTGCCATCAGGTGTCCGGCGCCGGCTTTTCTAAAGTTTTCCTCCACTTCAGCCGGCAGCTGCGCACGCTGGCCGAAAAGGATCGCCGTTAAAAGATCGGCTGTGGGTGACGGCAGGGTTTTTCCAATAAAGGCTATCATCTGTTGCTTAAAGATGATGGCAGAACCAGCCAGAAGATAAACTTTTCCCGGACCCAACCGATCTACCTGTAATGCATTAGGATAAGCCAGGGCATCGATGCCCTGGCTGCGCAGAAAAAAACGGTAATCAAAACCACCCGGATTACGCAAGCCCTTTGGCTCAATAATCGCTGAACGCAGACGCAACCTGTCACCATATTGGAAGATAGCGTTTTCCGGGCCGTAAATCATAACGAGCAGTCTACCATCTGCCTGCTGCCGCCCTTCTTTGGTTTCTACCATCTCAACCTGCAGTTGATAGGTACAGTAATCCTGATCGATAACCGGTTCTTCAACAACAGTACCTTCAACATACAGATCTCTGCCGGTATGGTGGAGAATATTATTTTCCGAAGGCAGAAGAGAATAATAAGTTGAAAATGCTCCGGTAAAAACAACAAAAAATAAGAGGCCGACCTTAAATAAATTAGTCAGCCTGAAAAGGAATAGCGCTGCCTGAATAAGCAGGAAGAACATTGTAAGCCAATAGAAGTGAACTGATCCTGTCACCCAAAAACGCCCAAGTACAATCCCGGCGATATAGGCCTGGGTGATCAGCACCAGATGGCGATCACCTAGAATCTCATCAAAACGGCTTCGTATAATTGCTGCATTGTCTGCTGTGGTCATCTTTTACCAAAATAAGCTATTTACCTAAAAACTTCGTCAAAGACTCCGAAAGTTTCTGTGCGCTGTTCCATTGAGGGGGCCGGAGTAAGATATGATACCACCACCAGGATAACAATCGCCAGCACAAAGGCCGGGAAGACAGGCATGAAACCAAATGATGTCCACCCTGGCAATACGTTTAGGTACCAGAGGTGAAGCATAATGGCCGGGATGATCAATGCTGCAGCAGCTCCGTATTTGTTGGTGCGGGGCCAATAGAGAGCAGCGATCATTACCGGCAGCATCACCGAAAAACCGGAAAAGGCAAAAGCAGCAATACTTAAAATTGCTGCCGGCCTGATCAGTGATATGTAAAAAGCAGCTGCGGCAAAAACCAGCAGAAAAATACGACCCCAGAAAACCGCCTGCTGATTTGATACCTTTCGGAAACGGGGTAGCAGGTCGTCTGTTACCAGATGGGCAACAGATAATAGCTGAGAATCAATTGATGATTTAACGATGGCCAGGATCACCACCAGACCGAGAATCATCCAGGTTGGCGACAGATATTGTTGGATTAACAGCGGCACGATGTTATCCGATTCTTTCCCGATCAGTCCTGGAATAGAAACTGCCCCCCATACGCCAAGCAATGTTGATATAGCAAAAATACCAGCCATCGCCAGGGGATAATATAGGCTGGTTTTTTTCAGACTGGTGGTGCTACGGGCCGCTAAAATGCGCGTGAACATATGGGGAAATACAATAACAGCAATCGAGTTGGTAAAAGCAAAACTAAACCAGTTAATCGGCACAATAGCTGGAGATAAGCTGCGCTGCAGCAAAGCAGGGTTTTCGAGAATGATGCGATTGGTAAGCGCAGAAAATCCGCCGAGTGACTGTGCTACAGCAAATAAAAGTAGAACCGCAACTGTCATAAATACAGTACCCTGAAAAATATCGGTCCAGACTGTACCACGCATGCCGGCAGGCAGGGTATAAAAAAGGGAAACGCAGATTAATGCCAGCGCAGCCAGCCAGTAAGGCACAACCCCGTTTGAGATTGTGGAAAAGGCCAAACTACCCCCGATAATACTGACCACCAAATAGGGCAGGGTATAATAGAGCAGAAGCATCAGGAAAAGCATCGCTACAAGAGGGCTTTTTAGAATCCCACCAAAAACCTGGGGCTGTGTTGCATAACCGTAGCGCTTGCCAAGCAACCAGGAACGATACCCAACCAGGTAATAGGTAAAGGGAGTAATAAAAATACTCCATCCAATAACATAACCATAAGCACCAAAGCCGACGTGGTAAGCAAAACCGGCATAGCCGATAATGGTGAAAGCAGTAATATTGCTGGCAAAAAGGGTCATAAAAATTGCCAGGCTGCCTAATCCGCGCCCGGCCATAAAGTATTCTTCCCGTGTTTTTTTGGTTGCTCTTGCTCCAAAAACTCCTATTGCTACCAGAATTAAAAAATAGATCGCCAGAATCAGAATGCCAGGAAGATTATTCATTACTGTGCCTGCTCACTTTCTCCGACCTGGGCTGCAAATTCTGCGGGCGGATCGGGCCAGGCCAGCTTAACGATTAGCTTTAATGCTAAAACCGACAGGATTGCGTAAAAAATATAATATGAAAAGGCAAAAGGCATGAACCCGAACAAAAGTGGCATGCGTGCGTCAAGATCCCAAAGCCAGAAGCTGTTATGCAAGAGGAACATAATCAATACCATTAAAAAAACTAATGCAAGGCGATGCTTGAACTTCATTATCGGTAGACCTCCACTCTGACAGCGGTTTTTCAGGGCTGAATTCTCTCTGCTTATTCGACGAACTATCTATAATTCCTGCAAAAATCAAGAAAAAGTCAATCTTAAAGCCCGGACCTGTAATCCGGGCTGATTTGTTTAAATGTTTTTTCGTAATACTCATTTAGCTTAATCTGCTGCCAGAACAGCAGCTAGCGACTCCAGCTTATCAAGAATGATCTTCTCTTCTGTAGGACTAAGCCGGAAGCGGTTAGTCTCGAACAGCTCAATAATTTCTGCCAACAACAGATCTATTTCTGCGTGGATATTAGCCTGCCGAAAATCCACTGTTTCCAACATCAACGCTAGTAGCTTCTCAAGTTGCCGGATCATACTCAACAATTTAAAAAACAGATCCCCGCTATTAAATTTAGCTGACTGATCAGACATCATCCAGGAAGACTCATTGCCCAACAAGGTGGGTTCAGAATGATGATCATTGCTGTCATTGCCTGGCAGATTGTTATCATCACCACCCGGGTGATTGTTATCATCACTGTCCGTCTCACCTGCTCCTCCGTCTTCATCGCCATCTCCGTCACTTTCGCCCGGATTGCCACCCGATTCATCGGGGTCATCGGGATTTGAAGGACCGCCTTCGAGCTGCCAGCGCAAGATCGGGTAACTTTCTCCTTCCTCAATAAACCAGGTGTTGGCAAAATCCCAGTCGAAGTAGTTATCCTGATTTTTCATATCTTCTGTTGTTTTACATGTTCCAAGTGCTGAAGTTAACTGGCCAGATACTTCCAAATCCCAATAGCTATTGATACATTGAGCGGTAGAATGGCTGTCGCCGACTAACCCTCCATGGCGAATTCCTTGGCTCGCTATCACAACCACTGAATAACAATCAGTAATTCGGCTAAAATTATCGGGGTTACTCCTATCGCCTCCAAGGTAACCGGTTAAACCTCCAACATAGCTTCTGCCCCTTACAGTACCAATTGAATATGAATTTGCAATTCTGTTTTTTTCACCAGCATACCCAACCAAACCACCTATAGAAACAGCCTTATTTGTCCCTATTACGATACAATTTGTGTAAGATTCATCAACTATACTCTCTTGTAGATAACCCCCTAATCCGCCTACATTATTGCCACTACTTGTAATGTTACCTTCTACCGAACATTTTTCAATTGCACTCTCATCAGCTCTGCCGACCAGACCACCAACATAGCTTCCACTTCCGGCGTTGATATCTATATCTCTTAGATGCAAATCAATAATTTTAGCTTTTTTTACATAACCGAAAAACCCAGCATATGGTAAATCTTTATCAATCACTAAACCGCTGATCGCAAATCCTGAACCATCAAAGGTACCAGAAAATGGATTGTTATGATATTGACCAATCGGATTCCAATTTGTATTTTCGGGAATCTCTATGTCATTTAACAGTCGGTATTTGTCACTTAAAGCTTCACGGACTTCGTTAAGTTGGGCGAAGGTTTCGATAATCCAATAGTCATCGATCTTTTGCATCGTCGGTGATAACTCTGCCAGTGAAATGATTAATGGTTGCTGTTCACCGGTAAAAGGGACC
>Ga0194127_10001568_pt1 | contig 33307 bp, 22 predicted proteins | sample TA2KigC100mmetaG_FD_148624 | JGI IMG/M metagenome (GOLD analysis project Ga0194127, IMG submission 148624) | Freshwater microbial communities from Lake Tanganyika, Tanzania - TA2015036 Kigoma Deep Cast 100m | ecosystem: Environmental > Aquatic > Freshwater > Lake | place: Tanzania: Lake...
GGGGGGGGCCGCACCAGCGGCCGTGCGAACGCAAGAGAGGCCGGGGTCCTTCACTCCCGGCAGCAAGGCGGATCCGACTTTGCAGGCTGAAGGGCCGGGTCGCTCAGGATGACGTGCCGAGCATGGAGGCCCATATTTGCCCGCATCCCACGGCACTCGGCGGCCGTTCTGGTCCTACTCGCGGATCTGCTTCTCGATGAGGGCCTTCTCGGTTGCCGAGAGCTTGCCTTCCATGAGCTTGAGGTAGGTCTTGAGGTGCTTGGCGCCGTTGGCGAAGTCACCCTTGCTGTTGTAGGCCTTTCCGAGCTTCTTGTGGAGGTCGGCCGAGGGGGCCCCCTTGAGCGCTTCCTTGTAGAAGAGGATGGCTGCAGCGTAGTTGCCTTGCGCCACCGCGTCGTCCCCCTTCTTGATGTTGGAAGCGGCCTGGGCCTTGGCTTCGGCCTTGGCCGCTTCCTGGGCCTTCTGGGCCTCTTCCTCGGCCGCCTTCTTCGCTTCCTCGGCCGCCTTCTTCTTGAGCTCGTCCTGCTTCTTGCGGGCCTCTTCGTCCTTGCGGCGCAGCTCCTCGTCCTTCTTGCGCTTCTCTTCGAGGCGCTTCTTGTCCTCCTCCTCCTGCTTCTTCTTGAGCTCGGCGAGGGTGGGACCGACCTTCTCGGCCATGAGGGTCTGTGCCGACGGAAGGAGGACGTCCCGCTTCCCGAGGCACTTGCCGTACTCGACAGCGAGGTCGCTGACCCGGTCCGCGGACATGCGGGAGAGGATGGACTGGTACTCGGTGTCCAGGGCGACGACCTTGGTGAGGACGGCCTTGAACTCCTCGATCCTGACCGTGTCGGGGGTGGCCTCCCACTCCTTCTGTCGGGCGGAGAGGGCTGAGCTCAGGTCTGCGACCTCCTTGCGGCTCAGCTCCACCTGCTGGGTGAGCTCCTGGACCTTGGCGGCGGCGAGGTCGGCCTGGTTGGCGACTGCGGGGAGCTCCTCGGACAGGACGAGCTCGGCCTTCCTGCGGAAGGTTTCGACCCGGGTCTTCTCGTTCTCGATTGCGGGCTCGATGCTCAGGAAGTCACCCTGGCGCAGCTTGCCCTGGAGCTCGGCGAGCCGCTTCTTCCCTTCGCCGCATTCCGCCAGCAGCGCCTGGACCTCGTTCACCTTGTCGTCCCGCTTGCGGTCCTGCCATTCGGAGCTGCGGAGCGCCAGCAGCCGGTCGTTCTCCGCATACACGAGCTGGATGTCCTGGACGGTGGCGGTCACGGCGCCCATGCGGGCCATGAACTTCTTCTGCTCTTCCCCGACGCGGGCGGCCTCGGCGCGGGCGGCCTCTTCGATGCGGCGGCGAAGCTCTTCCTCGGAGATTCCCTGTTTTGACGCGGGGTGGGCCTCTTCGGCCAGGCTGCCGCCGTTGACCGGATCGGCTGTCCCGGACGGATTCCCCGCGGCTTCTCCGGACTGGGATGCCGCGGTACCGCCGGAATCGGCGGGAGCGAAGAACCGGCTGTAGACGAACCATCCGCCTCCGCCGAGCACGCCGAGCAGGAGGACGATGGCGACCGCTATCTTCAGGCCCGAGCCGCCACTCGACTCGGTCACGAGCGTCTGCTCCTCGTCCGTGGGGGTTTCCTGGCGTACCCCCGGACCGTAGGGGGACGTCTTGCTGCCGGCAGAGGAGTGCTTTCTTTCGTCCGCGCGCTCGAGTTCCTCCTTCGAGGGCCGCGCCATCGGGGCCGTGCGCTCGATGGCCTCCCTGTCCCGCTCGATGATTCGAGCAACCTCCTGGAGGAGCTTCTTGATCTCCAGGCAGTTGGGCGGCCGCTTGTCGCGGTCCTTCGACATCAGGCGCAGCGTGAGCTGCTCGAGCGCCGGGTGCAGGTTCGGGTTGAGCTCGCGGGGGCGGGCCGGTTCCTGGGTCAGGTGTTTGGTGACCACGCCGATGGGCGTGTCCGCGGTGAATGGGAGCTTCGCGGTGCAGAGCTGGAAGAGGATGACCCCCAGCGAGTAGATGTCGGAGCGGGCGTCGAGCACCTCGCCGCGGGCCTGCTCGGGAGACATGTACTCCGGGGTGCCGCAGACAATGCCCGCCATGGTCTGGAACGTCTCGGCAGTGTCCGATTCCCGGATCTTGGCGATACCGAAGTCGAGGACCGTGACGAAGTCCTTCTGGTGCCGTCGGTCCTCGATCATGATGTTCTCGGGCTTGAGGTCCCGGTGGATGATCCCCTGAGCATGGGCGTCGTCGAGTGCAGAGCAGATCTGGTCGACGATGTGGATGATGCGCTCCGGCGGGAAGGGGAACTCCTTCCTGACGAGGTGGGCGAGGTCCCGGCCGTCGATGAAGTCCATCGCGATGTAGTGGGTCCCATCCTCCGCCGTACCGAAGTCGATGATGTTGATCGCGTTTGGATGCTTGATGCGGCTTGCTGCGCGGGCTTCCCGGTGGAAGCGCTTGGACAGGGTCTTGTCGCCGGACAGGTGCTGGTGCAGGACCTTGATGCAGACCGTCTTGCCGAGGGTGGTCTGCTCAGCCTTGTAGATGCTGCCCATGGCCCCTTCGCCGACCTGTTCGAGGACGAGGAACTTGCCGGCGATGGTGCGGCCGATCATGCCGCGCTCGTCCTGCTCCTGAGCGGGGATTGCCTCACCGCAGTTCGGGCAGAACCGCGTGGAGTCGGGGGTCTCGGTAAAACATTTGGGGCAAACTTTCACGGTCTTGCTGTCCTCGTCACAGAGTCCTCCCTGCCCGTCGGTAGGGACTTGCCCATTATACCCCGCGACCGTCGGACTTTCAAGTTTTGTTTGCGTGCGCGGGCGTTGACAGGGCGGGAGGTTCCTGCTAGACAACCTTCTTGCACGGCCGCGGAGGCCGAACGGAACGGAACCAGGGAGGCGGAGCATGAAGAACGTGTACATTCTGGGTGGAGCAAGGACCGCGATCGGCAGCTTCCAGGGCGCATTCGCCACGGTACCTGCGGCGGTTCTGGGGGCGACGGCGGTCAAGGGTGCGCTGGAGCGTTCGGGGGTGGCGGGCAACCCGGTGGACGAGGCGCTCCTGGGGTGCGTGCTCCTGGGGGGACAGGGTCAGGCCCCGGGGCGACAGGCGTGGATCAAGGCGGGGCTTCCGGATTCGGTGCCGTGCGTGACGCTGGCCAAGGTGTGCGGGTCGGGTCTGCGGACGGTCATGATGGCGGCCTCGCAGATCAAGGCGGGGGACAGCGACCTGGTGGTCGCCGGCGGCATGGAGAACATGACCATGGCCCCGTACTTCATCCCGAAGGCGCGGGCCGGATTGCGCATGGGCAATGCCGAGATCGTGGACCTCATGGTGAACGACGGCCTGTGGGACGTGTACAACAACTTCCACATGGGCATGGCCGCGGAGATGTGCGCCGAAAAGTTCGGGATCACGCGGCAGATGCAGGACGAGTTCGCGATCGCGAGCTACACCAAGGCGCTCGATTCGATCAAGAACGGCCTGTTCAAGCGTGAGATCGTGCCGGTCGAGCTCCCGGGCAGGAAGGGGGAGACGACTCTGGTGCTCGAGGACGAGGAGCCGTTCCGGTCGAAGCTGGACAAGATCCCGGGGCTCAAGCCCGCGTTCAAGAAGGACGGCACGGTGACCGCGGCCAATGCGTCGAGCATCAACGACGGTGCGGCTGCCGTGGTCCTGGCCGGCGAGGAGAAGGTCAAGGCGGTCGGGCTGACGCCGAAGTTCCGCGTCGTCGGATACGCGGGGCACGCGCAGGCGCCGGAGTGGTTCACGACCGCTCCAGCGTTCGCCATCAAGAAGGTGCTGGAGAGGACGGGGCTGTCGGTGAACGACATCGACGTGTTCGAGATCAACGAGGCGTTCTCCGTGGTCTCGCTGGCGGTCAACCAGCTCTGTGAGCTGGATCCGGCCAAGGTCAACGTGCGGGGCGGCGCGGTGGCTCTGGGCCACCCGATCGGCGCCAGCGGAACCCGGATCCTCGTGACCTTGATGCACGTGATGGAGGATACGGGAGCGCGGCGGGGGCTGGCCAGCCTGTGCATCGGCGGCGGCGAGGCCGTAGCGCTGATCATCGAACGAGTTTAGAACCGGCACCGGACAACGAAGTTCCATGTGAGAGGGGGCTCTGCCCCGACCCGCCAAGGAGAGGCTGATGACTGAGACCTACGTGACGTTCCAGAAGGACGGGGCCATTGCGACGATCACCATCGATCGGCCCAAGGCGCTCAATGCCTTGAACCCGGAGGTGCTGGGGCAGCTTGCCGCGGCACTCAGACAGGCCCGGGAGGACCGCGACGTGCGGGGGGTGATCCTGACCGGTGCGGGCGGACGGGCCTTCGTGGCCGGCGCCGACATCGCCTCGATGGTGGACATGCCGCCCGAGAGAGGGTTCGAGTTCGCCGAGCTGGGGCTGGCAACGCTCCAGCTCATCGAGGACATGCCCAAGCCGGTGGTGGCGGCCATCAACGGATTTGCGCTCGGCGGCGGGCTCGAGCTGGCCCTGGCCTGCGACATGATCTATGCGACTCCGAAGTCGAAGATGGGGCTTCCCGAGGTGACCCTCGGGATCATGCCCGGATTCGGCGGAACGCAGCGGCTGGCCCGGCTGGTCGGCCGCAACCGGGCCAAGGAGCTGGTGTTCACGGGCGACAAGATCGACGCGGCCACGGCCAAGGCCTACGGCATCGTGCAGGAGGTGGTGGAGGAGGAGCAGCTCCTCGACTACTGCAAGGGCGTGCTGGGCCGGATCGCAGCGGCCGGTCCGGTGGCCGTGGCGCAGTCCAAGCGCTCGATCAACAAGGGGTGCGACCTGGCGCTCGACGCCGGGCTTGCCGTGGAGAAGCTGGCCTTCATGTCGCTGTTCGCCACGGCCGACAAGAAGGAAGGGATGAAGGCATTCCTGGAGAAGAGAAAGGCCGAATTCAAGGGGGAATGACATGACCGAATCCCATCTGAGAGTGCTGGTTGCCAAGCCGGGGTTGGACGGCCACGATCGGGGGGCCAAGGTGGTTGCGCGGGCCCTGCGGGATGCCGGCATGGAGGTCATCTACACCGGGCTCCACCAGACCCCGGAGATGGTGGCGAATGCAGCGATCCAGGAGGACGTGGACGTCGTCGGCCTGTCGATCATGTCGGGTGCGCACGGCCACCTGGTCCCGGAGATCATCCGCATCCTCAAGGAGAAGGGGGCCGAGGACATCCCGGTGGTGCTGGGCGGGATCATTCCGCAGGACGACTTCGAGGCCATGAGGACGGCCGGCGTCGCCGAGATCCTCACTCCGGGGACGTCGCTGACCGACCTGGTGGACAAGGTGCGCAGGCTCGGCGAGGCCAAGCGCAAGGCCGAGTAGGGACGATGGCCTGCCCCGAGCCGAGCCGAGGGGGCGATGGTCGACAGGGGCCCGCCGGAGACTCGTGCGAAGGCGGATGGCCGCCGGTCGAGAAGCCGATGCAGGGGACCCGGCTGATGACCGATGGTCCTGTCTTCATCTCAGCAAGTAGAAGGACAGACATTCCCGCGTGGTACACGCCATGGTTCATGAACCGGCTGAGGGAGGGGTTCTGCCGGGTCCGCAACCCGTTCAGGCCATCCCAGGTCCGGGAGGTGGCGCTGTCCCGAGTTGCGGGGGTCTTCTTCTGGACTCGCTGGCCGGGGCCGATCCTGCCGCACCTGGACGAGCTGGAGGAACGGGGGATGCGCTCCATCTTCCACGTCACGGTGACCGGCCTGCCGCCTGGGCTGGAGCCGCATCCCGTGGCAGAGGAGAGACGGCTTTCCGCCGTGGTCGAGCTGTCCCGCCGGCTGGGTCGGGGGCGGGTGTGGTGGCGCTACGATCCCATCGTCCTGGGAGGAGGATTGGGTCGGCGCCACCACGTGGAGACGTTCGATCGTCTGGCCGGAGCGCTGGAGCCGGCCGTGGGCAGGGTCACGCTGTCGCTGCTCGACTGGTACCGGAAGACCGAGCGGAGGATGGGCCAGACCCCCATGGCCCGGGAAGCGGGGTTTCTCCGCCTGAGCGGGGACGAGGCGGAGGTGGTGGATCTGGTGGGGGAGCTGGGGAATCGGGCCCGGCGGAGCGGGATCGTCCCGGTCTCGTGCTGCGAGACTTCCTGGGGGGAAACGGGGGTGGAACCCGGGGCCTGCATCGACGGGGTGGCATTCGCCCGGCAGCTCGGGGTCCACGGGCCGCCGGGGCGTGACCCGGGGCAACGCCCGCACTGCCGTTGCAGCCCGAGTATCGACATCGGTGCGGTCGATTCCTGCATCGCGGGCTGTGCGTACTGCTACAGCACGCGCAGTCACGAGGCCGCCTGCCGGGCGTTCTCGCTGCATTCCCCGGACGCACCGGACCTCCTCTGACTGATGTTCCGCCCTTCTCGCCCACTGTGGCAGGAACGGCGTATCGCGACTCGCTGGCCCGCACCCTGCAACGGATTGGGCGGTTTGTATTGCACCGTCTCACCCCCCCGCCTATAATGCACTCGCGATGCACTTGAACCGGGGGCTGGGTTGCTGGACCGAGATGAATTGATAGAGCATCTCGAGTACCTGCTCAATGAGGGAGAACCCGAGCGGGCGTGGAATCTCTGCCGTCGCGGTCTGCGGCGCTATCCTCGGGACCCCGACCTCTGGCTCTTCCTGGGCGATTCGCTCGTCGATTCGAGACGGCTGGTGGACGCGGACAAGGCGTTCCGCAAGGCCGTCGAGCTGCGCCCGGACTGGGGAATCCCGTTGGCCAAACAGGCCGAAGTGCAGCTCATGGAAGGCAACCTCGAGCGAGCCGTCCGGCTGGCCGAGGAGGCGCACGAGCTCGACCGGAGCCTGGCCCATGCCTCCTACCTGAAGGGCATCTGCCTCGAGCTTGCCGGACAGGAGGACGGTTCCGCGTTCTGGTACCACCGGGCGCACCGCCTGCAGCCGGAACAGTACTTCGTGCCGGCCCGGATATCGCAGCAGCGCTTCACGGCCGAGTTCGTGGACGTGCTGGACGGCCTGCGCCAGCAAGGCATCATCGGCGATGGGCTGGACCAGGGGAGCTGGACGGTCCTCGACCGGGTGGACCCGGACAATCCGGACCTGGCGGGGGTGAGCCTCCTGTCCTTCTGCCACCTGGTCAAGAAGCCCGGGAGCCGCCGTCGCGGGGGGCGGGTCAGGCGGGATGCTGCATGGGTGGAGCGGGGCTACCTGTTCCGCCGCAACAACATCCGCGAGTGCCGGACGCCGGACGATCTGAACATGCAGCTCTACGTGGCGATCTCCGATGAGTTCGAATCCATCCCCGGGGGGCGGACTGTGGTCGCCTGACCGACCCGTTGTGCTTCTTCCTCCCGGAAGTCCCGAAGAGATGCGTGCGCGTGGCCTGGATCGGCCGGACGTGCTCCTGGTGACTGCGGACCCGCTCGTCGACCACCCTTCGTTTCCAGCCGGCCTCCTGGCCCGCGTGCTCGAGGCGGAGGGGTTCTGCGTTGCATTGGCCTCCCGGCCCGACCCGGCCGACCCCGAGGCGCTGCGGGGCTACGGAATCCCGCGACTGTTCGCAGGGGTGACGGCCGGCGCCCTGGATTCCATGGTGGCCAACTACACCGCGCTCAGGCGGCGGCGCAGCGACGATGCCTATGCCCCGGGAGGGGGGGCGGGCGGCCGCCCCGACCGGGCGCTGACGGTGTACTGCAACCTGGTCCGCAAGGCATTCGGCAAGCAGGTCCTGGTGGTTGCCGGCGGGCTGGAGTGCTCGCTGCGCCGGTTCTCGCACTATGACTTCTGGAGCGATTCGGTGCGCCGTCCGATCCTGATGGACTGCGGCGCAGACCTGGGCGTGCACGGGCAGGGGGAGAACGTGGTGGTGCGACTGGCCCGGGCGATTCGAGCTCTGGCCGCGCAGGGGAAGGGGGCATCGGATCCGCGGGCCCCGGCGTCGTTGCCCCCTTGGGTGCTCGACGTTGCCGGACTGATCTGGAGGCAGCCGGCGAGCCAGCCCATCCCCGGGGACGCCCTCCTCCTCCCCTCGCACGAGGAGGTGGCGGCAGACCCGACGGTCCAGGCAAGGGCGCATGCCCTGGCCGAGCGCAGCCGCCACCGCCGCCTGGCCCAGCGGTGCGGCGGGATGGCCGTCATCGTGAATCGGCCCGACGACCCGTCGCCGGCCGACCTGGACCGCACCTTCTTCCTGCCGTTCACTCGAAACGCCTATCCGGTCTACGGAGCATTGCCGATTCCGGCGCTGGAGCAGGTCCGCTTCTCGGTGACGTCCCACCGCGGGTGCTTCGGCGGGTGTGCGTTCTGCGCAATCACCGCGCACCAGGGGCGCCGGGTCTGCAGCCGCTCGCAAGCCTCGATCCTGGCCGAGGTGGAGCGCATCGTCGCACACCCGGACTTCCGGGGGACGATCCCGGACCTGGGTGGCCCTACGGCCAACATGTACGGTGCGTCCTGCGCATCCGGCCGTGACTGCGAGCGCATCTCCTGCCTGTGGCCGTCCCGATGCCGGCACCTGGTGAGCGGGCAGCGGTCCTATGCCGACCTGCTCGAGCAGGCTGCGGCCGTTCCCGGAGTGCGCCACCTCTTCGTCACGACGGGCATCCGGATGGACCTGGCGCTGGAGGACGAGCGGTTCATGCAGCAGCTCGCTTCCGTGCACACCAGCGGCCACCTGAAGGTGGCCCCCGAGCATGTCGTCCCCCACGTGCTTCGAATCATGCGCAAGCCGTCGGGCGGGGACTTCGCGTCGTTCGTGGCGCGACATCGCGACCTGTCCGGCAAGGCCGGGCGGAGGCAGTACGTATTGCCCTACCTCATGGCTGCGCACCCCGGCTGCCGGCTCGAGGACATGGTGGAGCTGGCCCTCTTTCTAAGGAAACACCGGCTCGTGGTCGAGCAGTGCCAGATCTTCACCCCGACTCCGGGCACCGCGGCCACGGTGATGTATGCCACCGGGCTCGACCCGGCCACGATGGAGCCCGTCTTCGTGGAGCGCAACCCGGAGCGCAAGAGGCTCCAGAAGGCGCTGATCCTCAGTCACCTGGCCGAGAACGCCGGCGACGTGCGCAAGGCACTCCGGCTCTGCGGCCGGGAGGATCTGCTGCCGGTGCTGGTTCGAAGCTGAGGGCGGGTCCTGAGGCTTCACCTGCTCGAGTCCCCATCCGCCCCCTCGGTTGTCTGAGTCCGTCCGTCGCGACCGCGTTCCAGGTCGCAGGCGGCCGACATTCAGGTGGAGACTCCGAGCCGGGGCAGGATCACCGCCTGGAGCAGATACCACGCGGCCAGCACGGCCAGCATCAAGAGGATGTCCTTCACGAGACCTCACCTCCCGTACGAGCGTCACATGGGAGTTGAGCCGGTTGGGACAAAATGGTTACGACCCCCTGCGCGAAATCGTTCGTCGTGACGATAACCCTACCGGACGGAAGGAGGGGGGGACATGGAACCAGCGGTCGCGAGAATCGAGGAGAACGAGCCATCGTGGCAACCGTTGCCCGGGCAGGCGGTGCAGGTCCGGGGAAGGCCGGCAGCGGTCCTGAGCGTGGTGGGTGCATCCGGGGCCGCCGGCTCGCTGGTGGAGGTTGCCTACACCGACGGGGCCGAGCCTGGGCTGGAGCGGCTGCTCTGGCGCCTGGAGCTCGGGACGTCCGGCGGTCCGGGGGCCAGGTCCCGGCTGCGCGTGGGACCGCCGTCCCGCCTGGTTCCGTTCCGGGCTGCGGTCCGGGCCGCACGCTGGGAGGCGCCGGCTGCCGGGGTGCTGACTCCCGGGGGACCGCTTGCGCCGCTCCGCTCCGCGGTCCGCCTCGAGGAGCACCAGATGGTGCCGCTGATCAGGGCGTTGTCGATGCCCCGGGTGAGGCTGATGCTGGCGGACGACGTGGGGCTCGGCAAGACCATCGAGGCCGGCCTCATCGCTGCGGAGCTGGTGCTCCGGCGGCAGGTGCGGCGGATCCTGGTGCTCTGCCCACCGGCGTTGCGCCGGCAATGGCAGGACGAGCTGCGGTTCCGCTTCGGGCTGGAGCTGTCGATTCTCGATCGGCAGGCAGCCGAACGGCTGGGCGGGCCGGAGGAGGCGTTTTCCGCTCTCCCCAGGGTGATCGTATCGCCGCACTGGCTTTCCCGGCCTGAAGTCCTGGCAGCGTTCCGGAGCGCGGCCGCCCGTGATAGCCGGGGGGGCAATCGGATCGACCTGCTCGTGGTGGACGAGGCCCACCATTTCCTGCCCCGGCCCCGGGGCAGCGACTCGGACCTGGTCGCGATGCTGCGCGAGGTAGTCCCCTGGAGCGAGCACCGCCTGTTCCTGTCGGCCACCCCTCACGACGGGTTCCGGACGTCGTTCACCGGTCTGCTCGAGATCCTGGACCCGTTGTCGTTTCGCCGCACGTCCGCCCCCACGGCCGCGGAGCGCCAGCGCATGAAGGAGGTGGTGATCCGGCGGCTCAAGCGGGAGCTTCCGGCAGGAGAGAGTCGATTCCCGTCCCGCCGGGTGACCGCGTGGCCCGTCGTGCTCCCATCGGCCCAGGAGCGGCTGTTCGCCGCACTGCGGGAGGCCGCCGGATTCCTGCGCCGCTGCGGCCGGGAAAAGAGACGATGCACGGTCTTCCTGGCCGAAGTGCTGTCCAAGAGGCTCCTGTCGTCGGTCGCGGCATTTGCTTCGAGCTTTGCAGCCTTCCTCGGCGGGCTCGAGAAAGGGCTGGGCCGTGGCGTGCCGCCCCTGCGCGTGACCGAGGGATCGGTGGTGATGCAGACCCCGGGTCCGGACCCGGACACGGAGGTCGCATGGCTTCAGGCCGCGGCCCGACTGGGGGCGTTCCTCTCGCAGTACCATCCGAAGGCCGTGGGGAGGTTCGACGCGCTCGCTCGAGCGCTGGCTGAAGTGACCGAGCCTGAGGGCGGGTTCGCCGATGCCCGCATCGACCGGCTGGCCGATTGGATCGAGGCGCACCTGCGAAGGGACGGGAGGTTCGTTCCGGACGAGAAGGTGGTCGTCTTCACCAGCTTCGTCGCTACGCTTCAGGCCGTGCGCGCCCGCTTCGCCGCCCGTTGGCCGGCGGAAGGCGATTCCCTGGCGTTCCTGTCCGGGGCCACGGGCGAGGCGGAGCGGTGCACGACGCTGGCCCGCTTCTCGGATCCCGGGTCGGGCCTTCGGGTGCTGGTCACCACCGACGTGGCAGCCGAGGGGCTCAATCTCCAGCAGGCGGCCCGATATGTCTTCCACCACGACATCCCGTGGAACCCCGCGGTGCTCGAGCAGCGGGTCGGCCGGGTGGACCGGATCGGCCAGGGGAGACCGGTCCGCTCGTTCCACTTCGTCAGCCCGCAGTCGCAGGAGATGCGGCTGCTCTCCCGGGTCGTCCGGAAGACCGAGGCGATGGAGCAGGATCTCGGCCGGTTCGGTGAGTTGATCGAAGCACGCGTGCGCAAGGTCGTTGCAGGGTCGGCTCCTGCGAGAGTCCTGTTTCCGGTCGAGCCCGAGGCCGAATCGGATCCGCCGGTGTGCAGCCAGCCGGCCGTTCCCGGCCTGGCGGAGGAGCTGACGGCAGCGGCCGGCCGACTGCACCTGAGGTCGCAGGAGGTGCGGGAGGGGCTTGCAGAAGCGCTGTCGCTCGACGGTGCGATGCTGTGCGACGGGGACCTCCCCGGCCTCTTCCGCATCGAGGGCCGGGGAGGGATCGTGCCCAGGACCCTGGCCCGGGAGGCGGCTCTCTGCTTCGACCGCACGGTCCTGCCCTGGGACGGCCGGGGACCTTCGCTGGTGCATCCGGGTACACCGCTGTTCGCGTGGATGTGCGCCCGTCTCGGCCGGTTGCGGGAGGGCACGCTGCTGTGGACCGCCCAGGCTGGAGAGCCCCCCCCCGGCACCGATGCCGCGGTCCTCCTGTTCCTGACCCTCTGGGCCGAGAATCGGCTTCGGGAGCCTCTCGCCCGTGCGCCGGATCTGCTGCTGCTGAGCCTGTCGGAGCATGCGGACAGATGGAGGCCCGGCCGGGTCTCCACTGCAGAGGACGGGGAGGTCAGAGAGCTCGCGGAACGGATCCTGGCATGCGCCGGGGGAAGCGTCCCGGCCGAGCCTCGAGAGACCCTGGCCGGCCCGATCCTGGCCGCGGCACTCCCGCTCCTTCCCCGTCTCGTCGAGCGGCGCCTCAGCGAGCTTGCCACAAGGATGCGACGGATGCTCTCGCATGGCTACAGCAAGGCCTCGCGCACCCTGGAGCTTTCCTGTCGCCGGCAGGAGAGGGAGATACGCCAGGCAGTCTCTCCCCGCACCGTCGAACGACTCGAGGAGCACCTGGAGCGCCTGGAAATCGAGCGGACCCGCAAGGGTTTCCTGTTCGCGGAGCTGGCGTCCACGGCACGGCGCCAGACCGACGAGCTGCGGGAGGAGCTCGATGCGCGGGAACGGCGTGGAATGGAGCTCCTGCGGTCGATCGGAGAGGAGAAGCGCCTGCTGGCGGAGCGACTCCCCCTGCGCTACTCGCTGGCCTGGCCCCCCACCCTTCGCCTCGATGCGCTGGCGGTCCTGGTGCGACAGGGAGGCCGTTCATGAGCCGGGGGAGGTTTCCAGGTCGGGACGGGCGGCTCGCCGCGGCGGAAGGCCATTCGCAACGGACTCCCAGGTCGGGACGGGTGCGGGGGATGGTATCCGCGCTGGAAGGGATCGTGGCACCGGCAGCGCACGAGTGGACACGGCTTGGGTTGCCGGAAGAGCCGCTGAGGTTGGCAGCGATGCGGATCCTGCTGCGGCTGGTCGTCATCCGGCGGGCGGAGGGAACGGGGCTGCTGCCCTGTGACGACCCGCTGTACGGGCCGTCCTACTCGCTCTCGGGCCTCCATCGCCGTCTCCGGGGTGAGCGGCTGGCCGGGGAAGGAAGCCTGGCAGGCCGCGGGCACGCGTGGCCGCGAGTCCAGGCACTGTTCCAACTGGTCTGGGCGGGGAGCGACCACCCGGCACTGCCGATCCGGGCGTACGGCGGGGAGTTGTTCGAGCCGGGCCGCACCGGTTCCGACAGCCCGGTCCTGCAGGCGCTTGCCCTGCTCCGGGTGAACGGTCCCGATGATGCAGGCGTGCTCGAAGTGCTGGATCGGCTGGGGGAGTGCGAGCGTCTGGCCGGAGGGCCTGAAGCTCCGGCAGCGCGCCTGGTGGGGACGCTCTACGAGGAGCTCCTGGAGTGGCGACTCGAGCTGGAATCGGGGGAGCCGCGGGCGGTGAACGACCGGTCCCGGCGCAAGGGAACCGGCAGCTTCTACACGCCGCCGGAGCTTGCGCGCGACCTGGTCCGCAGGACGCTCGACCCGCTCCTCGTGGACGTCAAGAACCACCTCCGCCCCCCGGAGGAGCTGCTTTCGCTTCGCGTGTGCGACCCGGCCATGGGGTCCGGCTCCTTCCTGTCCGCTGCCCTGGAGCACCTCTCCGAGGCCGTCGTGCGTTCCGCGCAGCAGCACGGGAGACTCCGTGCCGCGCACAGCGGCCGGGAGAGCAGCGCGGCCACCCTGGTCGACCTGGGGAGGGACATCCGCCTGGAGCTTCCCGGTGCGGCGGACGATCCCCTCCTCGAGGAATCCCTCCGGGTTCGCGTCCGCCGTCTGGTGGTCGAGAACTGCCTCTGGGGGGTAGACCTCGATCCGGTCGCGGTGGAGCTGGCCCGCACCGCCCTCTGGCTCGAGACCCTGGACCGCCGGCTCCCGCTCACGTTCCTCGACCACAAGCTGGTCTCGGGGGATGCGCTGGTCGGGTGCTGGCTGAGCGACCTGCCGGTCTATCCGCTGTCCGCCTGGCGGCACGAGCCGGCTGCGCCTCAGGTCAACGCAGAGGCCCGCTCCGTTCTGCTGGCAAAGACATCTCCGCTCCTGCCGCTCAGCGGTTCGGGACGTCCGGAGTCGGTTCGCCGGCGCCTGTCGGGGTGCCTGGACGAGCTGAGGGCCATCCCGATCGAGTTCCCGGATCGAAAGCGGGCCGGCTACAGGGCGCGGGTGCTCGGGGACAGCGAGGCCGTGGCGCTCAAGGGGCAGATGGACCGCTGGTGCGCGCTCTGGTTCACGCAAGGGGGACCGGGGCCGGAGCGTCCTGGACCCCGGTTGTGGTACTCGTGCCCCGATGCGGGCATGGAACCGGCAGCACGAGCGGCCTCGACCCGGCGTTTCCTGCACTGGGAGCTGGTGTTTCCCGACGTTTTCGAGGGGGAGTTCCCCGGATTCGACGCGCTGCTGGGTAACCCTCCCTGGGAGGTGCTGCGCTCACGGCCGGACCGCTTCCTGCTGTCCCGCTGGTTCTCGGGCAGGGCCTGTCCCGGCGGTCCCCTCGATGCCCGCTACCGGGCCCTGTCCCGCAAGACAGGGGACCCGTGCGCTGCCGACGCGGAAGCCCGGTCCGCTCCGTTCGTGGAGCAGGGGGCGTCGGACCACAACACCTATCGGCTGTTCCTGGAGCAGGCGTGGCACCTGATCCGGGCAGGGGGACGGCTCGGCTTCCTGGTTCCAGGGGGGATCGCAAGCGATCGGGGGGCGGCCCCGCTGCGCCGGCTGTTCCTGGACCAGGGGGAGTGGGAGCAGCTCATCTCTTTCGACAACCGGAGACGGCTGTTCCCGGTGGACGGACGTCTGAAGTTCTGCGCGGTGGTGGTGCGCAAGGGTGGCCGGACGGAGCGGGTGCACGCGTCCTTCGGGAACGAGACGCCCGTGCCTGCGGAAGGGGTCGCCTGGTCCAGGGAGCTGATCGAGGACCACTCGGCTCAGCTTGCGTTTCCCGAGCTTTCGGGGGGCGAGGAGATCGCCCTGTTCACCGCCCTGCATCGGGCTGGGATTCCGCTCGTGCGATGGCGCCCTTCGACCCGTGCTGCGAGCTACGCACGGGAGCTCGACGCGGGAAACGGCGAAGGGCTTTTCGCCCCGGTCCCGGATTGGCTGGCCCGCGGCGCGGTTCCCTACCTGCCCGAGCCAGGCGAGCCGGCCGCGGACCACCAGGCGGCGGGATTCCCTGCGGCTCTGGATCTGTGGAAGGACCGCGACGGGCTGCTCCTTCCCGTCGTGCACGGAGCCCTCGTGCTTCCCCACGGCCTTTCGAATCCGGATCCTCGGGAGGGGATCTCGCCGCGCGACCTGATGCCCCTGGACCGGTACTTCCGTGGTCGGGGCCGAGGGCTCAAGGTCGCGGTCCGCCGCGTCACCAACGCGACCAACACCCGCACCCTCATCGCAGGGCTGGTCCCCGACCTCCCGTGCACGGACAAGGCCGCGGTGCTCACCCTTCCTGCGGTCGAGGAGATGCTGCTGCTCCTGGCGCTGCTGAACTCGTTCCCGCTCGACTTCGTCGCCCGGCGGATCTGTGCGGGGACGAACCTGGACCGCCATCACCTGATGCGTCTGCCGATGCCGAGCCTGTCGAACCTCGGCCGCATCAGCTCGTTGGCCGATCATCCGCCAGATCCGCCATGGGGGAGCCTCGGCTCCGGATCGATCGGGGTTCGGCTGGCCCGGAATGCACTGCGGCTCGGGGCGTGCCACCCGCTCTTCGCCCCGCTCTGGGTTCGCTGCGCCGAATCGTGGCCGGAGCTTCTGCAGCGGCCCTGGCATGCCTGGTGGGCGGTGACTCCGGCAACCCGCACGGCGCTGAAGGTCGAGAACGACCTGCTGGCTGCGTCGGCCTGTGGGCTGGGACCGGAGGCTCTCGACTTGATGTTGGAGGAGTGCGGGCACCCGTCGGAGCGGCTGGCGGACCCGGCCTTTGCCGCGACTCTCGACCGCCGGGGGTTCTGGCGGGTGGACCGTGAGCGGCCGCCGGAGGCGAGGCACACGGAGCTCGTCCGGACCTTGTCGAGGCCGGCCGGACGCCGGTTCCCGGCGGAGGGCTCCGGGGGGTCGGCCGATACGGCGCTACCTGCGACCGGCAGGTCCCCTGCGGGCCGGCCCCCGAGCGAATCCGCCACGACTTCGGTTCCGGCCGCGCCAGGTTGGGAGCAGACGCTGGTTCCCCACCTGGGCCCGCTCCTGGCCCCGTGGCAGGAAGGGCTGGACGCGGCAGACAACTGGAAGCTGTGCCGGGAGACAGCCGGTCGCCTGGCGGAGCTCGGCTTCCGGCTCCTGCCTGGGAGAACCGGACTGCTGTAGCCCGGATGATCCGGGACCATCGACCATTCTCCGGGGGATCGAGACATGCGGGCAGCCGCCCGGCCGACGTCCCGGCCTCACCGTGACAGCACCCGGTACAGGTTCCTCTTCACGTCCGGGACGTGCCGTTCCAGCTCGGCGATGAACGCCTTGGTGTCGCGGCGCACGAAGGCCATCTTGCCCGGGCAGCGGCAGGCGGGATCGACGAACTGCTGGGATGCGGCGTAGGCCCGGGTCTCGTCTTCCAGGACGGTGGCCAGGGGACGGACGAGGGAGAGCTGCCCGTCGAAGAACTCCACCCGGGGGGCCATGGTGCTGATGTTCCCGTGGTGGAACATGTTCATGAGCAGCGTCTCGACCAGGTCGTCCAGGTGGTGCCCCAGCGTGATCTTGTTGTGCCCGGTGCGAAATGCCATCTTGATGAGCGCGGTGCGTCGCCGCAGCGCGCAGTAGAAGCAGTTGATGTTGCCCTTGATCTCCTCGTTGATGGGGTAGAACGTGGTCTCGAATGCAAAGCCGTAGCGTTGAGCACGTTCCTGGATGACCTCCAGGGGAATGCTCCCGCTTCAGGTGATGTCGGTCCGGATCTTGGCCGCGGTGAAGTGGGTATCGGGGAAATGCCCGGGCTTCAGCCAGCCGCACAGGTCGAGGAGGGTGAAGCTGTCCTTGCCGCCCGATACGCCGATGATGACGCGGTCGCCGGGCTCAAACATCCGGTAGGTGCGGACCGCGTCCAGGAACCTCTCCTGGAGCGGCAGCGGGATGGGGCACTCCGTGGACCGGGTCACGGCTCGTCCCTACGTGCCTCGGGGGTGACCTGGATTGCTGGCGGGGCCAAAGCATCGAGCAGGTGGGAGAGCACCTCGAACGGGAGCGTGACGTCCACCAGTCCCCCTCCGGTCCCCACCGCATTCGTGAGCCGCTGCAGGACATCGAGCGAGCGGACGTCGGCGGCCAACACCCGGGGCCGGATCCCGTAGGCGGCATACAGCGCGGCAATGCGGGCCACGACGGCCACACCGTCCCCGCCCGCATCATCGAGGCGGCCGACCATGCAGGCGATGGAATGGGGGAAGCCGGGGTTGCGGGAGGCCGGCGGCCCTTCGGTGCACGGTATCCCGTCGCGCCATTCCTGGACGTGAGGGAACGTGCTCACTGCGAGGGCCTGGACGGGGTCGGACACGGACGAGATGCACACCTCGATTCCCCGAGCCACCAGCACGGAGGCGGCAAACAGGCTCTCCGGGAGCGGTTTGAGCATGCACACCAGGGTCGGACCGCTCAGCGGTCCTCCGGTCCGTTCCGCCATCCGGGCATCCAGCCCGACCGCCTGGTCGACGACCTCGTGTGCGGTCCCCTCCGACATCTGGAAGAACAGCTTCCAGTCCCGCCGACCGGAGGCCACGACGGCCTCGATCACGGCGGCGGGCGTTGCGCCCCGATCGGCCAGTGCCCCCTGCTGGACGGTCACTCCGCCTACGTACGGCAGAAGCGCAGCGGCCCTGATGTCGCCGGACCGAGCGGAATTCAGGAAGAACCGCATGGAACGCTCCCGTGGGGAGAAGGCTACATCGGGACGGCTTCGACCGCTGCGACCTCGGGGACCACTTCCCGCACCTTGCGCTCGATGCCGAGCTTGAGCGTGTACATGGCGCCGGGGCAGCCGGCGCAGTGCCCCTTGAGCCGGATGCGCACGACGTTGTTCTCGGTCATCTCCACGAACTCCATGTCCCCGCCATCCATCTGGAGATAGGGGCGCAGCTCTTCAAGCGTCGCCTTCACCTTGTCCAGCATCTCTTCGTTGATCATCGAATCCCCCTCCGGCGTCATGCCGTAGGTATCATGCGAATTCGGACGGAAAGATCAAGTGATTCCTGGTCCCATCCGGTCTACGAGTATGGTCGGGTCGTTCGTCGAGCGCCGCCGGATGATTGACGGTCAAGGCGACCATGTTTAGAAGTATTTGGTGCACTGGTCGGTGAAATCCTGCATGGCGGCGCAGGTCATGAGCATTGCAGCGCGGTGGGCGTCGTTCGAGTCGTCCGCACACACCAGGTGATTGCAGTCGCACCAGTTCGTGTTGCCGGGGTGGTCCTGGGCTTCCGTCTGCTTGCACACGCAGTAGGGGACGGTGAAGTACTCCTCCCCCTTTTCCAGGCATTCGCAGACTGCCGGGGTTTCCGTGCACCCGCCGTCGCCTCCCGCGTCCTCCGCACCGGCCTCCCCCTCGGCATCCGCGGGTCCAGTCGTGGAATCCTTGGGGGAAGAGGCATCCTGGTCCTTCTTCTCCTTTATGTACATCGTAGAGTGGCCCACGCCTGCGGCCCCGGCGGCGACCGGGTGCCCCGAGGGGACCTCGTACTCGGCCTCGCAGGCCGCAAAGAACAGGAGAACCACCACCAGAGAAAGGCGTTTCATGGGAACCTCCGGCGCAACACACCCATACCGGCTTGGAGTGTACCTGCTGCGACCATTCCAGTCAAAAAAGTGCAATCGTCGAGGGTGCCTTGGCAGCCTTGGGGGGGCTACTTCCAGGTGGTGCCGCCGGTCTTGGCGCCGGCAGCGAGGCGCTCCTCGTTGAGCTTGTTGAGGATGGCCTGGGCCGCGTCCGATGCGGAATCGATCTCGGACTCGGGTCCGGACATGATGAGGCGGCCGGTGGCCCCCCACGGGATGACGGTATTGAGCTTGACGCGGGCGGCCTTGAGCGCTTCGTTGCACGCGATGGCCAGGTACGCGGCCGGCGTCGCCTCGAGGATGAGGATGGAATCGCCGGCGAGCACCATGTTCCCCTTGGCCAGGGCGGTAAACGAGATAGCGTGGTCCTGCTCGACGCCGCGGATGATGTGGCTGGCCAGGATCTTCACTTCGGCCCGGTTCGCGACCGAGAGGCCGGTCTGGTCGAACACGATGCGTCCGGCCTCGAGCACTTCCCCCTGGTCCGCGTGGTGGATCTGCATCATGCCGAAATGGCGCTCGGTGACGAGCGAGCCCAGGCGCACCTTGGTCCGCTTCAGGACCAGGTCGATCATCTTGTGGATCTCCATGGCCGGCGCCAGCTCGAGGAAGACGGCAGCATCGAACTCAGCCGGGTCGTACACGCGGTTGTCCTTGGCAATGTACTGGGCGAGCTGCGGCTGCAGGCTGTCGATGAAGGTGTAGGTACGAAGCTCGAATACCTTGTCGCTCATCGGATGAGGACCTCCTTTCCCGGTCGGTGGCCCCGAGGCCCCTTTCTCATATCGAAATCCCCAGGGGTTGGCAAGGGTTTTTGCGGCATGAGCGGAATCGCCTTGACACGCTCCCCGCTTTTCGTCCAAAGTCCGTCCGTTTCAGCTTCGGGAGGTGCTGTGATGGTTCCTCGATACATGTTCCTGACCAAGGGGAAGGGGGTCCACAAGAACAAGCTGGAATCGTTCGAGCTGGCACTTCGGGATGCGGGCATCCAGATGCTCAACCTGGTCAGCGTATCCAGCATCTTCCCTCCCGGCTGTCAGATCATCCCGCGGGAAGAGGGAATCAAGATGCTGGCGCCGGGGCAGGTCGTCTTCCTGGTGCTCTCGCAGAACTCGACCGACGAGCCGCGGCGGATGATCTCGGCGTCGGTGGGGCTGGCCCGCCCGAGGGCCGTGGGGCAGTACGGCTACATCAGCGAGCACCACGACTTTGGCCTGACTGCGGAAGAGGTCTCGGAGAAGACTGAGGACATGGCGGCCAGCATGCTGGCCTCGACCCTGGGCATCGCGTTCAACCCGGAGGCTGCCTGGGACGAGCGCAAGCAGGTGTTCGAGATGGCCAACTTCCTGGTCGAGACCCAGTCGATGTCCGAGACCGCGCTCGGCTACCACGAGAAGGACGTCAAGAAGTGGACCACGGTGGTGGCCGCTGCGGTGCTCGTCCCCTGAGTCGACGGAGTCCCGCCGCAGCCTCATGCGAAGGCGGACGGTCGACGAAGTCCCGCCGCAGCCTTGTGCGAAGGCGGACGGTCGACGAAGTCCCGCCGCAGCCTTGTGCGAAGGCGGATGATCGACGGCGCAATGCCCGAGGCGAGCCCCCTGACCGGAAGAGGGAGTGGACCGACCGCTCGTCGGATGATCGCTCCGCACGGAGGTGAGAGATGCCCATGCAGGTGCAGCGCCCCGGGTTCGGCTACCTGCCCGACCCGCACTGGACGTACGAGAAGGCTGCTGTCGCGGTGATCCCCGTGCCGTACGAGCGCAGCACCACGGGTGGCAAGGGGACCGCTGCAGCGCCGGATGCCATCATACAGGCCAGCGACATCATCGAGACTTTCGACGAGGAGCGGGGAATCGAGCTTGGCGAGCTGGGGATCGCGACGCTGGAGCCGCTGCCCGTGTCGAGGACCACTCCGGCCGAGATGGGGGAGATGGTGGAAGATGCGGTCGCACGCGTGCTGCGGGATCAGCGCTTCCCGCTCCTGCTGGGGGGCGAGCACACCATCACCGCACCGGCCGTGGCTGCCGTCGCCCGCCACCTGAGCGACAAGCCCACCCTGGTCCAGATCGATGCCCATGCGGACCTGCGGGAGAGCTACCAGGACGATCCGCACAGCCATGCGTGCGCCATGCGCCTGTGCCTGCCCCACGTGAAAGAGCTCGTGCAGATCGGCGTCCGGGCCGTGTCCCGGGAAGAGCACGGGTTTCTCCGTGAGCATCGCACATCGGGGGCCGCTCCGAAGATCACGACGTTCATCGCCGGCACTTCGAGGATCGAGGACATCCTGGCAAAGCTGGCGGAGATCCGGGGGCCGGTCTACCTGACCGTGGACATGGACGGCTTCGACCCCGGTCTCGTCCCGGGCGTCGGCACGCCCGAGCCCGGCGGCATCTCCTGGGCAGACGGCTGCGCCATCGTGAAGGCCCTTTGCTCCGGTGCGGACCTCGTGGCCGCCGACGTGGTCGAGCTCCTGCCGATCCCGGGGCTCCTGACCAGCCAGGTCACGGCAGCCAAGCTGATCTGGCGCATCCTCTCGCAGAAGTTCTTCCGGCAGTAGCTCCGGGAGCCTGGGGCCCGTGCAGGGCCGTTTCTCTCGACCTGCAACTGCGGTTTCCGATTGGCGATGGCCGCTCGGCTTCGAGGCCGAGCAGCTTCACTCCGGGGGGAGCCTGGTCCACGGCTCGTCGTGGCCGCCCCCCTTCCACCAGAGGGAGGGACGGCCCAGCCGCAGGTTCTCCACCTCCTTGCGGAGCCACTTCTGCTTGAGCTCGTTGCGCACCTTGTCCGCGCCCTCCGACATATCCAAGTAGCGCTCGATGTCCCTTACGGCCAGGTCCAGGTCCTGCCGGCGCACCAGGATCGACCGGACGTAGTAGGCATCGGGGTCGCTGCCCGCAGCTACGTCGATGGCCTTCTGGACCGCTGCTTCGGCCTCGGCCTGCCGCCCCAGGTAGAAGTGGTCGAGCGCGATGTAGACGTACACCCTGGGGTCGTCGCTGACCCGCTCCAGGATCCGGTTGAGCAGGACCAGGCTGTCCTCGTAGTGCTCGTGGGTGTAGAAGAGCCGGACCGCCTGGAGCCACAGGCCGACCAGGTCGTCGGGGTCGCGGGCCAGGCGGTCGTCGACGTAGCGGGCATCCTCCTCGGGAGTCAGGTAGCGCTTCAGGGTGGCATGGACCGAGGCTATTCCCTTGAGCAGTTCGGGGTGGTGGATGTCCCGGTCCGCGATGCGGAGCAGGTAGTCGAGCGAGGCCCGCAGCGGCTCGGGGTCATCCTTGCGGGCCCCTTCGAGGAAGAAGGTCGATGAGATGGAATCCCACAGCTCGGTGCTGTCCACCAGGAGCTCGTCGGCCGCGAGCAGAATCCGCCGGGCCTCGGCGAAGTCGCCGTCGAGAAGCGGCTTACGGGCCATGGAGAAGTACTCTCCTGCGATGGTGGTGAACGAATCCCTGACGGACTTGCGGGCCACCTCCCCCGGCTTCACCTCGAACAGCCCGATGGTCATCCCGGCCAGGGAGGGAGGATACCACTGGAACGGGGAGGCGAACTCCCCCTCGTTGGGGATGCGGAACACCTTGACCGGCATCAGGACGTGGCGGGTCATCATCCAGCGGCACCCCGGGTGCAGCAGGCGGAGCGGGTCGGGTTCCACCCCCCACTCTTCGTAACCGAAAGACTCGCGCATGGCATAGCACTGCACCCCGAGGAAGAAGAAGGTGCGGCGGGTCCAGTCGGGCCGCTCCCGGAACTCGGTCAGCGCCATCACACGGTGGTCGCGCAGCGGCGGCTCGAGCAGGTAGGAGCCGAAGAACCGGTGAACCGGCGGGGCCCCCTCACGGCTCGGATTCTCGGCCAGAGACGCATCGGACCAGGCCCGGCTCGGCTCGTCGCGGCCGGTGAGAGCCACCAGGTTGATCTGCCCCTCCGGGAGGGCAGCCATCATCTCGGGGAACAGACGATCCTGCGCCTGGTAGTTGGTCCGGAAGAAGACGAACCCGGCCGTCGGGACCGCGGTGGCAGCCGCCAGGAGCGGCGCCGCCACGGCCAGGATCCGGCCCCGTCCCGGGAAGCGGTCCACGAGCGCCTGCACGCCGGCCGCGGCCACCAGGGTCATCAGCATCATCCCCGGCACGTGCAGGCGCAGCATCGATTCGTCGTTGAAGTCCACGTGGTAGAGCGCCATCCAAACGACGGCAAGCAGGGTGACCGGGAGCAGATCCCGAACCCCCTTGCGGGTGAACCCGGCCAACGCCAGGGCGACAACGGTCAGCACGGTCATCCCGGCGGGGAAGAACAGGGGGCGCCAGAACAGGTTGCGCCACATCCAGTCGAAGAGCATCACGTGCGGCAGGAAGCGGTCGGCAGACAGGTTGCCCCGGGATGCCTCGGCCGAAACCGCCTGGACGATGAACCGGGCATACGGCACGGCCAGCAGCAGCAGGAGCGCGGCCGGGACCAGCAGCGGCAGCAGGCTCCGGTCGCGGCGCAAGTGCGGAATCACGGTCACCAGCAACAGGAGCGGGGCCACCAGCAGCAGCTCGGGACGGAAGTGGGAGCCCAGCGCCAGCAGGGGAACCGACGCCGCAAGCAGGAGCCAGCGTCCTGAGCGGGACAGGTGAGCCGCCGCACCGGCCCCGTGCCCCGGGGCCGAGGCCTCGCAGTCCGCATCGCCGGTGGACCCGGCCGACCGCTCAGCGCAAGTAGTGCCGGGGGCCGTGAGTCCGCGAAGGTACTCCTGCACCAGGAGAGCCCCGGAGAAGAGCAGGAAGACAGCCGGTACGAGCAGGCTCTCGGAGTTGCCGTCCCGCAGGAAGAGGGGCGTGAACGCAAGAAAGGCAACGGAGAGGAGGGGGTGGGGGCCGGGGGCGGCGGGAGAGACATGGGACGGATAGGACGAATAGGACAAATAGGACGAATAGGACCCGCCGCTTGGGAAGGCAAGAGGCCGCAGGGGAGAAGGACCTGCCGATGCAAGGGGAGCCTCGCCTGCCGACGGATCGGGGCGAAGCCCACCGGCCGGGTTGTCTTGGCCGAACCGGGCCTGCCTTGCGGGAGCAAGGTGCGACGGATCGGGGCGAAGCCCACCGGCCGGGTTGTCCTGGCCGCTCCGTGGGCGCGGGGCGCCAGCGGCGTGATCGCACCGGGCCATGCCCGGCGGTGCGCCAGCGGCGTGTCGAAAAAACCAGGTGGTAATGAGGAGGGCATTGCACAGCGAGAGGAGGGTGTGGAGCCAGAGGACGGAGTTCATTCCGGGGGGGAAGAGGGCGAACAGGGCATGGTAGAGAAGCGGTCCGGCCGCGCCGTACCGGGGAAGCTCGTCGAGGGTGACTGCGGATGCGAGGACCGGGTGCCCCATCCCGACCTGGACCGGGACGTACGGCACGAAAAGGCAGCGGAGCAGCGCGGACAGGGCGAGCAGGGCGAGGACGGAGAGCGCGACCGGGCGGCCCCATCCGGCAACCTCCCGGACCACGATCCGGGTGACCACGACGAGTCCGGCCAGGGCGAGCAGCCAGAGCACGACGTCCACCACGAGCAGCCCGGCTGCGGAGGTCCCGCGGACGGCCACTCCTCCATAGTTCACCCCGTCCTTTCCCGCCCTCCCGTCCGGGGCGGCCGGCGGCCTGGCCCCTCCTGCCGAAACAGGACTTGCGGACACGGGGAGCATCGGGGCCGTGTCGTTGCGCTCGACGGTGCGGGCGAGCTCCTTCATGAAGCGGCCGACGGCCATCTCCTGGTGCTCGTCCAGCCCCTGGGGGGGGACGGAGTAGGAGATATTGAGGTTCCGGGTCGAGGCAAAGGCGGGTCTGGCGGGGTCCCGCGCCTCCACCACGACGGAGATGCTGCCGACGTCCGGGGCGTGGAAGCGGTAGACGATCTGGCCCGGTTCGACCGAGAGGTCTTCGAGACTCCACGGTTCGGGCAACCCCTCGCCGCGGTCGACGAGCGTCAGGGCCTGCTCCCTGTCGACGGCCCGTGCGGGAGCGGGCGTAGCGATGCCGGCGGCCAGGGCAATCAGGAAGAACCCTGCTGCGGCAGGGAAGGTGAGCGGACGAACCGGGACCCTTCGCTTCGTGTCAATCCTAGCCACGGCGCCCCCTGAGCACGTTGATTCTTCCCGGCGCCAGCTCCAGCCGGGGTCTGGCCACGGTCCCGGCCTTGAGCAGCATGGCCAGCACGAGTCCTGCGGCAAAGCCGCCCACGTGGGCCCACCAGGCCACTCCGCCCGGTGTCTGGGCCAGGAGCGACGTGTACCCGTAGAGGAGTTGCAGGGCAAACCACAGGCCGATGAAGATGAAGGCCGGGATCCGGATGAAGTAGAACAGCACGAAGATCGGCAGCAGGGTCAGGATCCGGGCCCTGGGGTAGAGCACCAGGTAGGCCCCGACCACGGCCGAGATGGCACCGCTGGCCCCGACCATGGGGGTGGTGTCGGTCGGAGCCGTCACGATCTGGACGAGCCCTGCGACAAGCCCGCCGGAGAAGAAGAGCACGAGGAACCGAAACCGGCCGAGGCGGTCCTCCACGTTGTCGCCGAAGATGTGCAGGAACCAGAGGTTCCCGAGCAGGTGCAGCCAGCCGCCGTGGATGAACATGTGCGTCACCCAGGGCAGAAGGTGTCGCTCCGGGGAGAACCCGCCCGAGATGTCCACCGTCATGGCATGGGGGACGAGCCCGAAGCGGGACACGAACTGCTCCACCTCGGTGCCGAGGAGCAGCTCGCGGGAGAACACGGCCACGTTGATCGCGATGAGGAGATAATTGAGCAGAGGGAGCCGCTCCCGGGCGGTATCGTCCTTGAGCGGGATCACGGCTCACTCCCCGACGGTCCAGCCGAACCGGGCGCCAGCCTTGAACGGGACATTCTCCAGGCGCCACGAGCCGGTCCCGTCGGGCGACGTGGCATGGACGGAGTGGGATCCCGGACCGGACAGGAGCAACTCGGCGGTTGCCCCGGCCGCCACCTCGCCGGCAGGAAGGCCGTCGACCGACAGGAGGAGACGGTCCGAGGTCCGGTTCCTCAGCTCGATCTCAGGATCGCTCCCCCTGGCCAGGAAGGGCATGTAGAGGTTGGCCGACACGGTCACGGTGCCGACCCGATGCGTCCCGTCGGGCAGGTCGACCCGGACGACGTGAGTACCGATGTCGAGCGGAATCGGCTTCGGGTCGGGTGCGTCCGTGGCAATCCGGGCGACCTCGATTCCATCCACGAGCACGGTACCTCCGGTTCCGGCCAGCCCGTGGACGAGCACGCCGCCCGACTCGGAGCGGATGGTCCACTCCGCCTGGACTCCTGTCGCGGGCGTGAAGGTGAATGCATGGAGCTGGCCGCCATCCCCCCTGGCGGTAACGGTCGTCACCCGAAGCGGGAGCCCTTCGATCCGGGTCATTCCGCCCGCGGGCAGCGTGCCGGCCGAAGCCCCGTCCAGCAGGACCGCGAGCGCTTCCGACGTCCGGTTGAGGATCTGGAGGACGCCGAGCTTCTCCGACAGACGCCAGATATACCAGCCCCCCCCCTGGAGCTGAAACGCCACCTCGTCGATCCGTTGTTCGCCGATCCGGGCCTCGAGGCGGTGGCGCCCGGGGGCAATCCGGTCCTTCACGAACGAATCCCCGGCTTCGACCGAGGCCAGCGGCGTCCCGTCCAGGAACAGCTCCACTGCGCCCGCTGTCCGGTTCTCGACCACTGCGCCGGTGGACAGCGCGGCCAGCTCGATGAGCACCAGGGCTCCGGGTTCCCCCGCCACCCGCCTGTCGTACCGGTTGCCGGTGACGGTCCCGCGGAGCCGGACGACACCGGAAAGCCCCGGGAGCCGGGCGGTTCCCTCGCCCGCCGCCGGGATCTCGTGGGGCTCCGGGCTCAGCTCGTGGAAGACCTTGACCGGCTCTCCCGTGTTGTTCCGGATCAGGACGGCCAGTGCGGTCAGCGCAACGTCGACCACGGCGGTCCCCTGGTCGCGGGGCACGATCTCGACCGCTTCCCGCTTCACCAGGGTACCGTCTTCGGCCAGCACCTCGACCAGGTGCCTGCCGAGCGGCTGCCCGGCCAGCTCCACGGTCATGCCGGGTCCGACGCGGGTGAGGGGGCGGCCGTTGCGGTGGAATGCCAGCATCTCCGCGGTCCGGTTGCGCAGGACGAGCCTTCCGGGCTGGGGCCCGAGGACGACCTCGGCGAGCGTTCCGCCCACGACGTCGACGTCGAAGGTTGCCACGTGGCCGCACAGCACGCACCGGGCCTGGAGGACGTGCCGGCCGGCCCGGAGCGGGAACCGCAGCGCGGCCAGGGGGGCCATCTCGCCCATGACCCGGCCGTCGGCTGCCAGTTGGAGGGTCTCGCCCACGTGGTTGCGGACCATGACCTGCCCCTGCCCCTCCTCGAGGATCCAGGCTTCGGTGGTCTCGGGGACGATGAGGAACGTCTGCTCGATGGTCCGGCCCGAGTCCCCTTGGGCCCTCAGGGTCGTGTTCCCCGCTGCCAGCCCCAGGATCTGCCGGCTCGAGCCGGGCTCGATGCGGGCGGCCTCCTGGCCGGCCAGGTAGAGGGTGACGGCCTCGGGAAGACGGTTCTCCACGGACAGGTTCCCGGAGCTGCCCGACAGGCGCACGGGGTTCTCCGAGCCGGGGTCCAGCTCCACCCGGCTCCGGAGCGATTGCCCCGTTGCCGGATAGCGGATGTCCAGGATTGCGGGGCCGGCCGGCAGTCCGTCGAACCGGGTTGCCTCGTTCGGGGCGAGCCGGGCGGAACGGTCGCGTACAGCGACCTCGACCGGCTCGCTGCCGTCGTTGGTGACCAGGAGGACCGCCATGGGTGCGGCTGCTTCGACGGTCGACAATGCGTTGGAAACGAGGTCCGCATCCTGGGTCCAGCGCACGATTCCTCCGCTCTCGGCGAAGGTGAGCGTCGCCCGGCCTGCGGGGACCTCGACGAAGAGGGAATCAGCCCCTGACGGGACCGCGCCGAGCCGCACGAAGTCCAGGTAGATGTCGAGGTCGAACGGGGTGGAGTTGCGCACGGCCAGAAGGGCGGTGCGATCCTCCACGGCCTCGGTTCCCGGAACCGCGACCTCCTTTTCCTGCCGCGGGTCGACGACCTGGCGGACCCGCGGCTCGGGGCACGAAAGCTCCAGCCGCCAGGGGGCGGCCGGGAGGTTGCGCACCAGCAGCCGGGTGGCTGCGGGAACGGTCCGGTGGTACCCCCGGTCGACGAACAGCTCGCACGGGGTGGGACCTGCGTTGCGCACGAACAGGCTCGACGGCCCCCCTTCCCGCTCCGGCGCGGTCGCACACCCGGCGGACGACAGCACGACGGTCGCCAGCAGGCAGATGAAGACCCGGCGGGCAGAGGCACGACTCCGCAACATCCCGGGGCTTGCGAGCATCGTCCGCCGCGACCATCCGCCTTGGCACAAGGCTACGGCGGGATTTCGTCGACCATCGACCATCGACCCTCTCCGACGACTGGCAGACCAGAGGCTCATGCCTCGGGGGTTCCTTTGGTTTCACCGGGCTCGGACTCAGGGGTCTTGCCGCCTTCTTCCTCCTCCTCGGGGGGCGGTTCGGGCGGCCAGACCTCGAACGGGATGTCCTTGTCGAGCTTCTCCTTGATGACTTCCCGGGAGAACTTGACCTCGTTGAGGAGGATGCACAGGTACAGCCGGTCCGCGTCGTACTCCTCCAGGAGCTCCTCCAGGAACACCCGGGCAGCGTCGTCCTCGATGCGGACGATCTTGTCCACTTCCTCGTTGATCGTGCGGACCTTGTTGTACATTGCGTGGTAGAGCCGGTTGTTGCTCCGGTTCCACAGCGTGGTGATGAGCTGCGCCAGCTCCTCGTTGCCCTTGCCGCGGATCTCCTTGTCGATCATTTCACGGATGCGGCGCTTCCCGGCCACCTGGAGGCGGTACCCCTTGAAGTAGCGGATGTACATCGGACGGCTGAGGACCTGCACTCCCTTGACGATGTGCTCGATGGGCACGTCCTTCAGGATGATCTCCAGCTCCTGGTTCAGCGACTTGATGATCTCGACCCCTCTCATCTCGGCCTCCCTGGCGTTCAACCGGCATCGGCTGTGAACTTAGCGCACTTCAGAGCAAAAAGCCAGGAGGGAATCGCCGGCCCCGCCGCCTCCCCCGCCAGGTCGTTTTCCCGCCGTCGTCGCGGACAGAGAGTCGCATCCGGTCGGATGGAGTTGCGTCCCCAGGTGCGTGCAAACATACCCTCCTGGCCCGAGTGTTCCACCGGGCTGCTGGAGTATTTTCCCGCAGGCGCGTGAAGATATCGCGACGGCTTCCTCTTGAAAAAGCAACTGTCCCGTGGCACTCTGATCTCCGGGTTGTGGATTCCGGTGCGTTTTCGGGGAGGGTTCGGATGAAGATTCGTTTCCTGGTTGTGCTCTCGATGGGTCTGGTTGCTGCGTGCTCCCCCGGCGGGCCTGCCGGCGGGGATTCGGAGTCGGACGTTCCCCCGGACGTCATGGTCGGCGACGGTCCTCTGGGAGAGCTCGAAGCAGTTGAGTTCCCCTGCGGCGACGGAATCTGCGATCCGGAGGCCAAGGAGACGTGCAAGACATGCCCCGCAGACTGCAACGAGTGTGCGGACGTGTGCGGTGACGGCCAGTGCACGGGCGAGGAGTCCTGCACCGACTGTCCGGGTGACTGCGGCGAATGCTGCGGCAACGGGAAGTGCGAGGGGGAGGAGACCTGCGGCGATTGTCCGGGCGATTGCGGGGTGTGCCCTCCGGTATGCCCCAACGCCAAGTGCGAGGATGGTCCCGAGTACGGAGATGAGGCGGAGAGCTGCGTGACCTGCCCCGCGGATTGCGGCGAGTGCGACGACGTGTGCGGAGACGACGAGTGTGCGGGGGCGGAGACCTGCACCGACTGCCCGGAGGATTGCGGCCCGTGCCTGCCCGAGTGTCCCAACGGGAAGTGCGAAGATGCTCCCGAGTTCGGCGAACAGGCGGAGACGTGCGAGACCTGCCCGGACGACTGCGGTATCTGCCCGGACGAGGATTGCGGCAACGGGGAGTGCCAGGACGAGAAGGAGAGCTGCAAGAACTGCCCCGAGGATTGCGGCCAGTGCCCGGCGTGCCCGGACGGGACGTGCAACGGCGAGGAGACGTGCGAGACCTGCCCGGACGACTGCTGCGCTCCCCCCTCCTGCGGGGACGGCAAGCTCGACGCAGGGGAGGAGTGCGACGACGAGAATCTCGAGCCGGACGACGGCTGCGACGACGTGTGCAAGGTGGAGCCCGCCGCGGCGGAACCGGGGGCGATCATCATTACCGAGATCCTCAAGAACCCCGCGTTCGTGGACGATTCGGTCGGCGAGTGGTTCGAGCTCTACAACACGACGGAGTCAGACATCGACATCAATGCCTGGGAGATCAAGGATCTCGGGGTGGACAAGCATCGGATCTTCAAGGCTGGCGGCGTGGTGGTGCCCGCAGAGACCCACGTCGTGCTGGCCAAGAGCGGCGACCCGTCGGTCAACGGCGGGTTCGAGCCGCTCTACGTGTACGCCTCCTTCAATCTGTCGAACAAGGATGACGAGATCATCCTGCTCTCGGGAAGCACCGAGGTGGATGTGGTCGCGTACGACAACGGCGAGACGTTCCCCAATGACGTGGGCCGCTCGCTGTCGCTGGACCCGGACAAGTACGACTTCGAGCTCAACGACCTCGGGGAGAGCTGGTGCTCCGGGCCGCTCACGTTCGGCAAGGGGGACTTCGGCAGCCCGGGGGACGACAACCCGTCGTGCAGCCCGGTCTGCGGGGACGGCAAGTGCGCCAAGGAAGAAGGGTGCGAGGCCTGCCCCGAGGACTGCGGCGTCTGCCCGCCGAAGTGCAACAACCAGGTCTGCGAGATGGACAAGGACGTGTACGGGGACGCTGCGGAGAACTGCTCGGTCTGCCCGGCCGATTGCGGCCCGTGCTGCCCCAACGGCTTCTGCGACTATGGCGAGCAGTGCGGCACCTGCCCGCAGGATTGCGGCCAGTGCTGCCCCAACGGGCAGTGCGACAACGGCGAGAGCTGCATCACGTGCCCCGACGACTGCGGGACGTGCCAGCCCATCTGCGGCGACCAGGTGTGCAACGGCAACGAAACCTGCGAGAGCTGTGCGCAGGATTGCGGTACCTGTCCGGCGGCAGGCTGGTGCAAGCTGTCCGGCAAGGCGGGGGACACGGTGATGTGCCAGCTCGCGCTGGCGGCCGAGAATGCGGCCAGCCCCAAGGCCACCGGAATCCAGTTCAAGATCTCGTGGGACAATGCCAAGGTGGGGCTGGACAAGCTGTCGTGCATGGCCGGCGGCATCGACATGTGCGACCAGTTCAATACGCTGCCCACCGGGCATGCCCTGTCGGTCGTTCCACCCAAAGCGCAGTGGGCCGGGAACGTCTCGGCTGCCATCTACTACGGCAACGTGCCTCCCAAGGCGATCACCGAGGCCTACCTCGAGGGGGGCAAGGTGGTGGGGAACGGATACGTGCTGGACCTCGTGTTCAAGATCAAGCAGCCGATCGATGCGGCAGCCGCCGTTGTCCCGGCATTCACGGACCTCAAGGGGACCGATGCGGTGGCCAATTCGCTGACCGTAACGATGGACGCGGGGTTGCTCGTGACGTCGGCCGGCGGGGTGGGGCCGAAGTGCGGGGACGGCCAGTGCAACGGTACGGAGACCTGCACCACCTGCCCGGGTGACTGCGGCGCGTGTCCGAAGTGCGGTGACGCGAAATGCGACCCGGGCGAGAACTGCAACACCTGCCCCGGCGACTGCGGCGCCTGCTGCCCCAACGGAGCGTGCGACTACGGCGAGACCTGCTCGACCTGTGCGGCCGACTGCGGGGCCTGTCCGGTCTGCGGCGACGCCAAGTGCAACGGCACCGAGAACTGCAACACCTGCCCCGGCGATTGCGGCGCCTGCTGTCCCAACGGCAAGTGCGACTTCGGCGAGACCTGCTCGTCCTGTGTGGCCGACTGCGGTGCCTGTCCAGTCTGCGGGGACGGCAAGTGCAACGGCACCGAGACCTGCACCACCTGCCCGGGTGACTGCGGCGCCTGCCCGCCGGCCGGCTGGTGCAAGCTGTCGGGCAACAACGGAGCGACCATCTCGTGCAAGCTGAAGCTGGCTGCCGAGAACGCATCGAGCCCGAAAGCCACCGGAATCCAGTTCAAGCTGAACTACGACAACGCCAACGTCAGCCTGGAGAAGCTCTCCTGCATGACAGGCGGGCTGGACATGTGCGACCAGTTCAACGCCCTCCTGTCCGGCCATGCCATCGGCGTGGCCCCGCCAAAAGCCTCCTGGGCCGGCTCGTTGTCGGTGGCGATCTACTACAGCAACGTGCCGCCCAAGTCGATCACCGACGCGTACATGAACGGCCTGGTGGTCGTGGGCAACGCAGACGTGCTCGACCTCGTGTTCAAGCTCAAGACGAACATCCCGGCGCAGTCTCCGGTCACGCCGCTTTTCAGCGGCCTGACGGCCACTGACGCCGGCGCCAACCCCCTGACCATGACATTCAAGGACGGCCTGTTCACCACCGCAGCGGCGGGGGCGGCCCCGAAGTGCGGGGATGCCCTGTGCAACGGAACGGAGACCTGCAGCACCTGCCCCGGCGATTGCGGCGCCTGCTGTCCCAACGGCAAAAACGACTTCGGCGAGACCTGCTCCACCTGTGCGGCGGACTGCGGCGCATGCCCGGTCTGCGGCGACGGCAAGTGCAACGGGACCGAGACGTGCGGGACCTGCCCCTCCGACTGCGGCGCCTGCCCGGTCTGCGGCGACGGCAAGTGCAACGGGACCGAGACGTGCGGGACCTGCCCCTCCGACTGCGGCGCGTGTCCGACCGGCTGGTGCTCCGTGTCCGGCAACGCGGGGACCACCGTCAACTGCAAGCTCAAGATCGCTGCGACCAGCAATACCTCCCCCAAGGCCACCGGAATCCAGTTCAAGGTGGGCTACGACTCGACCAAGGTCTCCTTGGAGAAGTTCTCGTGCCTGATGGGCGCGCTCGACATGTGCGACCAGTTCAACGCCTTGCTCTCCGGCCACACGCTGAGCGTGGCCCCACCCAAGGGGCAGTGGGCCGGCAACGTGTCCGTGGCCATCTACTACGGGCAGGTACCCCCCAAGGCGATTACGGAGGCGTACCTCTCGGGCGGAGTGGTCACCGGGAGCGCTGACGTGCTCGACATCGTGTTCAAGCTGACGCAGACGGTTTCGGCCGGCTCACCGGTCCAGGTGAACCTGACCGACATGGTTGGAACGGACGCCACAGCGAATTCGCTGACCGTGACATTGCAGAATGGGGTGCTGGTCACTTCAAAGCCATAAGGGGAGGAAGACCATGAAGGCGCGTAGTGTGTTGGGGATCCTGATCCTGGTTCTATCGTTGGGTGCCGCAGGGAACGCACTGGCCGGCCTGCCGGGAGACGTCACCGGCAACGGCGCCGTGGATGTCTCGGACATCCAGTGCACGGTGCTGACCGCGCTCAACCCGCAACCCCCGGCCTGCCTGGCGGCGCCGACGGCCGCGGACCTCAACTGCAGCGGGGCCACCGACGTCGTCGACATCCAGTTGGAGGTCCTGATCGTCCTGTACTACCCGAATCCGGGGTTGCCGGCAGACAAGGACGCGAACAAGAACAACATCGTCGATGCCTGCGAAGGGGCGCCGCCGGTGTGCGGCAACGGCAAGTGCGAGCCTCCGACCGAGAGCAACGCCAACTGTCCGGCGGATTGCCCCGCATCCGCGTACAAGGCGGGTGACGTGATCATCACGGAGA
>Ga0194127_10001573_pt1 | contig 33250 bp, 19 predicted proteins | sample TA2KigC100mmetaG_FD_148624 | JGI IMG/M metagenome (GOLD analysis project Ga0194127, IMG submission 148624) | Freshwater microbial communities from Lake Tanganyika, Tanzania - TA2015036 Kigoma Deep Cast 100m | ecosystem: Environmental > Aquatic > Freshwater > Lake | place: Tanzania: Lake...
GGGGGAGCGCCTTGCGCAGCCCGCCGATCACGTCGGCCAGCGGGTAGAGGAACAGGAACGGCGAGCAGACCAGGAAGAGCAGCGGGCCGAGGTCGTCGATCCGGGCCAGCACGCGATGGGCGCAGCGCAGGAAGACGCCGTAGGCCAGCACGTGGCAGGCGAAGACGAAGACGTTGATCGGCAGGCCGAGGAGGTCGTGCAGCGAGAGCCCGATCTCGCCGAGCAGGCCGCGGCGCACGAAGCCGGTGGCGTACGGGATCGCCCAGTCGAGGAACCGCCACGGCGAAGGCGCGAGAACGGTGGCCGAGAAGGACAGGGCGGCGACGGCGAGGAAGGTGGCGACGAGGCCGATGGCCAGCCACCGGCGGGCGCCGGGCGGCCGCGTCATTGCATCGAGGAGCCGCTCGCAGCAGCGCACGGGTGGGCATGCTACCGCCCCGTCGCGGCGGTGCGCCCCTGGCCAGGGGCCGATCCCCGAGGGAGCCCACACCCTGCTTCTCGCGGTCGACCCGCGACCGGCGCGGGACGACGGCGCCGGACGATGCAATCTCTCGCCGTCAGGCCGCCTGCAGACGATTCCGCGCGGGGACGCCGGCCCCTGTGAGCCCTACTGGGCAAACGGGGCGACAACCGCATCCGCCTGGAATCCGCGGACATCGTGACGCGACTGCGCTGCACTCCGCGCCGCAGCAGTTTCTACCTGCACGACTCGACCAAGGGCTACACGCATGGCAACATCGAGTGCGATCCGCGCCTCTTCGTGGAACTGCGGAGGTTCATTGCGGACACGAGCAAGGACGGGCTGGCGGTCCAGCGTCTTGCTGCAGGTCGACTGCGTGGGCACCAGCACCTGCGGGGGCAGCAGGGCGCCCTGAATCGCCCGCGTTGCGCATCCCCCCCACTGGGGAACGCCGCGAAGCGCCGCGCGCGGCCGGCGAGTCGCGGATGCGCACTCTGGCCCGTTCCGAGTCGGCACTCTTGCGCATTCCAGGGGCGGCTTCTTGGGGTACGCGTGCCCAGGACGCAGCCGTGGCCCCCTTCGGGGTCGGCACCCCGCTACACCCGCAGTTCGGCCCGACCGGCACCCATGCACCGGCAGGCCCCGACAGGACGACCATGGTGATCCAGGGATCTCGGTCCGTCGAGGAACGCCTCGGCGATCTCTCCGAGTCGGTCGCGGCGCTCACGCGTCGCGTCGAGGAACTGAGCCTCAGGCTCGATGCGATGACCGGGATGGCGCCAGCGCTCGGGGCGGCGCCGGCGGATGCGGGCGCCGGTGGACCCGCGGCAGAACCGGTTCCTTCGGTGGAGAAGTGGGTCGGCCAGTCGAGCCTGCTGTCGCGCATCGCGATGGTCTCGTTCGTCCTGGTGGTCGCGCTGGTGCTGCGCACGCTGACCGACAGCCAGATCGTCGGCGTCGGCGTCGGCGTCGTGCTGGGCCTCGCCTACTCGGCGCTGCTCGTCGCGATCGGCTGCTGGCTGCTCGCGCGCGGCCTCCGCGGCCAGCGGGTGCTGCCCGTCTGCGGCGCGGTGCTGCTCTGCTCGATCGCGCTCGAGGCGCACCGCAAGTTCCAGATCGTGTCGGCAGACAAGGTGCACTGGATCCTGCTGGCCGACCTGCTCGCCGTCGGCGCGCTCGGCCTGCGGTTCCGCATGGACTCGATCGTCGCCGTCGCCGTGCTGGCCCCCGTCGTCAGCGCGCTCACCGTCGGCTTCCCGAACCTGCAGTTCCCGCTGGTCGCCCTGCTGTTCCTCGCCGCGAACGGCATGGCGCTGCTCGCGCGCCGCGTCGTGCGGCTGGAATGGCTGGCCTGGGGCACGTTCTTCCCCACGCTGTTCTTCTGGTTGTGCTGGAGCTGGAAGGCCAACGCGCACCTGCGGCACCCGGGAACGCCGGGTGCCGACGGCCTCGCCGTGGCGTGGTTCCTGCCGTGGCTCGCCGCCTTCGTGGCCTTCTACGCCCTCGCCGCCGCGGTGCGCACCTACGCCGCGCCGCGCTCGCCGGGTTCGTTCCACGCGTTCGTGCCGGCCGGCAACGCCATGTGGGCGCACCCGGCCGCGCTCGCGGTGGCGATCCCGGGCGGGGGGCTGGCCGGCATCGGCGGCATCGCGCTCGGTGCGGCGGTGGCCCACTTCGCCTTCGCGGCCTGGCTCTGGCGCCGGCTGCGCGGGCAGGCGATCGGCATCACGACCTTCACGCTCGCCGGCGTGCTGCTGCTCGCGCTCGGCGTGGCCACGCTGGCGCCGAGCCTCGCGCTCGCTGCCGCGGTGCTCGCCGCCGTCGCGCTCGGGCTCGCGCGGTTCGCCTCCGCGAGCAGGAGCCCGGGCCTGCGCCTCACGGCGCTGCTGCTGCAGGTCGCCATGGGCGCGGCGGCTGTCGCCGGCGGCCTCTACGCCGTGCCGTCCACGTCGCCGGGCATCCACCTCGGCGCGGCCGTGGTCGTCGTCGTCTTCGCCAGCTGGCACTACCTGCACGACTTCCGCCACACGCCGCCGGCGGGAAGCTGGTACGCGTACGTCGACGCGAAGAACCGCGCGAGCATCCTGCTGCTGTGGTCTGCCACCGCGGCCGGCTTCGGCATGCTGCGCGTCCTGCTCGACCGCTTCCTGCTGTGGCTCGGCGCCGCGTCGCCGCACGCTTTCCTGTGCGGGCAGTCGGTGCTCCTGAACCTCGCGAGCATCGCGCTGCTGCTGTGGGGGCTGCGCGCGGCGAACCGGCAGGCCCTGCTGACCGCGGTTCTCGTCGCCGCCTGCGGCGGCCTCAAGGTCTTCGGTGCGGACATGCTCGAGGCGCGCGGCGTGCCGCTGGTGCTGTCGGTGTTCTCGTTCGGGCTGGCGGCCGCCGTGGCCTCGGTCGTGCTGGGCCGCCTGCAGCGCGGCAACGCCGGGCCCGGCCAGGGTCCACCTGCCGCGCGATCACGTCCCGGCGCCCGGCCGCTCCCCGTCTACACGGCCCTCAGGGCGTTCGTCCTGCGCCTTCGCGCAGTGTCCGTTTCGCTGCCGAACGGGCGCCACGGGCCGCCCGCCGCGGAACCGCGTGCCGCGGGCCGGCGCGCGCCGTAGCCTTCGACTCGTGCCCGCCACCGTGCAGAGCCCGACCGCCCGGATCCTCGCGCCGGTCGCGGCGCTCGCCGCCTTGTTCGGCGCCGCGTGGTGGTTCGCCAGCCGACCGGCTGTCGACCCCGCGGTCCCGGGCGCAACGCGGCCCGTGCTGCCGCCGCCGCTGCCGGCCGCGGAGCCGGCCGTTCCCGCCGGCGCGGACGCGCGCGAAGAGCCCCGCCCGGACGCGGTGACGCGCGACGCCGGCGCGACGGCCGTACTCGACATGCGCCTCCATTGCCGCGGCCCCGCGCGCCTGTTGCGCGTGCTGTTCACCGTCGACGCCGCTGCCGGCGAACGCCTTGCGACGGCCGAACGGCTCGGCCTCGCCGAGGACTACGCGGCGCGGATCACGTTGCCCGCGAGCGGCTGGCTGCGCGCCGGCGCGATCGTGTTCGATCCGCCCGACGCGGCGGACGGCGCCCTGGTGCTGCCGCAATCCGTGCGGCCCGAGCCAGGCAATCAGGTCCGCGTCGACCTGCAATGCGGCCAGGTGCCGGCCACGTTGCGCGTCGTCGGCCCGTCGCCTGCACTGCTGGCGCACCTCGTGCTGGAGCTGCACCCCCGGCCCCGCTTCGGCGCCGGCCCGGCGACCGCCTCGCTGCCGCTCGCCGCCGACGGCACGGTCCGGCTGCACCTGCCCGACGAACCGCATCGCGCCGGCATCCGCCTCGCGGAGACCCCCGATCCGGGCATCCGCCCGGGCTGGCTCGTGGGGGCCGCCGCGGTCTGCGCGCTGCAGGCGGCCGACGGCTCGTTCGACCTCGCCGCGCGCTCCGGCGAACTGCTGCTCGCGCCGATCGAACCGCTCGCCGGCGTCGTCGTCGGCGCCGCGGGACGCACGATCCCGGCCGTGCTGGGCTTCGCGGGCCCGCCCGCACCGAGGCCGTACTCGCCGTGCCACGTGGACCTGCGCCAGCGTGTGCTCGGCGCGGCCCTGGCCTACGGAACCGCGCCCGAGTTCGGCTCGTTCACCTTCCGCCCCGCGGACCTGCTCGCCGACGCCGACCTGTTCCGCCTCGACCCGGCGCGCATCGAACGCCTCGGCCAGCTGCGCGTGCGCGTGCCGGCCACAGGCCCTGCGCCGCTCGACCTGCTCGCCGAACCGCTCGGGGGCGGCTCCCCACAGCGGCTCGAACGCGACGGCGACGGGCACGCGGCCGCGCTGCGGCCGGGCGACTACCGTCTGCGCTGGGACGTGCGCGGCGGCCCCGGGCCCGCCGCCGCCGAGCGCGTCAGCGTCCGCGCCGGCGAGACGGTCGAACTGGCGCTGCCGCCGTTGCCGTTGCAGCGCTGGACCGTGCAGATGCTCGACGCGGACCCGAAGCAGAGCGCGATCTGGTTCTGCCGCCTCGGCGGCGTGCACTCGCTCGGCGGCGCCCGCGACGGCGAGTTCCTGTTCGACCTCGCCGAACCGCCGCGGCAGGGACAGCCGGCGGAGGTCTGGTCGCACGCGTTGCGCGCGGCCTTCCCGGCGACGGTCGTCGGGGCCGACCCGGGGCGCCGCTACGCGGAGATCGTCTCGCCCGCCACCGAGGTGACCTGGTGCCGCGTGCAGCCGCGCGCGCTGGCCGATGGTCGGCTCACGCTGCGGCTCGCTGGCGCCGCGGACGCCGCCGGCACCGCGCGCGGTCCGACCGGCGCGCTCGCGTCCGACACGGCGGTGCCCTTGGGCCGGGGCGGTGCCCGCAATGGCTGTCTGTGCGAGCGGATCGACGACCGCGAGCAGATCACGGCCTGGTTCCGCCTCGAGCACGGCGTGGACGAACTCGTCGTCGCGCCGCACGGGCGCTGGGCGACGCTGCAGATCGTGCGGCCGGTCCTGCGCGCACAGGTGCTCGCGCAGGGTCCCGACGGCGGCACGCCGGTGCCGGCGTTCGCGGTCGACGGCGCGGGCGAGTTCCCGCTCTACGTCGCCGGCGGCACGCGCGCGGTGCACGTGGAACTGGCGCCGGGCGGGCGGCTCGTCTTCGCGCCGGAGGGTCCGTTCGTGGTGCGCTGAACGCGGCGGCGGCCTGGTCCGCGGTCCCGTCAGGGCCGCCGGCCGGGCGCCGCCAGCAGCGGTGCCAGGAACACGAACACGGTGACCACGAGCCACGTCTCGCCGTCCTGGATGCGGTACTTCGCGAGCAGTTGCCCGACGGCCATGCCGAACACCAGCAGGCCGAGCCCGAAGTGCGTCGCGGTCGTCAGCGCGAGCCACGTCACGCCCCGCCGCAGCGCATTGACGGGGCCGAGGCGCGCGAGCCAGCGCGCGTAGAGGTAGACGAGCACCATGTCCGCGCACGACGACACGATGCTGGCCGCGGGTTCGCCCAGGAGCTTCTGGTAGGTGCCCAGGCGCAACAACCCGTTGACGATCGGGACCGCCCCGACGGGCAACCACGCGAGGATCTCCACCAGGAACGGCATCGCTGCGGCGCACCTTACCAGTGCCTGGGCGACCAGGACCAGATGCCGTCGCGCGGCAGCGCCGCGCCCTCGGGCGACGGGCACCGGGACAGCCCCCGCGGCTGGAATGGTGCGGGACCCGGCGCAGCGAGAAGGCCGGCGATCGTTGACGGCCGGGTCGAGGCCTGGGAACGTGGCGCCGATCGTTCCGGGCGGTCCGGGACGCCGGTCGAACCGACTGCCCCTGGCCGCTCTCGTTCGCCTTGGAATTCCCATCGGGTCGTGCGCAGTGGATGGAACCGTCGAGGAACGGATGTCGGACGTGGCCCACGCGCCGGTCGTGCCGCCGCGGACCTGCTCGACGAGCGCGTTCGTGCTGGTCTGCTGGATCATCCTGGCGGCCGCTGCCCTCGCCGGCGTCCACGCAGCACTGGAGTGGCGATTCCTCTACTCGGACGGTGCCTACTATCTCCAGCGCATCCTGGAGCAGGAGGGATTCCCGTTCATCGAGCCGTCTCGCCGCTGGACCCATCTGCTGCAACAGCTGCCGACGGTCGTGGCAATCTGGTCGGGCGTCGACAGCATCCCTGCCTTGATCGTGTGCTACGGGCTGACCTGCTATCTCCTGCCTCTTGTCCTGGTGGGCCTCTGCTTCCTGGCCCTGCCTGCCTCGAAGAAGGCGTTCGTCTTCTTCCCCCTGCTGCACTACCTGGCGGGCACGACGAGCGCCACCTTCGTCGGCATGTTGGAGGGACCGCTGGCGGCCGCGTACTTCTGGTTGCTCCTGTACCTGCTGCTCTTCCGCACCGGATGGAGCAGCTGGGCGCTACTGGCTTCATTGGCCTTGCCCGCGGTCTGTCTGCACGAAGTCATGGTCCTCCTGGCTCCGGTGTTGGCCGTGGCGGCGGGGTGGCGTGCGCGGCACGAACGCCACCGGGGCGCGGCTGCACTGTCTGCCCTGCTGGCGCTCTGGTTCCTGGTCGTCGCCGCGGTGCAGGCCTACCACGTCGTCCATCCGAGGGATCCCGGCAACCGCTCCGACTTCTTCCAGGAGTTCGTCCAGCTCCGCTGGCTGATCACGATGTCGGGCCGGGTGAACGTGCCCGCCTTCCTCGGGCTGTTGGCGTCGGTCGTCGTCGTGGCAGCGTGCCATCCGGGTCACGCTGGTCGCGAGGCACGCTGGGCGAAGATCCGCGGCGCGCTGGTCGCCGGCTTCGCAGTGGTCGCGGTCGGTTCGGGAGTTGCCACGGTCGTCGCGCAGAGACTCGTGGTCCCGGCGATGCAGTTCGCCGCGCGCAACCATCCGGCCCTGATCTCGTTGCCGCTGGCCCTCTGGGCGATGCGGTCGGCCCTGCGGCCCTCGGCGACCGTGCCGTGGCAGAGGCGGCAGGTCATCGCCGTGACGTGCGTGCTGGCGGCGACCGTCCTGCTGTGGCACGTGGTGGCAACCCACCGTTGGTCGGCCTATGTCGCGGATTTCCGGTCCATCCAGGCATCCAGCCGTGGTCTGGTTCCGTGGGTGGACGCCTGCAGGAGCCTGCCCGGCAACCGAAGGAACAACTTCGTGAACATGTCGTGGCCGTGGACCAATCCGAGCATGAGTTTCCTCCTGTCCCCTGGCGGGAGGGTCACGACCGTGATCGCCAATCCCGACCGCGGCGCCCCGCCCGTGCCGTTCGACCCGGCCCAAGTCCGGGCACTGCCCCGCAGCCGCTTCTTCGACAGCAGTGCCTATCGAGAAGCCATCGGGGCGGCCAAGTGACCGTGCAGATCCGGTGGTGACGGCGCCGGATCCGGAACGGCCTGCGGCAGCTCCGGGCGTTCGCGCATCTTCCGGATCGCCGCTCGAACGGCCGTCGCCCGGGGCCACCTCCAGGCCGTGCCGGCGCTCGCGGCAACGGAGCAGGAACGCTACTTGCGGCGGCGCGGCTCCGGCTTCGGCTCCTCGCGCACGCGCTCGACGTCGATGCTGCCCGTGAACGCCTGGTCCGCCAGTTGCCGCAGCAGCGCTTCGCCGTGTCGCTCGGGCCAGGCGCGCACCTGCTCGCGGATGCGGACGAACGCCTGCTGGCTCGCCGCGTAGCGGGCCTCGCCATCGATCGCGAACACCCAGTCGTAGGACTCGACGCGCCGACGCAGGTCGCGGCTGTGGTCGACCGTCTGCCGCACCTGCATGGTGTAACGGATCGTGAACGCATCGGCGGACGCTTCCGGCATCTGCAATTCGACGCGCGTCTCCCGGTGGCCGAGCGGGTGCGAGCCGGAGCCGTCGCGGATCAGCGACTTGCCGGCGACCGCGGGCTGGCCGTGCAGTTCGACCACGTCGGCCATGTGGCCGACCCAGCACGGCAACGGCTGCTCCCACAGCAACGGCAGCAGGTGGTCGCCGTAGAGCGCCGCGAAGTCCCCGCGCGCGACGCCGCGATCCTGGCGCAGGAAGCGTTGCTCGAAGCGGCGCTGCAGCGCGGCCTCCGGCAGCTCGAGGTCCGTCTGCCCCGGTCGGTCGGCGTGGCCCCAGACCAGCAGCAGCGAGTCGTTGCCGAGCGGCGGCGCGGCCTCGCCAGGCGGCGGCGGGTCGGGGCGCAGCCGCAGCCGCAACTGCGGCCGCCCCTGCAGCCGCGTCGCATAGCGGGCGACCACGGCGTCGGCGCCCGGCTGCAGTTCGACGTCGATCTCCAGCGACACCTGCTGCGGCGGCGGTCGCGACGGCGTCGGCAGCCCGGCCGCCTCGCGCGCCTTCCGTTCGGCGGTTGCCAGTTCCTTGGACAGGGTGCGCGCCTTGGCCAGGCGCGCCCGGTAGTTCTGCACCGTCTGCTGCTGCGGCGGCCAGACGAAGGTCGGCGCGGGCGGCGGCTGCTGCAGCAGCGGCAGGCACAGCATGGTGGTCACGAGGCTCATCGGCTGCTCGACGAAAGCGGCGACGGCGACAGTGTAGCCGGCGCCCGGGCTTGCTCGGAGCCGGCAGGCTCCGGATCCCGGCGCCACCGGCGCTGCGCCGTGCGCCGCGGGGGGAACTGCCGCGGATCCCGGCCCGGCCGCCGCCCGGGCCCGCGCGGCGGGTGCCCGGCAGCACCTGGAACGATCGTTTGAAACGCGCGTTCGCCACGCTAGCCTGCGCGGCGGATGCCGACCAAGTCACGCACCGGCGCCGCGCGCACGCCGCCGACGCGCGAGCTGCTGCTCGACGCCGCCGAACGGCTGTTCGGCGAACAGGGCTACTCCGCCACCTCGCTGCGGCAGCTGACCGCCGCCGCCGGCACCAACCTCGCCGCCGTCAACTACCACTTCGGCGGCAAGCAGGGGCTGTGCAAGGCCGTGCTGGCTCGCCGCATCGCGCCGATCAACGCCGAGCGTTTCCGGCGGCTCGATCGACTGCGGCGGCGGCCGGGCCTCGAAGCGATCGTGCGCGCCTTCCTCGAACCGCCGCTGCGCGCCACCGGCTGCGCCGGCGGCGTGCCCTGCACGTCGCCCGCCGCGCGCCTGTGCCGCCTGTTCGGCCGCATCAGCGTCGAGCAGCCGGCCTTCCTGCGCGACTTCGTCGCCGAGCAGTTCGGCCTCATCGCGCGCCGGTTCGCGGCCGAGTTCGCGCGCCTCGCCACGCGGCCCGGCCGCGGCCTCGACCGCGCGTCGCGGTGGTGGCGCATGCACTTCGTCGTCGGCGCGATGGCGCACACGCTGCAGAGCGCGGACTCGCTCGCCGCCCTCAGCGACGGCCAGTGCAATCCCGACGATGTCGACCAGATGACCGAGGAACTCGTCGCGTTCGCGGTCGGCGGGCTGCGCGCCGCGGCCTGCAGGCGCGCGCCGCCGAGAGCTCGCGGGGAGGCCCGGCGATGAGGCACCGCATCGTGCTGTTCGCGCTGGCTGCCTGCTCCGCCGGACCGCCTGGCCCGGTCGACCTCGACCACGGCCTGGCCGTGCCCGCCGCCTTCGCCGCCGCGCCGGCCGAGCCGGGCACGTCCACCGAACCGCCGCTCGCCGACGGCTGGTGGCGGCAGTTCGGCGATGCCGGCCTCGACGCTGCCGTCGCCGCGGCGCTCGAGCACAACCGCGATCTGCAGGCCGCGGCGGCGCGGCTCGAGGCGGCCGCGAGTTCGCGCGTGATCGCCGGCTCGGGGGCACTGCCGCAGCTCGATCTCGGCCTGTCGCCGCAGCGCTCGCGCCGGGTCTTCGTCGGCTTCCCGTTCGGCGGCGGTGGCGTGCTCAGCAGCACGTCGACGACCTGGGGGCTGTCGCTGAACACGAGCTGGGAGCTCGACGTCTGGGGCCGCGTGCGCGCCGGCGAGTCCGCCGCGATCGCCGAGCTGCAGGCCACGGCCGCCGACGCCGCCGCGGCGCGGCTGAGCCTGGTCGGCCAGGTCTGCAGGGCCTGGTTCGCCGCGATCGAGGCGCGGCAGCAGTTGGCGCTCGCCGAGGCCACCGCCGCGGCCTTCGGCCAGACCTGCGCCGACGTGCGCGACCGTTTCCGCCGCGGCGTGAAGCCGGCGGTCGAGGTGCACGTGGCCGAGACCAACCGGCACAACGCCGAGGCCGGCGTCGCGCAGCGCCGGGACCTGCTCGACGCCGCGCTGCGCCGGCTCGAGGTGCTGACCGGGCAGTATCCCGCGGCGGCGATCGCGACGGCGCCGCGGCTGCCGGAACGGCTGCCCGCGGTGCCGGCCGGCCTGCCGAGCGACCTGCTGCGGCGCCGCCCCGACCTCACCGCGGCCGAGCGCCGGCTGGCGGCCGCCGGCTGCCGCGTCGACGCCGCGCGCGCCGCGCTGTGGCCGCGGCTCGCCCTGACCGCGAGCGGCGGCACCACGAGCGAAGAACTCGCGGACCTCGCCGACCGGGACTTCCGGGTCTGGAGCCTCGGCGCCAACCTGCTGCAGCCGCTGTTCCGCGGCGGCGCGCTGCGCGCCGACGTCGCGCAGCGGCGGGCGCTGCTCGCCGAGGCCCTCGCCCGCTACGGCACCGCGCTGCTGGCCGCGTTCGCCGAGGTCGAGAACGCGCTCGGCGCCGGCGAGCGGCTCGACGGACGCGCCGCGAGCCTCGCGGCCGCGTCCCATCACGCCGCGCGCGCCAGCGAGCTGGCCCGCGACCGCTGGCAGCGCGGCCTCGCCGACTTCCTGCTCGTCGCCGACGGGCAGCGGCAGTCCTTCCAGTCCGAGTCGGCGCGCCTCGCCGCCGCGCGGCTGCGGCTCGACAACCGCGTCGACCTGATCCTCGCGCTCGGCGGCGGCTTCGCTGCGCCAGGGGGCGACGCGCGCGACACGAACACGCCATGAAGCACCTCCGCCTGTTGCTGCAGATCCTGCTGCCGCTCGCCCTCCTCGGCGGCGGCTTCTGGCTCGCGAAGTGGCTCCAGTCGATGCAGCCGGCGCCGGTGGTCGAGCCGCACGCGTTCGCCGCGCCGACCGTGCGCGTGCACGCGGTCGAGCTGGCCGAACGCCGCATCGACGTCGAGACGCAGGGCGTGGTCGAGCCGGCGCGCGCGATCGCGCTCGCGGCCCAGGTCGGCGGCCGCGTCGTCGCGGTCTCGCCGGCGCTGCGGGCCGGCGGGTTCTTCGCCGAGGGCGAGGTGCTCGTCGAGATCGACCCGGCCGACTTCGCGCTCGCGATCGTGCAGCAGGAGGCGGCGGTCGCGCGCGCCGAACTGCGCGTGCTGCAGGAGCAGGCCGAGGCCGACGCCGCGCGGCGCGCCTGGCAGGAACTCGAGGGCCGGGCCCCCGGCGATCCGCTGGTCCGGCGCGAGCCGCAGATCGCCGACGCCGAGAAGGCGCTCGCCGCGGCGCGGGCCCTGCTCGACAAGGCCCGGCTCGACCTCGAGCGCACCAAGGTCAAGGCGCCGTTCGCCGGCCGCGTGCGCAGCGCGTCCGTCGACACGGGGCAGATCGCGCAGCCCGGCGCGCCGCTGGCGCAGCTCTACGGCACCGAACACGCCGAGGTCCGGCTGCCGCTGCCCGCGCGCGACGCCGCGTTCCTCGACCTGCCGCTGCACTGGAGCGACGCCGGCTCGCCGGCCGCCGGGCCCGCGGTCGATCTCGTCGCCGCGTTCGGCGGCCGCGAGCACGTCTACCGCGGCAGCATCGTCCGCACCGAGGGCGAGGTCGACCGCCGGACCAGGCAGCTGACGGCCGTCGCGCGCATCGAGGCCCCGTACGCACGGAACGGGCAGCAGGACCGGCCCCCGCTCGCGGTCGGCACGTTCGTGCGCGCGACGATCCACGGCCGCAGCCACGACGGCGTCGCGGCGCTGCCGCGCGAGGCGCTCGCCGGGCAGGGCGAGGTCTGGGTGGTCGACGCCGGGTCGAAGCTGCACCGGCGCACCGTCGATGTGCTGCGCGAGGTCCGCGACCTGGTCTACGTGCGCGGCAACCTCGCGGCCGGCGAACTGGTCTGCACGACGCGCCTCGAGGCGCCGGTCGAGAACATGCCGGTGCGCCGCTACGCGGAGCCGCCGCGATGACCGACGCGACCATCCCGCCCGGTGAGGGCCGCGGCTTCTTCGCCTGGTTCACGCAGAACCACGTCGCCGCGACGCTGTGCGCGCTCGGTTTCGTCGTCGCGGGCCTCGTCGCGCTGCTCGGCGGCCGCGTGCGGCGCGAGGTGTTCCCCGAGCTCGAGCCGAACATCGTGACGATCCAGGTCACCTACCTCGGCGCAGCGCCGGCCGAGGTCGAGCAGGGCATCTGCCTGCAGATCGAAGACGCCGTCGAAGGCATCTCCGGCGTCGACAAGATCACGGCGACGGCGATCGAGGGCGCCGCCAGCGTCGTCGTCGAGGCGCTGCAGGAAGCCGACATCGACCAGGTCTACAACGACGTCAAGAACCGCATCGACGCGATCACGACCTTCCCGGTCGAGGCCGAGCGGCCGATCGTGTCGCGCCTCGTCGTCCGCCGCGAGGTGATCACCGTCGCGATCCACGGCGACGCCGACGAGGCGGCGCTGAAGGCGATCGCCGAGCGCGCCCGCGACGAACTGTCGGCGCTGCCCGAGATCTCGCAGGTCGACCTCGCCGCGGTGCGCCCCTTCGAGATCTCGATCGAGATCGGCGAAGCGGCCCTGCAGCGCCACGGGCTCACGTTCGACGACGTCGCCAACGCCGTCCGCCGCGGCAGCCTCGACCTGCCGGCCGGCGCGATCAAGGCCGACGACGGCCACACCGTGCTGCGCGTGCAGAGCCAGGCCTACCGCGGCGCCGAGTTCGCCGACCTCGTGCTGCTGAGCCGGATCGACGGCACCCGCGTGCGCCTCGGCGACGTCGCCACCGTGATCGACGGCTTCGCCGACGACGACCTCGGCGCGCGCTTCGACGGCAAGCCGGCCGTCATGCTGAAGGTCTTCCGCGTCGGCGACGAGGACGTCGTCGCCGTGACCGGGGCCGTCAAGCGCTGGGTCGCCGGCCCCGGCAAGGAACTGCTGCCGCCCGGCGTCGCGATGACCCCGTGGCGCGACGAGTCGTTGATCCTGGACAGCCGCACCGAGCTGTTGCTGCGCAACGCCGCGCAGGGCCTCGCCCTCGTGCTGCTGATCCTGACCCTGTTCCTGCAGCTGCGCATCGCGCTGTTCGTCGCCGCCGGCATCCCGATCGCGTTCCTCGGCGCCGTCGCGTCGATGCCGGCGCTCGACGTGTCGGTCAACATGCTCTCGCTGTTCGCGTTCCTGCTGGTGCTCGGCATCGTCGTCGACGACGCGATCGTCGTCGGCGAGAACATCGTCGGGCACCGCGAGCGCGGCGGCGCACCGCTGCTGTCCTCGATCCGCGGCGCCCGCGAGGTGCGCGCGCCGGTGTTCGCGTCGGTGACGACGACGATCGCCGCGTTCACGCCGATGCTGTTCGCGGTCCCCGGCGCCGACGCGCAGATCTGGCGCGTGATCCCGCTGATCGTGATCCCGGTGCTGCTGGTCAGCCTGATCGAGTCGCAGCTCTGCCTGCCCTCGCACCTGGCGCTGCTGCGGGACCGCGCGCCGGCTCGACGCGAGTGGCCCGGCGCGCGCCTGCTGCACCGCCTGCAGCGCGGCGTCGACGCGCTGCTGAAGTGGTGGATCGACGAGGTCTACGGGCCTTCGCTCGGCTTCCTGCTGCGCTGGCGCCACGCGACGATCGCCGCCGCCGTCGCCCTGCTGATGGCGGCGGCCGGCAGCGTCGCGGCCGGCTACCCGCGCTTCATCTTCTTCCCGAGCGTCGAAGGCGACAACGTCGTCGTCGCGCTGACGATGCCGGAGGGCTACCCCGCCGAACGCACGCTGCAATGGCTCGCGCGCATCGAACGGACCGCGCGCGAGGTCTGCGACGAGGCCGCGGCGGCGAACGGCGGCGAAGCCGTGCTCGAGCACATGATGGCCTCGCTCGGCACGCAGCCGTGGAGCCAGATCCAGTCGACCAACGTGGGGCGCCGCGGCACCGTCGGCGCCTCGGGCTCGCACCTCGCCGAACTGAACCTGCAGCTGACCCCGTCCGAGCGGCGCACGCTGCCGTCGGCGACCGTCATGAGCCGGATGCGCGAGCGGACCGGCGCGATCCCGGACGCCGTCGAACTGACCTTCACGACCTCGTTCTTCTCGACCGGCAAGGACGTCGACGTCGAGCTCTACCACGCCGACGCGGACGAACTGCAGCGCGCCGCCGGCGACCTGCAGCGGCGGCTCGGCGACATGCCCGAGATCAAGGACGTCACGACCTCGTTCCGCCTCGGCAAGCCCGAACTGCGCATCGCGATCCGCCCCGAAGCCGAAGCGCTGGGCCTCGCGCAGCGCGACCTAGCGCGCCAGGTGCGCCAGGCGTTCCACGGCGAGGAGGCGCAGCGCGTGCAGCGCGGCCAGGACGACGTCCGGATCATGGTCCGCTATCCGGAGCGCGACCGCCGCTCGCCGACCGCGCTGCGCGAACTGCGCGTGCGCACGCCGGCCGGCGACGAGGTGCCGTTCGACGAGGTCGCGACCGTCGCGGCCGGCCACTCGTACTCGTCGATCACGCGCGTCGACGGGCGCCGCTCGCTGCGCGTGCAGGGCGAGATCGACGAGAACGACGCGGACGCGAGCCCCGGCGCGATCAACGCCCGGCTGCGCGACGAGATCCTGCCGGCGCTGGTCGCCGGCCACCCGGGCCTCGGCTGGGCGTTCGAGGGCGACGAGAAGAAACGGCGCGAGTTGCTGGTCTCGCTGGCCGGCGGCTTCGTCGTCGCGCTGTTCGCGATGTTCGCGCTGATCGCGATCCCGCTGCGCTCCTACCTGCAGACCCTGATCATCCTGACCGCGGTGCCGTTCGGCTTCGTCGGCGCGCTGCTCGGCCACGCGATCATGGAGTTCGACCTCAGCATCCTGTCGCTGTTCGGCCTCGTCGCACTGTCCGGCGTCGTCGTCAACGACAACATCGTGCTGGTCGACTGGATCAACCACCGCCGCGAGCACCACGAGACGCTGCACGAGGCCGTGCGCAGCGCCGGCGCGCGCCGCTTCCGGCCGATCCTGCTGACCTCGCTGACGACCTTCGGCGGCCTGATGCCGCTGCTGTTCGAGCAGAGCGTGCAGGCGCGCTTCCTGATCCCGATGGCGCTGTCGCTCGGCTTCGGCGTCGTGTTCGCGACCGCGATCAGCCTCGTGCTGGTGCCCTGCCTCTACCTCGTGCTCGAGGACGTGCGGCACGCCTTCGGCTGGCTCTACGGCCGCCGGCCGCGGCCCGCGGCGTCCGGCGGCGACTGCGGGCCCGCGCCGGCGGGGACGCCGTGACCCGAGTCGTCGAACACGGTGATCGCGCGGGTCTCACGCTCGGCCAGGTCGCGGAACCGATCGTGGAACAGCGTGAACGGCATGGGTGGGCTCGCCGCGATCAGAACTCGATGCGGTACTGATTGTCTTCCATCAGCAGCAGTTCCTCGCCGCCCGCGAACTCGAGCACGGCCTTGGCGATGCGGACCCGCGGCTGCAGCGCCTCGATGTAGACGCGGTCGATGTGCACGACCCGGTCGGGGCTCGAGAAGCTGCCGGGGCCGACCTGCCCGCCGAAGTGCTCGGAGCGGCCGAACGCGATGTGCACGCCGAGCTTCTCGTCGAGCAGGACCACGCCGGTGGGTTCGAGGCCGAAGTCGCCCAACACCCCGAGTCCCAGCTCCGCGATGTTGCCGTAGGCCGGTTCCTCGGCGAGCTTCCGCGCCTCGTCGCGCGACGCCGCATTGTCCGTGAGCACGGCGACCGCCCGGTTCGCGCGCACTTCGTAGACGACGACGTCCTCGCCGAACTGCACCGGCAGTTCGCCGTTCGTGCGGCTCGGGTCGCCCGCGATCTCGCCCTCGTAGGGCACGATGTAGGCCTCGCCCGAGGGCAGGTTGCCCGCGACGCCGGGGCTGTGCAGCACGCCCGCGGAGGCGTGCGCGCCGCGGTGGCGCAGGTCGAGGTGCAGGTGGTGCGCGGCCCCCGCGGCGTCGAAGTCGATGGCGCAGCCCTGCGCGCGATCGAGCAGTTCCTCGAGCCGGTCGACGCGCGCGCCGATCACCGTGTAGTCGAGCTTCAGGGCCGGCAGCATCGCGCGCGAGAAGCCCGGCATCGTCGCGGCCCGGAAACCGAGCTTCTTCGCGGCGATCTTCAGCGGCGCCGTCGCGGAGAACTGCGTCGGCGCGATCAGGATCTGGTGCTCGGCGAGGATGCGGTCGAACGGGATCGGCTCGCCGCGCAGTTCCTCGGCCCGCGCCGGCAGGGGGCCGCCTCCGTGCAGTTGGCCGGCCGGCGGCAGATCGGCGTTGTTCGCGTGCGCGTTGCGGTAGAGCACGAGCGCGACGGCGTCGAGACCGAGCCGCGCGGCGCAGGGGGCCAGCCTCGTGTGCCAGCCGGCGGCCATCTCGCGCCTTTGCTGCCAGGCCGGTTCGTCGGCGACGCGCGCGTCCGGCAGGTCGACCAGGATCGCGAGGCGGCGGTCGGCGGGGCCGGGGCGGAACACGCGCCGCACGAGGGCGACGAGGTCATCGCTCGAGAGGTCGGTCATGGGGTGAGGGACGCCGGTCGGCGTGGTCGCGGACGGTGGGGACTGCGGGAACGAGAAGAGGGTAGTCGTCCGCCCGCGACGAGTCAGCCGTTTCCGGGTCTGTGCTCCGGCGGCTCCGTCACCGCACCCGCCCGTCGCCCCCGCCCCCGCCGCCGGCCAGCAATCGTTCGAGCGTCAGCTCGCGCACGCCGTAGAACGCCTTCAGCGCCGCGACCTCGGCCAGCGGCCCCTCGGCAGCTCGCGGTGCCGCGCGCCGCCGGGCCAGCAGCATGGTGTTCTTCGCCGTGTGCTCGATCGGCACGAACTCGAACACCTGCACGTCGTAGCCCGCGGCCTCGAGCAGCAGCGCGCGCAGCCCGTCGGTCAGCAGCGTCGCCTCGCGTTCGAGGTGCACACCGTGCCGCAGCACCGCCTGCAGCGGGGCGGGCGGCTGCAGCTGCGGCCGCACCTCCTTGTGGCAGCACGGCGCGCACAGGATCACCCGGGCGCCCGAACGCACGCCGAGGTGCAGCGCGTGGTCGGTGGCGACGTCGCACGCGTGCAGCGCGATCAGCACGTCGAGCGAACCGGGCGGCCACGTCGCCACCTCGCCCTGCACGAAGCGCAGCCCGCGCAGGCCGAGCCGCTCGACGCGCGCGTTGCCGTCGGCGACGAGGTCGGCGCGCCGTTCGACGCCGGCGACGTCCATCGTGCTGCCGCTGGCCAGCAGCCAATCGTGCACGGCGAAGGTCAGGTAGCCCTTGCCGGCGCCGAAGTCGACCACGCGCAGGTCCGTCGCCAACAGCGCGCCGCCGACCGCGCCCGCGAACAGTTCGACGAACTTGTCGATCTGCCGGTACTTCTTCGCCATCGACGGCACCACCTGCCCGGCGGCGGTGGTTACGCCGAGTTCGTGCAGGAACGGTCGCCCCGGGTCGACCAGCCGATGCCGGCCGCGGTCGTGGGCCTCGCCGGCGGCGCCGGCCGGCGCCGCCAGCGCGCTCGTCGTGAGGTGCGCCGAGCCGCGTTTGCCGAGCCGCAGCTGCCACTCGGTGTCGCGCGTGAACAGGTGCACGCTCTGGAACGGCGCCCCGATCAGCGCCTCGGCGTCCGCGATCGCCGCGGGCAGCGGCGCGTTGCTGGTCTCGTCGCGCGTCGGGTAGTGGCGCACGAACGACAGGTGCGGCACAGAGCGCAGCAGGATGCGCCGTGCGTCGATGCGCCGCAGGCTGCCGCTGCCGCGCGGCCGCGCGAACACCAGCTTGACGAACGTGCCGTCGGCGAGGCTCGCGCGCAGCGCGGCGAGCAACCGTTCCCGCGGCGGCGGCGGGTGCCTCGGCGAGGGGTCGGTCGGCGGTGGATCGGCGGTCATGCGGGCCGGCGATCATGCGGCCTCGCGCCCACGGCGCCAGCGCGGAGGCGCTCGTCGCCAGCGCGGAGGCGCCGTTCAGCCGGCCGCCAGTTCGCGGATCACCGCCAGCAGGTCCTGCAGGTCGGCGACGTTCGTGCGCGGGTTGATCAAGGTGGTGCGCAGGAACACGCCCTGCGGCAGTGCGGCCTGCACCACGTAGAAGCGGCCGTCCTGCAGCAGGCGCTGGCGCAGCGCCCGCTGGTGCGCATCGAGGTCGCCGCCGCCCTCGGGCCGATGGCGGAAGCAGACGATGTTGGCCTGCGGCCGGCAGGCCAGTTCGAAGTCCGGGGCCCCCTGCAGCAGATCGGCGAACGCCGCGCCCAGCGCCATGCTGTGGTCGAGGAACGCCACCAGCGGCGCCTCGCCGACCGCGCGCAGGCTCGTGTAGAGCATGGCGCCGAGTGCTCTCTTGGTGCACTCGAGGGTGCGCAGGCCGCGGTCGTGCGGCCGCGGATCCTGCGCGAACAGGTAGCCGGCCTCCTGCGCGAACGGCGCGTAGGACTCCCGGCCGTCGCGGAACAGCACGCCGGTGACCAGTGCTGGCATCAGCAGCAGCTTGTGCGCGTCCCAGACCACCGAGTCGGCGCGCTCGATGCCGGCCAGCAGGTGGCGGTGCTTCGGACTCAAGCAGTAGCTCGCGCCGTGGGCGCCGTCGACGTGCAGCCAGAGGCCGCGGTCGCGGCAGAAGTCGGCGATCGCCGGCAGCGGGTCGAACGAGCCGGTGGCGGTCGAGCAGGCGCTGGCGACCACGGCGATCACCTTGCGGCCGCGCTGCTCGGCCTGCCACAGCGCCGCCGGCAGCGCTTCGGCGCGCATGCGGAACTGGTCGTCGGCCGGCACGCGCACGACGCCCTGTTCGCCGCAGCCGAGGATCCGGGCGGCGCGGTCGATGCAGTAGTGGGCCTGTTCGCCGACCAGCACGGCGCCCTGCGACAGGCCGTTCCGCCAGGCGTCGCCGGGCAGCTTCTGCCGCGCCGCCAGCAGCGCGGTCAGGTTGCCGATCGAGCCGCCCGAGGTCAGCACGCCGGCGGCGCCGGCCGGGAAGCCGAGGTGGCGGCACATCCAGTCGACCGCGCGCTGTTCCATCGCCGTCTGCAGCGGGCCCATCTCGTAGACCGCCATGCCGTTGTTCAGCAGGGCTCCGGTGAGTTCGAGCAGCGCCGCCAGCGGCAGCGGCGGGTCGACCTGGTGGCCGACGAAACGCGGATGGTGCAGCCGGTTGGACTCGGCGAGCAGGCGCTGCAGCAGGGCCAGCGGCGCCTCCGGGTCGGCGGTGCCATCGAGCGGCGGCAGGCTCTGCAGCTTGGCGGCAGGTTCCTGCCAGCGCAGCACCGGGCCGTCGCGGTTCGCCGTGGCGGCGAGGTGGTCGGCGAGCAGGTCGACGAACGAGTGGCCGAGGGAACGGAAGCGTTCGGGGTCGTACGGGTCGCCGGACATGCGCGGCGTGTTCTACGCAACGCGGGGCGGCGGGGGAACGGCGGCGGTTCGGGGGACGGTGGCGGGGGAGCCTTGACCCTGCGCCCCACACCTTCGACAACGGCGGCCATGCTGCGCTCGCCCAGTTCGCCGCACCTGCTGCTCGCCGCGCTGCTCGCCGCCGGCCTCGTCGCCCAGGAACCGCCGCCGACCACAGCGGCGACCACACCCACCGCGGCCCCCCTGCCGATGCGCGTGCCCGTCTTCGTCGTGCGCTACTTCCCGGTCGCCGGCGAACGCATCGACCGCTCGGTCACCGGCGACTGGGGCGAGACCCTGGCCGCGACCCAGGCGAAGTGCGACCGGCTGACCAAGGAACTCGCCGACGCCCTGGCCGAGGGCTCGCGCTACCACGGCTACAAGGACCCGGCGAGCCAGCCGAACCTGCGCTACGAGGTGCTCGAGACCGTGACGTTCCTGCAGCCGCTGCCGACGCGGCCCAAGCGCCGCGGCGAGCAGGTGCCGCTGCCCGACTACCGGGCGATCCTGCGCGCGATCGACATCGAGCGGCAGGTCGCGCGCGGCTGCAAGCAGGTCTGGATCTGGGCCTACCACGGCGGCGTGGTCGGCCTCTGGGAATCCAACATGGCGAGCCCGACCGGCGACGTCAGCAACAGCAACCGCGACCCCGACGACCTGCCCGTGCTCGCGAGCACCTACACGGTCTACCACTTCAACTACCAGCGCGACCTCGGCGAGGCGCTCGAGAACCACATGCACCAGCTCGAGGCGCTGCTCAATCACGTCGACGGCCGCGACCGCACGCCGCCCGACCGTTGGTCCGAGCTCCTGTTCTGGGGCCGCTTCGTCGGCAGCGACGCCTCGCACAAGATCGTCACGAAGCCGGCGCGCTGCGGCTGGACCCACTACGCGCCGAACAGCGAACACGACTACGACTGGCAGAACGAACGCTACGTCGAGACCGACATCGAGGACTGGCACCCCGACCACCCTGGCAAGGTGCAGCGGATCAACTGCGAGCGCTGGGGCCGCGACCCGGTGCGCTGGCGCATCTACTGGCTGCAGGCGATACCGGGGGCCGGCAGCGGGCTCACCTGCCGGGGCAAGCCGCTGACCAACTGGTGGAGCTTCGTCGCCGACTGGGACCTTGCCCGGCGCGAGGGACGCACGCTGGTGGCGAAGTAGCGCCGGCCTGCCCGCCTCACTCGGCCTGCGCCGCGCCGGCCTGCAACCGCGGATCCTCCGGGCCAGGAACGGTCTGCACCGCCACCCCGTGCGCGCGCAGGTACTCGACCCCGTTGGCGCCGAGGTACCCCCGCTCGACCACCAGCACGCGCGCGATGCCGGCATGGTGGATCATCTTGGCGCACAGGACGCACGGCTCGCCGGTGACGATCAGCCAGGCGCCGCGCGTCGGCACGCCGTTGGCCGCGGCGTTGCAGATCACGTTCATCTCCGCGTGGTGGCAGCCGATCTCCATGCGCTCGCCGGACGGCACGCCGAGGTCGTCGCGCAGGCAGGTCTCGCCGCCGCAGAGCCGCCCGCCGCCGCGCGGTCCGCCGTTGTAGCCGTCCATCAGCACGACGTTGCGGCTCGGGTCCACGAGCAGCGCGCCGAACTTGCGTCGCGGGCAGTTGCTCGCCCTGGCCAGCACGAGGCACTGCTCGACCCGGATCGCAACGTGCTTCGCTTTCATCGGCGCGCACGCTAGCGGGGCGAGCTTCCCCGGTCACGCACCGCCCGTGGGCGGCGCGTTCCGCGGTCAGTTGCCCATCACGACGTTGAGCCCGTTGCTCAGCGAGGCGAAGCCGAACAGCGAGCCGTTCGGGTCGAACACGAGCCACTGGCCGTTCAGCGTGACGCCCGCGAACGACGGGTTGTTCGGGATCGCGAGCGGGAAGGCCGCGGTCCCCGTCCCGCTCGTGAGCGTGCCCGGACAGGTGATGACCGGCTGCCCGAGCAGCAGGCGGCAACTGCCGTAGATGTAGATGTTGCTCGCCGTGAAGCTCACGTTGAGCGCGGCGAACGCGTTCTGCGCCGCGTTGGCGAGACCGAAGCCGAAGCTGCTGTTGCCGAGCTGCGGCAGGCCGATCGCCGAGATCGCCGGCACGATGAAGCCGGTGCCGTAGCAGCCGCTGCCGTAGATCGACGTCGTGGCCACCACGCCCGAGGACGAGATGCGCCACGGCTCCTTGCCGGTGACGCCGTCGTCGCAGACGAACCAGGTGTCGTTGCCGGCCTCGACGAAGCCGCCGAGCTCGACCGCGCCCGAGCCGGCCCACGGTCCGATCTTGCCGGCCATGCGCGTGTTCGCGGCCGTGCCGTCGCTGGTCCAGATCTGCAGCCCGTCGACGCCGTCCGAGCCGGCGAAGATCACGGTGTTCGAGTTCGGCCGCGCCCGCAGCGTGCCGGCGACCACGCCGTTCGCGGGGCCCGGGTAGAGGTCGCGCACGCGGGTGACCGACGCGCCGTCGGTCGTCCACAGCTCGCGGCCGGTGACGCCGTCGTCGACCGCGAAGAAGGCGCGGTTGCCGACCGCGACGAGTTCCTGGATCGTCGCGGAGCCGCCGCCGGGGATCACCTCGCCGACGAGCACGGTGCCGGCGGCGGTGCCGTTGGTGCGGAGGATCTCGTAGCCCGCGCCGGACAGCCAGGCGACGAACAGGACCGTGCCGTTCTGCAGGCGCACGAGTTGCTCGGGCGACGACCCGCCGGCACCCGGGTTCAGGTCCGCGACGACGCGCGTGTTCGCAGCCGTGCCATCGGTGACCCACAGCTCGCGACCGGTCGTCGGACTGGTCGCCACGAAGTAGGTGAGGTTGCCGACGCCGAGGAAGTTGCTGCTGTTGCTGCCGGAGGCGCCAGGGTAGATGTCGAGCAGCAGCTGCGTGCCGGCCGCCGTGCCGTCGCTGACCCAGGGTTCGTCGCCGTAGGTCGCCGAATAGGTGCGGAACACCACGCGCGACGGGCCAGAGGCGCTGAAGTACTGCGGCGAGGAGCCGCTGCTGCCGGGATAGATGTCGCCGAGGAACACGGTGCCGGCCAGCGTGCCGTCCGTGACGTGGGGTTCGGGGCCGGTGCCTTGCGCGTAGGCCGAGAACCAGACCTTCCCGTTCGCCGGCGCGAGGTTGCTGGGGCTCGAGCTGTTCACCCCGGCCCACACGTCGAGCACGGAACTGCCCGCCTGCGTGCCGTCCGTGCGCAGCAACTCGTAGCCGAAGTTGCCGGCGTAGCCGGTCGCGTAGGCGATGCCGTTCAGGCTGGTGAGCTCGTACAGGTAGTTGCTGGTCTGGCCGGCGAACGTGAGCTGGAACGTGCCCGCCCCGGTGCCGTCGCTGCGCCACATGCCGGAGTTGCTGCCGTCGTTGGCGAAGAACACGACGCCGTTGTTGGTCGGCGTGAACCACTGCGGTGACGAGTCGCCGGTCGGGGGCGCGAGGTCGTTGACGAAGCGCGTGCCCGCCTGCGTGCCGTCGCTGACGTGGAGTTCGTAGCCGAACAGCGGCGAGTAGGCATTGCAGAACACGCGCGTGCCGACCGGCGCCATGTTCGTCGGGGAGGAGCTCGGGGAGCCCGCGACGACGTCGGCGATCATGCGCGTGCCGGCGACGGTGCCGTCCGTGAACCACAGCTCGTTGCCGGCACCCGGCGTCGTGGCCGAGAACACCGCACCGCCGAAGGCGCGCCGTATCCCGTCCGGCGAGGAACCCGCGCCACCCGGATACAGGTCGAGCAGCAGCGACGTGCCGGCAATCGTGCCGTCGGTCACGTAGAGCTCGTAGCCGGTCACCCCGTTGGTGGCGCTGAACACGGCGCGCGTCGGCGAGGCCTGGCAGAAGTTGTAGGGCGAGGAGCTTCCCGCGCCGGGGAGGAGGTCGGCGAGCCGGAACGTGCCCGCGGCGGTGCCGTCGCTGACCCACGGTTCCGCTCCCGCGCCGGTCATGTCGTCGATCTGGAACAGCACGCGGTTCCCGAACGGCGCCATGTAGTAGGCGTACGATGAACCAGCGCCGGGCACGATGTCCTTCACGAGGCGGGTGTTGGCGAACGTGCCGTCGCTGTAGTGCAGTTCGTAGCCTGCGCCTTGGCCGTCGTTGGCCGTGAAGTAGACGCCGTTGCCGACGCCGACCATGGCGGAGCTGAACGTCGTGTGGCTCGTCCCCGGGTTGAGGTCGCGCACCATCACCGTGCCCGCGAGCGTGCCATCGGAACGCCACAGTTCGGTGCCGTTGGGCTGCGTGTAGGCGGAGAAGAAGAGGTATCCGCCGCCGACCGCCATGTAGGCGGGGCTGGAGCCGGTTGTGCCGGGGACGATGTCGTACCACAGCCCCGTGCCCGCCGGCGTGCCGTCGGACCGCCACAGTTCGGTGCCGGTGCTGCCGTCGTAGGCGGGGAAGTAGACGTGGTTGCCGAGGGCGACCAGTTCGTTCGGTGCGCCCCCGCCGACGCCCACGTAGATGTCGCGCAGCAGGATCGTGCCCGCTGGGGTGCCATCGGTGCGCCACAGTTCCTGGCCGAGTCCGGGCAGCGTGGCGGTGAAGAACACGTAGCCGCCCGCGACGGTCAGCTTGGACGGCACGGACCCCTGGAAGCCAGGGTTGATGTCCTTCAGCATGGTGGTGCCGGCGATCGTGCCGTCGGACCGCCACAGCTCGGCGCCGTGCGCGGTGGTGGCGGCGAAGATCGCGACGCCGTTGAGGTCGACGATGTTGCTCGGATTGCTGCTGCGCTGGCTGTTCGCCGGCGCGAGGTCGCGCACGAGCGTCTGGGCGGGCAGGGCGAAGGCGAGCAGGGAGAGGGCGACGAGGGACGGGGCAGAGGACGGGATCACACGGAACTCCTGGTTTGACGTGCGCAACAGCGGCGTTGCCGCTGCGGCCGAACGTGTTAAGCCGAGGATTCCGGGGAAGGCAACCCCCCCCTGGGCCGGGCCGGGGGTCAGTTCCCGATCGTGAACGACAGCCCGTTGCTGAGGGCGCCCAGGCCGAACAGCGCCCCGTTCGGATCGAACACCAGGTACTGCCCGTAGAGCGCCAGACCCGCATAGGATGGGTCGATCGGGATCGGGAACGGCGTCACCGCTGCACCGGCAGCGTCCGTGAACACGCCCGGCATCGACACGATCGGCGGCCCGATCAGCAGCCGGCAGCCGCCGATCGGCGAGTTGCTCGGGAAGAAGCTGATGTTGTAGGCCGCGAAGCTGAACGGCAGGCCGTTCTGGACCTGCATGCCGAAGCTGCTGTTGCCGAGCCGCGGCAGCCCGACGCCCGAGGCCACCGGGATCCGGTTGCCCGTGCCGGGGCAGCCCGTGCCGTAGGTCGACACCGACGCGACGACGCCCGTGATCGAGATGCGCCAGGGCTCGCGGCCCGTGATGCCGTCGTCGCACCAGAACCACGTGTTGCCCGCGATGGTGGTGAACTCACCGAGTTCGACGGCGCCCGAGCCGGCCCACGGGCCGATCTTGCCGACCTGGTGCGTGCCGTTCGCCGTGCCGTCGCTGATCCAGATCTGCAGGCCGTCGGTGCCGTCGCTGCCCGCGACCACCACCTCGTTGCTGCCGGTCTTCGCGCGCAGCGTCCCCACGAGCACGCCGTTCGGCGCGCCGGGGTAGATGTCCTTCACGAGCACGATCGTCGACGCGTCGGTCCAGTAGAGCTCGCGGCCGTGCACGGTGTCGTCGGCCGTGAAGAACGCGACGTTGCCGACGGCGACGAGGTCCTGGATCTGGCCGCTGCCGGTGCCCGCCACGATCTCGCCGACCAGCGCGGTGCCGGCGGGCGTTCCGTTGCTGCGGTGCAGCTCGGCGCCGTTGCCCGTGTTGGCGAACCACAGCAGCGTGCCGTTCGCCAACGCGACGATCTGCGCCGGCGAGGAGCCGGCCGCGCCCGCGCGCACGTCGACGGCCAACACGGTACCGGCCGGCGTGCCGTCGGTGACCCAGAGTTCGCGGCCGGTGCCCGCCGTCGTCGCGGCGAACCAGGTCAGGTTGCCGACCGGCGCGAAGTCGCTGCACGACGACGACAAGGTGCCCGGATAGACGTCGAGCAGCAGGCTGGTGCCGGCGGGCGTGCCGTCGCTGACGTAGAGTTCCTCGCCGACGGTCGGGTTGCTGGCCGTGAACAGGACGCGGCTGTTGCCCACCCGCGCGAAGGGCGACGTCGAGGAGCTGGAGGCGCCGGGATTGACGTCGCGCAGCAGGAACGTGCCGGCGGGCGTGCCGTCCGAGACGTAGGGTTCCATGCCGGTGCCCGTGTCCGTGCCCGCGAACCAGATCTTGTTGTGGATCGCGGCCAGGTTGGTCGGCGTGCTGCTCTGCACGCCGGCGCGCACGTCGACGGCGAGGCGCGTGCCGGGGAGCGTGCCGTCGGTGACCGCGAGTTCGGCGCCGGCGCCGGTGAACGTGCCGCGGCAGTAGACGAGCGGTCCGACCGTGACCGGCTCGCTGGGATACAGCGCCTGGGCGCCGAGCACGAATTCCGTGGTCCCGGCGACGGTGCCGTCGCTGCCGAACAGGTTCGGGCCGGTGCCGTCGTTCGCCGCGAACACGACGTTCGTCGCGGTCGGCCGGAACCCGGTCGGGCTCGAATCGCCCTGCGGCAGGTAGATGTCGGTGACGGCGAGCGTGCCGGCGGAGGTGCCGTCCGTGCGGTGCAGTTCGGTGCCGAAAGCCGCAGTGACGGCCGAGAAGTAGGCGTGCGAGCCGACCACCGCGAGCTCGCTCGGCGAACTTGCGCCGACGGGGTTGATGTCGCGCACCAGCGCGGTTCCGGCGGCGGTGCCGTCGGTGAAGAAGAGCTCGCGGCTGATGGACGGTGCCGACGCGGAGAACAGCACGCCGCCCTGGAACGGAACGAGCCAGAGCGGCCCGCTGGAGGTGCCCCCCGGATACAGATCGACGACCAGCGCCGTGCCGCCCGGCGTGCCGTCCGTGCGCCACAGTTCGTCGCCGGTCGTGTCGGTGTCGGCGCCGAACACGGCGAGCGACGGCGACACGGCGGCGAACATGCCGAACCCCGACGAGCCCCCGCCGGCGCGCAGGTCGCCGAGCAGGACCGTGCCGGCGGCCGTGCCGTCGCTGACCCACGGCTCGAAGCCCGTGCCCGTGCCGTCGTCGGCGATGAACAGCGCGCGCTGGCCCCACGCGGTCAGCACGCTGATGCCCGACGCGCTGACGCCCGGACGTACGTCGCGGACGAGGTTCGTGCCCGCGGCGGTGCCGTTGCTGAACCAGAGTTCGAGGCCCGCACCGAGGCCGTCGTTGGCGACGAAGTAGAGGCCGCCCGGGGTGCCGGCGAACTGGTTGCCGAACGACAACGAACCGCCGGTCACGACGTCCTTCACGAGCACCGTGCCGGCGACCGTGCCATCCGTGCGCCACAGCTCGCGACCCGTCGCCGCGGTGGTCGCCGGGAACATCAGGTAGCCACCGGCCACCACGAACGGGCCCGGGATCGACCCGCTGCTGCCGGCGTAGAGGTCGACGAACCGCTGCGTTCCCGCCACCGTGCCGTCGCTGCGCCAGATCTCGCGGCCGCCCGCGTCGCTCGCGTCGAAGAACAGGTAGCCGCCGAAGGAGGCCAGGTAGCTCGGCGCGCCCGACCCGTCGCCCGCTGCACCGTCGCGCAACAGGAACGTGCCCGCCGCGGTGCCGTCCGTGCGCCAGAGTTCCCGGCCGAGGCCGGGCACGTTGGCGGTGAAGAACACGCAGCCGCCGGCGACGACGAGGCTCAGGGGCGACGACGAGGCGGTGCCCGGGTTGATGTCCTTGACGAGCCAGGTTCCGGCGGCCGTGCCGTCGCTGCGCCACAGTTCCATGCCGTGCCCTTGCCGCGCGGCGAAGATCGCCACGCCGCCGAGATCGACGATCAGCTCCGGCGAACTGCTGTTCGGCAGGGAGCCCGGCGGGCAGATGTCGCGCACGAGATTCTGCGCGCTGGGTGCGGCGGCGAAGAACAAGGGCGCTGCGAGAAGAACGAGAGAGCTGGTTCGGTGCATGGTGGTCGTTCGGGGGAGCGAGTCTGGTTGCAAGATCCCGGCTGTTCATTGGACAGCTGCCAGCGGACGCGGGCACTGGGCCGAAGGTCACCCCGGATCCACGCAAAGGGTCGGCTGTGCCCGCGCCATCCACCGAGGCGCTCGACCGGATGCTCCCCGCGGTCCGGCCGAAATCGCCTCAATGCCGCGTGGTGCCTTCGCCGATGCGAGGTCAACCGTACGACCGACCGTACGCCACCTCCGCTCCGACCAGCCACTACCAGGAGTCTTCTCGCGATGACGAAGTCCGCATTCGTTCCGTCCCTTGCCCTCGCCGTGCTCGCCGCCTGCGGCGGCGGCGGCAACGAACCCTCGACCCCCGGCACCATCGCCGGCCTGCAAGGCCCCGAACAGGTCACCATCCTCGAATCGAGCACCGGTGCGACGGCGGCGCTGCGCCTGCCGCGCTCCGTGCGCGGCCTCGCCGGCAGCGACTACGAGACCGACCGCACGCGGTTCTGGGTGCGCGACACCTCGATGGAGGCGCTCGACACCGTCAACATGATCCTGTCGTCCCTGCACCAGACGCGCTACTGGGAGCAGACCAACGCCGGTCCCTACCTCGCGCTCGTCGAGGACACGACGCGCGGCGAGGGCGGCGGCGAACGCGGGCAGACGGGCCCCGAGTACGAGGAATGGGTCGTCGACTCGACGCGCGCCAACAACACCGCGCCGCAGATCGTGGGCTTCTGGATCGCGAGCGAGGAGCACGACGACCCGGTCACCATCTACGGCAAGTTGACGGTCGACGAGGAACCGGGCGACCTGCAGCCGCTCGGCCGGTTCGCGCTGTTCTTCAAGGCCCTGCCCGAGAGCGCGCCGGCGAACGGCACCGAGACGCGGTTCGAGGGCTACCTGCGCACGGTCCCGCGCACCGACGGCCAGAGCGAGGTCGAGTTCTGGATGGGACACGGCGACCCGGACCGCCCCGTGCCGCTCGGCCAGTCCGCGCAGCGCGAGCGCGCCCACGTCGTCGGCGACATGGCCGCCGGCACCGGCCGTGCCTACACCGAGCGCCGCTACGTCATGAACCACGGCGGCCAGAACTGGAGCGAGGCGGGCGAATACCAGATCCAGTTCAACGCGAACTACGTCGCGCGCCGCGAGCAGGTCGCCAACGAACTCGCCGTGCTCGACCGCAACCACTTCGACACGACGGTGTTCCGCTACGGGGTCTACGACGCATCGACCGAGGCGCGGGTCGACCAGCTGTCGGGCTTCCCGGTGCAGACCGAGTCCGGCGCGCACGGCTGGGCCGGCTTCCACGGCATCTGGTTCCCGCAGGAGGTCGCGCTCGTCGACGGCATGACGCTCCACCGCCGCACCTGGGGCAGCCAGATCACGACGCCCTACACGCTCGTGCGCGTGCCCGGCCGGCTCGAGAGGCGCGTGCGTTCGTCGATCACGCTCGCCGACCTGCAGAACGAGGACCTGCAGACGTTCGACCCGATGGCGGGCGGCGAGGTGCGCGTGCGCTTCACCGGCACCGACTTCGTGCGCATCGCGCGCCGCAACGGCAACGAGTGGCAGCCCGAGGCGAACCCGGTCAGCATCGCGAGTTCGTACTCGACCGGCCAATGGCTGCACTTCTGGAGCCATGCGCGCGGCAGCGTCGAGTTCGCCTGGCCGGCAACGCTGAGCGGCGCGGCGCCGGCGTTCGTCTGGTCGTCGACGCCGGTCACGGCGGACTCGACGGAGCTCGCCGGCGGCGACCTCACGCTGCACGGCTACTCCCAGCTGCTGAAGGCGTCGATCTCGAACACGGAAGCGAACTTCCTGAACGGTGACTCGCCGTACCTGCCCAATGCGACGAGCGTGTCGTCCGGCAACCAGACCTACGTCTTCGTCAAGCAGACGCTGATGCTGCAGCTCGGCGGCCAGGACGTGAACTTCGCGCCGGGTGTCACGATCACCTCGGGCCCGGCCCTCTGGGGCCTCAACTGCGGGCCGTTGTTCGCGGCGCCGCTCGCCTCGCTCGGCGAGATGCAGAACCAGACGGTCAACTACGAGTGGCGCGTCGGGCAGAACCGATGGAGCCAGCTGCTCGCGCTGAAGAACGCCGAGGGCAACTTCGTCGCCTTCACGCCGCCGACGCGGTTCACCTACGTGCACAACGAACCGGGCTCGCCGTACGACGGCCGCACGTTCCACCTCGAGTGGGACGGCACGAACCTGCAGGGCGTCCCGCACGTGCAGAACGCGGGCGACGGGCGCTGGTACCCGCAGTTCAACATCCCGAGCGGCACGACGGTGACGGCGGGCAGCCGCACCTACAAGATCAAGCAGCTCGAGGGCGAACAGAGCATGCAGGCGGTCGGCGATCCCGTCGCCGTGTACGAGTCGCAGGGTTTCGACCTGTCCAACTCGCTGTCGGTGACGACCCCGGAGCCGTACACCGACCCGGCGATCGGCGAACGGCCCGCGGTCACGGGCGCGCCGACCTACGTCGGCGGCGTGGCGCAGAACGGCGACGGTTGATGCCGCCCGGCCGCGGGTGCCGAACGCCCCCGCGGCCCTGCGCAGGGCCTACAGGCCGACCGTCAGCGCGACGCCGTTCGACGAGATCACGCCCGCGGTGTTCGCGCCCGGCGAGAACGCGTAGGTCTGCGCCGTCAGCTGCAGCCCCGAGAACGTGGTGCTGTTCGGGATCCCGAGCCCGTAGGCCGACTGCCCGCCGGCCGGGATCACGACGACCATCGCCTCGAAGCCCGTGTACTGCCAGCAGCCCGGCATGCCGTAGGACGTCAGGTCGATGCCCGGGTCGTGGCGCACGAGGCTCACGACCTGCACGCCGAGGCCCGAGTTCGCCGGGTAGTTCGTCGCGGTCAAGGTCACCGTGGCGCCGAAGCGCGGCGGGCCGCTCGGCGACAGGGTCAGCACGGGGCCGCCCGACGGGTTCGTGATGTCGCTGGGACCCGGGTCCGGCTGGCCGCCGCCGACCGAGTAGCCGACCAGGCAGTCGGCGACCGAACAGGCCCGGTAGGCCAGCACGAACTCGCCGTTCGGGAACAGCTGGATCTGCGCCGTGTTGCTGCCCGTGCTCGAGTACTCGGGCACGTTGAGCCACGTCACCAGCGCCACGCCGGGCAGCGCGTCGAAGTAGACCGCGCCCGCAGCACCCGGGTTGAGGTCATCCCACATCGCGGCAATGCGCGCCGGATTGGCGAGGAACTCGCTCACGGTCTCCGTGTAGTCGGTGCCCGCGTGCGCGTTGGCGACGAGGCCGATCCAGCCGTTGCTGTCGACGTCGATCGCGGTCGTGGAGCCGCCGCCGGCCAGCGGGAACGCGAACCCGAGCGCGCGGTTGCGCGACATCTGGTCGTCGCCGAGCACGAGGTTGGTCGCGTAGCGCGTGTCGAAGCAGGTCGCGCAGGTCGACACGTTCCAGCCGCCGCTGCCGTTCGGCGTGAAGCGGAAGGCGTTGTTGGCGAGGTCGAACGTGCCGAACACCTCGTAGAAGGTGCGGCCGACCTGCGGCACGCTCGCGGCCGCGCAGCCGGTGCCGTAGGAGCTCGAGGTCGCGTAGCTGCCGGTGCCGCCGATCGTGCCCGTGCCGCCGACGCAGCACAGCGCGTAGGTCGCGTCGACCTGCGTCGTCGCCAGGTGCGCGTCCTGCGCGACCAGCGAGGCGATCACGTCGACCGTCCAGACGCCCGCAGCGGGGTTCTGCACGAACACGTTCTCGACCGTGTCGACGGTGTTCGGCGAACCGCCCGGCGTCGAGTAGTTGCCCGCGGTCAGGCCGTTGTTGCCCCAGTAGACCGTGCCGGCCGGCGACACGACGCGCAGCGTCAGGTCGTTGATGCGCGCGAGCGACGCGGCCGGATTGCCGGCGGGGTCGACGAAGGTCATGCAGATCTTGAGCTCGGGCACGCCGGTGCCGACCGTGACGTAGTGCGTGCGGCCGAGGCCCTGGGTCAGCACGTCGGTCTCCGGCACGATGTAGGTGCGATTGCGGCCGTCGTACATGTTGCGCAGGCTCGGGAAGCCCCAGCCGCAGTGTTCGCGCCGGTTGTCGGTGCTCGCGGCGGTGAACGCGTACTGCTGCGCGCTGACGATCTGCAGCGCCTTCAGCGTCTGTGCCAGCGGGCGATTGGCGAACCGGTTGGCGAGCGTCGGCGGCAGCGGCAGCGGATTGCCGAAGATCGCGTCCGTGTACAGCTGGATCGCGATCGCGTTGTGGCCGGCGCAGATCGGCGTGGCGCCCGAGGTGCCGCCGAAGCTCGTGTAGTAGTTGCCGGTCGAGTAGCCCGCCGAACCGGTGAGGTCCGAGCACAGGATCGCGTCGTAGTAGGCGCACAGGTCGGGTTTGATGCGCCCGTCGGCCGCCGGCCCGGTCGAGCCGCCGCCGCCCGCCCACGAGTCGTCGAGCGGGTTGCTGTTGTCGTAGTGCTGCACGCCGCCGATCGAGAAGATGTTCTTCGCCCAGGCTTCCGGGCGCGAATCCGGGTTGCCGGCGTTCGACTGGCTCTGCGTCCAGGGGATACGGTGGTCGAAGATGATGTCGTCGGTATCGGCCGAGATCGACGTGTACTGCCTCGTGCGGGCACCGCCCCACGACGCGGTCGTGAACATGGCCTGGTGGGTGCCGACGACCGTGCCGATCACCGAATTGCGAGAGCCCGAGGCGGACGAGTACTCCGTGAAGAAGCCGCGGGCATTCGGCGCCATGCCGCGCGCGCCGGCGATGCTGGTGCCGTTGCCGAACACGATGCCCGCCGTGCAGTGGCCGTGCGTGTCGGCGATGCCGTTGCTGAGCACGTTGGTGAACGGCGTCGTGAAGTCCTGGTGCGTCGCCTCGACGCCTTCGTAGACGTGGCCGCGCACGCCCTGGCCGGTCCAGCCGCCGGCGGTCTCGACGTAGTTCGCGCCGCCCTGGATGCGCGCGTTGTCCATGTCGAGTTCGGGCGCCGACCAGCGGTCGATCCACAGCACCTGGTCGAGCCGCGCGGCCCTGGCCAGCTGCGGGCCGTCGAGCTCGACGACCATCAGGAGGCCGCCTTGCTGCGGGTCGACGACCTTGCCGCCGAGCGCGGCGATCGCCTGCGCCAGCGCCGGCTTGTCGCGGCGCTTGTCGGCGGCGACGACGTTGTATTTGTGCGGCGGCAGGTAGATGCCCGCGGCGATCGCGTTCACCAGTTCCGCCTCGAGGCGCCAGGCCGGCTCGTAGGCGCCGACGAAGCGCACGGCCGGCAGTGCGGCGGTTGCGCCGGCGGTGCCGTGCGTCATGCGCACGACGTAGGCATCGTGCGGCAGGTAGCCGAGGAGCTCGGCGCCGAGCCCGCGCAGCGCGTCGCGGCCGGCGTCGGTCGGCGCGCCGCGGAACTGCACGACGAACAGGTGCACGTCCTCGGCGCTCGCGAGCGCCGCCGGCACCGGCGGCAGACCGAGCCGCGGATCGAAGGTGGCGTACTTCAGCGCGAGCTGCGTCGAGGCGGGCGCGGCGTCGGCTGGCAGGGGCCCTTGCTGGGCGAACAGCCCGCCGGCGGCGCCGGCGAGCGACAAGACGAAGGCGTGGTGGGATCGCATGGAGGGAACGATGCTACCCAGCGCGCGACGTTCCGGGAGCCCCTCCCGGTGCCGGCCCGAAGCTCCCGGGCCGATCTGCGCCCCGCCGTCTACCGCGCGATCTCGCGCAGCAGCCGCTCGGCGCTACCAGCCGCCGATCACTCCTTCCGCTGCTCCCGACACCACTGCACCGAGGGGGTTGCCTGCGCCCGGATCGACGACGAATGCCTGCTGGAAGAACCGAACGCCGACGAGGCTCTGCACGAGCGGGATCGGCATCGCGAACGTGGCCTGGCCGTTGCTGCCGGCGAAGAACGCCACCGCGTCGAGGCTGATGTGCAACGCGCAGCCGGGCACGCCGTAGGGATCCAGTACCATGGGCGTGGGCAGGCGGCTCCAGCCGAACGCCACGAAAGCCACGTTCG
>Ga0194127_10001575_pt1 | contig 33193 bp, 24 predicted proteins | sample TA2KigC100mmetaG_FD_148624 | JGI IMG/M metagenome (GOLD analysis project Ga0194127, IMG submission 148624) | Freshwater microbial communities from Lake Tanganyika, Tanzania - TA2015036 Kigoma Deep Cast 100m | ecosystem: Environmental > Aquatic > Freshwater > Lake | place: Tanzania: Lake...
GGGACGGAAACCGAAGTGCTCAACTCCCGCATCATCGATCGTCCGATCCGGCCGCTCTTCCCCAAGGGGTGCCGGTACGAGCTCCAGGTCACGGCCATGGCGCTGTCGATCGACAAGGAGAACGATGCCGGCGTCCTGGCATTGACCGGGGCTTCGGCCGCGCTCATGCTGTCCGACATCCCGTGGGCGGGGCCGGTGGCGGGCGTCCAGGTCGGCCGTGTCAACGGTGCGTTCGTCCTGAACCCCACCTACGAACAGCTCAAGGAATCGGATCTCGAGCTGGTCGTGGCGGTAGGACGTGAAGGCATCGTGATGGTGGAGGGCGAGGCGAGCTTCGTCGCCGAGTCGGTGCTGGTGGATGCGCTGCTGTTTGCGCAGGACCAGGCCCAGCCGCTGCTGGCTCTCCAGGAGACCATGGCCAGGGAGCTCGGGATCGTCAAGCGGACCATCGAGCTGCCGGAAGACGATGCCAAGCTGGCCACGAAGGTTGAGAAGCTGGCAACCCAGAAGATCAAGGACGCCCTGGCCATCAAGGTCAAGCTGGAGCGCTACGAGGCGGTCCGGGTGGCCGAGGACGGCATCATCCTCGAGCTTGCGGACGAGTTCCCGGAGCAGGGGGACGAGATCATCCGTCATTTCGAAGCGACCAAGAAGAAGGTGGCCCGGGCCAAGCTGCTGGAGGAAGGGCTGCGCATCGACGGTCGCAAGGAGCGGGACATCCGTCCGATCTTCGGTCGGGTGGGCGTGCTTCCCCGGACCCACGGCTCTGCGCTGTTCACCCGTGGCGAGACCCAGGCGCTGGTCATCCCGACGCTGGGCTCGATCGCTGACCAGCAGCGGGTCGATTCCCTCCTGGGAGACATCCAGAAGCGGTTCATGCTGCACTACAACTTCCCGCCCCCCTCGGTGGGCGAAGTCAAGGCGCTGCGGGGTCCGTCCCGCCGCGACATCGGCCATGGTCACCTGGCCGAGCGGGGCGTTGCCAGGGCGCTGCCGTCCCACGAGGACTTCCCGTACACGATCCGCGTGGTGTCCGAGGTGCTCGAGTCCAACGGCTCGTCCTCGATGGCCACGGTGTGCGGCGCCTCCATGGCGCTCATGGATGCCGGAGTGCCGATGAAGTGCCCGGTGGCGGGAATCGCCATGGGGCTCATCAAGGAAGGAGACAAGTTCTTCGTGCTGTCCGACATCCTCGGTGACGAGGACCACCTGGGCGACATGGACTTCAAGGTCGTGGGCAATCGGGAAGGCGTGTCCGCTGTGCAGATGGACATCAAGATTGCCGGCCTCACCCGGGAGATCCTGGAGCGGGCACTCTCGCAGGCCCGGGAGGCGCGCCGGCACGTGCCCCACAAGATGGCCGAGACCATCTCCACCCACCGGTCCGAGCTGTCTCCGTATGCGCCCCGCATCACGACCCTGTTCATCAACAAGGAGAAGATCGGCGCGCTCATCGGTCCCGGCGGCAAGCACATCCGCGGGATCGTGGATGCCACCGGCGTGGACATCGACGTGGACGACGACGGCAAGGTCACGATCGCCGCGGTCGACGGCGCCGCGGCCAAGGAGGCCATCCGGCTGGTGCAGAGCTACACGGCGGAGGCCGAGCTGGGCAAAACCTACGTCGGCAAGGTGGTCCGCATCGTGGACTTCGGAGCGTTCATCGAAATCCTGCCGGGGATCGACGGCCTGTGCCACATCTCGGAGCTTGCCGACCGCCGCGTGAACAAGGTGGAGGATATCCTCAAGGAGGGCGACGAGGTCGTGGTCAAGGTGATCAACATCGATGCCAAGACCGGCAAGGTCAAGCTGTCCCGCCGGGAAGCGTTGAAGCGCGAATTCTAGCGAATGGTCTCCGCAGCAGTGACGATCCGGGTGCAACGGCTCCCTCACGGCGAGGGGTTGCCGCTGCCTGCGTATGCGACCGAAGGGTCGGCGGGGATGGACCTGCGGGCCGCGGTGACGGTGCCGATCCGCCTGGCGCCGCTGGCCCGCTGTCTCGTGCCGACCGGGCTGAGACTGGAGATCCCCAAGGGCTTCGAGGGGCAGGTGCGCCCCCGCTCGGGCCTGGCAGTCCGGCAGGGGCTCACCGTGCTGAACACGCCGGGGACCATCGACAGCGACTACCGAGGGGAGGTGCAGGTCATCCTGGTCAACCTCGGGTCCGACGAGGTCGTCATCGCCCGGGGCGACCGGATTGCTCAGCTCGTGATTGCGCCGGTCACCCGGGCTGCGCTGGTCGAAGTCGACGCACTGGCGGAAAGCGAGCGTGGGGACGGGGGATTCGGGCATACCGGGAAATCGTAGGGGGCCAATGCTCTCGGTCGTGATTCCGGCTTACAACGAAGAGAGGCGGATCGTCTCCTGTCTCCAGGAAGTGGCTCGCTTTCTCCACGCGAGGCCGGACGCATTCGAGGTCATCATCGTGGATGACGGGTCGACCGATTCCACGGTCGAGAAAGCCACCGGGTTCGCGGCCCGTGATCCGCGCTTCGCCGTCCTTTCCCACGGATCGAACCGAGGCAAGGGGGCCGCCCTGAGAACCGGGATCGCTGCAACCCGAGGCAACCGGGTCCTGCTCACCGACGCCGATCTCTCCACGCCGCTGGACGAGTTGCCCCTGCTGGAGCAGCCCCTGGACGAAGGGGCGATCGTTGCCATCGGGAGCCGTGGGCTGCCCGCGTCCCGGCTGGTCCGCCGACAGTCACGACTGCGTGAGCTGGCCGGTCGCGGCGGAAACCTGCTCATCCGACTGCTCTGCCCCGAGCTGCATGGAATAAGGGATACCCAGTGCGGTTTCAAGCTGTTCGACGGGCCAAGCGTGCGGGAGCTCTGCCGATGGTCCACGTTGGTGGGCTTCGGATTCGATGTCGAGCTTCTCCTCCTGGCGCGGAGGAGGAAACTTCCTGTCCGCGAGATTCCTGTCACCTGGGCCCATCACGATGGTTCCAAGGTGACAGGACGTGCGTATGTGGCTACACTCTTTGAAGTGGTGAGGGTCCGTATCAACCTCGCTGCCGGCCGATACCCGCATGGGCCGGATTCCTGAAGGAGGATCTCATGTCGCTGCGGCATCGTTCCACGTACTCGATTCTGTTGCTGGCGACGGTTGCCCTGGTCGCGTGCAGGGCCTCGGCCGAGCAAGGGACCGCTCCGTCGAGCAACGAAAGCCCGATGCTCGTCACCGCACACGAGGAGCCGCTCCCTGCCGACGGGCCGGGCGCTACCTTCTCCCGTTCCGGCAAGGAAGAAGCCGACCGTCACACGGTCGCTGCAGGGGACCGGCTCGCACTGGCCTCGATACAGGATCCGGTCGCCCAGAGCGAGGAAGAGGACGAAGAAGCCAAGTATTGGGACAAGATCGAATTCGGCTCAGATCAATTCGAGGAAGTCTTGGAATATATCAACCAGGAATATATCGAAGAAAAGATCGATTCAAGGCGTGCATATGTGTCCGCGGCCAACTTCGTCCTGTCGTCTCTCGAGCCGCCGGGAGAGCTGGTACCCGTCGCTTACTACAAGCAGCACAAGGACGATCCTGAGCAGAAGCTCGAGGGAACGGATCGGGACGAGCTCAACCTCCAGCGCCGCGAGCTCTTCCGCAAGCGCTACGACGAGGAACAGGCGGCCTGGAAGGAGATTCCGTTCGGCCGTGAGGAGTTCGTCCAGGTCATGAAGTATGCGGAGAAGGCGGCAACCAAGGCCAAGAAGAAGAAGCTCTCGTCGCACCGGCTGTGGATGGCAGCGACCCAGGGGTTCCTGTATGCGCTGGATCCCCATTCGTCCCTCGTGAGCCGCGAGGCATGGGAGGAATCCACCAAGGAGACCCAGGATGCCAGCTTCGACGGGATCGGCGCCTTGCTGACCCAGCGTTTCGAGCCGTCCGAGACGCTCAAGAACCGGCTGTCGGGCAAGACCCGCAAGGTGGTCGGCGGCGCCCCCTACCTGGTCGTGGAACTGAGCGAGGAAGACAAGCTCCGGCGCCGCACGTTCGTCGAGAGCCCCATGCCGGGCCAGCCGGCGGAGAAGGCCGGAGTCTGGGCCGGCGACGAGATCGTCAAGGTCGACGGCGTCGATGTCGTGGACATGTCACTCGACAAGGTCGTGTCCATGATCCGCGGCCCGAAGGGGACCCAGGTCAAGCTCTCCGTGCGCCGCGAGGGGACGCCGGGTGACCTGGAAATCCCGGTCCCCCGGGCCCGCATCCGGGTCACCAACGTCGAGGGGCGCATCCTCGAGAACTACCCGTGCATCGGGTACGTCAAGCTGACGGGGTTCATCGAGACCTCCTACTCCGACCTGACCGGCGAGATCGAGCGCCTCCAGAAGGACTGTGCGGAAGGGGACGGCCTGAGAGGCCTGGTCTTCGACCTGCGCAACAACAGCGGCGGCCTCCTGAACCAGGGGGTGAAGATCGCGGACCTCTTCGTCGAGAAGGGGGCCATCGTCACGGTCAAGAACCGCCGCCGGGCCGTGTTCTCCTTCATGGATTCCCAGGACGAGCACTACGAAGCCCACAAGGAAGGCACCCTGACCCTGCCCATGGTGGTGCTGGTCAATGACGGCTCGGCCTCGGCCTCGGAGATCGTGGCGAGCGCGCTGCAGGACAACCAGAGGGCCCTCATCGTGGGCGAGCGGACCTTCGGCAAGGCCAGCGTCCAGACCCTCATCAACCCGATGCGCGGGCAGGGTTACTACATCAAGCTCACCGTGGCCCGCTACTTCGCACCCAGCAAGCGCACCCTCCAGGTCGTCGGAGTCAACCCCGATGTCGAGGTCGCCCCCTCCATCGACGGCAAGACCCCGCTCGGCTTCCGCGAGGAAGATCTGTCCAACCACCTGCCCAGGATCGACAGCGAGTACAAGTCGGCCAATGAGGAGATCGTCAAGGAGCTCACCCCTTGCGTCGAGAAGCGGGGAATCGCCCGCCGCGTCTACCAGGACAACCCCCACCCCCAGATCAAGTTCGACTACCAGCTCTACCGGGGGGCCGACTACCTGGAGTGCCTGATCGCCCGGACCTCCCGCCCAGACCCCGCAATGGTCCGTCTTCCCGCCGAAGATCGGCCTTGACAGGACCGGTCAATTCATAGTAAACAGGCGGAGGTTGACAAGCAGGGCGCCATAGCCAAGTGGTAAGGCAGAGGACTGCAAATCCTTCATCCCCCGGTTCGAATCCGGGTGGCGCCTCCAGGGGAGCGTGATTCGATGGCCAGAATCGCTTACATCGCCCAGCACCGCCGCGGGCTTCCGGAATTGCTCAAACAGTTGTCGGAGACCGGCTATGCTGTCTACAGGGTCGACCCGAACCAGATGGCCTACCGCCAACTGAGGGACGACCCGCCCGACCTGATCCTTGCGGATCTCACGCTCCGCTCCGGCCACATCCAGGAGATCCTGGACTCGCTCTCCAAGAGCACCATCACCCGAGGAATCCCCCTGTCGGTCGTCGGGGTGGCCCCGCCCGAGCAACAGGTGGTCCGCAACAAGGCGCCCTATGCCCGAGGTCTCCATCTCGGCGCAGTCACGCGCAAGCTCCTGATCGACATCGTCAAGCAGCTCCTCGTCGACGAGGGCTGATCCTCCCGGTTTCCGGTCTCCGTTTGTCCTGATTTCATCGGCCTGACAGGCCGTCCGGGAATTTCGCGCTTGAAAGCGCACGTTCCGGTGCCCATAGTATGACTCAGAGAAACTCGATGGGAAAAGAGGGGTTCTTCCCGCAGCGCCCCATCGTGGAGGTCGGCGCATGTTGAGACAAACCGAGCGAAAGCTGGCCCGGCTGTCCGCCATGTCGGAATTCTACTGCCGGACCAAGAAGCGGCGCCTGACCGTGGGCGATTGCCTGGAGCGCTACGTGGACGCCAACGCTTTCGAGAAGCGCAAGTCCGCGTGCTTCCGATGCTTCCAGGGCAAACGCACCCGAGTGGACTTTGCCCGTGAGACCGACAATGAGTAGAGACTCGCAGCTCCCCGCCTGGACAATCCTACCCAGCAAACTCCCGCAGGCCCCCCGGCCGCGCCGCACCTGAACACCCTGCCTGCGCGGCGTCTACGTTGCCTTCCCAACGGCCGGGCGGCTTTTTTAACACGCCGCGGGCGCACCGCACCTACGGGGCGGCCAAGACGATATGGCCGGTGAGCTTCGCTCCGATCCGAAGGCGGGGAAGGCAACGGCACGCCGCGGGCGCACCGCACCTACGGGGCGGCCAAGACGATATGGCCGATGAGCTTCGCTCCGATCCGAAGGCGGGGAAGGCAACGGCACGCCGCGGGCGCACCGCACCTACGGGGCGGCCAAGGCGATATGGCCGATGAGCTTCGCTCCGATCCGAAGGCGGGGAAGACAACAGCACGCCGCGGATGTGCAACGGGCCGGGATCGCTTCTGCCTTGTCTATCCTATGCCCTCTGCATATACTCCGCGGCGTCGAGCGGCCGGAGGATTCGGGGCCGGCCAGGGGCGAGGGGTGGACGTGCGAAGCGGTGGCGGAACGGGGGTTTCGGGGGAGCGCACTTGCGGCAGGACGGCTGCACGGCATGGCCGCAGGCTCGCGTTCCTCCTGGTCCTGCCGCTCCTGCTCCTTCTCTTCCCGTCGCCGGGCGGGGCCGACCCGGCGGATACGATAGGCATCTCTTCCGAGGCCCGGGCCCTTGCGCTGGGGTGCGTAGCCACGGGCACTTCGGGGGCGATGGTGTTCTACAACCCGGCGGGTCTCACCGGGGAAGAGGGCTTGTCGCTCTCGGTGTCCGGGGGTCACCTCTGGTCGCATCTGGACGGGCAGACGACAGCGGGCGAGGGGTTTGCCGAGCTGGCCGTGCGCCTCCCTCTCTTCTCGGCCGGAGGGATCCCTCGACTGTCCGTGGGTCTGGCTGCACAGACTCCGACCAACTCCCTGTACAACATCCGCATGGTGGACGACGAGGATCCGATCTATCCTCTCTACTCCCCTCGGGAGCAGCGGCTGGCGGCTGCGGGCGGCTTCTCCATCCGCCCCTGGGACTTCCTGGCCGTCGGGATGGCGCTGGAGGTGCTTCCCCAGGTATCGGGACGGGCGGTGCTCGACCTGGCGGACCCGAAGGGACGCAACGAGATGCACGTCCAGGCCGGCTATCGGCTCAGTCCCGTTGCCGGGATACGGGTGGAACCGCATCGTCGTGTGAAGGTGGGCTTGTCCTGGCGTGGCGAGAACTCCACCGACCTGGAGATCCCGGCCGAAGTCACGGCCTGGGGGCTCGTGCTCTCGGCCCGGGTGACTGCGCAGGCGTACTACGTGCCCCACACGCTGTCTGCTGGCGTTGCCGGGGCGGTGCTCGAGGACCTGTGGCTCGAAGCCGGACTCTCCTGGTATCACTACAGCGGGTTCCCGACGCCGGCACCGGATGCGGACCTGTTCGACACGACCGGCTCGGATACGCTCGGGGACACGGCGGCGACGTCGACCTTCTCCGACGTCTTGTCGCCGGCCCTGTCTGCCCGCTGGGAAGGTCCAGTGTGGCTGGCAGCGGGCTACCGCTACTTCCCGGCCTCGCTCGGGCGGCAGACCGGGGGGACCAACCTGCTCGACTCCGACCGGCATACGGCAAGCCTGGGCACCGCAGTGCCCCTGGTCTCATACTCGGGCATCGGCGCTCTGCTCCTGACTGCGGACGCCGCGTTTTCCTACCTGCCGGAGAGGTTCCATTACAAGGAGGACATCATGGTCGGAAACCCGGGCTATCCGTCGATACGCTCCGGGGGATGGCGGATGGCAGCCTCGCTGGGCTTTTCAGTCCTCAAGGAGGGAACGCAATGAGCCTGCCACCTGCAACCGGTCGGCGGAAGGGGGAGCCCGCAACGGGCAGCGGCCGCGCCCTGCTCGCTCTCCTGGCACTGCTGTCGGCCTGCGGCGAGGAGGCCGCCCTGGACAGCGACGGCGACGGACTGTCCGACTACCAGGAGAAGCTCCTGGGGACCGATCCGAAGAACCCCGATTCGGACGGCGACGATGTCTGGGACTCCGAGGATGACGACCCGATTGCCTCCGGGAACGGCAAGCAGCTGAGCCTGGTCGTCGACGTCGAGGTGGAGCACCCGGACGGGGGCCCCTGGACCGCACATGTCATGGTGCAGGTGCTCGATCCCCTGGGACGCGTACGCACCGACGCCGAGGTCTCCGGAACCGCTACGACCGCGGCGGGCACGGCGGAACCGGCCAGCCTGTCCCCCTTCGTTCCAGGCAAGGACGGCATCTATCGGGCCACCCTGACGCGGGAGGTGGAAGGGAAGGTCGCGTTGACCGTGAAGGCCGTGGCCGGACCGCTTCAGGCTGAGAAGATGCTGAAGGTCTACTTCTTCTCGGAGCTCCCGCTGCCCGGGGTCAACCCGCCCCCCTACGAGGACGAGGGGGGGATCGACGGTACCCTGCGGGTGTTCGCAGTGCATGGCGATTCGATCACCGACCCCGACGGCATGGTCGAGCCGGTCCCGGGGACGCGCATCTTCGTCGATGCGGACTGGCAGCCCGGCAAGCGATGGGAGGGGACGGTCGGTGACAAGGGCTATGTGGACTTCGAGGACTCGGAGCTGAAAGGTCCGGTCACCGTGACCGTTGCCCTGGATGGATTCAAGGCCTGCACCGTCGTGGGGATCAATGCCTCCCACGTCTGCCTGCCCATGACCCCCTTCGACCCGGTGCCAGGAAAGGACGAGGGGTTGACCGGTACCATCTCGGGGAGCGTGCTGGGCTTCGACGGAGAGTACGGCCTGCCTGCGTTCGAGCCGAGCTCCGGCTTCGACCGGTGGAGCATCGGCATCATCCAGGTCGGACTGAAGAACGTGAACCTGGTCTCGCTCAGCATGAGCTCCGTGCTGGCCTACGAGGGGGCCGGTGGCAGCTTCTGCTCGACCGGGAGCCCCCTCGACTGCATCCCCCCGAACATGGTGGTCTACGACTGGAAGACCGACTACGAGCTCGAAGGGCTTCGCCCCGGAGAGTACCTCGTGGTGGCCCTTGCCGGGGACGGCTACGGCATCATGGAGACCCTGTCGGACCCGTACAAGCTGCGGTTCCAGCCACGCGCCATGGGGGCCGTGGTGGCCACGGTCGAGGCCGGCAAGGTCACGAAAGCCACCGAAATCCCGCTCACGCTCGACATGCTCGACCCGCAGTCAACCCGGTCCTTCGAAGTCAACCTCGGCAGCTTCCCGGATGATCCGCTGACCGGCAAGCCGTTCGAGAACGGACTGCTCATGCCGGTCATGGACACCGGGCGGTACGGCTACATCTGGACCAACGTGGACGGGCGTTGCAACGACACCGATTTCGTGAATCCGGCGACCGCGCTCTACCCGGCCCCGGACCACCCGCTCATGAAGGAGCTCGATATCGACCTCTTCTACATGACCGTAGGCCTCGCCGGACGCAGAGCCTACCTCGGGGCCGATCCCCCGGGGATCAGCACCGTGATCCTCCGGGACCAGGTTCCGCCGCCGGAACCGCTGGCCATGAACGTCGCCTGGCAGTGGCTTCGGCTCCCCGAAGGACTCTCGCCCAGCCCGCCTGCTACCGGCAAGCCGGGGCCTTGCCCCAAGGATCCGCCACAGCTCCCCCCCCCCGGCTCGTGCGTCCAGGCAAAGACCGTGCCCGATTCCCACTTCCCGCTCGACCGCCCCGGCGGGACGCTCGTTGACCGCACGATCTCCTGGAAGCCGATCGGCCAACCCGAAAGCTCCCCGGACCTGTATGCCATCCGCCTGGGCTACCTTGTGTCCGGACCGGCCAACAACATCAATCCCGGGTTCGCCATCGGAGGCCCGGAATCGCACAAGCTGTGGGAGATCCTCTGCCCACCGACCGTGACCTCCATCCGCCTCCCCGAGCTGCCCGAAGACCTGTACGGAGGCCGCCTGCTGCGCAATCCTGCACCCAACCTGGACGACGCGGAATCCCCTCACCGGTTCGGGCCGAACACGGTCGAGCTCGAGCTCAACGGGTACCTCATGGGGCAGGGCAAGCCCTGGGACTACAACCGGAGCTTCCTGTTCAACGACCTGAACCTCCATTCCCTCTCAGTCAGCCAGGACAGCTACCCGGTGACCGTCCCGGAGGATGGACCATGAACCACAATGCAGCGATCGGGGTGTTCGATTCCGGAATCGGTGGGCTCACCGTTGCCCGGGAGATCGCCCGGGAGCTGCCCGGGGAAACCCTCATCTACCTTGGAGACACGGCCCGACTTCCTTATGGCAGCAAGTCCGCAGAGACCGTCATCAAGTACGCGGTACGCAACGTGTCGTTCCTGGCAAAGAGCCAGCTCAAGGCCATCGTGGTCGCGTGCAATACGGTCTCCTCGGTGGCGCTTCCGGCCCTGCGCGAGATCGTGTCGGTGCCGGTCCTGGGCGTCATCGAACCGGGCGCCCGGGCCGCTGTTGCTGCCACCCGCTCCGGCATCATCGGCGTCATCGGTCAGCCGGGGACCATCCGTAGCGGCCGATACGAGTCCGCGATCCTCCAGGTGGCCTCCGCAGCCCGCATCTACTCCCGGCCGACCCCGCTGCTGGTCCCGCTGGCGGAAGAGGGGTGGGTGGGGACCGAAGTGGCCCGGCTGGTGCTGAAGGAGTACCTCACCCCCCTGGTGGAGAAGGGGATCGACACCCTCGTGCTGGGATGCACTCACTACCCGCTGTTCAAAGAGCAGCTCAATGCGTTGTTCGCCACCGAGCACCCGCGCGACATCGTCCTGGTGGACTCCGCGGTCAGCATCGCTGTCGAGCTTCGAAAGCTCCTCACGTCCCAGGACCTCCTGGCCGATGCCCAGCCCCCTTCCCACCGCTTCTTTGCCACGGACTCGACCGAGACGTTCGCACGGGTCGGCAGGAACTTCTGGGGGGAGGACTTCCCGCAAGTGCTGCACGTGGATCTGTGAGCGGTTGCCCAGCGAACTTGCGCGTTCCCGCAGCCGGTGTAACCTCGCAGGCCGGAGGTGGGGGCATGGGGGCCGCTTCACGGATCGTGCTCGTCCTGACCTGCAGCCTGGTGAGCATTGTCCACGGCACGTGCCTGGCCTGCGATGGGCCGCTGCAAGCTCGCTCGTCACCCTCGTCCGTGGCGGGGACGACCAGTGCAAGCGCATCGGCCGAGGCCGAGACCCGACTTCGAACGACCCACCTGCTCGACCGGCTGGCCCGGGCCAGGCTGGACATCCCCGGCGGAATCGGGAAAGCCTCGGTCCCGCAGGACGGAAAGCACCTCCAGCCCTACTGGTTCTCGCAGGGACTCGAGGAGCAGAAGAAGTTCCACCGCCGGGTGATCCTCAACTTCCCGGACGAGGCGCTTCGGGACATGCGGGAGGCCCTGGTGATTCCGCTGGGCTCCAGGGTGACGCTGCCGGTCGATGACTCGGGAGGAGGCACGCTGGCGGCCGTCCACCTCGTCGCACACTCGGGGGGCAAAGCCCGCAAGGCCACCTGGCGCTATGTCTGCCACGGTGCGGGCAAGGAGTCGGAGATCGGCACGCTCGACGCCGAGAGCGTGGGACTGGGTCAGGTCCGCACCTGGCCTGCGGAGACCCGCTTCGAGCTGCCGTCATGGTGCCTTCAGCTCCAGGTCGACGTGCAGGCGGCAGGGGATGGCCCAGCGGGGATGGAGAAGCCGGGAAGCGGCAAGGGGCTGTACGCAGTGTGGCAGGATCCCCGCCTCGAGCGTCCCTTCGCAGCAGTCGAAAACCGCGGGTACAACGTGCTGTTCATCGTGGTCGATGCGCTGCGCTCCGATGTCGTCGGCGTCCACAACACGGAGTTCCCGTCCATCTCACCGGCGATCGATGCCCTCGAGAAGAGCGGGACCACGTTCCCTCAGGGGTTCGCGAACGGCAACACCACCCTCCTGTCCATGAACACGCTGCTGCTGGGAGCCCACCCCCGGGCCATGGGCTTCCTCACGCTCTACTGGGCCGGGCAGGATCGCCGGCCGAACTTCTACCAGGCCCGGCCCACCTACATCACACGTATCCTGCACGAAGCCGGGTACGTCACCTTCGGGGCCACCCACAACCACCTCTACTTCCCAGGGTACAAGTTCGGAGCGGATCCTGCGTTCGACGTGCTCCAGGACTCCGGACGGGAATCCACCGACCATCCGCTCCTCGTCCGCCGTGCCCTGGAATTCATGGAGGCCCACAAGAACCACCGCTTCCTGGTGCAGGTGAACCTCATCGCCCCCCATCAACCGTATGCCCCGCCGCAGGAATCCCTCGAGCATGTCAAGACCACGCTGGGCAAGAGCAAGCCGCTGGCCGACATCCGCTACCTGGGCGAGGTCAACTGGGTCGACCGGCACATCGACCTCCTGGTCAGAGGGCTGGCCGACCTGGGGCTGGACGAGGAGACCGTGGTGCTGCTCACCTCGGACCACGGAGAGGTCATGGACATCGCACACGACTGCTACTCGGTGCGGGACCAGCATCGCAGCTTCCACCTGCACGGCGTGACCCTGTATGACGAGGAGCTCAACGTCCCGATCATGTTCTCCCTTCCCGGACTGATCCGGCCCCAGGTCTCCGACGTCGTGGCCGAGCATGTGGACATCGTGCCCACCCTGCTCGACCTCCTCGGCCTCCCCGTCGATCCCCGCATGACCGGTCGCTCCCTGAAGCCGGTCCTGGTGGATGGCATCCCTCTACCGGACGACGGGGCCTTTGCCGAGCGCTGGACCACCCGAACCTACCGGGAGGGCGGCTACAAGCTGCTCCTCCACACCGCCAAGGACGATATCTGCCCGACCGTGGCCTCCAAGGTGTGCAAGGAGGGGGAGTGGGTGGAGCTCTACCACGTGGCCAAAGACCCACGCGAACGACACGAGATCTCCCGGCAGATGCCCGACAAGGTCAAGGAGCTGCGCGAGAAGATCAAGCACTGGCGGCAGACCCTGTGGGAGAAGGGAGGCAAGGTAGGTCCCAATCCCTAAGGACGCTGATCGTGCGCGCGCGGCGCGCGTGCGCGAATTTCCTTTACATGGAAGATCTGATCTAATAGTATGCGCTGCTGTCGTTTCGAAAGCAGGAGCGGAACCATGGACGAAGAACGCAACGATTTCCCCCCCGAGGAAGCCCCGCCTGAGCAGGTCGACACCTCCGAGGTGTCCACAGAGCTGGTCGACGAGGAGGACTTCTTCGACGAGAACCACCGCGGCAAGTCCGACGGCGGCCTCTACACCGCGGACAACATCAAGGTCCTCAAAGGGCTCGACGCGGTCCGCAAACGCCCCGGCATGTACATCGGCGACACGGATGACGGCTCCGGCCTCCACCACATGGTCTTCGAGGTCGTGGACAACTCCGTCGACGAAGCGCTGGCCGGCTTCTGCGACCGCATCATGGTCACCGTGCACGCGGACAACTCGGTCACCGTGGCGGACAACGGCCGGGGCATCCCGGTCGACATCCACAAGGAGACCGGTCGCTCCGCTGCCGAGCTCGTCATGTGCGAGCTCCATGCCGGCGGCAAGTTCGACGACAACTCCTACAAGGTCTCCGGCGGCCTCCACGGCGTCGGCGTGTCCGTCGTCAATGCCCTGTCCGACTGGCTCAAGCTCGAGATCTACCGCAACGAGAAGGTCTGGCGCCAGGAGTACTCCCGCGGCAAGCCGGTGGCCGAGCTCAAGGAGGTCGGCAAGACCACCCGCTCGGGCACCAAGGTCACCTTCAACCCGGACCCGCAGGTCTTTTCCAACGTCGACTTCTCGTTCGACATTCTCGGCCAGCGCCTTCGGGAGCTCGCATTCCTCAACCCCGGCATCACCATCCTCCTCGAAGAGGAGAAGTCCGGAAAGAAGGCCGAGTTCCACTACGAGGGGGGCGTCGCCAGCTTCGTCGAGCACCTCAATCGCTCGAAGTCCCCCCTCCACGCCCCCCCCATCCACTTCAAGACCGAACGCGATGCCACCACCGTCGAGGTCGCCATCCAGTGGAACAGCTCCTTCCAGGAGCAGATCTACTGCTTCACCAACAACATCCGCAACCGGGACGGCGGTACCCACCTGTCCGGCTTCAAGGCCGCGCTCACCCGCACCTTGAACAGCTACGCCCTGGCCAACAACCTCCTCAAGGCGTTGGACGGACTGTCCGGTGACGACGTCCGTGAAGGGCTCGTCTGCATCGTCTCGGTCAAGATGCACGACCCCAAGTTCTCCTCCCAGACCAAGGACAAGCTGGTCTCGAGCGAGATCAAGGGCGTCGTCGAGGCCGTGGTCAACGAACGCCTCGCCATGAACCTGGACGAGAACCCGAACGTGGCCCGCACCATCATCGGCAAGTGCGTCGAGGCCGCACGCGCCCGGGAAGCCGCACGCCGCGCCCGGGAAATGATCCGCCGCAAAGGGGCCCTCGATTCCGCCTCCCTCCCCGGCAAGCTGGCCGACTGCCAGGAACGCGACCCCACCCAGGCCGAGCTCTACATCGTCGAGGGAGACTCCGCAGGCGGCTCCGCAAAGCAGGGTCGAGACCGCCGCTTCCAGGCCATCCTCCCCCTGAGAGGCAAGATCCTCAACGTCGAGAAGGCCCGCTTCGACAAGATCCTCAAGAACGAGGAGATCGCCACCATGATCACCGCGCTCGGCACCGGCATCGGTCCCGAGAGCTTCGACGTGTCCAAGCTCCGCTACCACAAGATCATCATCATGACAGATGCTGATGTTGACGGTAGCCATATTCGAACACTTCTTCTTACATTCTTTTATCGCCAGATGCCGGAGATTCTTGAGCGAGGGTACTTGTATATTGCACAGCCGCCCCTGTACAAGATCAAGAAGGGGAAGAAGGAGGGATACCTCAAGGATGAGCAGGCGCTCAACGACTACCTGCTCTCCGCAGCGGCCGATGCAGCCCGGCTCGTGGCCGGCAACGGCAAGTCCACGGTCACGGCCCAGCAGCTCGTCGACGTCATGCAGGGGGTCATCCGCTACCGCCACTGGATCGCTCCGTTCGACCGCAAGATGGATGTCCGCATCCTCGATGCCATGCTGACCGCGACCGATCTGAGCACCACGGACCTCAAGGGCGAGAGCACGGTCACCTCCGCCCTGAGCCGCATGGAGCTCTATCTCCAGCAGAACGTACCGCAGATCTTCCCCCTCTCTTTCGACCTGGAGCGGGACGAGGAGCACGACTGCTTCCAGATCTCCACCCGGACGGTGAGCAACGGGCGGCAGAAGGTCTCGGTCATCAACCACGAGCTGCTCGAGACGAACATGTTCGTCCGGCTCAAGAAGCTGGCCGAGGAGCTCAAGGCGCTGGGCGGACCGCCCTACCAGATCTTCCGGGATGGGGAAGAGGCGGTCGAGCTTCCCACCCTGGAGTCGTCTCTCGACTTCCTGATGGACCTGGCCCGCAAGGGGCACTCGCTGCAGCGGTACAAGGGCCTGGGCGAAATGAACCCGGACCAGCTCTGGGAGACGACCATGGACCCTTCGACGCGGACCATGCTGCAGGTCCGGATCGAGGATGCGGTCAACGCGGACCAGCTCTTCACGGTGCTGATGGGAGACGAGGTGGAGCCGCGGCGGGAGTTCATCATGGAGAACGCCCTGAACGTGAGCAACCTGGACATTTGATCGGATGACCGGTCGATTCTTCCAGTATCTCAACGACATCGAGCGGTTCTTCTGCGTGGTGCGGACGTCCGGGTTCGTGCTGTCCCCCCGCGATTGCGAGCGGGTGCGCGGGTGGTACCTGAAGGGGGTCCCGATGCAGGTGGTGCTCGCAGGGCTGGTCCTGGGGCTCCGCTCGTTCAAGTTCCATGCGGCCCGAGGCCAGCGACCGCCTCACCAGCTTTCGTTCTACTCGCATTTCATCGGTGCGAGCGTCAGGAGGTTCAGGTCCTCGCCGGCAGTGATCCCGCCGTCCGCGGGTACGGGGGCGAGCTCTGCTTCGGCGGCCGGCAGCGGGTCGGCGGGGGATTCCGTGGGGGCAACGGGGTCCGCCGTGCTGCCCGCGCCGGATCCCTCTGCGGTCCAGTGGGTCCGGCAGCTCTCGACCGAGCTGGAGCTGGCTCGGGAGCGGGAAGAGCGCCCCGAGGCGACGGAGGCCCTGGACAGGGCAGCGGCACGCCTTCGGGAGCTGGCGGAGCAGGTGGCCGGCGGGCTTTCTCCCGATGCCCTTTCGTACGATCTTCAAGTGCTTGACGAGGCCACCCTGGCCTTCTATCATACCCGCCTGGACGAGCCCCGGCGACAGGCGCTGGAAAGGGAAGCAGCGGCCCGCCTGAGCCGGGAAACGGGGCTCTCGAGCAAAGCCCGGGCAGGACGCATGAAGGCGATCCTCGCCGAGCTGCTCAGGGCCGACCTCCACCTGATGGAGCTGGCACCGTGACGCCCCCCCCGGAAGAGACCGCTGGCTGCGCCCGCTGCGAAGGGAGCGGCTACCTGCTCGGCACCGACGGCGAGCATGCCAGTGCCCGGCGCTGTGCGTGCATGACACCCTGCTCGCGGTGCGGCGGCAGCCACCTGCTGGTCACGCGGGACGAGAAGGGGAACAACCTGGCGGTCCGCTGCGCCTGCGACCAGCTCGACCGTCGCATCCAGCTCTTCAACGATGCCCGCGTTCCCGCCCGCTTCTCCGGTTCGTTCATCGAGGACCTGGTCGAGACGCACCGCACGCAGAAGGAGGTCAAGTACGCCCTGCTCAAGCACCGGGATGCGTACCAGCCCGGCGATTCCGGCTTCCTGCTGTGGGGAGAGCCCGGGGTGGGCAAGACGCACCTCCTGTGCGGCCTGGCCTCCTACCTGACCCTCGAGCGGGGGATTTCGGTCCGCTTCATCGACTTCGTCCGCCTGATCATGGACCTGAAGGCCGCGTACAACGAGGGACGGTGGGACAGCGAGGTGCTGACCCCCCTGCTCTCGGCCCAGGTGCTCATCATCGACGAGTTGGGCAAGGGACGGGCCTCGGACTACGAGGGCACGGTCCTCGACCAGCTCATCTCGAACCGCTACAACTCCCGGCGTACCCTGCACTGCTCCAGCAACTACCCGCCGGTGGAACCCCCCAGATCCCCGTCCGGGGTATCGTACACCGATGCGGGCCAGGCGCTCCTGGCCCAGACCTTGAAGGACCGGGTGGGAGAACGCATCTTCTCCCGCCTGCACGAGATGTGCCGGCTCATGCGGGTGGAAGGCGAGGACTTCCGCATGGGGCACTCGCAGCGCCGCACCGAGACCGGCCGCAAGAAGAAGCCGTCCAACGACTAGAACGGAGGAGTCGTGACCATGAACCGCTCAACCCGAATCCTGCTGTCGCTGCTGCTCATCGCGGTGTTTCCCGCGGCCTGCCGATCCCCCAAGAAGGTGCTCACCGAGCTGGACAAGCAGCAGGTCAAGGACAGCGTCCTTTCCGAGGTCCCCACCGGGCCGGAGATCGTGCCCGTGGGCACCGTTTTCGACGACAAGGTGGAGCTGGCCGCGTACTCCCTGAGCAAGACCCAGGTCAAGCCCGGGGACGGGGTCGCACTCACGCTCTACTGGAAGTCGCTGGCCAAGGTCGACGGGGACTTCAAGATCTTCGTGCACCTCGATTCCACCAAGGCCCGCAAGACGTTTGACCACTACGCGGTGGGCGGCCTGTACCCCACGGCCAACTGGAACCCCGGCGAAGTCGTCAAGGACGAGATCGCCATCCAGCTCGATGCCAACTTCCCGGTCGGGCCGGCCAAGGCCTGGGTCGGCTTCTTCGATGCCCGTGCCTGGAAGGAGGAGAAGAAGAACGTCCGGCTCGCAGTCAAGACGGCCGGCAGGGCGAGAACCGACAAGCAGGACCGCCTCCTGGTCGCGGCCTTCCTGGTCGGCGACGTCGAGCAGAAGAAGCTCGTGGTTCGAAAGACCGCGGCAGCGGTCAGCGTCGACGGGAAGCTCGACGAGGCCGGCTGGAAGCAGGGCATGGTCGATGTCGGCCCGTTCTACACCACCGACGGGAAGCTCATCCCCGAAGCCGAGAAGGTGGAAGCCGGCATGATGTGGGATGACACGAACCTCTACCTCGCATACCAGGTGGCGGATTCCGACCTGCGGACCCCGTACACGGCCCGGGATTCAACCCTCTGGAGCGGCGGCAAGTCCGGCTCCTCGGACGTCATGGAGTTCTTTTTCGACCCCGATGCCGACGGGCTGGACTACCTCGAGTTCCAGGTATCCCCGGCCGGCGTGATCTTCGATGCCCGGTTCACCTCGTACCGGGAACCGGCATGGAAGGTAGCGTCCCAGTTCAACATGGACGTGCAGGTCAAGGCCCTTGCCGACGGATCGCTCAACGATCCCTCTCCGGACAAGGGGTACGCCGTCGAAGTGGCCATCCCGTGGAAGAGCCTGCCCGGCATGACCGGCCCCCCCGGACCCGACCGGAAGTTCTCGGCCAACTTCTTCCGCCTGTCGAACAATGGGACCTGGGCAGCGGTCTGGTCTCCCGTGGGCAACGACTTCCACGACCTCGCGCTGGCGGGGACCGTGACCTTCGGCCAGTAGCCTCTCGGGGCTCGGGGTCGGAATCGGGGGCGGAACCGATCCCCCTCTTCTTCCTCCACCAGGCGGAGGTCCTGACATGCCCGACAAGACTCCCCCCGCGTCTCCCGGCCGTCCCCCGCTTCCCGTGCCGGACGACCCGGATCCTGTCGACCGTCTCCTGGCGATCATGGGCCGGCTGCGCGACAGGGAGACCGGCTGCCCCTGGGACAGGGAGCAGACCTTCCAGACGCTCAAGCCCTACCTGCTCGAGGAGACCTACGAGGTCCTCGATGCCATCGACTCGGGAGACCCGGACAGGCACAAAGGAGAGCTGGGCGACCTCCTGCTCCAGATCGTGTTCCAGAGCCAGATTGCCAACGAGGAGGGGAGGTTCGGCTTCCGGGACGTGGCGGACGCCATTGCGACCAAGCTCATCCGCCGCCACCCGCACGTGTTCGGTGACAAGGCCGCCGCATCGGCCTCCGAAGTGGTCGACATCTGGGAGCAGGTGAAAGGCAACGAGGAGGAAAGACCCAAGGGGCTGCTTTCCGGCGTCCCCAGGAGCATGCCCGCGCTGGCCCGTGCCGTCCGCCTGAGCCGCACCGCCGCCCGGGTCGGCTTCGACTGGCCCGACGTCACCGGAGTCCTCGACAAGATACGGGAAGAGGCGGAAGAGCTGGCCGCTGCTTCGGACATGCAGGAGAAGCTCGACGAGCTGGGCGACCTCCTCTTTGCGCTTTCGAACCTGGCCCGCAAGCTCGACCTCGACCCGGAGGAGGCTCTCCAGCGGTCCAACACCCGCTTCTCCGCCCGCTTTGCGGACATCGAGCGCCAGGCGAGGGAGCGCAGCGTCACGTTCGAGGGGCTTTCCCTCCAGGAACTTGACAGGATGTGGGAAGAGGCGAAAAAGAAGCTGGGAAGGTGAGGGAGCAACTTGAGCGACACGCCTGAAACGGCCCAGCCGCTGGGACCTACCTCCCGGAGGGGAATCCTCAAGTCCGCTGCCGTCATGACGGTGCTGACCTTTGCGTCCCGCGTCCTCGGCCTGGTGCGGGAGCAGGTCCGAGGCTACTACCTGGGCACGGGGACCGGGGCCGATGCATTCGGCCTGGGCTCGACGCTGCCCAATCTCTTCCGGCGGCTGCTGGCGGAAGGGGCCATGACCGCGGCCTTCGTCCCCGTGTTCACCGGCTACAAGGAGAAGAAGACCCGAGAGGAGCTGATCAACTTCCTGTCTTCCTTCCTGACGCTGCTGACATGCGTCGCCACCGCGGTCTGCCTGCTGGGGATCGTGCTGGCCGACTGGATCGTGCCGGCGTTCTTCCCCGGGTTCGGCTCGGTGGAGGGGAAGCTGGCACTGACCGTGGTGATCACGCAGATCACGTTCCCCTACCTGCTGCTGGTGACGCTGGCTGCGTTGGCGCAGGCCGTGCTCAACACGTTCGGCCGATTCGGCCCGTCCGCGTTCACCCCCATCCTGCTCAACCTCTCCATCATCCTGGCAGCGTACCTGCTGCACGACTCGTTTCCGGACCCATCGTACGCGTTCGCCGTCGGGTTCGTCATCGGCGGATTCCTGCAGCTTGCGTTCCAGCTCCCCTGGGTCTTCAGGACCGGACTTCGCCTCAAGCTGTCGTTCCACTGGCGCCATCCGGGGGTGCGTGAGCTCATCCGCGTCTTCCTCCCCGGGGCCTTTGCTGCCGGCATCTACCAGGTCAACGTGTTCGTGTCGGAGATGATCGCGTCGAGCCTGTCGGAGGGTTCCATTGCAGCACTGGGTTACTCGATCCGGCTCCAGGAGCTGATCCTGGGCGTCTTCGTGATCTCGATCACCACGGTGATCCTGCCTGCGCTGTCGTCGCAGGTTGCAGCCGGAGATCGAAAGGGGTACGGGGAGACGGTGCTGCTGGCACTGGATTCGCTCGCCCTGGTCACGGTCCCCGCTGCCTTCGGCCTCATCGCGGTGCGCGAGCCGCTCCTGAGGCTCCTGTTCCAGCAGGGGGCATTCGACCCGGACAGTACGAGCATGACCGGGCTGGCCGTGCTGTTCCACAGCATGGGGGTGTACTTCATCGCCTCATCGCGCTCGCTCAACCAGGCGTTCTACGCCATGAAGGACCTGAAGACGCCCATGCTGGTATCCGTGGTGGCCCTGGTGGTGAACGTCGCCGGGTGCTACATCCTGGCAGTTCCGCTGGCGCACGGGGGCATCGCCGCAGCCAACAGCCTGTCGGCCGCGGTGACCGGGCTTCTTCTGTTCGTCCTCCTGCTGCGCCGGGCCCCGGACGTGCCGCTGGTGAGCCACCTGGGCCTGCTCGTGCGGGTCGTGATCGCTTCCGGGGTGATGCTCGTGGCGCTGGACCGCCTTGCGGCCTTCTTCCCGTGCCCCCCCGATGCCGGAAAGCTGCACCTTCTGGTCCACGTCCTGATTGCCATGGCCGTCGGAGCCGCCGTCTTCCTCGCAGCGGGAGCGGTGCTGCTGAGGAAGGAGCTCGCCCAGCTCGTACGGGTGGTGTTTCGAAGGAGGTACAGGGCCAAATGAACTTCCTTGTCCTGCCTGATGCCGCTCACGTGGCTCGTTACGTCTCCTCGCTCGTTGTCTCCACGATCCGGGGATGCCCGACCGCGGCCGTTGCCCTGCCGACCGGGAAGACGCCGCTGCCGATCTACGCAGCCCTGGCGCCACGCCTGGCAACCCGGGAGGTCGAGGCCTCCCGAGCTTCCTGGTTCGCCCTGGACGAGTTCCTCGGCAAGGAGGTTCCGGTCGAGGCTACGTTCCGGCATTTCCTCCTGTCCCGGTTCATCGCGCCGGCAGAGCTGTCGCCGGATCGCCTGGTCACCCTGTGCACGGCCTGCGACGATCCCGCTGCCGAGGCAGCCCGATACGAGGAGGCCATCCGCTGCGCAGGCGGGCTGCAGCTCGCGCTCCTCGGCCTGGGCGGCAACGGGCACGTCGCATTCAACGAGCCTGGAAGCCCCCGGGACGGCCGCACCGGCTTGCGCCCTCTGACCGAGCTCACGAGACAGGCCAACGAGTACCTGTTCAGCTCCGCGCCCCAGGTCCCCACCCACGGCCTGTCCATGGGCATCGGGACGCTGCTGGAGGCGCGGCGGCTCGTGGTGGCCGCCACGGGGACGGGAAAGGCCAACATCGTGGCCCGGCTGGCAGCCTCCGACCCCGACGAGGCCCTGCCTGCAAGCCTGCTCAAGCTGCACCCGGACTGCACGGTGGTCCTGGACGAGGCGGCGGCCGGGGGGATAGGACGATAGGACGTATAGGACCTATAGGACCTATAGGACCTATGGAAGACATAGGTGCGGCGCGGAATGCGCGGGTGAGTTTGGCCGGGGGCCGATGAGGTTAATCGTGCGCGGGTGGGTTTGGCCGGGGGCCGATGAGGTTACTGGTCTTCTTCGGGCGTGGTCTGGGGGGACTCCTCGCCGACCGGGGCTTCGCCGGTCTCGGGCGACTCGCCTTCGGCCCCTTCGGCGGAATCGTCGGCATCCTGCTCGTCGCGACGCAGGACCTGGGGAGAGTGGAAGCGGCCGCCGGTCGGGGGGGTTTCCTCCCCCTCCTCACCGTTCTCCCCCTCCTCCTCCTCCTTCTCGACGAGATGCTCGACCGCCACGACCTTCTCCTCCTCGTCGAGCACGATGAGGCGGACCCCCTGGGTGTTGCGGCCGATGACCGAGATCTCCCTGACGAGCGTCCGGATGATCTTGCCCTGGTCGGTGACCATCATGAGCTGCGCATCGTCGTCCGCATGGAGGACGCCCACGACGTGTCCGTTGCGCTCGTTGACCTTGATCGTGATGATGCCCAGGCCGCCTCGGTTCTGGACCCGGTATTCATCCGGCGCCGTCCGCTTGCCGTAGCCGTTCTCGGTGACCGAGAGGATGGGGCCCGATTCAGGCCCGATGATGCAGCAGCCGACCACCTCGTCCCCATCCCTCAGCGAGATCCCCCGCACCCCCTGGGTGGCCCGCCCGAGAACCCGCAGGTCGTCGCCGGGGAACCGGATCGACATGCCGTCACGGGTCACGAGGAGGACATGCTCCCCCTCGTGCAGCTCCTCGACCTGGATGAGGTCATCCTTCTCCTGCAGCACGATCGCGATGATGCCGCTCGACCGGATCCTGCTGAACGCCATGGTCTCCGTGCGGCGCACCACGCCCCGCTTCGTGACGAACAGGAGGGTGCTCTCCTCCTTGAACTCCCGGATGGGGAGGATGGACCGCACCAGCTCCCCCTGCTCGACGGGGATGAGGTTGACGATGGGCTTTCCCTTCGAGGTCCTGCCGGCCATGGGGACGTCATAGACCTTGATCTGGTAGGCCTTGCCCGCGTTCGTGAAGATGAGGAGGTTGGTGTGGTTGCTGGCCACGAAGAGGTTGACCACGAGGTCTTCTTCCTTGGTGGCCATGCCCTTCTTGCCCTTGCCGCCGCGGTGCTGTGCTCTGTACAGGCCGACCGGAGCGCGCTTGATGTACCCTTCGCGGGACACGGTGACGACCATGTCTTCGTCGGCAATCAGGTCCTCGATGCTGATCTCCCCTTCCTGGGGGACGATCTCGGTGCGACGGGGATCGTTGTAGCGGGTCCTGATCTCGACCAGCTCGTCCGCGATCACCTTCATGAGCACCTTCTCGTCGGCCAGGATGAGCCTCAAGCGCTCGATCTCTTTGAGGACTTCTTTGTATTCCTCGAGGATCTTGTCCCGCTCCATCGCGGTCAGGCGGTGGAGCCTCAGGTCCAGGATGGCCTGGGCCTGGCGGGGGGAGAATTCGAACTGGGCGACCAGCCGGTCGCGTGCCTCCTCCGGGTCTTTCGATGCCCGGATGAGCTCGATGATGGCGTCGAGGTGGTCGAGTGCCTTGACGAACCCTTCGAGGAGATGGGCCCGCTCTTCGGCCTTGCGCAGCTCGTACACCGTGCGGCGTGTGACCACGTCGCGGCGGTGGTCCACGAAGCTCTCGAGCATCTCCTTGAGATTGAGCACCCTGGGCTGGCCGGCCACGATGGCCAGCATGATCACGCCGAACGTGCTCTGCATCGCGGTGTGGGCGAACAGCGAGTTCAGCACCACCCGGGCCATGGCATCCCTTTTGATCTCGATGACAATGCGCATTCCGTCACGGTCCGACTCGTCCCGCAGGTCGGAGATCCCTTCGACGACCTTGTCCCGGATGAGCTCCGCTATCTTCTCGATCAGCCGGGCCTTGTTGACCTGGTAGGGAAGCTCGTTGACGATGATCGCTTCCCGGTCGGTGCGCTCGTTGCGCTCGATGCTGGCCTTGGCCCTCATGCGGACCAGGCCGCGTCCGTTGCGATACGCAGAGCGGATCCCCTCGATGCCGAAGATGTAGCCCCCGGTGGGGAAGTCGGGGCCCGGAACCAGCCGCATCAGCTCCTCGATCACTATGTTCGGGTCCGCGATCAGTGCGAGGGTGGCGTCGATGATCTCCCCCATGTTGTGGGGAGGAATGTTGGTGGCCATGCCGACCGCTATGCCCGAGCTTCCGTTCACCAGCAGGTTCGGGAAACGGGCGGGCATGACGAGCGGTTCCTTGAGGCTGCCGTCATAGTTGTCCGCGAAATCGACGGTTTCCTTGTCCAGATCGGCCAGCAGCTCGCTGGCCAGCCGCTCCATGCGCACCTCGGTGTACCGCATGGCTGCCGGCGGATCGCCGTCCACCGACCCGAAGTTGCCCTGGCCGTCCACCAGCGGGTAGCGCATCGAGAAGGTCTGCGCCATGCGCACGATGGTATCGTACACCGCCTGGTCGCCGTGCGGATGGTACTTGCCGATGACGTCGCCGACGATACGGGCGCTCTTCTTGTACGAGCTCTGCCAGGTGTTCTTGAGCTCGTGCATCGAGAAGAGGACCCGCCGATGCACGGGCTTCAACCCGTCACGCACGTCGGGCAGCGCGCGTCCCACGATCACGCTCATCGCGTAGTCGATGTAGGACGTCTTGATCTGATCTTCTACTGTGGCAATGATCTTGTCCGCGCTCATTTTGCCTTCCTTCGAAAGTCAGAGGCTCAACCCGCGAGTGAAACGGCCGCTGGAACGGCCCGGATGCCTCCGGGGACAAGCGTCGAACGTACCGACAGGAAGAATGGGGACCCCGGGCCCGTCGGCCCGTCCGAGCGACGGAGTTACCGCTTGGAGAACTGGTACCGCTTCCTGGCGCCCGGGCGGCCGTACTTCTTGCGCTCTGTGGCGCGGGCATCACGGGTCAGGAATCCGCCCTTCTTGAGTGCCGGACGGAACTCCGGGTTGTAGGAGCACAGGGCACGGGCGATCCCGTGACGCACGGCCCCGGCCTGCCCGGACAGCCCCCCTCCATGGGCCCGAACGTGGATGTCGAGCTTCCCCTTCATGTTGACCGCATTGAGGGGTTGCTCGATCTGCATCATCAGCACCGCCCGGCAGAAATAGACTTCAGCCGGCCGATCGTTGACCACGATCTTGCCCGTCCCGTCCGTGATCCAGACCCTGGCGTTGGCTTCCTTCCGCCGCCCAGTAGCGCTCTTTCTTTCCGTCATGATGCTCTGCCTCTCGACTGTTCGACTAGAACTCCAGCGGTACCGGCTGCTGGGCCGCGTGGGGATGCTCGGCCCCCTGGTATACCTTGAGCTTGGTCAGCATCTTCCGACCGAGCGGCGTTCGCGGCAGCATGCCGCGCACCGCGCTCAGGAGAAGCCGGTCCGGATGCTTCTCCAGGACCTTGCCGGCAACCGCGGACCGCAGCCCGCCCGGATACTGGCTGTGCGTGTAGTACACCTTGTTCGACGCCTTCAGGCCCGTCAGTCGGATCTTGTCCACGTTGATCACGATGACGAAGTCCCCGGTGTCGACGTGGGGGGTGAACCTGGCCGTATGCTTGCCCCGCAGCACAAGCGCAACCCGGCTCGCCAGGCGGCCCAACGACTGGTCCTGGGCATTCACCACGAACCACTTCCGATCGAGCTCTCCCTTCTTGCAACTGACCGTCTTCATCGCTGCTCCTCTCTCCACATCCAGTCAAAAGCCAGAGGACTATGCTGCCAAACCAGCGACAAGTCAAGGGAAATGTGGTAGCGTCACCCGCATGGACCGTCGGCCGGCGAGAATGGTCGATGGTCGACGAAGTCCCGCCGTAGCCTTGTGCGAAGGCGGAGGGTCGATGGTCGCCGGACCGGGCTCGAGTGATTGCAGGCTCTGGCTCGACAGGCGATCGCAACGCGGCGCTCGACGAGTCGATGGATATGCCCGGAACGAATCCGAGTTCGTCCCAACTGCCCGCCATCCTGTTCTTCCTGGCAGCGGGCCTGCTCCTGTGCGCGTTTGCCTGGGACGGAAGCCCGCTGAACCACGATGAGATCACCTACCTGACCATGGCCAGGCACATGGTCGAGTCGGGCAACTGGCTCGACCTCGACTTCCACGGCGCCGTGGTCCACCAGCGCCCCCCGCTGGCGATCTGGCTGCTGGCAGCGTTCGGAAGCCTGGGAAGCTTCTCGCTCTTTTTCACCCGCCTCCCCTCGATCGTCATGGCCTGGCTCTGCCTGCTCTTCCTGTTCCTCCTGGTGCGTGAGTCGTCTCGCCTCTCCCCCGCCCCGCTCACCGCGGCCTCCCCCCTCCCGCCCCGAGCCGAGTCGGGGGAAAGAGGAGGATGGATGGGGGCGCCTGTCCTTCCCCTCCTCGCCCCTGCGTTTCTCCTGTCCTCAGCGCTCTTCTACTTCAACGCCCGCCGCCCCATGACCGATATGACTTTTCTCGCAGGCTTCTGCCTCTTTCTCTACAGCTACGTCCGAGCTTCCCGGCGGCCCTGGACCTGGCTCGTCGCCGGTTTCGCCGCCGGCTGGATGCTGATGAGCAAGGGGGCGATCACGCTGCTCCCGCTGGGGGCCGTCGGATTGGACATGTTGCTTTCCCCCCGGCGCAGAGAGCTGCTCTCCCCCTGCCTCCGGGCGGGCATCGGGTGCGCCCTTGCGCTGGCCCTCCCCTGGCACGTCACCCAATCCATCCGCCATGGCGAGGCATTCTGGTCCGAGTACATCGGCTTCAATGTCCTCAGCCGGGCAACGACCTCCCTTTTCTCCGAGCCGGACCCGCTGTTCTACCTCCGGGAGCTGTGGGACAACGAGAAGGGAACCCTGCTGCTCGCGATCGTCGGGCCGGTCGGGCTCTTGGCCGGGGCCTGGCAGAAGCGCAGGTCGCTGCTTGCGGCCCCGGTGTGCCCGGAGCGGCTCCTCCTGCTGGTGATCGCTTGCACCGCCCTCCCTCTGCAACTCGCCTCGACCCGGATCTCGCACTACTTCCTGCCCGTGCTGCCCGGAATCATGGCCGCAGCAGCGTGGACGATCGCAAGGTGGGGAAGCGAGGCGCCCCCCCCCATCCTCCTCCCCCCCTCGACTCGGCTCGAGGCGGGCGGGGGGAGGCCGCAGGGGCGGGAGCGACTTCTCGCCCTTGCCGGCTTCGGCCTCGCTGCGGCTCTGTTCCTGGGCAACAACCTGCACCACATGGCCGCCCCCGACTACTCGCCGGACCAGGTGCGGCTTTCCAGGACCGTCGAGCAGAAAGGGGCACGGGTCGTCTCGGTGAACCACTACGAGCTGGCCTTCTTCTATTTCCTCGACAGGCCCCCGGAAATGCTGACCGACTCGGACCGCTTCTTCACCATTGTGGACAAGGAGCCGCTGCTCCACCGGTCGCATGCCGTGCGCCTCATCCCCCGGGATCGCCTGCTTCCCGAACTGGCCGCCGGTCCCTTCTACGCCCTCACCGAGCCCGCCCACGTCTCACTGTTCTGCGGCCCGGACGGCTCCCGGTGCGACCGGGACGGTCCATTCCGCCTGGTCGAAGGAGACTACCTGGTGCTGGTGACGAACCGGCGGTGAAGCCGCAGACGGAGCTACTCCTTCCCCACCATGTCTGCGGTGAGGATGAGGTCCCGTGCGGCCTTGGCCTCGTCCAGGCGGGAAACGTAGGTGTTGTGCGGTGCCAGGTGGAGCTGGTCCGGGTCGGTCATGGCGACGTCGCGGATCTCGTTGAGGGCCTCGACGAAACGCTCGAGCTCCTCCTTGGTCTCGGTCTCGGTGGGCTCGATCATGAGCGCACCGTGGACGCAGATGGGAAACGAGACGGTGGGCGGATGGAAGCCCCGATCGATGAGCCCCTTGGCCACGTCCACATTGCTCACCTTCTGCTTCTTCAGGCCGGCGTCGGTTGCCACGCATTCGTGCATGCAGATGCGGTCGAACGGGATGTCGTAGAGCCCCCTGAGCAGGGCCCGCACGTAGTTCGCATTCAACACGGCCATGCGGGTCGCCTGGGCAAGCCCCTCGCCCCCCAGCTCACGGATGTAGGTGTAGGCCTTGACCATGACGAGGAAGTTGCCGAAGAAGGCACGCACGCGGCCGATGGAATCCGGGAAGTCCGTCCTGAGCCGGAATCCCTGGTCCGTCTTGATCGGCCGCGGGATCGGCAGGAACGGCACGAGCTCGGCGCTCACGCCGACCGGCCCGGACCCGGGGCCGCCGCCGCCATGCGGAGTCGAGAACGTCTTGTGGAGGTTGAACTGGATCACGTCGAAGCCCATGTCGCCGGGCCGCGACACCCCCATCAGTGCGTTCAGGTTGGCCCCATCGCCGTACATGTACCCGCCCCGGGAATGCACGACCTGTGCGATCTTCCCGATCTCCTCCTCGAACAGCCCGAGCGTGTTGGGATTGGTTACCATGAGCGCCGCGGTATCGTCGTCCATGACCTGGGCGACCTGCTCTGCCGAGAGCACGCCCCGGTCCGATGACTTCACCTCTGCCACGGAGAAGCCGTTGAGGGTGCAGCTTGCCGGGTTCGTGCCGTGAGCGGTATCGGGAATGAGCACCTTGTTCCGCCTGTCCCCCCGTTTCTCGAGCGCTGCCCGGATGATGCGGATGCCGGCAAACTCCCCGTGAGCGCCGGCCGCGGGCTGGAGCGTCACACCGGCCATCCCGGAGATCTCGCCCAGGTAGCGCTCGAGCTCCCACATGAGCGCAAGCGCCCCCTGCACCGCCTCGTCGGGAAGGTAGGGGTGAATCCGGGCAAACCCGGGCAGCGAGGCCACGTGCTCGTTGATCTTCGGGTTGTACTTCATGGTGCACGACCCGAGCGGGTAGAGCCCGGTATCCACGCCGAAGTTGAACTGGGACAGACGGACGAAATGCCGGACCGCTTCGGGCTCGGTCACATCGGGAAGGCCGGTCAGCTCGCCCCGGAGGTGCTCCGCCGGAATGCCGTCCCCCACATCGGCGAACGGGTCTGCGGGCACGACGAAGCCGCTGCGTCCCTTCCGGCTCTTCTCGAACAACAACGGCTCAGCGATCTTGAGGCAACGTACCGCTTTGGGCTTCTGGGTCATGACTCTCCTCCCCGCTCACCAGGCCGAGCCGCACATGGAGCGGCCCCCGGGCCTCACTCACCCCAACTGTATCCGCTCGATCTGTGCACCGATGGTCTTCAGCCGCTCGTCGATCTGCTGGTAGCCACGGTCGATCTGGCGTACGTTGAAGATGTGCGTCTCCCCCTCGGCACACAGCCCTGCGATCAGCAGCGCCATTCCCGCCCGGATGTCCGGGCTCTCCACCCGGCAACCATACAGCTTCGACGGTCCCACCGTTACGACGCGGTGTGGGTCGCACACGATGATGCGGGCCCCCATTGCGATGAGGTGGTCCACGAAAAACATCCGCCCGTCGAACATCTTCTCGAAGAAGAGCACCGTCCCGTTGGACTGGGTGGCCACCACTATGGCGATGCTCATCAGGTCGGTCGGAAACTGCGGCCAGGGGGCATCGTCGATCTTCGGAATCGCTCCGTGCAGCTCGTACTGGATCTTGAGGTCCTGCTCTCCAGGCACGACCAGGACGTCATCCGAGGACCACCAGGTCTCGATGCCCAGCTTGCGCAGGTTGATGAGGATGCTGCGCATGTCCTCCCGGTTTGCCTCGTGGATGTGGAGCTCACCGCCGGTCGCTGCGGCCATGCCGATGAAACTGCCGATCTCGAGACAGTCGCTGCCGATGCGGTAGTCTGTTCCTCCGAGCTGCTCCACGCCATCCACGACCAGCAGATTGGTGCCGATCCCCGAGATCTTGGCCCCCATGGAGTTCAGCATGCGGGCAAGACCCTGTACGTGCGGCTCGCACGCTGCGTTCCGGATGCAGGTGCGCCCCTTGGCCAGAACCGAGGCCATGAGGATGTTCTCGGTACCGGTGACGCTGGCCTCGTCCAGGAAGATGTCGCTTCCTCTCAGCTTTCGGGATTCGAGAAAATAGGTTCGCCCGACGGTCAGCGATGCCCCCAGCATCTTCATCCCGTCGAAGTGCGTGTCCAGGCGCCGCCGGCCGATGACGTCACCGCCCGGCGGAGCCAGCTCGACCCTTCCCACACGGGCCAGCATCGGTCCCACGAAGAGAATCGAGGCCCGGACCTTCCGACAGAGTCCCTCGTCCAACCGCCAGCCCGACTGCTGCGGCGCCTCCACCCGGAAGACCGACGGCTCGAGCCGCTCGACCCGCCCCCCCATTGCCTCGATGACCTCGAGCATGATCAGGACGTCCTCGATCTCGGGCACGTTGCGGAGGATGACCGGCTCGCTGGCCAGGAGGCAGGCGGCAACCGCAGGCAGTGCTTCGTTCTTGCTTCCCATGGGGCGGATCCGTCCGCTCACGGGACGTCCGCCGCGAATCACGAACTTCTCGATCCCCTTCTTCTCTCCGGCTTGACTCATGCCTCGTCCGCCACCTTGTCGAAGTCGACCCGACAGATGCCTCCCTCCTTCACCCGGAAGCAGGCATCGTCGTCCTTCCATACCACATCCGGCGGAGCAGTTGTAGTGAGAACCGCCTGCACCTGCCATCCTGCGATCGCATCCAGCAGGAGCCTGATTCGGGTCGAGTCCAGCTCGGACAGGACGTCATCCAGCAGCAGCAACGGGGTCACGCCGAACTTCTGCCTCCAGAGCGCAAGCTGAGCGAGCTTCATGCTCACCGCGACCTGGCGCTGCTCTCCCTGCGACGCGAACAGGCGGGCAGCCCGGCCGTTCACGTCGAGGCGCAGGTCGTCCAGGTGCGGCCCGACCGTGGTGCTCCCGCTGCGGATGTCCTCCCCCCGCAGGTCCCGCAGGCGCCCGAGCAGCATCTCCTGCGCGTCGCCGACCTCGATCGCCCCGCCGCAGGGCCCTGCCGTGCACTCGTGGGCAAGCTCCAGTGTCAGTTGCCCGCCGGTATGTCGGGCAACCAATTCGACCGCCATCGGGCTGTAGTCGCGCAGGTATCTCGAGCGGTGGCTCACGATCTGGCCTCCCCAGCGGGCCAGCTCGCCCTCGTACGATGCCAGGAGCTCTTCCGGCGGATGGCGGCCGCTGCCGAAATCCCGCAGGAGCTGGTTGCGATCCCTGAGCAGGCGCTGGTAGCCCATCAACAGCCGCTCGTATGGCGGGTGGTGCACCCGAATGGCCTCGTCCAGGAAGCTCCGACGCCCCGACGGGCTTCCCTTGACCAGGTCGAGGTCGTCCGGACCGAAGAAGACCGCCCGGATCATCTGGGCGACTTCGCTCAGCGAGCAGTTGTCCCGCCCGCCGACCCGGTGCCGGCGTTGGCTGCCCGCTATCGACACCCGGACCGGCGTGACGATACCCCGCTCCTCCACCCCGAGCTCCACCGTCGCTCCGGGAGCTGAGAACCGCACCAGGTCCGCCAGCCGGCCGGGCCGGAAGCTCCGACCCATGCATGCCACGAAGAGAGCCTCGAGGAAGTTGGTCTTCCCCTGACCGTTGCGCCCCACGAACACGTTGATGCCGCAAGCCAGATCGACCCTGACCGAGAGATTGCGGAAGTCTTCCAGTATGGCAGAAACGACTCGCATGGATTCGCCCCGCCCGGAGAGGCGACTACGCCTCTTCGATGGGCATGAGCACGAACATCGTCCCCTCTTCGGGGTTGGACGGGACGACCAGGCACGGCGCCCCCGGCTCCGTCATCCGGACCGCAACCTGCGGTGATTCCACGGATGATATGCAATCCAGCAGGTAGCGCTGGTTGAATCCCACGACGAAGGGCTCCCCCTCGTAGTCTGCAAACAGCTCGGTCTCGCAGCGGCCGAGCTGCGCATTGGCGGCCGACAGCACGAGCTTGTCCTGCCGCACCTCGAGCTTCACCGTCTGCACGTTGGGATCGACCAGCGGGGATACCCGCTTCATCCCGTCCAGCAGCTCCGGAACATCCACCACGAACTGGCGGGTGAACTCCGAGGGAATCACGGCCTGGTAGTTGGGGTAGTCGTCATCGATCTCACGCACGAACAACGCCGCGCTGCCGACCCGGAAGACCACCTCGCCGGCCCCGAAGCCCACGTGCACGTCCGTCACCTCGGAATCGAGCAGCTTGCGGAGCTCCTGGATCCCCTTGCGGTGGATGATCACTCCCTTTGATTCGAACGGGATATCCAGCCCGGAGAAGGTCTCCCCGGCCTTGGCGAGCCGGTGTCCGTCCGTGGCCACGCACGCAAACTTGACGTTATCTTCGGCATCCTTGTCGATATCGAAGTAGATGCCGTTGAGGTTCATGCGGACTTCTTCCTGGCTCATGCAGAACGCGGTCTTGCCGAGCATCCGACGCAGAGTTCCGACGGGCAGCATGAAGCCGGCTTCGGAATCGGCCTTCTCGATTCTCGGGAAATCGTCCGGGTCGAATCCGGACAGGGTGAAGCGGGAGTTCGAGGTCGTGATCTCGACCCGCTCGGCCGAGTCCTTGTCGACGGAGATATCCACCGACGGAAGCACCTTGACGATGTCGAAGAGCGCTTTGCCGCTGAGCACCACCTTGCCTTCGCGTTCGATCTGGGCGGGACACGAGTCGAGCAGCACGACGTCGTAGTCGGTGCACGTCAGCTTCACCTGGCCGTCCAGGGTCTCGAGCATGATGTGCGACAGGACGCTCACGGTGGTCTTCTTCTCCACGATCCCCTGGGCCCGGGACAGCAGCCGGATGAAACTGTCTCTCTGGACGCTGAACTTCATCGGTTTTCCACCTCCGCCGGAACGGTCGTGGTCTTTGTATAGAACAATTCCTCTTCAAAGACAACGGAAAGTTCCGGGGGGAAAGTGGGAAAGCAGCGGGGTCCCACAGGCCCGGCCTCGGAGCACTCCCCGCCCCCTCTCTGGGAAACCTGTGGATAGCCTGTGGAGAAATCGGCCTCCAACTCTTCCCACAGCACCGGCAACAGGTTAGTCACAGGGATGAGGAGATCACCGCTGCAAGGCCGCCGCTGCCGCGGCCATTCCCGGGCCGTTGGTGCGGGCAACCTGACGGCGGATGCGCTACTCCGTTCGGCGGTGCGGGCAACCCTGCGGCGGATGCGCTTGGCACGTCATCCTGACGCCCCCAACGCACGGCCGGCTCCGGTGGCTGTGCTTCCCTGGAGGAGGCGGAAGGACCTCGGACCGTGCCATTGCAAGGCCGCTGCTGCCGCGGCCGTTCCCGGGCCGCAGGGCGGAAGGGGCTTTCCGGGCTTCCCCAGGATCGTCGGTCTGCCCGTGCGTACCGGCACATCGGCCGAAGCAGGAGAACGGCCGCCGAGTGCCCTGTCAGCCCCACGATCCTGGAGCAACTCCCTGCCGCCACCTCCCCCTGCGGCCCCGTGGCCGCAGGGTACTCCTCCCCTGGAGGAGAGGCTGCACCCGGGCCGCCATCCC
>Ga0194127_10001581_pt1 | contig 33114 bp, 26 predicted proteins | sample TA2KigC100mmetaG_FD_148624 | JGI IMG/M metagenome (GOLD analysis project Ga0194127, IMG submission 148624) | Freshwater microbial communities from Lake Tanganyika, Tanzania - TA2015036 Kigoma Deep Cast 100m | ecosystem: Environmental > Aquatic > Freshwater > Lake | place: Tanzania: Lake...
CGCAGGGGGTGGTCCTTGGGGACCCGAGCCTCCAAGGGAACGTAGCTGAAGAACTCCTCGTGCCGATCGTCAGGACCACGCATGCCAGCTACCTCGCGGAAGAATGGGGTAGCTCCCTTCAAGCACATTCAGCGGCCATCCGCACGGCCTTTTTCAGCACCCTGCTAGGGCGCTTCAGCCAGCAGTCGGGGCAGCTCGTGCAGGGTCTCCAGGCCCTCCATGTCGGGCAGAATGATGTCCAGGATCACGAGCGGGTACTCGCCGCGGCGAAACTCGGCGAGGCCGGGCTTCCCGTCGGCCGCCGTACTCACCGCATAGCCCTCCAGGCTGAGCCGCTCGGCGAGCAGGCGGGAGAACTGGGCTCCCTCGAGGATACTGGCCCACGCGATTGCGTTCATGCCATAGGTTGTGCCGCGGAAATTGTGTCAATCAGGTTCGCTCGGCTTCGCCCGCTGCCGATGGCCATCGTCTCAGGTAGCGTACCTGAGTCGATGCCCGCGGTTGATGCTCAGGGCCGGCGTCCTCTCGTCGCCTGTGTAGATTCGAACCCAAACCGGCTCGATCTCGATGCGGCTCGGGAACCGACGGGCCGCGAGCAGCTCCGTAGCCGTATAGAGGTGGTCGGCCAGGCCCTTGAGCATCGCTGGGCTCTCCGGCGGGCCTTTCTCCCAGCGCCGCTTCACCAGGTTCCGCCAGACGAGCAGGATCGCCAGCCGCAGCGAGGAACCGTTGCGCCGCTTCGACCAGGCGATCGTCTCCCGGCGGTGGTTCGCACTGCTATGGCGGATCAAGAGGTCCAGCAAGTTGACCTCGAAGAGGGGGTTGTGCGTGTCCCGGCGCTCGGTCGACGAGGTCACCCGATGAACAGCCGAGCAGCCGAGCCCACGCAAGGCGCGCGGGTAGGCCGGATGCTCGTCCGAGCGCAGCTGCAACCGCGCGCAGCACTTCGCCAGGATCTGCAGCAGGTCGCCCATGCCGCGCTCGATGGCCTTCGGGTCCGGTCGCCCGAGTTGGGCCTCGAGTTCAGCGCGTCGCCGCTTCTGGTCGGGTCGCATGCGGCCCTTACGCCGCAGCGGACTCGTCGTGAAGCCGAGGCCGAAGCTGGTCTCGACCTCGACGGCCAGGTTGTGGTGGAAGGGAAAGTACTGGCTGTACTCGAAGGACTCGAAGCCGTCGACGGCGACGGGGCCCTCGATCCGACACTGCGCGAGCAGCTCCTGGTGGAGGAGCAGGCAGTGGCGTCCCAGACGCTCGAGCTGGCGATCGACGGTGCTGGGGGCGACGGCGAGCTCGCGGGCGATCTGGCGGTTGGCCATGGCACCGACGGTCTTCATGAAGAGCTGGGGCAGGACGTCCGGGCGCTTGAGCCAGTAGCCAGTGCTGAAGGTCTGTGTACTGAAGCTGCGGCGGCAGGCCCGGCACTGGAAACGCTGGATGCGGTGAGGCCGGAGCTGTCGCCAGTAGTAGCCGTGGCGTTTCCAGGGCCAGTCGGCGGCGAAGTCGCGGTGATAGCGGCAGTTGGGATTGGGGCAGAAGGGCGGCTGCCAGGTGGCGTTCGGTGCAGGTAGCGTGAGCATGCCCGGGCAGGGGCAGCTGCCGTACCAGGCACACTCTCCGCGGTACAACCTACAACTTTGACCGAACCCTCGCGCGCGGCGGCTTGTCTCACTCTCGTTGGGCGCCCTGAAACCCCGCGGCGCCCTCTGCGCTAGGTGCCGGCGGCTTCCCCGCCACCCCCGCTCGAGAGGTCCCTGATGCGACGTCTGCTCCCCCTTGCTGCGGCCGTCCTCCTGCCTGTTCTCGTGGAGACGATCCCCGCCAAACCCATCGACCCCGGCCTGCCCAGCCGCTACCCCCGCCGCAGCTACGAGACCCAGCACTGCGGCAGCGGCTGCCCGAAGCTCGACGGCCGGCTCGACGACGCCTGCTGGAGTCTCGTCGAATGGGCGAGCGACTTCGTCCAGTGGCAGCCGGACGCGGGCCAGGCGCCCAGCCAGCAGACGGCCTTCAAGGTCCTCTTCGACGACGAGCATCTCTACCTCGCCTATCGGGCCTTCGACTCCGATCCGGGGCGCATCGAACGCCAGCTCGCCCGCCGCGACTGGTTCCCCGGCGACTGGGTCGAGGTCAACATCGACAGCTACAACGACCACCGCACGGCCTACTCCTTCACCGCCAGCGTCTCGGGCGTGCGCGGCGACGAGTTCATCTCCCAGGACGGCGATCACTGGGACGGCAGCTGGGACCCGATCTGGGACTTCCGGACTGCCATCGACGACCAGGGCTGGACGGCCGAGGTGCGCATCCCGCTCAGCCAGCTCCGCTATCAACCGCAATCCGAGCAGACCTGGGGCCTCCAGGTGCAGCGGCGCCTCTTCCGGGAGGAGGAGCGCTCGCTCTGGCAGCCGAAGAGCAGGGAAGAGCCGGGCTGGGTGAGCCGCTTCGGCGAGCTGCGCGGCCTCGTCGGCCTGCCCGTCCAGCGGCGCATCGAGCTGATGCCCTACGCGGTCACCCGTCAGGAGCGCTTCGGTGCCGAGGCGGGCAATCCCTTCACCGACGGCCACGAAGGGAAGCTCGCCGGCGGCCTCGACGGCAAGCTCGGCGTGAGCAGCAATCTCACCCTCGACTTCACGGTCAATCCCGACTTCGGCCAGGTGGAGGCCGACCCCTCGCAGCTCAACCTGAGCGAGTTCGAGACCTTCTTCCAGGAGCGGCGGCCCTTCTTCATCGAGGGCAGTGACATCTTCCGCTACAGCGTCGCCCCGGCGATGACCAACGGCCGCAACACGAACGACATCCTCTTCCATTCCCGGCGCATCGGCCGCCAGCCCGCCTGGCCCGGGTGGACGCGCGACTACCCGGAGCATCTCGAGCTGCCCGAGGCGAGTACCATTCTCGGCGCGGCCAAGCTGACGGGGAAGACCGCCGGCGGCTGGTCGCTCGGGGTGCTCGAGAGCGTCACCGCCGCCGAGCGGGCGCGGGGCGCGACGGACGGCACCCAGCGCGAGGTGCCCGTCGAGCCCGGCACGAACTGGTTCGCCGGGCGCCTGCAGAAGGACTTCCGCCGCGGCGACACGCAGGTCGGCGGCATGCTGACCGCCGTGAACCGCCACGCCGACCCCGGCCTCGAGTTCATGCACCGGCAGGCCTATGCCGGCGGCCTCGACTTCTACAGCACGCTCTGGAACCGCGAGTGGCGCGTCAGCGCGAACCTGCTTGCGAGCGATGTACGGGGCGACTCGCTGGCGATCGCCCTCACGCAGCGCTCCTCGGCGCGCTACTTCCAGCGGCCGGACAATGAAACGTCGGACTTCGATCCCCAGCGCCGACACCTGGCCGGGCACGCAGGGTCGCTGCGCTTCGGCCGCTTCAAGTCGACGGGCTGGCGCTTCGAGACGCAGGTCGGCTGGCGCTCGCCGGGCTTCGAGATCAACGACCTCGGCTATCAGCGCGAGGCGGACATCATCAACCAGAGCACCTGGCTCGGCTGGGCGGCCCAGCCCTGCGGGCCGCTGCGCCGCCTCGGCATCAACACGAATCAGTGGCACGACTTCGATTTCGGCGGCACGCGCCTGCGCCGGATGGCGAACCTGAATGCGAACCTGGAGTTCCGGAACAACATGTCGATGGGCCTGGGCGCAACGCGCGCCGGCGAGTCCATCTCCAACAGCACCCTGCGCGGCGGCCCGGCCTTCCGCCACCCCGGCGAGGTCGAGTTGAACTGCTGGTTCAACTCGGATCACCGAGCGCGCGTCGGCGCCCACGCGGGCCTCTACTTGAATTTCGACGCTGCCGATGCGGCTGCCTATCGCAGCTACTGGTTCAGTCTCAATGCGAAGCCGAGCAACGCGCTCCAGCTCAGCATGAGCCCGGAGTACTCGCGCTACGAAACGGAGCTGCAGTACGTCGGCGGGACCCGCTTCGGCGGCGAACCTCGCTACCTCTTCGCCGACCTCGACCAGGAGACGGTGGCGCTCACCCTGCGCGCCGACTACGCGATGAGCCCGAACCTGACCCTGCAGGTCTACGGCTCGCCCTTCGTGACCGCCGGGCACTACGGCGATTTCAAACGCATCACCGATCCGCGCGCCGAGCGCTTCGCCGATCGCTACCACAGCTTCGCCGGCGCTGAGATCGTCTACGACGCGAGCGAGGGCGGCTACCTCGTCGACGAGGATGTGGACGGCGGCACCGACTACCGGATCGGCAACCCCGACTTCAACTACCGCGACTTCAACTCGAACGTCGTGCTGCGCTGGGAGTACAGCCCGGGCTCGCTGCTCTACCTCGTCTGGAGCCAGTCGCGCAGCGACGTCGTCGGCCGCGGCCGCCTGAGCTACGCGGACGACCTCGACGCCCTCTTCCGCGTCAGAGGGCACGACGTCTTCCTGCTCAAGGTGAGCAAGTGGCTCAGCCTCTAGCTTGACCCGCGGCGCTCTGGCGGGAGATCTTCCCGGACGCGCCCCGGCACAACCAGCCCGAGCGGGACATCTGGCGCAAGCTATCCGTGCAGCGAGAGCTGTTTCTCGCCGCCCTCGGCTGCCCGAAGCTCAATCTGCAAGTGCGGGCCGCGAACATCGGCGCGGTCGCCTTCTACAAACGCTTGGGATTCACCATCGAGGAGCGCGTGAGCCTGGGCAAGCGCCTTGCTTCATCAGGAACTGACGAGATGGACCGTCAGGAGTAACCATGGACCCCTCATCGCTCTCCTGGGAACAGCCCTACTCTTCCCGGCGGGAGCCCGTGCTCGCGCGCAATGTGCTGGCGACGAGCCAGCCCCTCGCCGTGCAGGCCGGCCTCGAGATGCTGCAGGAAGGCGGCAACGCCGTGGACGCCGCCCTCGCCGCGGCCATCGCCCTCACGGTGGTCGAACCGACCTCGAACGGGCTCGGCAGCGACGCCTTCGCCCTCGTCTGGACCGGCGAGCACCTGCACGGCATCAACGGATCGGGCCGCTCGCCCGCGGCCTGGAGTCCCGTTCGTTTCAGCGGGCGGGAGAAGATGCCCGAGCTGGGCTGGGACGCTGTCACGGTGCCCGGCGCCGTGCACTGCTGGGTCGCGCTCGCCGAGCGCTTCGGCCGGCTGCCCTTCGCCCAGCTCTTCGGTCCAGCCCTGCGCTACGCTCGCGAGGGCTGGCTCGTCCCGCCCGTGACGGCGGCGGCCTGGGCGCGCGCCGCCGAGCGCTTCCGCGACTTCCCCGAGTTCGGCGCCGCCTTCCTGCCCGGCGGGCGGGCGCCGGGTCCCGGCGAGCGCTTCCGCTGTCCCGAGCAGGCGGACACGCTGCGGCGCATCGCCGAGAGCCGCGGCGAGGCCTTCTACCGCGGCGAGGTGGCGGGGCGCATCGTCGCCGCCTCGCGCGCCGGCGGCGGCGCGCTGGTCGCCGAGGATCTCGCGCGCCACGAATCCGAGTGGGTGAAGCCGCTGCAGATGGACTACCACGGGGTAGGCGTGCACACGCTGCCTCCGAATAGCCAGGGCATCGCCGTCCTGCTCGCGCTCGGGATGCTGCGCCATCTCGAGCCGCAGCGGCATCCGGTGGACTCGGCCGCGGCCGTGCATCTGCAGGTCGAAGCGATGCGCTCCTCGCTCAACCTCCTCCACGGGCTCGTCGCCGATCCGGACCACATGAGCATCGAGCCCATGAGCCTGCTGGACGACGGCCTGCTCGAGCGCTGGGCCGAAGAGATCGATCGCGAGCGCGCAAGCGAGCGCGAGCTGGGCATCCCGGGGCCGGGCGGAACGGTCACCCTCGCCTGCGCCGACGCCAGCGGGATGATGGTCTCCTTCATCCAGTCCAACTACATGGGCTTCGGCTCGGGGGTGGTCGTGCCGGGCACGGGCATCGCGCTGCAGAACCGCGGCGCCGGCTTCACGCTGAAGCCGCGCCACCCGAACGCGGTGGCCGGCGGCAAGCGCCCCTTCCACACGCTGATGCCGAGCTTCGTGACCAGCGAAGGCCGACCCTTGATGAGCCTGGGTTTCATGGGCGGGCCGATGCAGCCGCAGGGGCAGCTCCAGATGCTACTGCGCGTGATCGACTACGGTCAGAACCCCCAGGCCGCCGCCGACGCGCCGCGCTGGCAGCTGCTCGCCGACGGCCGGCTCGCCCTCGAGGAGGGCTTCGACCCGGCGGCCGCCGATGCGCTGGCCGCGCGCGGGCACTTCATCGTGCGGAACCGTCCGCCGCGCGACTTCGGCGGCGCGCAGGCGGTACTGCGCCTGGCCGACGGCTACTGCGCGGCCTCCGATCCGCGCAAGGAGGGTCAGGCCGGCGGCTTCTAGGCGCGCGCCACCGGGCGCCGGCGCCGACCTGGGTCGCCGCGGCGCTGGTGACCCTGACTCCCGGCCCTTGATCGGCAGGGGGAGTTGCCACGTGGAAACTCCCACCTCCGGCCGGCTTGTGGCGGGCCGCCCAGTCCTCCATACTTCGCGCATTCCGACTTGCCGCACAGGAGGACTGCGATGAGCGCGCTCTGGACACACCGCCCGGCCGCCGACGAGCACCCGGCCTACTACGCGCGCTACGTCGAGCGCGTCGAGGTCGGCAAGCCGCCGGCGGTCTTCGGCCGGCAGCTCGCGCAGACCCTCTCCCTGCTCGAGAGCATCTCGGAGGCGCAGGCGCTGACCCGCTACGCGCCGGGCAAGTGGAGCATCAAGGAGGTGCTGGGGCACATTGCGGACAGCGAGCGCATCCTGGCAATGCGCGCGCTCTGCATCGCCCGCGGCGAGCGGGCCGAGCTGCCCGGCTTCGACGAGAACGCCTATGTGGCGGCGGCCGGCTTCGACGCCCGCCCCTGGAGCGCGCTGCGCGAGGAGCTGCGCCGCGTCCGCGAGGCGACGATTGCGCTCTTCGACGGCTTCACGGCCGAGCAGCTCCAGCGCCGCGGCCGCGCGAACCAGGGCGAGTTCAGCGTGCGCGCCCTCGGCTGGATCATCGCCGGGCACGAGGCGCACCACCTGGCCGTGCTCCGCGCGCGCTATCTCGGCTAGTCCGGTCCGAAACCAAGCGCGCAGGCGCGCTTGGGCGCGGCCCACACATGGCTTATAATAGAGCCCACCACCCTCTACGCCGGGGCCCGCCCGCCCGGCCTCCGACTCGAGGACGCCATGCGCCGAAGTCTCGCCCTCCTGATGCTCTGCTCGCTCCTGCCCCTCGCCGCCCTCGCCCGTCCGGCCCTGCCCGGCGGCGAGATCGCGCTGCAGACGGCCGCGCCCTCGGGGCGCATCGTCATCCAGCTCGCGGAAGGCCTGCGCATGGAAGCGGCCGGGCCCGTCTCGCGGGCGCCCGGGGCCGCGGCGGCCTTCGCGGCGCGCCTGGCCGCGCTCGCGCCCGCGGCCCGCCTGGCGCCGCGCTTCAGCGCGCCGCTGGCCGTGCTCGATGCCCTGCGCGCCACCGCTCGCGACCCGCGCGCTGCGGTCCTGCCCGACCTCGCCCGCTACGCCCAGATCGAGGGCGCCTTCGCGCCTGGCGACCGCGCGGCCGGACTGGCTCTGCTCGCGGCGATCGCCGCCGACCCGGCCGTCGCGGCAGCCTGGCTCGAGCCCGTCGCCGTGCCGGCCGCGCTCGGCTTCGATGCCTTCACGGGCGCCGTGCCCGGCGGGGAGACTGGGCCCCCGATTCAGGTCGGGGCGCCGACCCCCGACTTCAGCGGACTCCAGGGCTACTTGCAGGCCGCGCCGCTCGGGGTCGGAGCCTGGGACGTCGCCGGCGTGCCGGGCGCGCTGGGCGCCAGCGTCTCGGTGATCGACATCGAGGGCGCCTGGCTTTGGAGCCACGAGGACCTGCCCGCGCCCATCGCCGAGATCGGCGCCCAGATCAACAGCCTCGGCTGGCGCAACCACGGCACGGCCGTGCTCGGCGAGATCCGCGGCCAGGACAACGGCCTCGGCGTGCGGGGTATCACGCCCCTAGCCGGCGTGGGCGGCTCCTCGATCGGCGACCAGTCGGTGGCCGACGCCATCCTCAATGCGGCGCTGGCGCTCGCGGTCGGAGACCTCGCGCTCATCGAGCTGCACGCGCCCGGGCCCAATGCCAACGGCTCGGGGCAGTTCGGCTATGTGCCGATGGAGTTCTGGCAGGACAACTTCGACGCCATCCGCACGGCGACGGCGCTGGGCCGCATCGTCTGCGAGGCCGCCGGCAACGGCAGCCAGGATCTCGACGATCCCGTCTACATGGGCCTGTTCGACCGCAACCAGCGCGACTCGGGCGCGATCATGTGCGGCGCCACGGACGGCTCCACGCTCAATCCCGCCTGGTTCACGAACTACGGCAGCCGCGTCGACCTGCACGGCTGGGGCTACACGGTGACGACCTGCGGCTACGGCGGTCTCCAGGGCGACCCCCTGCCCGAGACGCAGTGGTACACGAGCAGCTTCAGCGGCACTTCGAGCGCCTCGCCGATCGTGGTCGGCGCGGTGGCCGCGCTGCAGGGGATGGTCGAGAGCGCCTACGGCTTCAGTCTCGACGCGCGGCTCGCACGCGAGGTGCTCGTCGCCACGGGCACGCCGCAGAACAACCCGGGCGTGCATATCGGGCCGCGGCCCAACCTGCCGCCGGCCTGGACGCAGGTGCAGGCGGCGGGCATCGCGCGCGTGAGTGGCGCGGTGACGGATGCGGTGAGCGGCCTGCCGCTGGCGGGCGTCCCCATTGCGGTCACCGAGACCGGCAGCTTCGGCGCCACCGATGCGAGCGGCCACTACGCCTTCGTGCTCGCGGCGGGCAGCTACACCCTGCAGCTGACGGACTTCTTCCACGCGCCGCTGGCCGCCGGCGTGACGCTCGCGAGCGGCGAGGACGAGGTGCTCGACCTTGCCATGGTACCCCTGCCGCTGGTCGAACTCAGCGGCCGCGTCAAGGACGAGGCGCTCGCGCCCCTGGCCGGCGTGCGCGTCGAGGCCGTGGACACACCCCTCCTGCCCGCGCTCAGCGACGGTGCAGGGATCTGGACCTTCACGGGCGTGCCCGAGGGCGTGAACTTCCCGCTCCTGCTCGGCGGCCTGCCGGGCCACGGCGCCGCCTGGCTCGGCGGCTGGAACTTCGGCGGCCTGAGCGGCGGCCGCGAACTGCTCGCCTATGGCCTGCTGCTGCCGGACGCCGACGAGACCTTCGAGGCCACGGCCGGCGGCTTCAGCGCCGACGGCAGTGGGCTCTGGAGCTGGGGTGCGCCGCTGGACGGCGGCCCGCCGGCGGCCTTCAGCGGCAGCAAGTGCTGGGGCGTCGGCCAGACCGGCGACTACGGCGACGATGTCGCCGGCACCGTGTTCAGCCCGGTCTACGATTTCGCCGGCGAGGATCAGCTCCTGCTCAGCTTCCACATCTGGCGCGGCACCGAGGCCGGCTTCGACGGCGTGCGCGTGCAGATCCAGGAAGGCGGCACCTGGTATCCCCTCGCGCCGGTCACGGGCTACACCGACATCCTGCTCGGCGGGCTCGGCAACGCGCCCGGCTGGTCGGGCACGAGCAGCGGCTGGGAGCCGGTGGTCTTCGTGCTCACCGAGCACTTGAGCGCGGCGACGCGCTTCCGCCTCGACTTCGGCTCGGACGGCGGCGTCACGGGCGACGGCTTCTGGTTCGACGATTGGAGCCTCTTCGCGGGCAGCATCGTCACGGCCGCGCCCGAGGGGGCGCCGGCGGCGTCGGCGCAGCTCGCCGCCTGGCCCAACCCCTTCAACCCCGCCACGACGATCGCCTGGTCCCTGCCGGCCCCCGGTGCGCTGCGCCTCGAAGTGCTGGACGCGAGCGGGCGCCGCGTCGCCCTGCTCCACGACGGTCCCGCGGCCGCCGGCGGGGGCAGCCTGCGCTGGACGGGCCGCGACAGCCAAGGTCGGGCGCTGCCCAGTGGGATCTACTTCGTGCGCCTGGAGTCGGGGGTCTACGCAGCGAGTGAGAAGCTGATCTTGATCAAATAGCCGTCGCAGCGCGGCTCCCGCGCTTGGCGCTGGCGCCGAGCAGTGTTCTCTGCGATGCTGAGGGCGACCCCGTCGCCCGAGGTATCGCCATGTCCACTGCCCCCGCGCTCGCCGATCTGCGGGCGCGCTTCCTCGACTACAAGCGTCTCGCCGAGCGCGCCCTCGAGCGCCTGGGCGAGGAGGACTTCTTCCGCAGTCTGGACTGGGAGTCCAACAGCCCAGCGCTCCTCGTGAAGCACCTGGCCGGCAATCTCCGCTCCCGCTACACGGACTTCCTCACCAGCGACGGCGACAAGCCGGATCGCCGGCGCGACCTGGAGTTTCAGCGCGAGCCCGACGACACCCGCGAATCGCTGATGGCCGCCTGGGCCGAAGGCTGGCGGCGCCTGGAGTTGGCGCTGGACGCGCTCGCGCCCGGCGATCTCGACCGCCGGGTGACCATCCGCGGTGAGCCCTACAGCGTCGAGAACGCCCTGCGCCGCAGCCTGGCCCACACGGCCTACCATGTCGGGCAGCTCGTGCTGCTCGCCAAGCACTACTCGGCAGGGAGCTGGCTCTCGCTCAGCATCCCCCGCGGGGCCTCGGAGCCCTACAGCAAGGAGATCCGCGACAAGTTCCGCGACCCGTGCTAGGGTGCCCGCGTTCGCTCGAGTCCCGCGGGGGTGTGCATGTTCGAGAGGCTGGACGCCGCGGCGCGTCTGCTCCTGGGCCGCGGCCGGGCCGCCGCCCTGATCGTCCTCACGTTCTGGCTGCCCGGCAACCTGTTGCTCAGCTACCTGACGGGGCCGCTCGGCTGGGAGGAGCTCTCGCCGAAGCTGCTTCTCGTCGGGCTGGCCTACGATCTGCTCAGCGCGCCGCTCACCGTGGGCGCGCTCTTTGCGCTGATGCGCGAGTCGCTCTACGGCGGCGAGGCCGGCTACCGCGGCGCGATCGCGGCGGCCTGGGGACGCTACGGCCTGCTCTTCGCGAACCGCCTGATCATCCAGGTTCTCGTCGGCGCCGGGCTCGTGCTCTTCATCGTGCCGGGTCTGTGGCTGATGGCGCGCTGGGCGCTGGCCGACGCCGCGGTGCTCTTCGAGGGCCTGAGCCCGGGCGAGGCGCGGACGCGCAGCCTCGCGCTCACCGAGGGCAGGCGCCTGGAGCTGCTCGCCGCCTGGCAGCTGCCCGTGATCGCGGTGCTCGGTCTGAGCTGGTGGGTGAACCTGCGCTTCGGCGCCGCGCTGGCCGGCCAGTGGTGGGTCGTGGGTCTCGTCAACTGCGTCTGGGACCTGCTGCTCGCCTTCCCGGTGGCCCTGCTGTTCATCTACTACGCCCAGGCGCGGGTCCGGGAGGCGGCGGCGCGGGCCGGCGAGACGCTCGCATGAGCGCGGCAGGCGACTCGCGGCAGTCGGCGGCGCTCTTCGTCTACACGCTGCCCGGCGGCTGGCGGGTGCTGGCCGGCAAGACCGACGCCGACAACGAGCGGCTCAGCCTCGAGATCGCCCGGCCCCGCGACTGGTGGTTCCACGTGCGGGGGATGCCGGGTAGCCACGTGCTGCTCCAGGTGGGAGACGCCGGCGAGGAGCCGCCCCGCGCGGCGCTCGAGGCTGCAGCCGCCGTGGCCGCCTGGCACAGCAAGGCGCGCGCGGGCGGCACGGTGGCCGTCTCGGGCACGCTCGCGCAGTTCGTGACGAAGCCGCGCGGCGCGCCGCGGGGCACGGTCGCGATCCGCAAGGAACGCGTCTTCAAGGTGCGCCCGGCGCTGCCGCCGGCCGCAGAGAGCGCGCCCTGAGCGCGCAAGGAGTCCCGCGATGATCGAAGCCTCGCCCTACCGCGTGCCCTTCGACGGCCGCTTCGACGCGCGCCGCCAGCCGACGAGGCCGCCCGCCGACGCGCCCGGCAGCAAGGCCTGTCGCGAGGCGCTGGCGCAGCAGGTGAGCGAGCTCGTCGCGCTGCAGCAGCTCCTGTATGCCGAGGGCCGCCACGCGCTGCTGCTCATCTTCCAGGCCCTGGACGCGGCCGGCAAGGACAGCACGATCCGCCACCTGCTCAGTGGCGTCAATCCGGCGGGCTGCCGCGTCATCAGCTTCAAGCGGCCCAGCGCCGAGGAGCTGGCGCACGATTTCCTCTGGCGCTGCGCCTGCCGCCTGCCCGAGCGCGGCGTGATCGGCGTGTTCAACCGCAGCTACTACGAGGAGGTGCTCGTGGTGCGGGTGCACCCGGAGTTCCTCGACGCGCAGAGGCTGCCGCGCGCGCTGCCGCTCGCCGAGCTCTGGCAGGAGCGCTACGCCTCGATCCGCGAGCACGAGCAGCACCTGGCGCGCAACGGCACGATGGTGCTGAAGTTCTGGCTCAACGTGTCGCGCGCGGAGCAGCGCAAGCGGCTGCTCGATCGCCTCGAGAAGCCGCAGAAGCACTGGAAGTTCGACCCGGGCGACCTCGCCGAGCGCCAGCGCTGGGACGACTACCTCGACGCCTTCGGCGAGGCCCTCGCCGCCACCAGCCGCCCCTGGGCGCCCTGGTACGCGATTCCGGCCGACGACCAGCCCTTCGCCCGCCTGGCCGTGGCGGAGATCGTCGTCTCCGCGCTGAAGCGCATGCGACTGAGCTACCCCGAGCTGCCGGAAAGGGACAGGGCCGAGCTGCCGGCGCTGCGCCGGGCGCTGGAGGCCGACGGCTAGACCGCGATTCGCCTGGGCGCTGCGGCAGTGCCGTGCTAGGCTGCCGCGCCAAGCAAATCCGCGGAGGCAGCATGGCGCGCGTGGTGGTTCTCGTCGGCGGCCGCTCGAGCGAGCGGGCGATCAGCCTCAAGACGGGTCTGGCCGTGGCCGGCGCCTTCGAGCGCCTGGGCTGGGACCTGCGCCTCCTGGACACCGGTCGCCCGGCACTGCCCGCCCTGCCCCTGGCCGAGTTCAGGGCCCTGCCCGAGCTCGGCGCCCCGGACGCCGCGCCGCCGGCGGCCGGCCGCGAGGCGGGTCTGCCCGCTCCCCAGGCTCTCACCCAGGCGCTGGCGCCGCGGCCGGGGAGCGCCTGGCAGCCGGATCTGGTCTTCATCGCCCTGCACGGCGGCAGTGGCGAGGACGGCACCGTCCAGGCCCTGCTCGACTGGCTGGGCCTGCCCTACACGGGCTGCGGGATGGCGGCCAGCGCCCTCGCCATGGACAAGTGGCGCAGCAAGATGCTCCTGCGCGACGGGGGGCTCGCCGTGCCGCCCGGCTACCTCGTCGAGGTGCCGCCCCCGCGGCTCGCCGATCCGGCCTATCCCGAGGAGCTGGCCAGACGCCTGGAGGCCGACCCCGGTTGGCCGGCCGTGATCAAGCCGAATCGGGAGGGCTCCAGCGTGGGGCTCGCCGTGCTGGCGAGCCGCGCCGAGGCGCTCGCCGAGCTGCCCGGCGTGCTGGCGGTCTCGGGGGAGCTGCTCGTCGAAGCTTTCATCCCCGGTCGGGAGCTGACGGTCGCTGTGCTGGGGGGGCAGGCCCTGCCCCTCGTCGAGATCCTGCCGACCAGCGGCCTCTACGATTATCAGCACAAGTACGAGAAGGGGCGCACCCGCTACGTCTGCCCGGCCGAGCTGCCGCCCGCGCTCGCCGCGCGGGTCCAGGCCGACGCCCTCAAGGCCTGGCAGCTCCTCGGCTGCCGGCACCTCGCGCGCGTGGACTTCCGCCTCGCCGCGGACGGCACGCCCTACTGCCTCGAGGTCAACACCATCCCCGGCATGACGGAGACGAGCCTCTTCCCGATGGCGGCCGCGGCCGCCGGCCTTGACTTCCCCGCACTGGTGGCGGAGATTGCTCGTCTCGCCCTGGCCGACGCCGCACGGCGCGCGGCCGCCGCCGCTCCTGACGAGCGGGGGCAGACTCCGGCCTAGATTCCGCGGAGCGCTCGTGAAGGCCCTCTATGGCGTCATCCACCTGCCGGCCCTGCCGGGCAGCCCGGAGAGCCGCCTGAGCCTCGAGGCCATCGAGGCGCGGGCGCTGCGGGATGCCCGCGCCTATGCCCGGGCCGGCTTCGACGGCCTGGTGGTCGAGAACTTCGGCGACCGGCCCTTCTGGCCCGATCGCGTGGGGCCGGAAACCGTGGCCGCGATGACCCGGCTCGCGCGGGCCCTGCGCCTGGACCAGCCCGGCCTGGCCTTGGGCGTGAACGTCCTGCGCAACGACGGCGAGGCCGCCCTCGCCGTAGCCCAGGCCGCCGAGGCCGATTTCATCCGGGTCAACGTGCTCAGCGGCGTCTCGCTGAGCGACCAGGGCACGCTCGAGGGGCGGGCGGCCGCCATCCTGCGCCTGCGCCGCGCCCTGGAGAGCAGCGTGCGGATCTTCGCCGATGTCGACGTGAAGCACGCCGTGATGGGGGCGCATCGGGACCCCCTGCACCAGGCCGAGGACCTCGTGGAACGAGCGGGGGCGGATGCCCTGCTCGTCTCGGGTCGGGCGACCGGGAGCGCGCCGGAGGGGACGCTGGTCGAGCGCCTCGCGGAGCGCTTCCCCGGCCTGCCGATCCTCGTCGGCAGCGGCCTCGACGCCGAGAACGCGCCGCGCCTGCTCGCTCGGGCTGCCGGGGCCCTGGTCGGCACGGCGGTCAAGCAGGGCCGGCAGACCGGCAACCCCGTCGACCCGGCGGTGGCCGCCGCGCTGGTCGCCGCCGTGCGCGCGCTTGCGCCCGGCGACGGGCCGAGCGGCCGCCCCGCCCACTAGGAGACCACGATGGCCCTGCGCGTCTACGACCCCATCCGCAAGGCGAAGCTCCCCTTCACGCCGGTGGTGCCGGGCAAGGTGGGCATGTACGTCTGCGGGATGACGGTGCAGGGCGAGCCGCACCTGGGTCACATGCTCGCGGCGCTCACGGGGGACATGGTTCGCCGCTATCTGGAGTTCTCCGGCTACTCGGTGACGCTCGTGCAGAACTTCACCGATATCGACGAGAAGATCCTGGCGCGCGCGGCCGAGGAGGGCCTGCCCTACACGGCCATCGCCCAGCGGAACATCGACCTCTATAAGGAGCAGGCGCGGGCGCTGAACATCCTGGACGCGACGGTCTTCCCCCGGGCCACCGAGCACATCCCCGAGATGCTGGTGCTGATCCAGGAGCTGATCGGGCGCGGGCACGCCTACGATGCCGTCGATGCCGTCTACTTCGACGTGCGCTCCTACGCGGACTACGGCCGGCTCTCGGGCCGGCGCGTGGACGAGCTCTACAGCGGCGTCCGCGTCGAGGTGGCCGAAGGCAAGCGCGACGAGCTGGACTTCGCCCTCTGGAAGAAGGTGCCCCGGGAAGAGCCGGGCTTCGCGAGCCCCTGGGGCTGGGGCCGGCCGGGCTGGCACATCGAGTGCTCGGCGATGTCCACCAAGTACTGCGGCCAGACCCTGGACTTCCACGGCGGCGGCCTGGATCTGAAGTTCCCCCACCACGAGAACGAGCGGGCCCAGTCGGAGGCGGCGAGCGGGCAGCCTTTCGTCAACTTCTGGCTGCACAATGGCCTGGTGACCGTGGGCGGAGAGAAGATGTCCAAGAGCCTGGGCAACTACACCTCCGTGGCCGAGCTGCTCGAAACCTGGGACCCCGAGGTGATTCGCTTCTACCTGCTCTCCACGCACTTCCGCAGCCGGGCGGAGTTCGAGCCCGTCCAGCTCGAGCGGGCCAAGGGCGGCCTGGACCGGATCCGCGAGTTCAGCCTGGCCCTGCACGAGCGCCTCGCCGCGGCGCCGACGGCCCTCGAGGCCAGCTCCCCGGCCAGCGCCGCCCTGGCCCGGGCCGCCGCCCAGGCCCTGGAGCGCTGGCGGGAGGCGATGGACGACGATTTCAACAGCGGGGGCGCCCTCGGCCACCTCTTCGAGCTGGTGCGGGAGTTCAACCGCCTGGCCGACGAGGACGACCCCGGTCTGCGGGCGGACGGGGCGGCGCTGGCGGCGGCCCGGGACGCCCTGGCGACGATGGCCGGCGTCCTCGGGCTCTTCCGGGAGGGGCTGCCGCGGGAGCGCCGGCTGGCCATTGCACCGGGGGTGCTCGAACTCCAGGCGGCCCGCGACGCGGCGCGAGCCGCCCGGAACTGGGCGGAGGCGGACCGCCTCCGGGGGGCGATCCAGGCGGCCGGCTACCAGGTCCTGGACGGGCCCGAGGGCTCCCAGCTCCGGCCGCTCTGACCGGCGACAAGGGGGCCCGTCCCCCGGGGGCCGCAGCCAGAAAGCCCTTGACAATCCGGGGTTACGCGCCTATCATGCCGCTTCGGCAATTTCTCTGCACAAACGGGCGGCGAACCACTCTCATCATTCGACCAATGCAGGCCAGCTGGGTCTCCCTGTGCGCGAGCAGGGGCAGCCGGCTGGATTGCGTGCCCACCTGCGCAGAGGGCCTGCCGCCGAGGCTGGTGTAGCTCAATCGGTAGAGCGCCTCACTTGTAATGAGGGGGTTGGGGGTTCAAGTCCTCTCACCAGCTCCTCGGTCGGATGCGGAGGGGTTCCCGAGCGGCCAAAGGGAACAGTCTGTAAAACTGTCGGCGACGCCTTCGGAGGTTCGAATCCTCCCCCCTCCACCCGACAGACGCCGGTGCAGGCCGGGCTGTGTTTAGGCGGGAATAGCTCAGCTGGCTAGAGCATCAGCCTTCCAAGCTGAGGGTCGCGGGTTCGAATCCCGTTTCCCGCTCCGTACCGGGATCGCGCGCCCAGATAGCTCAGTCGGTAGAGCACATCCTTGGTAAGGATGAGGTCGTCGGTTCGATTCCGATTCTGGGCTCCTCACCGAGCCGCACGGCAGCTGCCGTTTGAGTCGAGCAAGGCCACAGTGCCGTCAGGAGGTTGATTCACAATGGCGAAGGAGAAGTTCGAGCGTACCAAGCCGCACGTGAACGTGGGGACGATTGGCCACGTGGATCACGGCAAGACGACGCTGACGGCGGCGATCACGCAGCGGCAGGCTCAGAAGAAGCTGGCGGTGTTCACGCCCTTCGATCAGATCGACAAGGCGCCGGAGGAGCGGGAGCGGGGGATCACGATCGCGACGGCGCACGTGGAGTACCAGTCGGTGAAGCGGCACTACGCGCACGTGGACTGTCCGGGTCACGCGGACTACGTGAAGAACATGATCACGGGTGCGGCGCAGATGGACGGGGCGGTTCTGGTGGTGAGCGCGGCGGACGGCCCGATGCCGCAGACGCGCGAGCACGTGCTCTTGGCGCGGCAGGTGAACGTGCCGAGCATGCTGGTCTTCATGAACAAGGTGGACATGGTGGACGATCCGGAGCTCCTGGACCTGGTGGAGCTGGAGATCCGGGAGCTGTTGACGGAGTACAACTTTCCTGGGGACGAGACGCCGATCATCCGTGGCAGCGCGCTGCGGGCGATGGAGAATCCGGGCAACGAGGCGGACCAGAAGTGCATCGACGAGCTGATCGAGGCGATCGACAGTTTCGTTCCGGAGCCGGTGCGGGAGACGGACAAGCCGTTCCTGATGCCGATCGAGGACGTGTTCTCGATCACGGGCCGGGGGACGGTGGGGACGGGTCGCGTTGAGCGGGGGAAGGTGAAGGTGGGCGACAAGGTGGAGCGGATCGGGATCCGCGACACGATGTCGACGACGGTGACGGGGGTGGAGATGTTCCGGAAGATCCTGGACGACGCGCAGGCGGGGGACAACGTGGGGCTGCTGCTGCGGGGGATCAACAAGGAAGACCTGGAGCGGGGGATGGTGCTGGCGGCGCCGGGGAGCGTGACGCCGCACACGAAGTTCGAGGGCGAGGTCTACAAAATGACGAAGGAGGAGGGGGGCCGTCACACGCCGTTCTTCAACGGGTACCGGCCGCAGTTCTACTTCCGGACGACGGACGTGACGGGGGTGGCGGAGCTGCCGGAGGGGACGGAGATGGTGATGCCGGGCGACAACATCAAGATGAAGATCGAGCTGATCACGCCGATCGCGATGGAGGAGAACCTGCGCTTCGCCATCCGCGAGGGCGGCCGGACCGTCGGCGCCGGCGTCGTGACCAAGATCTACGAGTAGTCCTGCCGCGGCGCCGCCTCCGCACGGGGGCGGCGATGGGGCCCAGGGGGAACCGACATGCGAGAGATCATCAAGCTGCGCTGCAGCGAGTGCAAGAAGACCTGGTACACGACGATGAAGAACAAGCGTCTGCACCCCGACCGCATCGAGCAGAAGAAGTACTGCCCGCGCGACCGGAAGCACACGATGTTCAAGGAAGCCCGGTAGGGTTCCCACAGGCCAGTAGCTCTAATGGTAGAGCATCGGTCTCCAAAACCGAGGGTTGGGGGTTCGAGTCCCTCCTGGCCTGCCTGAGCGGGGGCGGGTCTCGGTAGGTGAGAAAGGCGAGCAAGCGATGATCGAGCGGATTCGGACCTATCTGCGGGAAGTCTGGCTGGAGATGGGCAAGGTGACCTGGCCCACCCGCGACGAGCTCAAGGAGAGCACGCTGGTGGTGATCGTCGCCTCGATCATCGTCACGGCCTTCATCTTCGTCATCGACCGCATCCTCGATTCGGGGCTCAGCGGTCTGATCCGACTCCTCAGCTAGCCCGACGAGAAGAGCGAGCCATGCGGGAAGAGCACAAGCCAGGGGAGAGCGCGGCGGCAGCGGGCGAGGCCCACGAGCCCGTCGTGAATCCCTTCCAGGCGGGGGCGGCCCCGACCGAGGCGCCCGAGCTGCCCGAGGCGGAGACCTCTGCTCAGGCGCCGGCGACGGCCGAGGCGGCCGGCGCCCGCAATCCGCGCCTGAAGTGGTACGCCGTGCACACCTATTCGGGCCACGAGAACAAGGTGCGCAGCAACCTGCTCAAGCGCGTCCAGGTGGAGGGACTCGAGGACAAGTTCGGGCAGGTCCTCGTCCCCACCGAAGAAGTGACCGAGATGAAGCAGGGGAAGAAGACGGTCTCGAGCCGCAAGTACTTCCCCAGCTACATCCTCGTCGAGATGGAGATGAGCGACGAGGCCTACCACCTCGTCAACCAGATCAGCGGCGTGACGCGCTTCGTCGGGCTCGACCCGCGCGACAGCAGCAAGCGCCCGGTGCCCCTCAGGCCCCACGAGGTGGACCGCATCCTCGGCCGGATCGAGCGGCCCCAGGAGCACAGGGTCACCGAGATTCCCTACCGGGTGGGAGACCACATCCACGTCATCGACGGGCCCTTCAGCGAGTTCAACGGCGTCGTCGACGACGTCAACGAGGAGCGCGGGACCCTGAAGGTCATGGTGACCATCTTCGGGCGCGAGACGCCCGTGGAGCTGGACTTCCTTCAGGTGGAGCCCATCTAGACCCGCGGCACCGCCGCCCAGGCGCGCCGCAGGGCGCAGGAGCAGAGGCAATGGCCAAGACCAAGAAGAAGATCGTTGCGCAGGTGAAGATCCAGATCAAGGGCGCGCAAGCCAACCCGGCGCCGCCCGTCGGGCCCGCCCTGGGTCAGCACCAGGTGAACATCATGGAGTTCTGCAAGGCGTTCAACGCCCAGACGCAGAACGCGCAGGGCATGGTCATCCCTGTCGTCATCACCGTCTATGGCGACCGCAGTTTCACCTTCATCACGAAGACGCCGCCGGCGGCGGTGCTTCTCATGCGGGCCGCCAAGCTCGAGAAGGGGTCGGGAGAGCCCAACCGCAACAAGGTCGGCAAGGTCACTCCCGCCCAGGTTCGCGAGATCGCCGAATTGAAGGCGCCGGACCTGAACGCCGCGGACATCGACGCGGCGATCGCCATGATCGCGGGCACCGCCCGCAGCATGGGGATCGCGGTCAAGGGTTAGCCTTCGATCGCCGGGGTGCCTGGGCCTTCCAGCGAGGGGGAAGGCAAGCTTCTCCAGCTCCCGGTCCCGATAGCCCTCTTCGACATCAACCGTTCGCATTGCTGCTGAGCTGATCGTGAGGACTTTACGATGAACCGTGGGAAGAACTACCGCGAAGCCGCTTCGCTCCGGCCGTCGGACGCGGCGTACTCCATCGCTGCGGCGGTGGGTTTGGTCAAGCAGATGGCCAAGGCCAAGTACGACGAGACGGTGGAGGTCTCCGCGCGGTTGGGCGTCAACCCCCGGCACGCGGACCAGATGGTCCGCGGCACCGTCGTCCTGCCCAACGGCACCGGCCGCACGGTCCGGGTGCTGGCCCTCGTCAAGGGCGAGCATGCCGAGGCCGCCAAGGCCGCCGGCGCCGATCTCGTCGGCGCCGACGAATACCTGGAGAAGATCCAGGGCGGCTGGGCCGACACCGACGTCATCATTACGACGCCGGACATGATGAAGGACGTGGGCAAGCTGGGCAAGATTCTCGGTCCGCGCGGCCTCATGCCGAACCCGAAGAGCGGCACGGTCACGACCGACGTGGCCAAGGCCGTTCGGGAGGTGAAGGCGGGCAAGGTGGAGTACCGCATCGACAAGGGATCGAACATCCACGTCCCCGTCGGCAAGGTCTCCTTCCAGGGCCCTCAGCTCGAGGAGAACGTGCGTACGCTCATCCACGAGCTGTTTCGCGTCAAGCCCGCGTCGGCGAAGGGCAAGTACCTGCGCTCGGCCTACCTCTGTTCGACCCATGGCCCGGCCGTGAAGTTGGACGAGGCCGAGCTGGGTGCTCTCAGCTAGTCACCGCTTGAGATCAGGAGGGGCACCATGCCCAGTCCGAAGAAAGTCGCCCTCGTCGACACGCTGACGGAGGATCTGCAGTCCGCCGCCACCATCGTCCTGAGCGACTTTTCGGGAATCAACGTCGAGGAGATCTCCGAGCTGCGCCGGCGTTGCCGGGCTTCTGGCGTCAAGTTTCGCGTCGTCAAGAACACCCTGGTGAACCGCGCCGTGGAGGGGACCGCAAAGGAAGCGTTGGGCACGCATTTCGGGGGGCCGACCGCCATCGCCTACAGCGAGGATCTGGTCGCCCCAGCCCGCGTGCTCAAGGAATACGCCAAGGAGTTTGGAAAGCTCGAGCTGAAGGCCGGGTTCGTGGATGGGCAGGTCGTCGACGCCGCCGGTGTGCAGGCGCTGGCCGACCTGCCGGGTCGCGAGCAGCTGCTCGCCCAGGTCGTCGGGACCGTGCAGGCCCCGCTCGGCAGTCTGGTGCGCACGCTGAACGCGACCATCGCGGGACTGGTCAATGCTCTGGACCAGATCGCCAAGCAGAAGGGCGCGGCCGCCTGAGGGCGGGCGCCAGACCGCAACACCCGGCATTCGTTCGGATAACACAGGAGTCAGTCATGTCGCAGAAGGTCGACCAGATCGTCAGCCAGGTTTCCGAGCTCACCGTGCTCGAGCTCTCCACCCTGGTCAAGGCGCTCGAGGAGAAGTTCGGTGTGACCGCCGCCGCACCGATGATGGCGATGGCCGCCATGCCCGGCGCCGGCGCCGCCGCGGCTGCCGAGGTCGAGGAGAAGACGGAGTTCGACGTCATCCTCAGCACCGCCGGAGACAAGAAGATCCAGGTCATCAAGGTCGTTCGGGCCCTCACCGGCCTCGGCCTGAAGGAGGCGAAGGACCTCGTCGACGGCGCGCCGAAGCCCGTCAAGGAGGGCGTCTCCAAGGAAGAGGCGATGAGCATGAAGGCTCAGCTCGAGGAAGTCGGAGGTGTGGTTGAGCTCAAGTAGCTTGCCCACCCGCACGCCCGTTCGCAGCTCTGATCGGTGCCCGGCGCGCAGGCGCACCCCGGGCACCGGTCTGTCTTTTCCCATCCTGCTCTCGGGAGGCCGCTCGTGAGTGTTCCCACTCAGCTGCCGAAGCGCGACTACGCCAAGATCCAGCCGGTGATCGACATCCCCGACCTGCTCGAGGTCCAGATCGCGAGCTTCGAGGATTTCCTGCAGACGCGGATGCCGCCGCGCCAGCGGGAGAACAAGGGGCTGGAGGGCGTCTTCCACTCGATCTTCCCGATCGAGTCGAGCCGGGGCGACTTCATCCTCGAGTATCTCGAGTACGCGGTCGGCGAGCCGAAGTACTCCGTCGACGAGTGCCAGGAGCGCGACCTCACCTTCGTCGCCCCGCTGAAGGCCAAGCTGCGCCTCATCGTCAAGGAGGCCGAGGAAGTCGAGGGCGAGCGGCGGGTGAAGGACATCGTCGAGGCCGAGGTCTACCTGGGCGAGCTGCCCCTGATCACCAGCAAGGGCACCTTCATCATCAACGGCGCCGAGCGCGTGATCGTCAGCCAGCTGCACCGCTCGCCCGGCGTCTTCTTCAGCGACAGCGTCCACCCCAACGGCAAGCGCCTGTTCAGCGCCCGCATCATCCCCTACCGCGGATCCTGGGTGGAGTTCACGACGGACATCAACGACACGATGTTCGTCCACATCGACCGCAAGAAGAAGCTGCCGGTGACGACCCTGCTGCGCGCGATCGGCTTCGCCAGCGACGCCCGCCTGCTCAAGGCCTTCTGCACCGGTGAGGCGATCAACCTCGCCAAGCGGCCGGCCAAGTCGGACACCGAGGCGATCGACCGCATCCTCGTCGCGCCGGTGGTCAACCCGGAGACGGGCGAGATCATCGCCGAGGCCGGCACGACGCTCACCGAGGCGCTGCTGACGGTGATGCGCCAGGCGAAGGTCTACGACGTCGAGGTGCTGGCGCGCGCCGAAGACGTGCACGGCAACATCATCCTGAACACGATCGCCAAGGACCCGACCAAGTCGGAAGAGGACGCGCTCAAGTACATCTACAACCTGCTGCGTCCCGGCGATCCGCCGAACATGGAAACGGCGCGCGCCCTGCTCGACCGCCTCTTCTTCAACGAGAAGCGCTACGACCTCGCCGGCGTCGGCCGCTACAAGATGAACACGCGGCTCGGCCTCAAGGTGCCGATCACGACCACCGTGCTGACGCCGACGGACTTCGTGGCGGTGATCGCCTACCTGCTCGACATCAAGGCCGAGCAGGGCCACGTCGACGACATCGACCACCTCGGCAACCGCCGCGTGCGCTCGGTGGGCGAGCTGCTGAGCAACCAGTTCAGCCTCGGCCTCTCGCGCATGGCGCGCATCATCCGGGAGCGGATGGCTCTCCAAGATGGCGAGAGCATCACGCCGGGCGACCTGGTCAACGCGCGCACGATCAGCGCGGTGATCCAGTCCTTCTTCGGCAGCAGCCAGCTCTCGCAGTTCATGGACCAGACCAACCCGCTCTCGGAGCTGACGCACAAGCGCCGCCTGTCCGCCCTCGGCCCCGGCGGCCTCACGCGCGAGCGCGCCGGCTTCGAGGTGCGTGACGTGCACTACACGCACTACGGCCGCATGTGCCCGATCGAGACGCCGGAAGGCCCGAACATCGGTCTCATCACCAGCCTGTCCACCTACGCGCGCATCAACCCCTTCGGCTTCCTGGAGACGCCCTACCGCAAGGTGGACACCGGGCGCGTCACGGACGAGATCGTGTATCTGAGCGCCGACGAGGAGGACCGGGCGGTGATCGCGCAGGCGAACGCACCGCTGGACGGCCGCGGCCGTTTCGTCAGCCCCGAGGTGCTCTCGCGCAACAAGGGCGAGTTCCCGATGTCCCGCCCGGAGGAAGTGGACTTCATGGACATCGCGCCCGCGCAGCTCGTGAGCGCGGCGGCGAGCCTGATTCCCTTCCTCGAGCACGACGACGCGAACCGCGCCCTGATGGGCTGCAACATGCAGCGCCAGGCCGTGCCGCTCCTGCGCTGCGAGCCGCCCTTCGTGGGCACCGGCATGGAGGAGCGCATCGCGCGCGACAGCCAGGCGATCGTCATCGCGCGGCGCGCGGGCAGCGTCGTCAGCGTGACCGGCGAGCGCATCATCGTGCAGCCGGCGCGCGGGCGCGCCACCGACCTCGAGGACTTCTCCGAGTTCGAGGGGCAGGACGTCTACAACCTGCAGAAGTTCCACCGCTCGAACCAGGACACCTGCGTGAACCAGAAGTCGATCGTGAAGGTCGGCGACAAGGTGCGTGCCGACCAGGTGCTGGCCGACGGCCCGGCCACCGCGGGGGGCGAGCTGGCGCTGGGCGTCAACACGCTCGTCGCCTTCATGCCCTGGGGCGGCTACAACTACGAGGACGCCATCCTCCTCAGCGAGCGCCTGGTCAAGGACGACAGCTTCACCTCGATCCACATCGAGGAGTTCGAGTGCCAGGTGCGGGAGATCAAGGCGGGCCGCGAGGAGATCACGCGCGAGCTGCCGAACGTCGGCGAGGACTCGCTGAAGAACCTCGACGAGCACGGGATCATCCGCGTCGGCGCCCGCGTGAAGCCGGGCGACATCCTGGTCGGCAAGGTCACGCCCAAGGGCGAGACCGAGCTCTCCCCGGAGGAGCGCCTGCTGCGCGCCATCTTCGGCGACAAGGCCGGCGACGTCCGCAACGCCAGCCTGAAGGCGCCGCCGGGCATGGACGGCATCGTCGTCGACGTCAAGGTCTTCTCCCGCAAGGAGCGCGGCGACAGCACGCGCATGGAGGAGAAGCGGCGCGTCGAGCGCCTGCGCCGCCGGGCCAAGGAGGAGCGCAAGCGCATCCTCGGCCTGCGCGACGGCCGCCTGCGCGAGCTGATGATCGGCCAGACCAGCCAGAAGCTCGTCAACGCGGAGACGGGCGAGGTCGTCCTGCGCGACGGCCGCAAGATCAACGAGGCGTTGCTGGCGGAGCTGGACCTCGACGGCCTGCACTGGGGCCTGCCCATCGTCAAGGACCTCGCCACCGACAAGAAGATCAAGCGTCTGATGGACGCCGCCGCGCGCGCGCTCCAGAAGGTGGACCAGGAGCTGGAGAAGGAGAAGGAGCGCGTCGAGATGGGCGACGAGCTGCCGCCCGGCGTGATCCAGCTCGTCAAGGTGCTCGTCGCGCGCAAGCGCAAGCTGTCGGTGGGCGACAAGATGGCCGGCCGTCACGGCAACAAGGGCGTCATCGCCAAGATCCTCCCCGAGGAGGACATGCCCTACCTGCCGGATGGCACGCCGGTCGAGATCGTGCTCAACCCGCTGGGCGTGCCCAGCCGCATGAACGTCGGCCAGGTGCTGGAGACGCACCTCGGCTGGGCGGCCAAGGTGCTCGGCTTCCATGCCCAGACCGAGGTCTTCAATGGCGCCGTCGAGCGCGAGGTGAAGGCCGCCCTCCGCGAGGCCGGCCTCGACGGAGACGGCAAGACCGTCCTCTACGACGGCCGCACGGGCGAGCCCTTCCACGAGCGCGTGATGGTCGGCTACATCTACATGATGAAGCTCTCGCATCTCGTCGACGACAAGATCCACGCGCGGAGCATCGGCCCCTACAGCCTCGTCACCCAGCAGCCGCTGGGCGGCAAGGCCCAGTTCGGCGGCCAGCGCTTCGGCGAGATGGAGGTCTGGGCCCTGGAGGCCTACGGCGCCGCGCACACGCTGCAGGAGCTGCTCACGGTCAAGAGCGATGACGTGGCGGGCCGCAGCGCCATCTACGAGGCGATCGTCAAGGGCGAGAATCCCGCCAAGCCGGGCGTGCCCGAGTCTTTCAACGTGCTCGTCAAGGAGCTGCAGGCGCTCTGTCTCGACGTCCAACTCGATACGGCCAGCTCGTCGACTTGATGTCCAGCCGCCCGGCGCGCAGCGCGCCGGCAGGAGGTTAGCGTGTTCCTCAGCTTCCGCCATCGGGAGACCGAAACGCCGGATTTCAAGGCGATCAAGATCTCGCTCGCGAGCCCGGAGGCGATCCGCCAGTGGAGCTTCGGCGAGGTCACCAAGCCGGAGACGATCAACTACCGCTCCTTCAAGCCCGAGAAGAACGGCCTCTTCTGCGAGAAGATCTTCGGGCCGGTCAAGGACTGGGAGTGCGCCTGCGGCAAGTACAAGCGGATCCGCTACCGCGGCGTCATCTGCGACCGCTGCGGCGTCGAGGTCACGCTCTCGCGCGTGCGCCGCGAGCGCATGGGGCACATCGAGCTGGCAGTGCCGGTCGCGCACATCTGGTTCTTCAAGGGTCTGCCCAGCCGCATCGGCCACCTGCTCGGCATGACGATCAAGGACCTCGAGCGGATCATCTACTACGAGTCCTACCTGGTGATCGATCCGGGCAACACGACGCTGGCCGAGCACGAGCTGATCAGCGAGGAGCGCTACTACGATCTCCTCGACGAGGGCTTCGAGTTCGAGGCCAAGATGGGCGCCGAGGCGATCGAGAACCTCCTGCACAAGCTGCACCTGGACGAGCTGTCCATCGAGCTGCGCGACCAGATCGCCACCGAGACCTCGCAGCAGCGCAAGCAGGAGGCGCTCAAGCGCCTGCGCGTCGTCGAGGCCTTCCGCAATTCGGGCGGCAACAAGCCGGAGTGGATGGTCCTCCACGTCGTGCCCGTGCTGCCGCCGGACCTGCGCCCGCTGGTGCCGCTCGAGGGCGGCCGCTTCGCGACCAGCGACCTCAACGACCTCTACCGGCGCATCATCAACCGCAACAACCGCCTGAAGAAGCTGATGGAGATCAAGGCGCCCGAGGTCATCCTGCGCAACGAGAAGCGCATGCTCCAGGAGGCCGTCGACGCCCTCTTCGACAACAGCCGCCGCAGCCGCGCCGTGCGCGGTCACGGCAACCGGCCGCTGAAAAGCCTGAGCGACATGCTCAAGGGCAAGCAGGGCCGCTTCCGCCAGAACCTGCTGGGCAAGCGCGTCGACTACAGCGGCCGCTCGGTGATCGTCGTCGGCCCGGAGCTGAAGCTGCACGAGTGCGGACTGCCCAAGAGCATGGCCCTGGAGCTGTTCAAGCCCTTCATCATCCGCAAGCTGGAGGAGAAGGGCTACGTGCAGACCGTCAAGAGCGCCAAGAAGCTCGTCGAGCGCGAGCGGCCCGAGGTCTGGGACATTCTCGAGGAGATCATCAAGGACCACCCGGTGCTGCTCAATCGTGCCCCCACCCTGCACCGGCTGGGCATCCAGGCTTTCCAGCCGGTGCTCGTCGAGGGCAAGGCGATCCGTCTGCACCCGCTGGTCTGCCAGGCCTTCAACGCGGACTTCGACGGCGATCAGATGGCCGTGCACGTGCCGCTCTCCTTCGAGGCGCAGCTCGAGAGCCGCGTGCTGATGCTCTCGGCCAACAACCTGCTGCTGCCCTCGAACGGCAAGCCGGTGGCGACGCCGCACCAGGAGCAGGTGCTGGGCTGCTACTACCTGACGAAGGGCCGGCGGGGCGCGCGCGGGGAAGGTCTGCACTTCAACAACCTCGCCGAGGTGACGCAGGCGCTCGACCACGGCGTCGTCGCCCTGCACGCGTTGGTCAAGGTGCGCTGGCAGGGCGGCTGGCTGGAGACGACGCCGGGCCGCGTCATCTTCAACAAGAGCGTGCCCAAGGAGCTCGGCTACATCAACGACGTCATGGACAAGCGCACGCTCAGCGCGCTCGTCCAGCGCAGCCACCTCGAGCTGGGCGGCGAGAAGACGGTGTACTTCGTCGACGAGCTGAAGGACCTCGGCTTCAAGTACGCCACCCTGGGTGGGATCACGATCGGCATCGACGACCTCCTCATCCCGGCCGACAAGGCGAAGATCCTCGCTGAGGCCGAGAAGGACGTGAACCGCATCCTGCTCGAGTTCGAGAGCAAGAAGATCTCCCAGGGCGAGCGCTACAACCGCGTCATCGACCGCTGGACGACGGCGCGCGACGCCGTCGCCGACTCGATGATGGTGGCGATCGAGGCGGATCGCCAGGGCTTCAACCCGGTCTACATGATGGCCCACTCGGGCTCCCGCGGTAGCCGCGACCAGATCAGCCAGCTTTCTGGCATGCGCGGCCTGATGGCGAAGCCGCAGAAGAAGATGACCGGCCAGGTGGGCGAGATCATCGAGCAGCCGATCAAGAGCAACTTCCGCGAAGGGCTCACCGTGCTGCAGTACTTCATCTCGACGCACGGCGCCCGCAAGGGTCTGGCCGATACGGCACTCAAGACCGCTGACGCTGGCTACCTGACCCGCCGCCTGGTCGACGTCGCCCAGGACGTCATCATCACCGAGCGGGACTGCGGCACCATCCGCGGCCTCGACATGCGCGCGCTCGAGGAGAGCGGCGACGTCATCGAGAGCCTGATGGACCGCATCCTCGGCCGCTTCACGGCGGACGACATCATCGACCCGCTCACGGGCGAGCTGCTGATCGAGGCCGGCACCCTGATCGACGAGACCAACGCCAAGCTGATCGAGCTCAAGGGCGTCGAGATGGTGAAGATCCGCTCGGTGCTCACCTGCGAGACGCGCCGCGGCGTCTGCGTCAAGTGCTACGGCCGCAACCTCTCCTCGGGCGCGCTCGTGGACATCGGCGACGCGGTAGGCGTCATCGCCGCCCAGTCGATCGGCGAGCCGGGCACGCAGCTCACGCTGCGCACCTTCCACGTCGGCGGCATCGCCGGCCGCATCGCCGAGGCGACGGCCAAGCTGGCCCCCTGCGATGCGGAAGTCGAGCTGATCAACGTGCGCAGCATCAAGAATGCCGAGGGCAAGCAGGTGGTGATCGGCCACAAGGGCGAGCTCATCGTCAAGGTGCAGGAGGGCACGAAGGAGCGCATCCGCGCCCACTTCCAGGCCCCTTACGGCGCCGTCCTCGATGTGAAGAGCGGCTCGCTCGTCAAGCAGGGCGAGATCCTCTTCACCTGGGACCCCTACGCGGAGCCGATCGTCAACACGCGCAAGGGCGACATCCAGTTCATCGACATCGAGGAGGGCCGCACGCTCAAGGAGGAGACCGACGAGAAGGGCCGCCGGCAGGCGGTCATCACCGAGGACCTCCAGAAGGAGCTGCACCCCGAGGTCAAGATCGTCAACAAGGACGGCAAGGTCCTCGAGAAGTTCTTCGTGCCGACGAACGCCATCCTCCACGTGAAGGACGGCGAGTCGGTGCCCGCGGGCACGAGCATCGTCAAGGTGCCCAAGGACCTCGGCCACACGGGCGACATCACGGGCGGTCTGCCGCGCGTCGTCGACCTCTTCGAGGTCCGCAAGCCGAAGGACGCCGCGATCGTGACCGCCATCGACGGCGCCGTCGAGATCGGCGGCGTCACGCGCGGCATGCGCCGCGTGACGATCAAGCGGGACGCGGATACCCAGGAGGAGTACCTGATCCCCCAGGGCAAGCACATGCGCGTTCACGACGGGGACGAGGTGGCCGCCGGCGACCGCTTGACCGAGGGCCCGATCAATCCCTTCGATATCCTGAGCATCAAGGGCGTGCAGGCCGCGCAGGCCTACCTCGTCAACGAGATCCAGGAGGTCTACCGCCTGCAGGGCGTGGGCATCAACGACAAGCACATCGAGACGATCGTGCGCCAGATGCTGCGCAAGGTGCAGGTGGAGGACCCGGGCGACACCCGCTTCCTCGAGGGCGATCAGGTGGAGCGCGCCGAGTTCCAGGAGGAGAACGAGCGGGTCGTCAGCACGGGCGGCAACGCGGCCACCTACCGGCCGCTGCTGCTGGGCATCACGAAGGCCTCGCTGACCACGGAGAGCTTCATCTCCGCAGCCAGCTTCCAGGAGACCACGCGGGTGCTCACCGAGGCCGCGATCCACGGCAAGACGGACTACCTCTACGGTCTCAAGGAGAACGTGATCATGGGCCGGCTGATCCCGGCCGGCACGGGCCGCAAGGAGTACGAGGAGCTGAAGGTCGCCGAGGACGAGCTGCGCGCCTTGCAGTCCGAGGTCGCCGTCCGCAAGGCGCTGGAGGAGGAGGCGATGGCCGCCGCCGCCAGCAAGGCCGAGCAGCAGGCGCAGAGTCTGATGGAGGAGGGGCTGATGCTCTTCCCGGAGGACAGCGGCGAGGCGGAGGCCATGGCCGGCGGCGGGGGCGACCCGGAGGACGAGGAGATCTAGATCGCCCGGCGGGGTGGGCGCGCCGCGCCCGCCCCCGGGGGGCCGCCGACGGGGAGGCTAAGCCCCGCGTTGACAAGGGAAAAAAGCGCCCTTTGCTTGACAAGCTCTGGCCGTTCGTGTAGATTGGCGTTCTTGCTTGTGCGCCGCTAGCGCGAGCGATCTGACTTCCTAAGCATAAGCGCAACAACGAGTTGCAGTTCGGACTCGGCGGCCGAGCCCGCCGGAGTACGAGGAGTGCGAGCGTGCCGACGCTGAACCAGCTGATCCGCAAGGGCCGGAAGGTCGTCGCCAAGAAGAGCAAGTCGCCGGCCTTGCAGTCCTGCCCGCAGAAGCGGGGGGTCTGCACCCGTGTCTACACGACGACCCCGAAGAAGCCGAATTCGGCCCTGCGCAAGGTGGCCCGCGTGCGCCTGACCAATGGCATCGAGGTCACGGCCTACATCCCGGGCGAGGGTCACAACCTGCAGGAGCACTCGATCGTGCTCATCCGCGGCGGCCGCGTGAAGGACCTGCCGGGCGTGCGCTACCACATCGTGCGCGGCACCCTCGACACCAGCGGTGTCGAGGGCCGTCACCAGCGGCGCTCCAAGTACGGCGCCAAGCGGCCCAAGTAAGAGGACGGCGAGGACCATGCGTCGCAAGATCAAGATCAACCGCGAGACCACGCCCGACCCGCGCTTCAGCAGCGCCACGGTCTCGCAGTTCATCAACTACATGATGCGCGGCGGCAAGAAGAGCACCGCCGAGTCCATCTTCTACGCGTCGATGGACATCATCGAGGAGCGCTCCGGCAAGAAGGGGCTGGAGGTCTTCACCACGGCCCTCAACAACGTGAAGCCCCACCTCGAGGTGACGAGTCGCCGCATCGGCGGCGCCAACTACCAGGTGCCCGTCGAGGTGCGCCCGAACCGGCGCACCGCCTTGGGGATGCGCTGGCTGCTGCAGTTCGCCCGCAGCCGGCCCGATCACACGATGGCCGAGCGGCTGGCCGCGGAGCTCCTGGCGGCCTACCGCAAGGAAGGGCCGTCGATCAAGAAGCGCGAGGACACGCACCGGATGGCCGAGGCCAACAAGGCCTTCGCCCACTTCCGGTACTAGGTTAGGAGCAAGCGAGATCTCGACATAGCCGACGGCGGCGGTCGACGCGGATCCCTCGCATCAGGGGTCCCAATCGCCGGCGGACGATGCCTGCAGGTCCGGGTCCTGTGGAAGGATACCCCTCCTGAGATCTTGAGCTGCAGTCGTCGCGCGTTCGAGATCTCAGGAGGGGTATTCGGTTTTCTGCCATGAGCAGTGGGGATTCGCTAGAGCGGATACGCAACATCGGCATCGCGGCGCATATCGATGCCGGCAAGACCACGACGACGGAGCGGATTCTCTACTACGCAGGCATCATCCACCGCATGGGCGAGGTGCACGACGGCGCCGCGACCATGGACTGGATGGAACAGGAGCGGGAGCGGGGGATCACGATCACCTCGGCCGCGACCACCTGCTACTGGCGGGAGCACCGGATCAACATCATCGACACGCCCGGGCATGTCGACTTCACGGTGGAAGTCGAGCGCAGCCTGAGAGTGTTGGACGGGATGATCGCCGTCTTCTGCGCCGTGGGCGGCGTGGAGCCCCAGTCGGAGACGGTCTGGCGCCAGGCGGATCGCTACCGGGTGCCGAGACTGGCCTTCGTCAACAAGATGGACCGGGTGGGGGCGGATTTCGCGGCGGTGGTGGAGGCGATCAGGACGCGGCTGGGGGCCAACGGCGTGCCGGTGACCCTGCCTTGGGGGAGCGAGGAGCGCTTCCGCGGCCTGATCGACCTCGTGGCGATGGAAGCGCTGCGCTACGACGAGGAGAGCCTCGGGCAGCGCTACGAGGCGGTGGCGATCCCCGCCGAGCTGCGCGCGGAGGCCGAGGCGGCCCGCGAGCGGCTGATCGGAGTGGCGGCCGAGTTCGACGATGAACTGGCCGAAGCCTACCTGGGCGGGCAGGACGTCTCGGCGGCGCTGCTCAACCGGGCGATTCGGAAGGCAACCCTGGAGAGCGGGCTGGTGCCCGTCTTCGCGGGGTCGGCCTTCAAGAACAAGGGCGTCCAGCGGCTGCTCGACGGCATCGTCGATTACCTGCCGAGCCCGCTGGACCTGCCCGCGGTGGCGGGGGAGCTGCCGGGGGGCAAGGGCCAGGGCAGCCGAAAGCCCGATCCCAAGGCCCCTTTCGCGGCGCTGGCCTTCAAGATCGCCAGCGACGCCTTCGCGGGGAAACTGACTTTCTTCCGGGTCTACAGCGGGACCCTGAAGGCCGGCGAGATGGCGCTGAACGCGAGCACGGGAAAGAAGGAGCGCATGGGACGCCTCCTGCGCATGCACGCCAACAAGCGGGAAGAGGTGCCGCAGGCCACCGCGGGCGAGATCGTCGCCGCGGTCGGCCTCAAGTCCGTGCGCACGGGCGACACCCTCACCGACGTGGCGCACCCGCTCGTGCTGGAGGCGATGGTCTTCCCGGAGCCGGTCATCGACATCGCCATCGAGCCCAAGACCAAGGCGGACGAGGAGAAGCTCAAGCTCGCCCTCGAGCGTCTCGCCGAGGAGGATCCGACCTTCCAGGTCCGCGTGGACCGCGAGACGGGCCAGACCCTGATCGCCGGCATGGGCGAGCTGCACCTGGAGATCCTGCGCGATCGCATGGTGCGCGAGTTCAACGTGGCGGCCAATGTCGGCAAGCCCCAGGTGGTCTACAAGGAATCCGTGTCGGCGCGGGGCGAGTCCGAGCACCGCTACCAGCGCCAGCTCGCCGGCAAGGGCGTCTTCGCCCACGTCAGGCTGGCGATCGAGCCCGCCGGGCGCGGGGCCGGCTTCGTCTTCGCGAACGCCGCGGCCCCCGGCGAGCTGCCGGGCGAGTATGCGGCGGCGGTCGAGAGCAGCGCCCGCGCCGCGATGAGCTCGGGCGTGCTGGCGGGCTACGAGATGGTGGACTGCCGGGTGACGCTGCTCGGCGGCAGCCACCACGAGCTCGAGTCCAATGCGCTCGCGTTCCAGGCGGCGACGGCGATCGCCTTCCGCGAGGCGGCGCTGCGGGCCGAGCCCATCCTGCTCGAGCCCGTGATGACCGTCGAGGTGGTCACGCCCGGCGACTTCACGGGGGAGATCGTCGGCGACATCAACGCGCGCCGCGGCCGCGTAGAGGGCATGCTGCCGCGCCTGGACACCCAGGTGGTGACGGCGGCGGTGCCGCTCGCCGAGATGTTTGGCTACATGACCCAGCTGCGCTCGCTCAGCCAGGGGCGCGCGGTCTACACGATGCAGTTTTCCCACTTCGAAGCAGTGCCAAGGAACATCGCAAGCCGTTTCGTCGGTTTCGGGGCCTGAGCGCCCCCCAGAGGAGGTTGACGCGTCATGGCGAAGGAGAAGTTCGAGCGTACCAAGCCGCACGTGAACGTGGGGACGATTGGCCACGTGGATCACGGCAAGACGACGCTGACGGCGGCGATCACG
>Ga0194127_10001582_pt1 | contig 33107 bp, 38 predicted proteins | sample TA2KigC100mmetaG_FD_148624 | JGI IMG/M metagenome (GOLD analysis project Ga0194127, IMG submission 148624) | Freshwater microbial communities from Lake Tanganyika, Tanzania - TA2015036 Kigoma Deep Cast 100m | ecosystem: Environmental > Aquatic > Freshwater > Lake | place: Tanzania: Lake...
ACGTATTGAGGAGCCGGATGAGGCGAAAGTCTCACGTCCGGTTCTGTAGCGGCGGTGGGGTGGGCGACCACCCCACCGACCGTAACCACCTGACAGCTGCGCCGGTAAGGTCAGGGGTCACGGGAGGTACGCCAGGCGCAGCCGCAGGTGAACCTTGCCGTTAGGCTGGCAAGCAACGGTCGGCACTTAAGGTTGGCAACCAACTATGGATGGATGTCCATGGACTTTGAAATCATCGGGGAGATTACCCACATTGAACTCATTGCAGTTGGACAGTCCATCCGCGACCTGGCACGCTTGCATAAGCAATATGGCCAAGGCCGATGGCGAAAACTCAAAGGGATAGCCCTGGTATGCCTGCGAGACGGCTCTATACACACTGCTGAAATCCATTGGTACGAGGCTCATGGAATTGGGAGAAAGGAATTCAAGCTGAAGTTGCCATTTCTGGACTGAGTGATGACTATGGATCAACGATATTCACCGACACTGCATTTTGCTGTTTGCCTCGATAATGAAGGCTACCCGGCTTCCCTAGAAGTCGGCAAGCTCTATCGTGTTATTCCCGATGAAGAGGCGGCGGTACATGGCTATATCCGTGTGATTGATGAGAGTGGCGAAGATTATGGCTACTCCACGGAGCGATTCTACCTCATCGCATTGCCGCAAGCGGTAGAGCAGACCTTGCTCTTTGCCTCTGAAGAGCTCACTGTATAGGTCGTTGGGCGTTAGCACCGAAGTAACCGTTCAGACGGGTGTCCCAGACGCTGCCGCGGCGAGCAGCGCTTGGCTGGGCAAGAGTGACGGGGCCGCCGTGTCTTGGCTTCTGGCGGCGCAGGCCGCGGTCAGGTAGTCCAACACGTTGCGGTGTTGTAGGCGCAAAGTCGTGACGGTCGTCAGAATGCGGGCCACGAACTCACTGCCGCTGGCGCTCTGGGTGCCGAAGCTGCGGCGGCGCCACAGGACCGCGCGCCGCAAGGGGCGTTCGGCGTCGTTGTTGGTGGGTTCGACCCCCGCGAGCGTCACGAACGTCCACAGGGCCGGCTCCAGCTTCAGGATGTTCGTGCAGGTGGCCGCGGTCTTGGTCTGGGTCAGCGTGGTGCCCTCTTGGAGCAACTCATGCCCCCGCTCCTGGATCGGCTGGATCGCCGTCTGGAACTCGGCGCGACTCAGAGTGCCGTCACGGACGCGGTACCACAGGTCAAACACCTGGTGGGTCTGCGCTAAGAGGGCGGCCCCGATCACGGCGTCCGCCCCACCGCGCTCCAGGATGGCTTGGAAGTCCCGTTTGAGGTGCGCCCAGCAGAGTGGCCGGCGCAGGGTGGCGAGCCAGTTGTAGCCCGCCCAGCGGTCAGAGCCGACGATGCCCGCATAAGCGGCGCCCAGTAGTTGTTTGGCACTCTGGGCGCCGCGGCTGGCCAGCACGAGAAAGACCGCCACCCACGGCGTCGCGGCCAGCCATACCCAGTCGCGGGCCTTACCTTCGCGCCAACTGGTCTCATCGGCGTTGACAGCCGGTTGGGCCTGCACATAGGTCTGCGCGGCGGCGACCGGTTGCGCCAACGCCGCACTGACAGCCTGTTCCAGGGCCGCCACACTGCCCAGGCTGACGTCGACGTGAAAGAGGCTGTCCATCACCTCTTCGACATCGCGCTGGCTGACGCCCAGCCGCCCGGTCATGTAGCTCACAGTCGCCTGCACGCGCGGCCCACAGCCGCCGTCCGGCAGTTCGGCCGGCCAGGCCGCTGCGGTCTCGTGCGCACAGACCAAACAGACCAGGGCATGGCGCCGGTACTCGGTCACTTCCGGCGTGATGGGGGGCAGTTCGGTGACCTGCCGCCGCTCTGGCTTGGGATCGTCGCCCATGAGCAGCGCGCCACACTGCGCACAACTCGCTGGCTTGAAATCAATGAACTGCTTGACCTCACTCGCCGGCTTGAGCACCCGGGTATGCCCGACATGGCCGGGTTGGGCGCCGGCCTTCCGGCCCGCTGGGGTGCGCTTGGGCCGCGGCGGCGCACTGGGCGGATCAGCCGACGGGGGCTGGGAGGAGTTCTGCGACGTCTGGCGCACCTGCTCCGTCAATGCCGCGATGCGCTGGGTTAACTGGGCAACCGTCGTTGGGAGGTCGCCCACCAACGTCCGCACTGACACCGGTGTGGCGGCCCAGTCGTCCGCTGAAATGCCCGCAGGTACGCATTCGTCGCTCATGTGGTCAGTATAGACCACTTTGGGGCCGTTGACAATGCCGATTAAAGCCTATTGACAGCCGTCGCAGCGACCCGTCTGAACGGTTACCCTGCAAGAAGGCGAGACCTGGGTGCACCGGGGCAACCGGAGGCGCTCTTGTCGGCTATCCTTTGAGCAGCGGGGGAACCTGACCAGCCAGAAAACCACCAGGCCGACCAGCACCAGGACTCACAGCCAGGCCTGGGCCGTGGGGGACCAGATCCCGCACGTTTGCCCGCTCAGGACGGGATCGAGAAACTGGCGCGCTCGCTTCCAAGCGGCCGGCAGGGTGACATTACCCAGCCCGGTGTCTCGGGCCAGGCGGTGATACTTCGGCGCCCAGGTCGCGGGCGGCGCGGGCAGGCTGGTTGGCGGCGCGCCCGACCCTTGCGCGGCGAAGGTCGCTTGCAGGGCTGCGGAAAGCGCCGTCGCGTTGACCGGCACGTGCGCGGCGATCAACACCATGTCCACCAGATCTTTGACGCGCGTGCTCTCGCCGCTGGCGCGCGGCTTGACGTAGGCGTGGATCTTCTCGGCCAGGTGTTGGCTGATCGGGTAGCAAGGGATCGTGACCGGCGGGATGCCCGCGAAGGCCAGCAGCGGCGGTGTGGTCAGGCTTTCGGCCGGCTCGACAACGGGGTCGCCCAGGCCGACGTCGATGTGAAAGCTCTCGAATACCCGATTGTCTACTCGTGCAGTCACGAAAAAGCGCAGCCCGCCTTCGTCTGGGCCGGGCAGTGCGCCCGCATCCGATCGGATCACAAAGGTGAACCAGTCGCCCAGATCGTGCGAGGCGGCTTGCTCCAGAGCTTTGTGAACCGCCATGCGCGATATGGTGAGCCATACGTCCATGTCCTTCGTCGTCCGGGCGCGGTCGCCCAGTCGTAGTTGCAGGGCCAGACCGCCCTTCAACATCCAGGCGCCCGGTTGCGCGGCCAACAGACGCGCCAGGAAACGATCGAAGGCCACCATCTTGCGCAACCGATTCAGCGCTACAGAGCCATGCGTGCTTTGGGTCTGCAGGCGATCTTCCAATGCGCGCCGAAATGCGTTGCTGCTCTGGTAGGTCATAGCAGACCCTCCCTGGCCAGTACCCGACGGAGCATCTGTCCCAGGCGCTGGCTCCGCCGATCAGCTTCCGTCAGCAGATCTTCGGTCGAGGTCAGACCCTTTTGGATCGCTTCGCATGCGGCTTGTTCCACGAACTCATCAGATAGCCCATCGAGAGCGACATCGGCAATGGTGCGCGGCACAGTCGTGACCTGCATGCCATCGTAACTGGTAACGTCAGCCGGCCCGATCTGATTGGTGTGCAGGCGGAGGCCATGCCGTCGCCGCGAAGCTGTGCGCGGTACGGTAACGTGGATGCTGGCCGGCAAAACGTCGGAGAGATCGTAGAGCGTCAGCGCACTGTCGTGCGAGATCACCGAGTGCGGGCCGGTCTCCAGCCACGCGATAACCAGGTCTTCATAACGGGAGCGCGGAAAATGGGTCAGCCGATAGATGCCGCGGCGAATCCGTTGCAGTTGGCCTGCTGCTGTGAAGTACGCCAGGCGGCGACGATCCACGCCCGCGGCGGCGGCTTGCGCCGTGGTGAAGTAGCCGGCCTGCGCCTCTGCGATTTCGTAGAGCTTGTCGAGCGTGTCAAGTGGTAGCATAGTAGACCGTGTGTGCATGAAGTCCTGAATTCAAGGACATTTTGCACACATTATAACCGAATCGTCGCACCCGGCAAATCGCGCTCATTCGGTGTGCATCGGCCGCCTGCCGTTTAGCCATCCCCTCGCTTTGCACGGGTGAATTTCACCTTTTTCTGACAGTCGTCATATACCTGGCTCCACGCCTCATGTAGAATGATTCGGTATCAAGGTTATCGGTTGGCATCGCACCTCTGACCACGGTCGTCTGATCTTCAAGAAGGAGCGCATCGCCATGAACCTCTACCCCTCCGGCGCCCGCATCGCCGGCCGCTACGAAGTGGCCGGCGCGCCCCTCCTGGGCGGCATGGGCATCGTTTACCTGTGCTACGACCACCAGGAGCAGCGTCCTGTGGGCCGCCGCCCAGCGATTCCACCATAGCCGCACCGTGCCGCGATCAAGGCCCAACCGGTGGGCAATCCGACTGTTCGAGCGGCCCTGGGCGGCCTGTAACACGATCCGAATGCGCCAGACCAGACAGCGGGGCAACTGCTGGCGGCGCAGCAAACGTTTGAGCAGCTTCCGCACGCGACTGGTCAGATGCACTACGGAAGCCGGTTGTGGTCCTGGCATCGGGAGCTACCTCCAAAGTAGAAGTTGCTCCTGATCATACCCGACATTGGCGATTCCCGGCTCACTGGTGGGAGACTTATGCCGAGGTGTACTAGAGGCTTTAGCCGATTGGGTTGTCAGCGGCATAAACCAGCTAAAGCCTCGAATCCAGAGTGGAGGGCCGCCGTTTTCAGAGCAGCAGGGGGGAGTCGTGGGTGAGGGCTAACGGTCGAACTCGCGCCGGATGCGCCTGTATGTCGCCACCAACGTCGAATCGTCCAGGGCCAGCTCAAACTGACGCAGCCAGTGCAGCACGTAGGCATCGTCAAGAGCCTGGCCCTGCCGGCGAACGACCCCTCTGACATCCTCGTAGTCGCGGGGGCGTGGGGAGAGGAGCTTGTAGATCACCAGGTCTTCCGGGCTGCATACCTTGAGCGTTACACCTGACTGCACTTCCACATCGCACCCGCGGCGGATGGCGATGACGTCATACGGCGTGTCGGCCAGCAGCAGATCCAGGCGAATGCCATCGGCGTCTTGTACGAAGACCATCGCCTGGCGTCTGAGCGCCTCGTGTGGATCAGGCAGGAGCGAAACGTAGTGGGGCGTCAAAACGGCCAACAGACGATCAGCGTCCTTGCGCTCGAGCAACGTCTTCAAGTCGGCATCGCGTGTCACGCGGGGATCGCCCCAGATCGCCACCGCTACGCCGCCGATGACGACCGAGGGAATGCCGGCATCACTCAAGCGTTCCTGGAGTTTCTGAATCGCCGTGTACAAGTTGGGCATGTTGTGCCTGCCACTCGGCCAGGCGATGCAGCCTGGCCTGTAATTCCGCCAGGGCAGCCCGGCGGTCCGACACAAAGAGAGAGGCCGTCTGCTGGAGCTGCGGCTCGTACGTCTCCTGCAGCATCAATAACTGGCGCATGCTCTCCTGGATGCTCATAGCCCGCAAGAGGCGCGTTTCATCGGCCTCGAAAGCATCCCATTTTTCACGCAAAGCTTTCAGTGTACGCACAGCCCATCCTCCATGATGGGGGATTATACCATCTACTGGCACGGAAAGAAAGATGCACAGGCAGTTCCAAAATCGTTCATAACAGCGCCCGGCGACCAGGGTGCGTCGCCGGGGGATCTGTTGCGTTTTGCGGTCAACGGTGTGCCCGCGACGCCGCAGCCCGTGACCCGCAACAGCGCGCCGATCCCCGCCGGCACGCCGGTCACCTGGTCATCGGGCGATCGCTGGCAGGTGGACCTGATGCTGCCCCCGCGTCCGCCGGTGACGATTACCCTGCCGGTGACGACCCAGCTCGGGCTGGGCTGGCAACACGCCGCGTCGGAGATCACAATCTACGAGGTCTGGCGCAGCACACCGCCGTACTTCGCGCCCGGCGATGCCGGCAGCGAACGGATCGGCCTCCTGACGCCCGGCGACCCTGACCCGTTGAGCTCCAGTCCTCCGCAAATCCTTCTGTTTATGGGCGGCCGGTCACGTTCACGACCACGGTGAGCGCAGTCCCGCCGGACGCCAGCACACCTTCGGGCACGGTGACGTTCAAGGACGGCGCGACCGTGTTGGGCACGGCCGGCCTGAGCGGCGGCGTGGCGACCCTCACGACAGGCGACCTGGCGGTCGGCGTGCACGCCATCGCCGCCGAATATAGCGGCGACAGCGATTTCAACACCAGCACGGGCAACCTGACCCAAGAAGTGCGGTCGTATGAACAACGCTGCGGCCTGGCTGTGACGGCGTATGATTTCAACGCGAGCGGGCCGGTCCGGGTGGACATCGCCGTATTGGGAACACTGGACTGCCTGCAGGTGGAGCGCGTGGCCGGTGATCATCCGCAGGCCACCGGGGGCATCGCGACCGGGCAATATTGGCGCATCACGGGCACGGCCGGCCTGGGCGGTACGGCAAGCGGGTTCAGCGTGACCCTGACCCTGCCGGCGACCTTTGTCCCGGATGGCAACGACAAGCTCTGCCGTTACACCGGCGTTGCGCAGGTCTGGGATTGTGCGGCCAGCGGCTTCGGGTGAATCAGACGGTGATGCGCGCCGGCGTCACCCAGTTCTCCGATTGGGCCGTGGGACGCCACGTCGGCCTTACCGCGGTGACGTTGGGGGCAATGCGGGCAAGTTCGCGAGGATCATGGCGTGGGATTGGCCTCCTATTCGGGGGCCTGTTGGGACTGGCGGCGGCAGGGCTGTGGCTATACGGCCAGGCCCGTCGCATGAAAACGTGAGACTATTCCACCCACGCATCTTCTCAATTTGTAGGGGCGATCCCTCGCGGTCGCCCATGTGGGCAGGCGCAAGGCCGTGCCCCTACCCCGGATTATTGAGAAGATACCCACCCACAAATACGTAGGAGGCACAATCCATGAGAATACGGTGATTTCTATCATCCCAGCCGCCAGGTGCTGCCCTGCGGCCCATCCTCGACGATCACTCCCAACCCTTTGAGGCCGTCGCGAACCCTATCGGCCAGGGCCCATTGCCTGGCCTTGCGCAGGTCGGAGCGGACCGATAGCAGCAACTCCACAAAAGGTCCGATGGAGCGGTCGCCGACCGGGCCGGCAGCCAATCGCAAGCCCAGAACATCAGCCAGGGCCTGGTAGGTCGCCTGAGCCGCGCCAAATGGCTCGCCGCCCACGCCTGCGTCGCGCGCGGTGTTGATCGCCCGCACCAGATCGAACAGGGCAGCCAACGCGGCTGCGGTGTTGAAATCATCATCCAGGGCCGTTTCGAAGGCGACGCGGCCGGCCGCAACCTGTTCCGCCAACGCCTCGGCCACAGGCCCAGAGACGACTGCGCCGGGAGACGGTCGCAGCGCACTCCGCAGACGCTCCAGGCCGCGTTCTGCGCTGGCGACGACCTCGTCGTTAAAAGCCAGGGGCTTGCGATAGCCGCTGCCGGCAATCACCACACGCAACACATCAGCATCGTGCCCGGCCAGGAACTCATCAATGGTGACCAGGTTGCCCAGGCTCTTAGACATCTTCTCGCCCTTGAGCTCGAGCATCCCGTTGTGAATCCAATAGCGCGCGAAAGCCTTGCCCGTGAAGCTCTCGCTCTGCGCAATCTCGTTCTCGTGGTGCGGGAAGATCAGATCGTTGCCGCCGCCGTGGATGTCAATCTGCTCTCCCAAGTGCAACAGATTCATAGCAGAGCATTCGATGTGCCATCCTGGCCGGCCCTGACCCCAAGGGCTATCCCAGCTTGGCTCGCCTGGCTTGGCGGCTTTCCAAAGCGCGAAGTCCCCCTCCGACTCCTTCTGTTCACTGGCCGCGACGCGCGTGCCCGCCACGGCCTCTTCAAGCCGGCGTCGCGAGAGCTTGCCGTAGTCGGGGTCCGAGCGCACGCGGAAATAGACATCGCCGCCAGGGACGAGATAGGCATGGTCTTCTTCTAACAACCCCGCCACCATCTGGATGATCTCGGAAATGGTCTGCGATACACGCGGGAAGACGGCCGGCCGCAGAACGTTGAGCTGCTCTAGCTGTTGCTTGTACTTCTCGGTATAGCGGCTGGCGATCTCCGCGGGATCTTCGCCCGTGCGCGCAGCACGGGTGATGATCTTGTCGTCCACATCGGTGAAGTTCATGACGTGACGCACCTGGTATCCTTTGTACTCCAGGTAGCGCCGGATGAAATCAAAAACGATCGAGGACATCGCATGCCCGACGTGCGCCTCATCATAGACTGTCGGGCCGCAGACGTACATGCGCACCTTGCCCGGCTCGATCGTCGTGAACCGCTCTTTCTCACGCGTGAGGGTATTGTATACAACAAGCGACATGGTGAACCTCTCAGAAATCGGCAAACAACGGACATCTCAACACAGACCTGTCAGGCTGCTGATGGCCTGACAGGTCTCCCTGGATCAGAAGCCGTTGTCAGCGGTTAGGCGTAGCGAAGATCATCCGGCCGGCATTGGTCTGCAACACTTTGGTCACAACGACTTCGATCTCGCTGTCCATGAAGCGCCGTCCGTTCTCGATGACCACCATCGTGCCATCATCCAGATAGCCGATGCCCTGACCGATCTCCTTGCCCTCCTGGATCACCCTGATGGTCATCGCTTCGCCGGGCAACACGACCGATTTCACGGCATTGCTCAGCTCGTTGACGTTCAGCACCTTGACCCCTTGCAACCCCGCCACCCGGTTGAGGTTGTAGTCGTTGGTCACGATGGGACAATCGAGCTGTTTGGCTAACTGGACAAGTTTGGCATCTACCTGACGCACGGCAGCCACATCCATGTCCACGATCCGCACCGGCACGGGTGATTCACGTTGCATCCCGTTGAGCATCTCCAGCCCGCGGCGGCCGCGATTGCGCCGGAGCGAGTCGGGAGAGTCCGCGATATACTGCAACTCGGCCAGCACGAAGCGCGGCACCAGCATGGGCCAGCGGATGAAACCGGTCTTGGCGACGTCCGCGATCCGGCCGTCGATGATCACACTGGTATCCAGCAGCAAGACTTCGTCATGGACGCGGCCCTCGTCGCCGGCCGCCGCTTCGACATCCAACAACCCGGCCGGAGGACGGCGGCGGAACAAAGCAAAGATGTCACGTTGACGCACGACCAACGCGGTGATTCCGATATAGCCGAACACCACCGCAACGATCGTCGGCAGGATATTGCCGAAAGGGAACGGCAGCCGCGAAAGCGGCAGGGCGGCGAGCGCGGCGAGCACCAGCCCGATCACCAGTCCCAGAGTGCCGGCCAGCAGTTGAACAGTGGACAGCTCGCGGATGGCGCGACGGAGCCACGCTGCTGGTCGCGTCGTCAGCCCTGGCGAGATGATCCATCCCACCAGGGCGCCAAGCAGGGCGGGCGGCAGGATGTACCGCAGCGAGGCCGTGTTGAGATCCGATGTTCCCGCCCAAACCGTGCCCAGGAGCCAACCGATCATGCCGAAAATGATGAGCCCAATGATTCTGAAAATGAATGCGGCAGTCATATGGCCTACCTTATCTGACCTACGTTTGGGTTGCCGGTCAGCCGGCAACGTCTCTTAACAGACGATTCGGTGTGTCTGTGCACCTCCTATGAATCCTGAGAGTCAGAAAACGACTGAAAGCAGGCTCATCATACACCCATTCAACGTTTTCTGCAACCTCAGCGGGGCTGGCTTGGCAGGCAGAGAAGACAAAAAAGACGAGAGCGGGGATCATCCCCGCTCTCGAAGCTTCTGCGGTTTGGGACGTCCGATAGACAACAGCAGCCTACTGCGCCGATCTGGCGACCTCTACGATCCGCGTGAAAGCCTGCGGATCACGCACAGCCAGGTCTGCCAGAATCTTGCGATCCAGGATGATGTCTGCCTGCTTCAGCGCGTGCATCAGCCGGCTATAGGTGATGCCGTTCAGCCGGGCCGCGGCGTTGATACGCGCAATCCACAAACCGCGTAGATCGCGTTTGCGGCGGCGGCGATCCCGCGTCGCATAGAACAACGACTTCAGCATCGCCTCGTTCGCGCGGCGCCACAGCAGATGCCGCGACATGCGCTGGCCCTTGGTCAGCTTGAGGATTTTGTTGTGACGACGGCGGAGAACCACTCCGCCCTTAGCCCTGGGCATAGTTGCTTCCTTTCAATGGCGGCCGGGATCGCGGAACATAGCCAGCTTACCGGCACTTGATGGTGGCCACTTGGCGCTCGGCCGCGCCAGAGACGGCTCGGGTACGATCAATCGAGATAGGGCGCCAAGATGCGCACGCGCTTCTCGGCGGCCGGAGCTTCCAATACCTGGTCCTTGCGGTACTTGACCAGCGTGCGCGGGGCCTTCTTGCGGCGCAGGTGGGTGCGACCCTGACGCCGCGCAACCAGTTTGCCCGTGGCTGTGCGACGGAACCGTTTGGCCGTGGACTTATGGGTCTTGATCTTAGGCACAGTAACTTCTCCTGGACACAAATAAAAACGTAAAACGTGCGGCGGGAAACGCTGACGAAGGTGCCGGTCCGCGTTTGACGCCTGGCGTTCTACGTCTTGGCTTGGACGCACTGACGCTCTATGCGCTTCTACTTCTTCGTCGGCGCTGGCGCGAAGAGCATGAACAGGTTGGGACCTTCCATGGCCGGTTGCTGCTCGATCACGGCTGCGTCGCCCAGTTTCTCGACGAAATCCGCCAACTGCTCGCGCGCGACCTCCGGGTGAGTGATCTCGCGGCCGCGAAAGCGCACCGCTACCTTCACCTTGCTGCCTTCTTCTAAGAAGCCCAGCGCCTTGCGCGCCTTGGTATTGATGTCATGTTCACCGGTGCGGGGGCGCAGGCGAATCTCCTTGACCTCGATCACCTTCTGCGCCTTGCGCGCCTCGCGTTCACGCTTCTGACGCTCGTATTGGAACTTCCCGAAATCCAACAAGCGACAGACGGGCGGCGCCGCATTGGGCGCGACTTCTACCAGGTCCAGGCTACGTTCCTGGGCCAGGCGCAAAGCCTCGAAGGTGGGCATGACGCCGAGTTGCTCGCCATTCTCATCTATGACACGCACCTCGCGCACCCGAATCATTTCGTTGACGCGGACACTCTTAGCTGTGGTTGCGATGCTGACTTACCCCTTGTTGTCAATAGGCGCCCAACAGGCGCCGCAATCTAGCAATGGCGCGCGGCTCCTGCGGGGCTGCGCGTCGTGAGACGTTACTATAACATAGTCAGAGGCGAGTGTCAAAATGAGCGCGCGAGTCGGTCAGGTGCTCAGATCAGTCCCTTCCGCGCGACGACCTCCTGGGCATAGGCGATGAACTCCGCAACCGACATCGCGCCGCGCTGTTCCCCGGTGCGCAGGCGGACGTTCACTACGTCGTCGGCGGCTTCGCGATCGCCGATGACCAACATGTAAGGTGTCTTCTGCAGTTGGGCATTGCGGATCTTGGCGTTCATACGCTCTGAGCTATCGTCCAACTCGACCCGCAAACCGGCCGCCCGAAACTGCGCAGCCGCCTGCCGCGCCGCCTCGATGTGCCGATCGGCGATAGGAATCACGACTGCCTGCACCGGGCTCAGCCACACGGGGAACGCGCCGCCGAAGTGCTCGATCAGCACGCCGAAGAACCGCTCCTCGCTGCCCATCAAGGCCCGATGAATCATGTAGGGCCGATACTGCTTGCCGTCCTCGCCCACGTAGTTCAGATCGAATCGTTCAGGCAGGTTGAAGTCGAACTGGATGGTGCTGAGCTGCCACTCACGCTCGAGCGCGTCGTAGACCTTCAGATCAATCTTCGGGCCATAGAACGCGCCGCCCCCGGCGTCCACCTGATAGGGGATTTGGGCGCGCAGCAGCGCGGCCTCGAGCGCCTGTTCAGCAGCTTCCCAATTGGCATCCTCGCCCACGCGCTTTTCAGGCCGCGTGCTCAGATAGGCATTGAAATCCGTGAAGCCGAAACTGCGCAGGATGTACAGACAGAAGTTGAGGGTCTTGTCTATCTCTTCCGGCATCTGATCGGGCCGGCAGAAGAGATGCGCGTCGTCCTGCGTGAACCCGCGCACGCGCGTCAGACCGTGCAGCACGCCGCTGCGCTCGAAACGATAGACCGTGCCCCATTCCGCCCACCGCTGCGGCAGATCACGATAGGAGCGCGTGCGGCTCTTGAAGATGTGAACATGAAACGGGCAGTTCATCGGCTTCAGATAGAACTGCTGACCCTCGATGTCCAGCGGAGCATACATGCTTTCCTTGTAGAAGTCGAGATGCCCGCTCGTCTCCCACAAAACGGCCCGGCCGATGTGCGGCGTGGAGACGAAGTCGTAGCCGGCCTTCAGATGCTCGGCTTTGCAGAACTCTTCGGCCAGGTGTCGCATCAGCGCGCCCTTGGGGTGCCAGAGAACCAGCCCACCGCCGATGTCATCGGCGGTGGTGCTGAACAGATCGAGCTCCTTGCCGAGCCGGCGATGGTCGCGACGCTTGGCCTCTTCGATCTTCTCGACATACGCCTCGAGTTGCTTGCGATTGGGCCATACTGTGCCGTAGATGCGCTGGAGCATCGGGTTGTGCTCATCCCCGCGCCAGTACGCGCCCGCCACACTCAGCAACTTGAAGGCATCGGGGGGGATTTGGCCCGTGTGATCGAGGTGCGGCCCCCGACAGAGATCCACGAACGCATCGTGCTGATAGATCGAGAGGATCGGCGGCTCCTCGGTGGCCTCGCCGTACTCGTCAACGCCGCCCCGTTCCAGCCCTTCGATCAGCTCGATCTTATACGGTTGGTCGGCGAAGAGCTGCCTGGCTTCACCCGCGCTCACCTCGCGGCGGACGAACGCGTGCTTACCAGCGACGATCTGTCGCATGCGTTTCTCGATGGCCTCTAAATCCTCCGATGAGAAGGTCCTCAGCGAACCATCGGGATCGCGCCCCAGGTCGAAGTCATAGTAGAAGCCGTCCTTGATCGGCGGCCCGATGGCGATGCGCGCATCAGGGAAGCGATCAACGACTGCCTGCGCCATCACGTGGGCCGTCGAATGTCGTAGCTTGTGCAGCAGTTCAGATTCTTCCTCGGCATTATGTTTAGCGGCCATGGTAGCCTCCCTATTGGTAACTGGTAGGTTGGTAGGTTGGTAGAGCCGCACCGCTCTCGGTTATCTTGCCGAACACGGCGACCACCCCCTTTCGGACAAACAAAAAGACCCCCTGCCGATTGGGGCAAGGAGTCTCGCGGTTCCACCCAAGTTAGCGCGATGCTGACATCGCGCCATCTCATCAGCCGCTAACGAGGCCAACCGAGGCGCCATACTCTACGCAAAAAGCCGATCTGCAACTTGCTATTTGCAATTTGAGGCGCCCGCTCTCGGGTGGTTTTCGATGGATGCGCGCGAGGCAGGCTTCCAGCCGATGACCCGCCCTTGCTGACACGTTCACGCCACCTACTCGTCCCGATCAACGCTTTGTAATCTTTCAGGTGGGCGGTAGAGGGTTTGAACCTCTGACCTCGGCGATGTCAACGCCGCGCTCTAGCCAACTGAGCTAACCGCCCAACGAGCCATATTATACCACATCTCAGAAATCAGGCAAATCGGCGCACCGGCTCACCTGGCCGCGAGCTCACCGGGTTCCAGCTTCAACACAGCATAGAGCCGCGCCCTGGCATCTGGGGGCACCTCTTCGTGCCCATAGACCCGGTAGAGCAGCACGGTCTTGCGCAAGGTATCCACCACGATCCGGCAATTGTCGCACTCGGCCATGTGGCGCTCGATCGCGGAGCACAACGCGGGTGTGAGGTCGCCGTCAACGTATTCCGACAACGCGGCCAACAGGTTCCTGCAATGCACGAACCGCCTCCTGTTGCGACGCCAGGTCGCCAGAGCCTGCCTGTGCTGGCGCAACCACGGCGGCGAAATAGGGCGTCAATTGCTCTCGGAGGGCCAGCCGGGCCCGATGCAACCGAACCTTGACGTTAGTCTCCGTCAGGCCCAGGACATCGGCCGTTGCAGCCGTCGAGAGTCCTTCGATATCGCGCAACACGAACACTGCTTGCAGCGTCTTCGGTAACGTCGCAACAGCGGCGTGCAGCAGAGCGCGTAACTCGCCTGCCAGGGCTAATTGATCCGGTCGCGGCCCCCAGTCCACCAACTGGCGCGGCGTCTCATCTCCCTCCTCGTTGACCATCGGCGCGTCGATCGAGGAAGTTGGAAGCTCGCGCTTGCGCAACTGCATCAGGGCCGCGTTGTAGGCGATGCGATACAGCCACGTGCCCAACTGACTGCGACCCTCGAAACGATCAATCGCGCGAAAGGCGCTGAGGAAGGTCTCCTGCAGCACATCCTCGGCGGCCTGCGGAGAGCCCATCAGTCGCAGCGCCAGGTTATAAACCGTCGGCGAGAAGCGCTCCACCAGTTCGGTGAATGCTTCCTGGTCGCCGGCTTTGAGCGCCGCGGTTAGCTCAGAGTCGCTGCGATGCAGAGTGTTCGTAAGCAACTCCTTTGATGAGAGTCTCACGCGGGGGTTACACGCCAGGCCCGGCGAGTCGCAGGGCCGCTATGCGCTCAACAACTGTTCAAGCTTGCCTTTCAGCGTCTGGTAGCCGGTCATACCCACCACGCGAGCGACTTCCTCTCCGTTCTTGAAATACATCACCGTCGGAATGCCCATGACGCCGTAACGCGCCAGAATCTCGGGGTGGTCGTCGGCATTCAACTTAGCGATGATCGCCCGATCGCGAAATTCACTGGCCAGCCTGGCCACTGCGGGCGCGATCGCATGACAAGGCCCGCACCACTCGGCCCAAAAGTCCACCACAACCGGCGCCGCGGATTCGAGAATGACCGCATCGAATTCTTGCCCAGTCAGATGCCGCGGCTCGCTCGCGCTGGCCGACGTCTCTGCGCCATCCTTCTCATCTTTTCGGAACAGCTTGAACAGGTCCATGCCTGCACGACTCCTTCCCTATAGATGGCATTTGCGCTACGTTGAAAAGCGCCTACCAGGCGCCTGACGCCTGACGCCTGATGGGTTTCGCTGCCCTGACGCTAACCAAGCAACTCCTGCAATTTGGCTTTTGAGCTCTCCCACATCTGCTCGTGCAAGCTCTGGCCGTGAGCGTCCATGGTGACCACCGCCGGCAGGCCCTCGGCGCGCACGACCCAAAACGCCTCGGGTACGCCGAATTCCTCTTTCTTGTAGACTGCGATGACCTCGGGGATGGAGCGACCAATGAGGGTAGCGGCGCCACCTACAGCGTGCAGATACGCGGCGCCATGCTGCTGACAGGCGGCGAGCGTCTTGGCCCCCATGCCCCCCTTACCGATCACCGCACGCACCCCGAAGTGCTCGATGACGTGAGCCTCGTAGGGTTCCTCTCGGATGCTGGTCGTCGGCCCGGCCGAGACAAAACGCCAGCGGCCTGTCGCATCCCGACTCACCACCGGGCCGCAGTGATACACGGCCCCGCCACGCCAGAGACGTTGCAATTCGGTATAGAGGTTCAGCTCGCTTTCAGGGATGGCGGCTGGCTTGATGAAGCTGTCCATGATGTACTTGTGGGCGGCATCGCGAGCAGTGATCACGATGCCATACAGACGCACCTGGTCGCCCACATGCAGGCTGCGAATAGCATCTTCGCTGATGGGAAGGTGCAGGTCTATGCCGGTCATTTGACGCTCCTCAATCAATAGGCGCCATCGCCGAAGAAGAACTGCGGCACAGTGCGCAGCGCCATGCGCAGGTCAATGGCCAACGACCAGTTCTCTACGTAGTAGATATCCAGCAGAACCATCTCGTCGAAGCTGAGATCGCTGCGGCCGCTGACCTGCCATAGACCGGTCATGCCAGGCAGCGCGTCCAGCCGGCGACGATGCCAGTCCTGGTATTGCGCCACCTCGCTGAGCAACGCGGGCCGCGGGCCAACCAGGCTCATCTCCCCGCGCAGGACATTGATGAACTGCGGCAGCTCGTCCAGGCTGGTGCGGCGCAGAAAGCTCCCCACCCGCGTACGCCGTGGATCGTCCCGAATCTTGAACATCGGGCCGTCCATCTCGTTGCGTGCGCGTAGCCTCTCTAGCTCGGCCTCGGCATCCCGGCGCATCGAACGGAACTTGTAGACCGTAAACGGCCTGCCGCGCAGCCCCGCGCGCTGCTGCTTGAAGAGCACCGGGCCGGGGGAATCCAGCTTGATGGCCAGCGCAATGAGCAACCACAAAGGCGCCGAGGCAATCACCAGAATCGTTGTCAGCGTCAGGTCGAAGCCGCGCTTGATGGCCAGATTCCACCCCGTCAGGGTGTTCTGCTTGATGCTGATCAAGGGGAGGCCGTTGATCGCTTCGACATCCACCCGGCCCAGACTGAGCTGAAACAGGTCCGGCACCACCCGCGCACGCACACCGGCGCGCTCGGCGTCCATGACCAGGCGCACGATCTTGCGATGGTACTGCCAGGGAAGGGTGATGATGACCTGGTCAATCGCCTCGGCGTGGATGACTTCAGGCAGGTTCTCGATCGGACCCAGCGCGCGGAGCGAGCCGATATCCTTGCTGCTCTTGACGGGATCATCGTCCAGGAAGCCGATGACACGATACCCCAGTTCGGGCCGTGCAATGATGTTGCGCATGACCGTGCGACCCGCCTCGCCGGCCCCGACGATCAGCACGCGATCGATCCCCTGACCAGCCTGGCGCAGCCGCGCCAGCAGAACGCCGCGCACGATCCGTGCCAGGCTCAGCAACACGAAGATGATCAACCCTGCGTAAACGAAGATGATGCGAGAGTAGAAGAGCCGCTGATAGAAGAAGACCAGCACGATCAGCACCATGATGGCGGTCGTGACGGCGTTGAGCACCCCGTAGATCTCCTCGAAAAAGGAGCGACCGCGGCGCACATCGTAGGCGCCCTCGCGCCGGTTGGCCAGCAACAGCACCAGGGTCAACAAAAGCACCAACGGCCAGTAGACTTTATAGGGGACATCGTTGGCAGGGTCCCCTGACCGGAAAAGCTGTAGATCGTAGCGCAGCCAATAGGCGATCAAGAAGGCGATATTGATCAGCAGCGCGTCCACGACCAATGTGATCCACGGTATCCACTGCCGCACGTCGCGCTTCACAATGCACCTCCCATGCGAACTGCCTGCAAAACGTCGCGATAGACGCGTGCCGTCTCGACCGCCGTCCTGGTCCACGAAAAACGCGCGGCCCGGCGCAGGCCGGCAGCGCGGAGCTGATTGGCCAGGTTTTCATCGGACAGAACTGCGGCGATGGCAGCGGACAACGCGGCAGTATCCTCCGGATCTACGAGCAGAGCCGCCGGCGGTTCGGATGGCGACGCGGCTGCCACCTCCTGCAGCGCGGGCGCGGTGGTCGTGATGACCGGCGCGGCGCACGCCATGGCTTCCAGCACCGGCAGGCCAAACCCCTCGAACAGTGATGGGTAGACGAACGCCGCAGCCGCCCGATACCACCAGGGCAACTCCTCGGCCGGCACAAAGCCAGGGAAGAGCACGTCATCGGCCAGGTTCAACTCTTGCACCCGGCTGAAGATGCGCTGGTAGAACCAGCCCTTGGCCCCGGCGATGAGCAGTCTGGCCGGCCCGCCAGGCGCGCCCGGTCCGGCCGCGCGCCAGCGCGCATAGGCGTCAATCAGCCGCACCAGGTTCTTGCGCGGCTCCAAGGTCCCCAGATACAGGATGAAGCGGTCGGGCAATCCCTTGCGCCGGCGAAACTCCGCCGTTGCGGCCGGGTCGGCCGGGCAAAACGTCTCGTCTACGCCATCGGGCGCCACCACCACGCGTTCGCCAGGCACGCCGCAGAGACGCATCACATCCTGGCGCGTGATTTGTGATGCCACGATCACGGCCGCCGCGCGTCGCGCCGACAGCCGCGTGATCAGGCTCAGGTAGATGCGGTTGAAGCGCCGAAACGCCGCAGGGTGGCGCATGAAGCTCAGATCGTGCACCGACACCACGGTGGGACAGCCGGCGGCCAACGGGGTGGCAAAGGCCATGCCATGCAGCAGATCCAGGCGTCGTGAGATAGCGGCCAGCCGCGTCTGTTCCCAGGCGATCCGCCGCCACGGCTGCCGCGTGTCCCAGCGCGAGCGCTCCACCTCCAGGCCATCAGGCGGCGTGAAACCCGGCTCGTGTAGATAGGCGGTGAGCCAAGAATCGGTTTCGATCTCGGCGCGGCACGCGGCCGGCAGGCGCCGCAGCAACTGCGAAATGTAGCTGTTGATGCCCGCGCTGCGATACGTCTCGGTCAGCGAGAGCAAATGGGCATTCAGCCCGATATGAGGCAGTTCCCCTTTGCGGTATGACACGTGTTGATTGTAGCACATCTAGCGAAGTTAGAGCTAATCACCCCGCATAGCAGATAGCGGCGATTCCGCCACAAAACGGGCTGACTAGTTAACACGATATATCTGTTGATAGACTTGATGGGTGGCAGCGGCGATCTGGGCCTGGGTGAAACGCGCCAGCACCCGCGCCCGGCCGCGTTGCCCCAATTCCGCGCGGCGCGACCCATTAGCGGCCAGGGCTGTCAACGCCGAGGTCAGGCCGCCGACGTCGCCTTCCTCGAATAGCAGCCCCGCATCGCCGATCACGTTGGGCAGTTCGCCGGTGTGCGCGGCGATCACGGGCACGCCGCACGCCATCGCCTCGATCAGCACGCGGCCGAATTGCTCGACCCAATTCGGCCGGCTGCGCGACGGCAGCACCAATACGTCCCATCTGGGATAGATCGCGGGCAATTCAGTGGATGGACGATGCCCCAGAAAGTGCACACGGCCGGCGATCCCCAACCTCTCAGCCTGGGCAGCCAGCCGCCCGCGCTCTGGGCCTTCGCCCAAGATCGCCAATGACCATACGCCCGATAGCCCCGCGCAAGCATGCAACAGCAGGTCAACGCCCTTTTCGGGCACCAGCCCACCAGCGTAACCGACAGTAAACGCGGCCGATGAAGGCGCGTCGCCCTGTGGCTCCTCGTTACCTTGTGTCCCTCGCTCTGCAGCGGTCGCAGGCCGGAAGATCTCTGGGTCCACGCCGAACTGCGGGATCACCGTTACGGGACCCCGATAACCTTTGCTGCGCAACACGGCTATGGCGGCCTGGTTGCCGGCAATCGCGCAGGCCGCGCGGCGATAGTTGGCTTGTTCGAAGAAGCTGAAGGGCCAGGGATAGCGCCGGGGCAGGTTCTGCCAGGTGAAGAAGAGGCTGGCCGCGCCGCACGCCTGAGCCAGACGCAACCCATGCCAGGCGGCCAGGTTGTATGGCTCCTCGTCCATATGGAGGATGTCTGGTCGCAGCCGGCGCAGGAGCCGGCCCAGTGTGGGGTAGAAATGGCAGTGGTACGAGCCGTTGAACACCAGCGCCGCGGTCAACAACTCATAACCGTGTGTGTGGGCCCGGTCCAGCTTCCGATGGCCGCGACGGTCATGCCAGCTCGGCGGAACAATGGCTGTCAGTTCGATCCCCGGAAGTTTCGCTAGTTCTTCCAGTTTGCGTTGATAGGCGCCGACGACGAGCGCCTTCGAGACCATCACAACGCGCACGCGCGAGTCCTCCTGCCACAATCTGTCGTGCAATCCGCTTGCTTTTGGTTTGCAGATGATGTAAAATCAGGATAAGCGTGGGAGCCGGCGCGCACCGATCTTGGCTCGCCATATCCACTTCGCCCAGGCACATCGCTGCCAGGAGGCCGTTATGGAACTCATCAAAGTCTCGGCCCACTCTCGCTCCACAGCGGTTGCCGGCGCCATCGCTGGCGTGATACGTGAGCAGCAACATGCGGTCGTACAGGCCATCGGCGCCAGCGCCGTCAACCAGGCGATCAAAGCCATCGCCATTGCGCGCAGCTATCTGGCCCTGGATGGCATTTCGATTGTCTGCGTACCGGAATTCGTCGAAGTGGACATCGAAGGCCAGGAACGCACGGCGATCAAACTGACCGTCGAGTCGCGGCGATCCTAGGCGCAGGCCCGCCGGAGGCTAGAACGTCGGTCAAGCCCGCCCTGGGGCCGGTCCAGGGGAATGCCAAGCCCGACGGTCGGGCGGTTAAAAACCGCTGCCACCACTGCACAGCCGATCCTTCGGCAAGCTCAGGACAGGCTCTGCGCCGGCTGGCTCTCGTCGCCGCAGAGTGACTTCGCCAGCGTTGCAGCGACCGTTCGGCTGAGCTCACGACGAAGCCTCGGTCGCCCGTGGCGGATTACCAGACCGGTGTTCTAGAAGCCGTCCGGCTACAAGTAGCCCGATCCGTTCTACGGTCGGGCGGGAAGCCGTCGCGCCGAATCTGGCAGTGTCACCCTACTCATCGCCTCCGCCGCCGCGAGCGCGGCCGGCGTTTCGGGGAGTCGGGTTGCGATGGCGCGGCGGCCTCCTTCTTCTGCGGCGCCTCTGAAGCTGCCTCGGGACCAGGCCGCGCCGCCGCCTCCTCTGGCGCCTCCTCTGCCAGGTCCAGGGCCGCCTCCTCGCCGTCTCCGACCATCCCTGCAACCTCCTCGAGGCCGGCAAGGCACGCGGCGCAGCCGCGGTCGGGCTGACCTTTATCGGCCGACGGTTGCAGCACCAGCACTTCGACCAGCGTCGTCGTCTCGTTAGGCCCTTCGACCTGCACAGTAACCGAGTTGCGCAGGACATTGATCTGTTTGACCTTGCCTGGCCCTTGCGGCGTCATCAGCATGCTGTTGAGCTTCGGCATCCGCTTGCGCGCTTCGGCGTAGAGGCTGTTCTCATAGCTCAGACAGCACAGCAACCGGCCACACAGCCCAGACACCTCGGCGGAGTTGAGCGGTAGGTCTTGCGCTTTGGCCATCTTGATCGAAACGGGCGCAAACTCACGCAGCCACGAAGCGCAACAGAGCTGCCGGCCGCAGCGGCCATAGCCGCTCATGAATTTCGCCTCGTCGCGCACGCCCACCTGACGCATCTCGACACGCGTGTGCAGCACCTGCGCCAGGTCGTGCACCAGGTTGCGGAAGTCCACGCGCTGCTCGGCCCCGAAGTAGACCACGATGCTGCTGGCATCGTAAGCCCACTCCACCCGCACGACTTTCATGTCCAGGCCCAGCGCAGCGGCCCGCTCGCGACAGATCTGCAACGTCTCGGCTTCCCGATGCGCCATTTGATCCTGCTGCACAAGATCCCAGGCTGTCGCGCGGGTTACCACGGGCTTCAGGGGACTCGCGATCTCGCTGTCCGCGACCTCGCGCGGTGCGAAGACCACCTGACCCAATGTGCGCCCACGCGAGGTTTCCACCACCACACGCTCGCCCGGCTGCAGATCCTCGACTGCGGCCGGCGCGAAGTAGTAGACTTTAGAAACAGGGGTGAAAGCGATACCCACAACTAACGGCATGAATCTGCTCCTGCGAGCGACGACGCCAACCTGCACGTGCAGCGCAGGCCAACGACAAACCTACGCGACTGCCGGCCTCGGCAGCCGCAGCATCAAGACATCCAGCGCCAGCCGCACGTTGACGTTGGCGCGCAGGCGGCGCAGGGTGCGCAACAGATCGGTCAGCGCACGCTCGACTTGCTCCGGAGGATAGAGCGCGGCCTGTTGCGCCAACTGCGCCCGCCGATCGAGGTTGATGACAGCATCGGCCGCGCCGCGCTGAATCAGCAACACATCGCGCCACCAGGCGGCCCAGAGGCCGAGCGTCAATTCGGGGCCATCTTCCTGGCGGCTCAGCTTTTCGGCATAACGCAAGCGTTCGACATAGCCCTCGGCGGTCAGCGCCAGCAGCCGGTCGAGCTGGCTGGCGCGGGCCTGCCACAGGTCGGGGTTGGTATGCGCGGCGATCGCCCAACCCAACCTGCCCGCACTCAACCGCGCCAACAGCGCGGCCCGCTCGGGCTCGACCCCCCAACGCGTCTCGAGCGCCGACCGGGTCTGTTCGAGCGGCAGCGGCCGCAGACTCATAAGCTGGCAACGAGAGAGGATGGTGGGCAGCACCTGATCTCGCCGCGTGGCGGTCAGCAACAGGATCACCTGCGGCGGCGGTTCTTCCAGCGACTTCAGCAGCGCGTTGGCGGCGGGCAGAGTGGCCCGCTCGATCTCCCGGATGATGAAAACCCGGTAACGGCCCTCCAGCGGCGAGAGCGCCGCGTCGGTCTGCAACGCCCGCACCTGGTCAATCTGAATGGTATTCTTCTCGGCGACGATGAGCTGCAGATCGGGAAAGCGGCCCTGGGCGATGCGCTGGCAGACGCGACAGACGCCGCATGGTCCTGCGGGCTGTTGTTCGCAGAGCAGCGCCTGGGCAAAAGCGCGCGCCAGCGTCGTCTTGCCCACCTGGGCCGGCCCGATGAACAGGTAGGCGTGACTGAGCCGGCCGCGTGCGATGGCCTTCTGCAACAAACCAACTGCCCATTCGTGTCCGATGATCGGCCAGGCGGCCATGTAGGCTGCTCCGATGAGATTGAGAGATAGACGCAAGGCTAACGGCAGACGCGTTCGCGCCACGACTGCATTGTAACACACTCTGCAACGCCGCGCCAAGCGCACGTAGAGTGTGCGTTTGGCATTTTGGCGCATCGGCGGTATAATCATCGCGGGGTGCAGACAAGCGCCCCTCTCTATTCTGGCAAGAGGTCAGACCTCTTACAACTCGTCCTTGCCGGCCGCGCCGCACCGCCCACGCGCCAGGCAAGAGAGACCGAAGACGTCGCTTGTGACTCCAAAAGCTCAAACCCGTCTGCGAGCCGATCCACGGCCACTCTACGCCCAGGCTTGTGAAGCCGTCAAGAAGCTGTTGCAGCCCGGCGTCTATGCGCCTGGCGACCGGCTCCCATCTGAGCACGAGCTGTCGGCTCAACTGGGCATTTCGCGGCCAACTCTGCGCGAGGCGTTGCGACTGCTGGAGGAAGAGGGCGTGATCATCCGCCGGCACGGGGTTGGCACCTTCGTCGCCGCGGCCAGGCCGGTGATCGAAGGCGGGCTGGAGGTGTTAGAAAGCATTGACCGCATGGCCGAACGCCGGGGCCTGCGCACAGCCATGAGCGAAGCAACCATCATAGAACGGCCCGCGACGCGCGGGGAATCTGCGGGGCTGGCGGCCCGCGACGCACTTCCGGTGACCGAGGTCGCGCGCGTGATCACGGCAAATGGCAAGCGCGTCGCGCACCTGACGGACATCATCCCCCAAGAATACCTGCGCCAATCGGAGCTGGCTGCGGACTTCCGCGGCTCAGTGCTCGATCTGCTGACGGCGCGCGGCTGGCCGCTCCTCTCGCACTCGCGCACCGAGCTGGTCGCCGAGGCTGCGGACGGGGACCTGGCCCGCGCGTTGCACATCCAGCGCGGCGCACCGTTGCTGCGGTTGGAAGCACAGCTCTTTGCCCAGGATGGTCAGGTGGTTGACTATTCCGTCAGCCATTTCGTGCCGGGACATTTTCGGTTTCACGTGGTCCGGAGGATTGGGTAAGCTGAACACAAGTCCACCTCAGAGGAGAATGCACAATGCGTAGTTTCATGGGTCGCGACATCCTGTCGCTGAAGGATTTCGAGCGCAATGAGTTCTTGCACGTCTTCGACGTGGCAGAGGACATGGAGGCGATCGCCCGCGGTCGCCGCAACGTAGAGATGCTGAAAGAGAAGACGTTGGTGACGGCGTTCTACCAACCATCCACTCGCACGCGCCTGGCGCACGAGGCCGCGATGCACCGCCTGGGCGGGCACGTCACCGGCTTCTCGGATGCCAAGATGACCCGCGCGGGCGACTGGTATCAGGAGTCCATCAAGGACACCGTCAAGATGCTGGAGTTCTACGGCGATGTGATCGTGATGCGCCACTTCCAGAAGGGCGCGCCGCACGAAGCCGCCAGGTGGGCCAGCGTGCCCATTGTCAACGGCGGCGACGGTTGGGGCGAGCATCCCACGCAGATCCTCACCGATCTCTACACTGTGCTGCGCGAAAAGGGCCGGATTGATGGTCTGCGCTGGCTGGCCGTGGGCGATATGCGGATGCGCACCATGCACTCGCTCGGCTATGCGCTGACGCAGTTCGATTGTCCGATCACCTTCGTGGCGCCGCCCGCGGATGCGCTCTTCCCCGGCTCGCCCGACATGCGGATGCCCGAGGAGTACAAGGCTGACTTCCGCCAGTATTCGCTGAACTTCAGCGAGGCTGAGCACGTCGAACAGGCCATCGCGCAGGCAGATGTGATCCTGGTCGAGCCGGTGATCCAGCCCGATTACACGCAGGCGCGCCAGGAGGCGAGCAAGGATCGCAGCCTGACCCCGGCCAACTACAAGATCACCCGCGAGTTGCTGGCGACCAAGGCCAGGTCCGACGCGATCCTGCTGCACTCGCTGCCGCGCATGGACGAAATCCCGCTCGATGTGGACATCACCCGCTGGTCGCGCTACTGGCAAGAAGCCTTCCAGGGCGTAACGATGCGGATGGCGCTGTTAGCGTTGGTGTTGGGAGCGGTGGAGTAGGATGGTACATGGTAGATTGGTAGATTGGCAAAGTGGTCGGGCCTGCAGCGTCCCAGGTGACTCGAAACCCGACCAATCTACCAGTCTACCAGTCTACCAATCTACCAATTTACGAGGTACCATTATGCAGACTTACCTTCACGGTCGTGACTTCATCGGCGATCTCGACTTCTCGAAGGAGGAGGTCGAAACCGTTCTGGATGTGGCGTTCGATCTCAAGCGCAAGCGCGCGCTGAACGAACCACACCCCTATCTGCGGGATAAGGCGCTGGCCATGCTCTTCTTCTTCAGCAGCACGCGCACCCGCGGGTCGTTCGAGGCTGGCATGGCGCAGCTCGGCGGCCACGCGGCGTTCATCGAGAGCCAGACCACGCAGATCGCGCACGGCGACACCCCGAAGGAGATCGGCGAGATCTTCGGCCGCTACTTCGACGGCATCGCCATCCGCCACTGCGACTGGAATGTCGGCAACGGTTATCTGAATGCCGTTGCTAAAGCCTCGCGTGTGCCTGTCCTGAACATGCAGTGCGATGTCTATCATCCGTTCCAATGCCTGGCGGACCTGATGACGATCATCGAGAAGAAGGGCCGCGACCTGCGACGCAAGCGCATCGTCGTTTCATGGGCCTATGCCGCATCGTACCTCAAGCCGATTTCTGTGCCGCAGTCGCTCATCCTGCAGATGCCGCGCTTTGGCCTGGATGTGGTATTGGCGCATCCGCCGGAGTTCGAGCTGATGCCGGAAATCGTGTCCCTGGCCCAAGAGCAGGCGCGCAAGTTCAAGACCGGTTTTGAGATCATCCGCGACCCGAACGGCATGGAAGCCGCTTTCACGGATGCCGACATCATCTACGCCAAGTCGTGGGGGCCGTTGCTGACCACGAATGACAAGGCCGAGGGCAAGAAGATCCAGGACCTCTACAAGGCCTGGATCACCGACGAACGCAAGCTGGCCCTTGCGAGGCCCGACGCCATCTACATGCACCCACTCCCAGCCGATCGCAACATCGAGGTCACCGACGGCATCATAGATGGCCCCCAATCGGTGGTCTACGATGAGGCCGAGAACCGGTTGCATGTGCAGAAAGCGGTGATGGCGTTGACGATGTGATGTTGGAGTAGACAAGGAGACAAGGAAACAAGGAGATGACGAGACAAGGAGGTCCCGGTGAAGCAGACGGATAAGAGCGGGGAAAGGGCAAGCAAAGGCTTTGAGGACTTGAAGGCCTGGCAATTGGCGCGACGGCTGATGATCGAGTGCCATAAACTGGCTGCTGGCCTGCCTGCCATCGAACGATTCGATCTGGCTCCACAAATCCGCAGGTCGTCCAAGAGCGCGATGGCGAACATCTCGGAAGGGTATGGGCGCTATCACTACCTGGATTGTCTTCGTTTCTACTACATCGCTCGTGGCTCTTTGAATGAGACGATCAATCACATCATCACGGCGCATGACCTGGATTACGTGGACGATCGGCGTTACGGGGAGCTCTACGACCTGGGCCGCGAGGCCGAGCGTGCCCTGAACGGCTACATCGCCTACGTCTGGAAACAGCAACAAGGCCACGTTCACTATGGCGGGCGCTTAATCGCAGAGGCAACTGGCGACGTCGAGTCTGCACCATCCAACCTGACCGCCAGTGAAGGCGCCCCCCGCGCCGATTTTGATTTGGGCCAGCACGGACTGGCGACGTCAAGTCTGCACCATCCGACCTGACCGCCAGTAAGGGCGAGTAGTGCATTGTCCCACCTTGTCTACTTGCCACCTTGTCTACTTGTCTACCAGCATTGCCATACGAACATCAGGAGAAAACAACCCGATGTCCCCAACAGACCGTAAAGTCGCCGTCGTCGCCATCGGCGGGAATTCGTTGATCAAGGATTCAAAGCACCAAACCGTCGAGGATCAGTATCAGGCTGCCAAAGAAACCACCTACCACATCGCTGACATGATCGAGTCCGGCTGGGAGGTTGCGATCGGCCACGGCAATGGCCCCCAGGTCGGGTTCATCCTGCGCCGCTCCGAGATCGCGGCCAGGTATGAAGGCATGCACGAGTTGCCCCTGGATGTCTGCGGCGCCGACAGCCAGGGCGCCATCGGCTACGCCCTGCAGCAGAACCTCCAAAACTGGTTGTTTCAGCACAAGATCAACAAGAATGTCGCGACGATCATCACCCAGGTGCTGGTAGATCGGGATGATCCAGCTTTTCAGAACCCCTCCAAGCCGATCGGCGGCTTCATGGCCGAGATTGAGGCCAAACGTCGCCAAGAGGAGATGGGCTGGTCCGTGGTCGAAGACGCGGGCCGGGGCTGGCGCCGCGTGGTCGCCTCGCCGCTGCCAAAGGAAGTGGTGGAGCTGGACACCGTCAAAGCCCTGCTCGCCGCGGGTGTGGTCGTGATCACAGTCGGCGGCGGCGGCATCCCGGTGGTTGATCCCGGCGATGGCAATTACAGGGGCATCGCCGCGGTCATTGACAAGGACTATGCCAGCAGCTTGTTGGCTCAGAGCGTCAACGCCGACCTGTTCCTGATCTCCACCGCGGTCGAGAAGGTCGCGCTCAACTATGGCAAACCAGATCAACAATGGCTCGACCGGCTCACCCTATCCGAGGCCAAGAGATACCTGGCCGAGGGCAAGCACTTCGCCAAAGGCTCGATGGCGCCCAAGATTCAGGCCATCATCTGGTATCTGGAGGCAGGCGGCAAGCACGCCATCATCACCAACCCCGAAAACATCGGCCGTGCGCTGCGCGGCGAGACGGGGACGCATGTTCTACCGGGTTGAGTAGACAAGGAAACAGGGTATCCTTGCCTACTTGTTTCCTTGTCTACTTGCTTCCTTGTCTACCCCATCGGCGGAGCAATACATGGACCACGTCAAATCCCTCAAATGCCTCATCTGCGCCGCGGAGTATGGGCCGGATGAGATCGAATATGTATGCCCGAAGCACGGCGACGACGGCATCGTGGACATCCAGTACGACTACGAGTTGATCGGCCGGCGGATCGGCCCGGCGATGCTGGCGCGCAACCCCGACCCCACCATCTGGCGCTACCGGCCGCTGCTGCCGATCCGGCCCGACAGTCCTGTGCCGCCGCTGACCGTCGGAGGTACGCCGCTGTATAGAGCCGACCGGCTGGCTCGAGGGTTGGGTCTGAAGCATGTATGGGTCAAGGATGATGGTCGCCTGCCAACCGCGTCGTTCAAGGATCGGGCGAGCGCGCTCGCCGTGGTCAAGGGCCGTGAGCGTGGGGCCGAGATCATCACAACCGCTTCTACGGGCAACGCGGCCGCCGCGCTTTCTGGGCTGTGCGCCAGCGTGGGCCAGAAGAACGTCATCTTCGTCCCGCAGTCTGCGCCGCCAGCCAAGATCGCCCAACTGCTGGTTTATGGCAGCACCGTTCTCCTCGTGCGCGGGACCTACGACGACGCGTTCGAGCTGTGCCTGCAAGCGGCCAAGGAGTTCGGTTGGTACAACCGCAACACCGGCTACAACCCGTACATGAGCGAGGGCAAGAAGACCGCGGCGTATGAGATTTGCGAACAGTTGACCCTCGGCTCCTCCTCCCTTTCCCAGGAAGAGAGAGGGGCCGGGGGTGAGGTTTGGGCCGCGCCCGATCGCATCTTCGTGCCCGTGGGGGACGGCTGTGTCATCGGCGGTATCCACAAAGGGCTCAGGGACCTGCTGGCCCTGGGCTGGATCAGCGCCATGCCGAAACTGATGGGCGTGCAGGCGGCCGGCTCGGCCGCGCTCTACGAGGCGTGGCGCACGGGCGCAAACGCGCTGGATATGCAGCCCATCGAGGCCAACACGATCGCCGATAGCATCTCGGCCGGGCTGCCGCGCGACCGCATCAAGGCCTTGGCCGCGGTGCGGGAGACCGGCGGCGTCTACGTCAAGGTCACCGACGATGAAATCCTGGCTGCCATACCCGCGCTGGCGCGCGGCAGCGGCGTCTTCGCCGAGCCGGCCGCCGCTGCCGCCTACGCCGGCCTGGTCAAGGCGATCGAGCTGGGCCTGGTGCATCCCGCTGAGCAGATCGTCGTCCTCGCCACCGGCAACGGCCTCAAAGACATCGCCTCCGCGCGCAGCGCGGTGGGCGAGCCGTTTGTGGTGGAGAAGGATTTGGCGGCGGTGAAGAAGGCGTTATCGAGGTAGACAAGGAAACAAGTAGACAAGGGATTGCCCCCTTGTTTCCTTGTTTCCTTGTCTACTTGTCTACCCCTCTCTGTGGTAAAATGGGCCAATGGAGACTCTGGTGGGAGGTGAGCTATGCTGACGGTATGTGGCGTGTTGTGGACGGAAAAAAGGTAAGGCTCCTGCCCTCGGAGCGGATACCTCGCGTGCGTCGTGAGGTTCCTGTCGCTATCGTCTTTCTGGAGGATGTAACGGCTGAAGATGGGAGAGCGCAACGCCAGATCGAGATTGCCATGAGAATGCGCGCCGCACGGGCAGCGATGCCTCCCCTGGACATAAGTATCAAAGAGTTGGTGGAGGCGGGGCGTGAGCGATAAACGGGTCGTGATTGACGCCTCGGCAGCCCTCAAGTGGCGCTTGCGTGATGAGGAAGCTACGGAGCAGGCCGACGCGCTGCTGGATAACTTCCTGTCTGACGACCTGGAGCTGTGGACGCCCACTCTCTTTGACTACGAAATCGCTAATGCCCTCAAGACCGCTGTCGCTGTCAACCGGCTAACTGAAACGGATGCCCTCATCGCCATTCGCGACTTTCGCGAATACCAGATCGAGCGGCGCAACTTCCATTCGATTCAAGAGGCAGCTTTACAGTTTGCACTCCGGCATCAACGCTCTGCCTACGACGGGGCGTATCTGGCGTTGGCGCAATCAGAGGGGTTGTGGTTTTACACAGGTGATAAACGGCTGTTCAACGCTGTCGGAAAGGCGTTGCCGTGGGTCAAGTGGATCGGCGACTACCTGTTTGCGCGATTCCCGAGAGTGCATCTCGAAGTAGACAAGGAAACGGGTAGACAAGGGATTCCCCCTTGTTTCCTTGTCTACTTGTCTACCTGTCTACCCAACTCACCACAACAACGGAGTCAACTCCCATGATAGACCTGACCATCCATCCCGACCGCCTCGGTCGCGCCATCCAGCGCGCGCGCGAGCGGAACATCATCATCCCGACCTTCGCTCAGCAGCGCAATCCCGCTCTTATCCCCGACAAGATCAAGGCGGGACTGAAGAACGTCGGACTGTGGGACGTCAACCCGCTGAACCTCTTCCGCATCACCTGGCACAACCAGCCGGTGGTAGAGGGAGGCGGCTTTGGCGGCGTCAACTACCTGGAGCTGCCCAAGACGCTGACGGGCGTGGACGCGCGCATCTTCGTGCTCGTCGGCAAGTGGTTTCCCACCGGCGCGCACAAGGTCGGCGCGGCGTTCGGCTGCCTGGTCTCGCGGCTCGTCACCGGCCAGTTCGATCCCAGCACCCAGAAGGCTGTCTGGCCATCCACTGGCAACTACTGCCGCGGCGGCGCGTACGATTCCGCGCTGTTGGGCTGCGAGTCCATCGCCATCTTGCCGGAGGGGATGAGCAAGGAACGGTTCGAATGGCTGAGCCAGATCGCCGGCGAGGTGATCGCGACGCCGGGCAGCGAAAGCAACGTCAAGGAGATCTTCGACAAGTGCTGGGAACTGCGGCGTTCAGGCCAGAACCTGATGATCTTCAACCAGTTCGACGAGTTCGGCAATCACCTGTGGCACTACGACATCACCGGTCACGCGATCGAAGAGGTGTTGGCCCAGGAACTGCGTCCCGGCGAGACGCTGGCTGGCTCGGTCTTCACCACCGGCTCGGCCGGCACGATCGGCGCGGGCGACTACCTGAAAGACATCTTCCCGCAGAGCAAGCTGGCTGCCAGCGAAGCGCTGCAATGCCCCACCCTGCTTCAGAACGGCTTCGGCGCACACCGCATCGAGGGGATCGGCGACAAGCACGTGCCGTGGATCCACAACGTCCGCAACACCGACCTGGTGATGGCGATTGATGACGAGGCGCCGATCCAGATGATCCGCCTCTTCAACGAGCCGGAAGGCAAGAAGTATCTGGTGCAGATGGGCGTCCCCCAATCTCTGATTACCAATCTACCGTGGATCGGCATCAGCGGTGCGGCGAACATCGCGTCGGCGATCAAGATGGCGAAGTGGTACGAATGGGGCGAGGGCGACGTGGTCGTGACCGTGCTAACCGACTCGATGGAGCTCTATGGTTCGCGCCTGGCCGAGCTAAATGCTGAGCGCGGCCCCTACACCGCCCGCGATGCGGCCGTCAGCTACCATCAGTACTTGATGGGCCTCACCACTGACTACATGGAGGAGCTGACCTACCCGGCCCGCAAGCGCGTCCACAACCTCAAGTACTTCACCTGGGTCGAGCAGCAGGGCAAGACCTACGACGAAATCCAGGCGCAATGGTATCAGAAGGATTACTGGACAAGCATCCACGACCAGGTGGACGAGATTGATGCGCTGATCGAGGAGTTCAACGCAAAGGTGGGGTTGTTGTAGGCGGTGAATTGGTGCGTTGTGCGCTTACCACACCGGATGATACATCAACCACTGCTCTGGCGTCTCGGTGATCCAGCCCTCGAAAACCGTCAGCACGCGCCGCGCATTGTGCAGAACGTCGGCTGACCGGTCGCCGGTCAGCTCCAACTCCAGGTGCGGCGCAGCCATCACGTAGTAACCGCGCGCCTGTTCCCACCGGCACGCCATCGGCAACAGCACAGCGTTTGCGCTGATCGCCAGCCGAACGTGTCCGGTGGGCAGGCGGGCCCGCCGGCCGAAAAACGACACGGTCTCTCCCTCCACGGCGCCCAGCGGCCAATCGGCGCCTGTGAGCACGATGCCTCCGGCGCGCAGCCGGCCAACGGCCTTACGCAGCGCCTGCATCTCGATCGGCGTTTCCTCGATCACCCCACTCCGGCGCAATTCGTGAATCAGCTTGAAACCGCCAGCCGGCGCGGGCGGCGAAAGCACCTGCACGGGAAAGCCGCTGAGCGCGAACGCGATGAAACCCAGGTTGAAGTTGCTCAGATGGCAGCCGCAGATCATCACCCCGCGGCCGGTCGCCCTGGCGGCCGCGATGTGCGCCCAGAACTCGGCCGGGAAGGCGATGGCAGCCTGAATCGCCTCGGCGCCCTGCGCTACCAGGTGCATCAGGTCATAGGCCGCGCGACCCGCGTGCCGCAACATCGCGCGCACCGCGTCATGAACCTCTTCAGGATCGGCTGCGGGACCGAGCACGGCCGCCTGGTTGGCGTGCACAATCCGGTACAGGCTGCTTTCCCGCCGCTGCGCCAGCACGCCGGTGATGCCAGCCGCCAGAGCAAAGCCTAGCGACGGCGGCAGCCATCGCCCCAGGGCCATCCAAAGCCTGGTGCCAAACCCGGTAGTGGCGAATTGCTGGAAGTTCATGAAGGCCGCCGCCCTCGCCGCAATCGCTCCACGGCGGCTGCAAAGTCTTCGGGATAGGGGGACTCGAAACGCATGGCGTCGCCGGTGACAGGATGCGTGATCGTCAGCGACCAGGCGTGCAGACCGAGCCGCTGTAACGGCGCTGACTCGATCAAGGGTTGGCGCAGCCCGGCCCCAGCAGCCCCGCGCAACGCGCCGTCTTTGCTCGCATAGAGCAGGTCGCCCACAAGCGGGAACCCGAGGGCCGCCAGATGCGCGCGGATTTGGTGTGTGCGACCGGTTTCAGGCGACGCTTCGAGCAGCGAGTAGACGGTGAACCGCTCCAGCACGCGCAGATGCGTCACGGTAGGCTTGCCTTTGCGTGCATCCACCACTGTGCGATGCCGGCGGTCGCCGTCGCTGCGCAGCGGCAGCTTCACGGTGCGCTCAATCCACGGCGGGTCGCCGACGACCAGCGCGTGGTATGTCTTGACCGTCTCGCGGTCTCGGAACTGGGCGTTCAAGGCGCGATGCGCCTCCGCGGTGCGCGCCAACACAATCACCCCACTGGTTTCTTTGTCAAGACGGTGCACCACCCACACGCGGCCAAAGGCAGCTTGCAGAGCGGCGACCAGACATGGAGCGTCGGGCTGATAGCCATCGGGCAGGGTGGGCAAGCCAGCCGGTTTGTTCACCGCCAGCAGGTCGGCGTCTTGCCACAAAATCAGGTCTGCCGGGTTCATGCGTCCTTCGTCAACGCAATCTCTTTCAGTTGCTCCGCCAGCTTTCGCACGCCCTTGCAGTCGCTCTGAATGTCGAGCTGCACCATGCCGTTCTCGTCGCTGCGGGCCGTGACGGTCGTCCTGAAACCACACACCCCCGCGAAAATCTCTGCCTTGGCCACTGATACGTCTCCCGGGTTGAACATCAGTCTGAGGGGAACAGATGCGCGGATTCTACCTCACAGGCAGCCATCTACGCAACTTGGGCAGATGTAGCGCAAGATGGCATCTTGCGCCACACCGCTGCTCGCGCCGGTTCCGTGAACCGGCGGCGGGTCACGGACCCGCCCAGAGCGCCTGGAACTTGGTGGGCCACTTTCAAGACAGCCGCAAACGCGCACGGACGGCCTGACCAACTGCGCCTTGTCGGTCAGACCGTCCGTGGTGTTGGAGATCAACCCCCGCCGCTTGCAGACGGTAGGATACTACTGTTGGGGGATCTCCTTCAAATCAAGTTCGCGCCGCTGCGAGCGGTCGGAACTGGATGCTGCGTGGCATACAAGAACCGCACGATCGCGCGGGTCTTGCGTTCAGAACTACGGTCGGGCAGGCTGAGGGG
>Ga0194127_10001586_pt1 | contig 33056 bp, 30 predicted proteins | sample TA2KigC100mmetaG_FD_148624 | JGI IMG/M metagenome (GOLD analysis project Ga0194127, IMG submission 148624) | Freshwater microbial communities from Lake Tanganyika, Tanzania - TA2015036 Kigoma Deep Cast 100m | ecosystem: Environmental > Aquatic > Freshwater > Lake | place: Tanzania: Lake...
AAAGAGGTGGCAGCATGGCAGAAATCCAGAAACAACAAAAATGCTAAGGTCAATTGGCAATTCACTGCCGAAAAGGCCAGGATAAAACTATCTCGTCTTTATCCGACACTTGAAAGTTGACGAGACACTAGGCTTTCGGCGACTTTTAACAGCATAGTAGCAAGGCACGCCTTGCCGCTACATGAACAGTTTGAAAGTCCTTAACGTTTAATTAGATTCTTCGCTCCGCTCAGAATGACATTATGGCAATAAAAGTGTCATCTGAGGAGGGACGACCCCTGCCCGTCCAACAGGCGGGGAAGAATTCCGACTTTGAAATTTCCTGTATTTAGCTTTTTTGAAAAATGCAACATAATTAACTTTTATCGATAGCAGGTTTTTATGAAAAAACTGAAGGACATTTGGCTAAAGAGTATTATTTACCGGGTCTTTATACAAAGATACCGGCGTTATTTTATCATAGGAACAATTTCACTGATAGCTGTGGATATCATTAATATATTTCCCCCCCTCATTATAAAAAAAACAATAGATATTCTTTCCGGTGATATTAACATGCGAAGTGTTGCTTATTATTCCGGATTATTCCTTCTGGCAACGTTTTTTCAGGGTGTATGTCGCTATTTTTGGAGGATAAATTTTATAGGAACCTCTTTTCGTTGTGAATATGATCTCCGCATGGCTTTTTTCAAACATATAGAAACATTATCACAAAATTTTTTTCAGAAATATACAACAGGCGATTTGATGTCAAGAGCTACAAACGATATGAATGCCATCCGCATGGCAGTAGGGCCAGGAATATTAATAGGCCTTGATGCATTGTTGTATTTTATTGTTATTCCTCCCATCATTATATGGTTATCCCCTAAGTTGTCGTTGTTTACCTGCATATTGATGCCTCTTACCCCCTTTATTGCCTATAAAATCAAAAATGTTATCGATCGTCAGTTTTGCAGTGTTCAGGAACAGTTTTCAAGAATCTGCGAGAAAGTAAGAGAGAATATCTCCGGTATTCGTGTGGTAAAGTCCTTCAACATTGCACCGCAAGAAGAAGCGGCTTTAAGGAAGTTATCCCAAGATTTCGTAAAAAAAAATCTTACACTTGCCATACCGCAGTCCCTTCTGGGTCCCGCCTTTGAGTATATTACATATTTGGGAATAATTATATTGCTTTGTATTGGGGGAAGGATGGTAATTCAGGGTGATATTACACTTGGCACTATGGTCGCTTTCCAAAGTTACATATCCATGATGATTTGGCCTATGACAGCCGTAGGATGGTTTTTATCGCTGTCACAGCGCGGCAATGCATCTATGAAACGCATTGACGAAATTATGGCGGAAAAAGCGGAATTTGATATGAACCATACAGCAAACAAAAAATTGACATTGAAAGGAGATATTGAATTCAGGGATATCCGTTTTCAATATCATGAAAAAGACAAATGGATATTAAAGGGCATAAACCTGAAAATACACGCAGGACAACGTGTGGCAATCGTAGGGCCGATTGGCAGTGGCAAAACGACGCTAATCAGTTTGTTGCCACGTATACTACCGGTAAAAGACGGAAATGTATTTGTGGATGGCATGGATATCAATACTATGGATATTAAATTACTGCGGAAATGCATTGGGTTTGTGCCTCAGGAAGCGTTTTTGTTTTCCGAACGAATTGCCGATAATATCTTGTTTGGCAGTGAATCCAAGGAATCTGACAAAAGTGTAAGAGAATTCGCTCATATGGTAAAAATAGAGTCAGAGATTCAAAAACTCCCCGATCAATATGATAGCTTTTTAGGCGAACGCGGGATCAATTTATCAGGAGGACAGAAACAAAGATTAACCATTGCGCGTGCGCTTGCGGTACATCCCGACATTGTTATTATGGATGATTGTCTTTCCGCAGTGGATGTGCAGGTAGAAAACATTATTATAAAAAACATCATAACACGATTTCCCAATAAAACACTTATCATTGTTACCCACAGATTGCCCGCTATCAGAGATTTTGATTTAATCGTTGTTATGAAAGATGGAATAATTATTGAAAAGGGTACGCATGCGGAACTTATGAAAATCAATGGAGAATATTCGGCGCTTTATACGAGAGAATTGCTGGAAGAAGGGCTGGAAATACAACATGAGCAGAAGGAGAACAAATGATTATCATGAAAAGTGTGATTTCCATTAAACACATTTATTATCTTAATTACTTTATTTAACAGCAATAATTGAATATGCAAAAGGCAAACTACTTCAGCGATGATGGAACACCGGCAAGAGGTTTCGACCGGGTTGTGATAAGAAAATTATCGTCTTACATTGTACGATATAAGGCGCTAGGCATATTATCTCTCGTTATTGTAGTGGCCGCCACCATTCTTTTTTTAATGGGGCCGTATCTTTTTGGTTATGCGATTGATCATGGCATTGGCAAAGGGAATCTGCCGTTATTATACAAAATGGCAATTGTGTTGTTTGGAATTAAAACGGCACGGCTGTTGTTGATAGTAATTCAAAGCTATAATTTACAATTGATTGGACAGAAAGTAACCATGGATATGCGTATGGAGCTTTTTCACCATATCCAATCACTGCCGGTCTCATTTTTCGATAAAAATCCTGTAGGCAGAACTGTCACCCGGTTAACAAATGATATTGCTTCCATCAGCGAACTTTTTTCAGCAGGAGTTATCACCGTAATAGGAGACATATTTATAATTATCGGAATCGTTGTTGCAATGTTTCTCCTGAATGTAAAACTTGGGTTATTGAGCCTTGTGGCATTTCCCATAATGATATTAATAACATGCTGGTTCGGCACGCGTATGAAACATTCGTTTCGTGAAATACGTCGTAAACTTGCGAGAATAAACTCTTATCTTAATGAAAATATTACGGGAATGAAAGTGATACAACTTTTTAACCGTGAAAGAAAAAACTACGAGATATTTGGAGAAATTAACGATGATTATCTGAATGACCAAACAAAATATATCAGATATTTTGCTATTTTTCAGCCGTCGATTCATATGGTAAGCGGTTTTACTATTGCCATTATTCTATGGTATGGAGGCATGCGTTATTTGCATGGTTCTCTTACTTTAGGGGTGTTGGTGACATTCCTGGCGTATATTCAAAATTTATTTGATCCTATACGGGATATAATTGAAAAGTACAATATTTTTCAAGGTGCCATAGCTTCTTCAGAACGGGTGTTTGGTTTAATGGAAGAATTGCAGGAACCGGATTATATTATTTCAAACCCTCAAAAGGAAATCTCCAAGAGAAAATTTAAGGGAGAGATAGTGTTTCGCAATGTATGGTTTGCTTACAATGAGAATGATTTCGTATTGAAGAATATTTCTTTTCAGATAAAACATGGCCAGTCAGTTGCCCTGGTAGGTGTGACCGGAAGCGGCAAAACGTCTGTTGCAAATGTGTTGACTCGGTTTTATGAAATTCAAAAGGGCACTATCTTTATTGACGGGATCGATATAACAAAAATAGAAAAGATCGGATTGCGATATTTGATTGGATATGTCACTCAGGATGTTTTTTTATTTGCCGGCACTTTACGGGAAAATATTACGTTGTTCAGGCATATGAAAGATACCGAGTTATTGTCTATAATCAATTCTCTTGGATTAATGCCGTTTGTTAATCGTATGAATGACGGATTGGATACGAAAATATCTGAGCGGGGAACAAATCTTTCGGTAGGAGAACGCCAATTTATTTCATTATCACGGATTATTCTTTACGATCCCCAGGTCATCATTTTGGATGAAGCAACCTCCAGTATGGATACCATTTCCGAAGTTTTAATCCAGGAAGCAATTCATAAAATTACAAAAGGAAAAACGTCCATTCTGATTGCCCATCGACTGTCTACCATACTCCATTGTGATAAAATAATCGGATTAAGTAAGGGAGAAGTCATCGAAGAGGGAACCCATGAGGAATTATTGAAAAAAGACGGCTTGTACAGCCAACTCTACAAACTTTATATGAAGGAAGAATTAATGGGATATTGTTAAATCAGGCTACGTTAGTTTTTAGATAATGACTTAATTTTTTCTTTGGTGATTTCAATATTAAATTTCGATTCAAGGTTATCCGGTTCTATCTTGAGCACCTCTTCCCATTTTGTAATGGCGTCTTCGTAGTTTCCCTCCCGATAATGCTCCAATGCTTCGTCTAACAATTTTTGAAGCTGCGTATCGGATAAAGCCTTTACCTCTTCTTTTACAAGCGCTTTTTCTGCTGTTTCAACGGCTTTGTCTTCTGCCTCTGCCTCTGTTTCTGTTTGTTCCTCTGCCAGAACATCTTCTTCGTCTTTTTCTTCTACGAACTCTATTTCCTTTTTCGTTTCTTTAATTAGTTCATTGCTTTTGCGAGAAGTTTCTTTCTTGTGTGCTTTTTTTGCTTTTTCTTCAGGGACTGTTTTTGAACTGATTATTCGGGACCGCTGGTTTTGCAAAACTACAATTTGGTTTTTTAAATCGGCATTAACCTGTTCAACGTCATCCAGATGTTTTCCAATATTCTCTACATCGGTTGTGAGGGAAGAAAGGGAGGTTTCCAGCGTGCTGTTTTGTGATTCAAAATCAGCACTGAGCGTGTTCAGCATTTCAGACAAATTCGAATATTTTGTATCCATGCTTATATTCTTTTGCGTGAGCATTTCAATGCGCGTGGTTAGATTTTTCGTATTGTAATCCAAATCCTCAAGTTGTTTTTGGAAGTCATCCATCTTTTGATCAATTGATGACAAACGTTCCTCATTTTCTTTATCAGTTTTTGTCTCAACAGTAATGCAACCAGTTAGTGTAAAAGGCAATACGAATGATCCTATAACGAATATGACAAATTTTGACATAATCGCCCCCTTTTGGGTTAAATTTAGAGGTAACGTGCTAATCTTTTTAAGCATTACAGTATCTTCCGAATATATGCGGCAGGAACGAAATATTTATTTTATCTTTGCCAAATCGAAAGGAAATGATACCTCATCGCCTTCCGGATCAAAAACAACTAAAGTTATTGGTGTATTTAAATCGATATCGTAAACAGGAAATTTAAACACCATTCGCGCCATATGACTTGGAGTGTTTGGCCAAAATTCACTGGCATCGGCTATGTCAGGCTTGAACGCATAGATAGGTTTTATTTCCAAATCTTTTTGGCAAAGTTTTGCGGTTTGAAAAACTGCGAAATTGAACACATCTCCATAAACAGTCACCGTAAAAACAAGCTCATTCCCGATTTCTAATGCCTGAAAGATTTCACGGTTTGAGAGATCTCTGTGTTCTATTTCAAATTTTTTTGCCTTATAGGCGACGTTGTGGTAAGGGGTGAATAATGTCGCAAAACCTTTTCCCTTTCCGAGGGATACCGTCCAGTCTTTTGAAAACGAAATAAAATCAAGATTTTTATTTTGTTTTCCGTATTGAATTGCTTCTTTTACCTGATCGGGTGGCAGATTTAAAGAAGTTGCCTGTGCAGGTGTTAAAAAACAAAGACCAAAAACAAATAAGATACTGTTCGGTATCAGAAGTATTTTTTTTACCATATCCCTTTTACTTTCACAACGTCTGAACAACATTGATAAAGAAGATAAAATTCCGTAATTTATTCTTCTTCGCCTTCACTTGACTCTTCTTCGGTTTCTTCTGCTTCTGTGTCTGCAGATTCTTCAGTTTCTGCTTCTTCAGACGCTTTGGCTTCGGTTGCTTCAACTGCCGGCCTTACCACATAATTCTTACCGGTTTTCATTAAACTTGCGGTACACATGATAAAAACCACGCCAAAAGCAATTGCGCCGAGGAAGGCAGCTGCTCCGCCAACATTATTCACCAGGCCTTCCACTTTTTTGTTGGTCATTACCTTGTCTGATTTCTCAGAAACTACTCCATTTAGTTTGTTTATTATTGCATCGATCTTGTCGATCATCACTCTCTCCTCCTTTGGATTTTTACACCTTTTATGTTAATGTCAGAAAAATAACCTATAAAATGTTTTTTACCTCATTTCCCTTGTTAGGGCATTGTACTTAGATAATTCTTCATCCGCTTCTTCTATCAGTCCTTTTTGCCGATAAACCGATTCCAGATTTTTATACGCCTTAAAGTAATATGGATCAATGCTAATGGCTTCTTTAAATTCACGTATCTGATCTTCAATCATCTTCATTTCGCCATATGCAATGCCAAGATTAAAGTGAATCTTGGCGTTGTCCGGGTCTAACGCCAGCGCCTTTTTATATTGTAATATCTCTTCAGCTACCATCCCTTTTTGGCCATAGACCACACCCAAATTGAAATATGCATTGAGATAATCAGGATACAATTCCGTTACTTTTTTGTATGCGGAAATAGATTCATCATATTTTTCTTTCGCACGATAAGCATGCCCCAGATTATACAAACCCTCCAGATTCTCCGGGTCAATATTTATTAATTTTTGGTACGTGGAGATTTCCTCGTCCACCATTCCTTTTAAACCGTATGCAATTGCCAGGTTAAAATATGCGTCTTTACATCCGGCATCCACGTCTATTGCAGTTTTGTATGACTGAATTTCTTCATCAAACATTCTTTTTTTGCTGTACGCGACTCCCAAATTATTGTAAATATTGGCATGATAGGAGTTTATTTTTATTGCCTCTTTGTATTCCGCAATTGCCTCTTCGAGCATTCCCCGATTATTATATTCATTTCCTAGCTTATAATGTATTTCAAAATCATCAAAGAACTCTGTTGCAAAGCTTTGAAATACACAAAACGAGTTGAAAAGTACCAGAATAAAAGCAATTTTGATCATAAGTTTACCTGGTCTGGATAAAACCAAAACAACTTCTTGTTTTTATCATCGATTTTTTTAACGATTTCATGAAACTCTGTTTTAGAAAGGTCTTCTATTTTTTTGCCGTATGTTTTGACGGTTTCATTAAAAGCCATTACCTTTTCAACAAGGTTGTCATGAGTCTTGGTAGATCCTCCAAGTATATAAAAATTCTCTCCGGTGGTAATTCTTTTATGATTATCTTCATTATCGAATGCAAGGCCAAGTAAAACAATATTTTCGCTTGAAGATTTACGTGAATACGACAATGGCGACTCCTTTCTAATTCATTGCGATTTATTACATTATTAATGTATCACAGAATACCATTGGTCAAAAAAAAAGTCAAGTTTAGTTTAAGTTTAAGGCAAATGCTATCGGGTAGTTATTGCAAGTATCCTCCTTGCGATTTCGAAATAAATAATCAGCCCTGTTGCGTCCAATAAGGTTGCAATCAATGGTGCGGATACAAACGCAGGGTCCAATTTTATCAACCGGAAAAACAACGGGATCGAAACGCCCACAATATTCCCGACACTTACCACGGAAAACAGGGAAATACCTACCGTTATTGCCAGGGCAATTTGTTTTGTAGACAGCGCTGCTATGGAAAAAGCGATAAATCCCAGAATCAATCCTAGCACAACTCCTACCCGTAATTCCCGTAATAAAATTTTCCACCACTCTTTTGTCTTTATTTCTCCGGTAGCCAACGCCCTGATCACAAGGGTAGAGGATTGCGATCCGGTATTGCCGCCGGAACCGGTCAACATGGGAATAAAATATGCAATAGCTATCATCGAACTTAAAATTTCTGAATACCCCTTCAGTATTGTTTGCGAAATTGTTGCGGCAATAACAAGCACAACGAGCCAAACTATCCGGTTAACCACGCGTTTTGATACCCCAACGCGGAAATACTCGTCCTCAATAGTTTGAACACCTGCCATTTTCTTAAAATCTTCAGTTACCTCTTCCTCTACAATATCAAGAACATCATCTACCGTCACAATGCCAACAAGTCTGTTTTCGTTATCGACAACCGGCACTGCAAGAATATCGTATTTTTGCACTACTTTTGCAGCTTCCTCCTGATCATCTGTGGTATGAACGAATAAAACATTTTCATTCATTATTTCTTTAATTAATTGGTCAGGATTTGCAAGGATAATATTTCTAAGAGAAGTAACGCCCCGTAATTTTTTTGCTTCGTCAACGATATAGCATATATAAATAATTTCACGATCCAATCCTGTCTTGCGTATATGTTCAAGCGCTTGTGAAATGGTCATATGCATTTGAAGTCCCACATACTCCGGGGTCATTATGCGGCCTGCGGAATTTTGCGGATAATTCAAAAGTTCGTTTGCCGATTTTCGTTCTGCGGGAGGAAGCAGTTTCAGCAGCTTCTCCACAACATCTCCGGGAAGTTCATCAAATAACTGGGTTCTGTCATCCGGTTCCATTTCTATCAAGAGGGTCTTCACATGTTGTTCCGTGAATTGTTTAAGGAGCTCTTCCTGCTCTGAAGCATTAAAAAGTGCAAAGACCTCGGAACTTTTAATCTTGTCAAGCAGCCTGAAGCTTACCACCTTCTCCGCCGGCTCAAGACCTGCAAGAAGGTCAACGATATCTGCTGAATGGCGTTCACGAAGGAACTCTCTCAGCCGCCTGAAATTTTTTGTCGCAATTAATTCCTTAATTTCCGGAAGAATGATATTTATCCACTGAAGTTCCATTTTTTTATAGAAGCATTAAATTATTATTAAAAATACCATTATTTTGCATTTTGTATACCGAAAGAATTTATTCCACCTTTTCCACTCCCAATGCCTTTGCCATTCCGAGCAAAGTTCTGCCAACCAGAGAGCGTTTCATCTCTATTGCCTGAAAATCGCATACTTCATCACAGCAAAAACAACCGATACATTTCTTTTTGTCAACAATCACTTTTCCCGTTTCCTTTGACATTGCGCCAGCCGGACAATTCCTTACACATTCATAGCACCGTGTGCAATTCGAATGGTTTACCGTAGAAAAAGTAGAGCATGTATTGTCAAACATCATTGCAAGAAGGAAGTCAGGGAGATACTTTCCCGCAAAGTCCTGCGCGCCGCTGGAGGGTTTTTTAAAATCATGCACTGCTACATTTTGAATAGATTCTCCCGCTACGGTAATATTGCTAAACTCACCCATGCCCAAACCGCGCTGATGCGCAAAACGGATAGTCGGCACGGCCATAGGTTCGAAACCAATGATATTGCTGGCTACGGCATCCAGGGCAACGCTATCCTTGCTGGAAATAATTAAACCGACCTTTTTGGGATTCCCTGCGTTAGGGCCGTTTCCTTCCATGCCAACAACCGCATCCATTATGATAAGATGAGGCGGCACCATCTGATAGATATCCACCAGCGCCTTGGCAAAGACCGTTGGTTTCGGCGCTATTAAATGAACATTCTTTTTGCCATTGCCGGGTATGGCGCCAAGCATATTTTTTATTGCCCCGGTGTACTGTGTGAGACCATGTGTCTTCAACTTAGGCACAGAAACAATAAAATCTACCTCTCGCAGTGTTCTTGCAATACGGAATTTATCCAGGATTTCATAATCCTTGTTGTGAACGTCTATATAGTTGTCTTTGTCAAAGTTTACAATCTTCGCGCCGGTATTTTCGGCAATTTCGTTTATGCGGGTAACCCGAAAGGCATTAAACGTAGAGCTGTTCTTTACGCTTCCCGATGAATCCCCGATATATACTTCACATCCAAAATCCTTCTGAAATATATCCACCAACGCCCTCACTACGGCAGGATGGGTATTTACCGCTCTTTCCGGAGGCTGGGAGGAGGAAAGGAGATTGAGTTTTAACAGCACTTTCTTTCCCGGCCGTACAAGTTTTTCAGCGCCATTAAGCATGCTTAAGGACTGATGTATCGCATGATAAACCTTTTCCGGCGTATAATCGTCACATTTTGCAATTGATACTATAGGCATAGGCAACCCTCGTAAAAATTTTTCGTATCTACGTTATAACTTTTTCATATGCCAGATACGTAAACAAAACAGATTAATACATTCATTTTTTTCCCCGCCCCTGCCACAAAGAAGATTGCCCCCCAGACAAGTTTTAGAATCCTGTCAGGATTAATTCAAATCAAATTCAAAAGAATTTATTCATTGCTTCGGCTTTTTCCATATCTTCATTGTATAGTTCCCTCTCGCTTCGTTTATTTTGAAACAAGTTGTTTTTTAGCCGCAGAAATGGCCGTCTGAAATATTGTCTGTAATAATAAGCGAGGGGATAATTTTTGATAAATGCGGGTGTGGTGCATATGTAATTAGCATATTTTTTGTTATATTTCCATCTTAAAAATTGAAGATCATCAGATTCTAAATAGTTTGTCTTCACATTTGCCCAAAAGCAGTTATAGCGGCTGTAGTCGTATTTGTTCGTTATCAGGCCCGATTTTAATAGCTCTTCACGCATACCGGTCTTGGGGTAAGGCGTCAGGATTTGGTCTGCAAAAAAGTCTATTTGCAAGTCCCCAAAGAACTCATAATTTCTGGCAATATCTTCTTCTTTATCGTTCGGATTCCCGATTATCATCCCTCCAACAATCATAATGTTGTGCTCGTGAAGACGTTTTACCGCAAGTTTTGTCTTTTCGATGATATTTCCCTTCTTCATCAGTTTCAGATTTTCTTCCGATGCGTTTTCAATGCCAAGAAAAACGATCCTGAAACCTGCCTTTGCCATTTTTCCGGCAAGAGTTTCCGACGATGCAATCCCGGCGCTGCTTGCCTGGATGATATAGCGAATGTCGTTATGTCCCGCATCCACAATCGCATCGCACAGCGATTCGAATCGTTTTATATCCAACGCGAAATTATCATCGGAAAAGATGATAAAATTCGCGCCATGTTGCTTGGCATTGGCAATATCGGCAAGAATTCTTTCCGTGCTGAATCTTCGGAAGGTTTTGCCATACATTTTATCCATACTGCAAAAATTACAGGGCATCACACATCCGCGGGAAGACTCTATGATATCGAGGGTAAAGCCGTAATATTTATATCCTTTCCATATCCGCTTCGATCTGTCGGGAATTTTTATTTTATCCAGATCCTCCAAAGGGCGTTGCGGATTGTGAACAAATACACCGTTCTTGCGGAAAGAAACACCCGCGATGCTTTCTATTGCCTTCGTGCCGTTTATCGCCGCAATCAGTTCATTGAAACACAAATCGCCTTCTCCCCGGACGAGAAAATCAAATGGGGCGGAATCGTCACACTGGCACAATTCGTTATACATAAGTGTTGCGTGGTAACCGCCTAAAACGGTCTTTATATTTTTATCGGATCCCTTGATTAATCCGGCTATCCTCCTTGCGGTGGCAAATTGCATACTCATTGCAGATAAACCGACTACGTCCGGGCGATATTGAGCAACCAGTTCCTTTATCGTCTCAGTAATAGCATTTCTCCGCAGGACAAGATCGGCTACAGAGACATTATGCCCCTCGATATTGCCCGCAATTGATGAAATGGCAAGATTGGGAGGTTTCCATCGTCGGGCATTAAAATGCGGCGCGCAATCAGGCATTGATAATAAAAGAATATTCATCTTCAGGATATTAAAATTTAAGAGGAACAGGTGTAAAAGATATAAGAAAAACAATAAAAAGAATTATGCCAAGTATCTTTCTCTTACGGTCAAGAGAAGTGATTTCATCTGCGGGCGAAGGATGCCGAAATCCAAAAATCAGCAGAAGTATGGCAAATAGTATCCAGCCCTTGTAAAAAAACACCGCAATCACACAAAAAATAAATATCCCTATGCGATACACGATATCGCTCTTTTTCCCCAATAGTGCATACATAACGTGTCCCCCGTCGAGTTGTCCGATGGGCAAAAGATTGAGCGCAGTCACAAACAATCCCGCCCAGCCTGCAAACGCAAGAGGATGAAGGTAAATATCCATCCCTTCCGGTAATGTCCCGAATACAATCTTAGCGATAAAGGAAAAGAGAAGGGGTTCTCCGAGCCCCAGGTAATGGGAGGAATCACTTGGCGCCGGTCGCACATCGGAAAGGATAAGGCCAATTATGATCGTAGGAATGGCAAATACTAACCCCATTAACGGTCCTGCCGCTCCGATATCAAACAACGCCTGTTTATTGGGTATGTGCCCTTTCATTTTAATCACTGCTCCGAATGTTCCAAAAGGCGGAAGCGGCAGCGGCAGAAAATATGGCATAGTGGCATCCACGCGGTATTTTCTGCACATAAAGAAGTGTCCTAATTCATGGGAAAGGAGGATTGACATTATGGCAATTGAATACCATATCCCATTAACGTAATACGTTGTCAGAGAAGTGGCAATAAAGAGTAAAACATGAATTCGCACCTTTTTAAAAAAATTCGAAGACTTCCGTGCTTCTAATGTCATTTAATCGTATGTGCCCTTTCGCAAAACAATAGCGCTGTATCGTTCTGTAATTTTAAACCTTAATCATGGGGAAATTCGTAATCAACTATTTGTCTATAAACCCTTACATTGTAAAGGTTAATTTACTGCGTCACTTTAACATAATTTCTTTACAATAACATGTAACCTAAATTCTGCAAACAAGGCGAAGCCTTGTTGCAGGAATAGGCTGGAAATGGTAGAATCATCAAGGGTTTTAAGGTGTTTTTAAGAACGAAAACAATCAAAAGGAGATTCACCAGATCCATGAAGAATATACCACAAAAAGAGGGAAGAAACCAACCGAAAATTAAGACGGAGATGAATGGGAAGGGATTAACAGTCCTGCTGCCGGTATTGACGTTCATGGGGAAGTTGTTGTTTCGGGAAAGAATCCATGATGCAGTGGATAAGGAGTGTGGCGCAAATGCGGAATATCAGTTTGCAGACATAGTGCAAATGGTGGTAATCGGGCTGATAGCGGGAGCGACTCACCTCCTGCGGTCGGTGAAACGACATCAGATGGTTTCAATCCACGCTCCCGCATGGGGAGCGACACGTTGTCGGACATGATTGGCACAAATAGCCTGGTTTCAATCCACGCTCCCGCATGGGGAGCGACACCGGGACATGTACGACGCCCTCGGCTTTGACGCGTTTCAATCCACGCTCCCGCATGGGGAGCGACGAGATATTATGGGCGATGCTTTAAAAGACGTATTGTTTCAATCCACGCTCCCGCATGGGGAGCGACTCGGGGAGCGGGGTAAGTACACGACATTTGATGAGTTTCAATCCACGCTCCCTCATGGGGAGCGACCAATCGTATAAGATCATCATCGCGCAACGACGGGTTTCAATCCACGCTCCCGCATGGGGAGCGACCGACTTATCCTCTCAGGCTGTCCTCAAGCGTAGTGTTTCAATCCACGCTCCCGCATGGGGAGCGACCCCCCCCTGCACGTATAACATAATACGTGCATACAACTTATATAGTATTTTTTGCGAACCTTTCTTTTTCAGGATAACAAATCATTATATTGCCAAAGATCATTTTTCTAACCTTCCTATTGGTAATATGATATTGATTTGCGAACCTTGCAGAAAAACTCTGTGAACTTAGGGTTCGCAATGCTCTTTTTAAACAATAAGCGGCCCATCCTGGTCTATTGATTTTTTAGCGCCTACATGCTCTACACGATGTTTCCAGTTTGAACCTAAAAAGTAAAATCGCAGACTGTCTTTTTCAGCATCTATTTCATCAATGAGTCTCTGGCGTAAGACCGTCCATTGTGCAGGGTCAACGATGCACTCAAATACCGAATACTGCACTCTCTGTCCATAGTCAAGGCACGCACGTGCAACCCTGCGAAGCCGCTTTTGTCCTTTATCCTCGGAAGCAACATCATAACTGACCAGTACAAACATGATTTTATTTTACCTCCATATAAATGGCGGATAGGCGTCAAGATCACCCCTTACGTGCCGCGCCAGAAGCATTGCCTGGATATGAAAAAGCAGTCCAATCGTTACTTTTTCATTAAGGAACGGATGCAGAATCTCATCCTGTTTTCGTGTCTGATATGCGGTAAGTACGGTTTTTCTTGTTTCGTCATCCATCAGCACTGCGCCATTTTCTTTCTTTTCAAAGCCTTTTCCCTTTACCTGTCCCAGATTAATCAATGAAAGGATAAGCCGGTCTGCAAGAAACGGTCGGAATTCTTCCATAAGATCAAGGGCAAGGCCAGGCCTTCCCGGACGGTCTCTGTGGAGAAACCCAACCGCCGGGTCAAGGCCTACTGCCTCTAAAGCCGACCTGATATCGTGCATGACAATTGTATACATAAATGACAGCAGGCAGTTTACCGTATCCAAAGGAGGCCGACGGTTCCGTTCCTGAAAGGTAAAATCTTCTTTCTGTGAAAGAATCAAATGATCAAATGCGCCAAAATAGGTCAAAGCGGCTTCTCCTTCTATCCCGCGTAAGATGTCCGGCGACGGCTCCGATTGCAATCGTTTCATAGAGGTTGCGAGCTTTCTTGAAGCAGTGGTCAAGGCTTCAGCGTTGACTTTATCAGGGTGATCCCGAAGGACACGTTCAATCACTATGCGGCAATTAGCGATCTTGCCGGTTAATATCGCCCGTGCAACACATGCGGATGTTTTAGGATCATCTGCCTGACGGTACTGTTCACGCCTCAGGAGAACGTTACCGGATACAGGCCCCTGCACTTTTGCAAGGAAACGTCCGTACTCCGTCAGAAAACTTATGGAAACATTCTGCTCGGCGCAGTAACCCATCAGGTAAGGGCTGCAGGATACCTGCCCGAAACAGACAATACCCCCGATGGTATGCACCGGGAGGCGCAGGCGCACTTCGTTTTCCACTTTGACAATAACGGACTCTCCCTCCTTTGCAAGATATGCCCCTTGTGTTGTTACGAATAAGGTATTCAGGTGTCTTTTCATAGTAAGTGTATTTTAAAGAATATTAATGTTTGTTGCACTTCGACTTCGCTCAGTGTGACGTTATTCCGGGCGGAGTCGGGGAATTTTTGTCATAATAGCGGCCTAACTTGTTCGTCATAGCAGATCAGATTCTGCATCCTGCTGGTCAATAAATCCTGTCAGATATTTACTCGCCCTTCCCTTTGTATCACAAACCTTTGGCATGCATAATTCAACCAGTGAACAGCTTTTACACTTTTTTGAGTATTCCGGTTTAGGGGTTATTCCTGAGCGAATGAGTTCATGAACATTTCTTGCAGTTTCTTCCGTCTCTGTTCTCAAAGCCGTGTCAAATATAACACCCTGCCTGTGTCTGGTAGTACCGTAGAACAGGGCGCCTTCGTTAATGGCACAATTGAGCATTTCCTCAAGGCACATGGCTTGTGCGCAGAGTTGTACCTTATCGCAGTTGTCCGCTTTTGGTTTTCCTCTCTTATATTCTACGGGGAACGGATGCCACGTATCTCCCTGCCGGTGAAATTCCACGACATCGGCCTTACCGATCAGGCCAAGTCGCAATGATCTGAGAGGAACGCCGTATTCGATGCGGATGTTTCCTCTCGATTCTCTGTCTGCCGTATCAACCTTGTCGTGCAGGATTCTGCCTTCGGCAGTAAACTGATTTTCATTCCACAACTGCTCAATGTGAATCAGGGCGCATTGCCGTTTGCAGAACACGAAGTGCTGCAAAGCAGAAAGCTGAATCAAATCATCTTCATTATATGTACAATAAGTCATATACGTCTTATTTTTTTCTCCTCTCAGACCGCACCCGATAAAGCCTTTCTGTAAATCCACCCTCATTTAAAAAATCCTTTTCCAGCGTTCTTAACTGCTGGTCAAGCAGGTAGTTTGTCTGGTGAATCAGGCAGATCATGGTGTTTGCAGCAACCTCCGGAGGCGAAGCCTCAATATAGGTCTTATAAGTCAAATAAGACCTATTTTTTTGGTAGCAAAGATTTCTGACTTCTTTAGACCGAGGATAATCTTTTGTCCAGAGAGTAAGCCCTTTTTGCCTCAAAAAATCCTGAAAATCCAGAAGCAGTTCTTCAAGGCTTGCCCGTGCCACGCCGATAAGTTTTAGCTCAGTCTTTTTAGAAGTGCCCGAAGCCATACTCCCTTCAGCGATATTCTGCTTGCCGCTGCGCGCCGCCTGCACCATCTGGTCATGGGTGCGGGAGCGGCGGTCGATGAAACGGTTGCAGAATACTATCGTAGCATCATACACAATCTCCGCCATTTTGTAAGACTGTAGTTCCCGATACCCGCCGTGCGGTGGTATGAGTTGGGATTCTTTTGGGTCAGTCATTTAAATCCTTTCAATAACAACATTGTTCGGATTAAATATTATAGGCTCTAATCCAGAAAGACTCTTAAGTTTGATTGAATAATCCTCGATCTTCTTCGGGTCAGTTACTCCATCTTGAGGCGCAACGCTCAACGACCGATGAACCACAGCAGAGGAATATTGACCATTATTAGAATTATGTTGCCACCATATTACAGCTACAACCTCCATGCTGCCAGCAGGCCGAGCCGAAGATTCATCGTTGTCAAACAGATGTTCAAGCGCATTTTTAACGGCGGTAGCATCCTCATCTTTAAACCATGTTTTTGATGCAAGCTGGGGATTTATGGTGCCATAAGATACATACACTCCATGATCAACACGATGTTTCATTCCCATAGTATCTGACGCTTTCTTCGTTCCATCTCCTTCACCGCTAACACTTTTTGTAATCTGTATGCTGCTAATACGACTATTGACTGGTGCAACGCTAAAGGCTGAATGAATTGAAACTGGACCCCGGATACCAACAGATACGCCTTCACCTTTCTTTTCGCTTCCATAAGCAAATACCTGTCCGAAAGCCCGTATATCAAGCCATTTTTTGCAAACAGCTTCCCTAAATTTTTTCTCATCTTTCCAAACATCTTTTGGCAATTCCCCTTCAGCTCTGGTTCTAAGGCTGGGATAATCATCCAATTTATTGTCATCGGATTGAACAAAAACGCTGTATAAATATTCACCCTTGTCATTTTTCATCTCCATAAGACGATTTCTGATTTTTCTTTTAATACAGACATCAGATAGCTCGCCAAAGCCGTCGTAATTCGTCCTCGGACGATTGCCATTTAACGGATCCCCATTAGGGTTAGCTCCTTTCACGCTGAACACGACCGCAAAATCAATTTTATTTTTCAACGTTTCCATAATTAATCCTCCTTTTATTGATCTGTTTCTGATAATGTTTCTTGTTCGCTTTCATTGGTGTTACTGCTACCCTTTGGCCTGAGTGCTTCACGCTGACAGTGATAGCCCAACAAAAATTCTCCACTTAACGGTCTATCACTTGTAAAGTCTTCGATTGGATCAAATTTGCACATCACCTCATCCATCATGTCCTTGTAATATTTGGCACCCCCTAACCTCGACATATAAGGAGAGAGGGAAAGATATATCTGTCTCCATGTCTTGTTAGGACGATCAGCGAATTGTTGCATGTAGCGTGCTGCATTAGTATCTCGTTTTTCTCCGGAATTGTAAAGTGCATGCCCTTCAAGCCGATCCGCAATTGCAAGCAGTCTTCCATAAAGATAGTCCCTTGTCTTTCTGTCTGGATCTAACGCCATGCTGTAGCCCTCCTTTTCGTTAAATTTTTTATAAAGTGCGCAAGCTATACAGAGAGTTTTGTTCCATTCCCAACCCTCCATGCCTGCCCGATTACATGCACGCCGAACCGTTGATACTACAATATCTCGCGGTATTTGCTGACCGTCAATAATGCAAGGTAAAAGGCGTTCAACCGTTGACTTCTTTAATTTATCATCTACCTTGCTTCCATATGCTGCTTCCGCGATGTCTTTGGGAGCAGGCGCGCCGACAAATTTAATGCGTTTTTTTGTTTCGGGATTGTATCCATAGTCATGAACCCAAGCACAGGTATCATGCCATTTCTCTAAACGCTCAAGAAATTCCGATCCTGTCAGTTCACGATAAAAAGTAATTGCCATCCGACCTTGAGTTGCTGAATCAAGTCCCATAACCACGACACTGCTTGTATCTCCCAAGTCGGCTTTGTAACCAGCTATTTTCTGTCTTAATTTTATAGCAAGATTCTGTGCGACCGATACGTTATCAGAATCATCACTTTTAAGGTTATCTTCTCCTAAAATAGCCAGAGAGTCGGCAAAAGGGTCTGGAATGTCTGTGCCTGAAGTAGACCATGCAACAATAGCTTGATCTCCATTACGATAACCTTGCCGGCTGATAAGCCAACGTAATGTGCCGTGCGCTTTCTGGGTTACCTCAAAACCAACTCCACAAGTCTGATATGTGTTATGTTTTTTTGTATCCGTAAATCTACCCCTAAAAGTGAATCCGTCCCAGTCATTTGAGGATATGAGCTTTGCCTTATCGCCATCATTACGTAATTTTGCTGGATGAAGATCAGCCATAAATAATTCCTTACCTGTAACATAACAAAGAGATTTCTCTTTTTTAGTGCCTGAGTAATAGTCAATCCAACTCTTCCAAAGAGTTTCATCCTCCCATGTTTTTGAACAGTGATCGTTGGGGTTTTCAACTTCCCACCGAATAAACGCATCTGCTTGCCAAGCCTCATTCTGAAACAACGCAAAGATAATAGGTTTAGCTTTCCTATCCCCTTCCCATTTTTTTAACAACTTGCCGTCATCACCAGCAATCAATATTTTCTCGTCAATCAAATCTTTAGCAACAGTTCCCTTATTGACATAATTGAGAACTACTTTTGCCTTTGGGTGGCTGCTCTTTGATTTACACCATGCCTCAAGATTTGATATATACGATTTAAAGTAGGGTTTTTTATCTCCCCCATAATCTTTATAGTCTTTTGCAACATATTGCAGTTTGTCTGATAACGGGTGTGGAGCCTCTCCGCTAGTCCGACCACCCGAGCTTTTTTCAGTACATGGAATAATCGTTCTTGCATCGTCTTTAGGCACTACTCTGGCTCTCTTAAAATTCCCTTGATGATCAATCACAATTTCAATTTGCGCCTTGTTCGTTGTGTGACAGATCGGAAGAAGCGGTACCTCTCTTTCAGAAGCAACCTTACCTATCACGGACTGACAATTCTCATAGGTTTCGTATAATTTCTGTATCCAACTCATTTATGCACCTCCCATTCTTCACAACCTTCCAGCAATCCTTCCTCTGCTAATCCCACAGATTGAGGCGGATTGGCTTTCATTGATCTGACGAGTTTTAGAATAGAACATTCTTCGGGTCGGACAAAATCAATTTTGCCGTCAACCATCTTTGGACGCCAGAACCTGGCGTGAAGCTCTTTTCCTCCAAGCTCGTCAGGATAATCAAAGCCATGAAACATCAGGTCGAATGCTATCTCGCCATAATCATCATAATCACCTTGTCCTTCGCCAAACTTACACGGCTCAACATATCCCTGGCACTCCCGCGCACCTAAAAATATATCCCGTCTTCCGCCTTTTTCTATCATTCGTCTGGCAACGCAATGATGTTTGTTTTCATTCCTGTCTTTCTCCATGTCTTTCCGATTCATGTTCCACTCAAAGTGTGCCTGAACCTGATATTCAACATCAGCCAGATAAGTATAGATCGCAAGAGAATTACCGCCACCATACTCAACAGGTTTTGCACTTCGTGTCTGAGTCCTGATACGATTCACAACTCTGACCTTATCAATAATCCAAACTATAGTCGGCTTCCAATAAACCGAGCTCAATACACCCTTCAATGCCTCGTATGTGGGGATGTGATAAGAACATTTTTCTCCACCGAGCTTTGTCAGCGGGTCTGTGAAAAGGGCGTATTTACCTGAAACTTTAAATTCCACCTTGTTTTCTTTTTCCATGAAAACCTCCTTTTTATGCGTTTAAAAAATCCATGTTTCTTACTGGCTTTTCGCTTAATCCGAACTCATCGCTATAATACTGCTCATCAAGGCACAAAATCCCCGAACCTTTTTGTGCCTCATAAACAGCCTTTTCTTTTTCTTGCAATCGTTTTAAGACATCAGGGAATACATTTACCGAATAACGTTGCGCCTGCCGGATTAGTTTATATTGCTTTTCTAATTCTTGAACAGAGCAAAGTTTACTAATAATCTCTTTTCCTTCTTGTCCATATGGCACAACGATTCCGCGCGTTATAGACTCAATAGCCTGAAAAGATTTGGCAGCCGTCATAAAAGCTTGCTTCAAAGGGATTGACGGATATTTATCATTGTTGATTCGCCTGTACTCAGCAACTGATAACGAATTAACTGAAAGAAGATTGAACAAATTATCTTCTTGCCCGACTGGGGAATTAGCTGTGACAGGATAATTCATTTCATCTTTCCTTTGATAGAAATAGTATTGATAATACTGTTCCATTGCTTCGGGACTTATCATGTCATTTCCAAGTCTTGCCGGGTTGTCTTTAAATTCACCAAGCAGGCGCTCAGTTTTCTCTTTGCCGATTCTGATATCCTCAAGCCTATTTATATTTTCTTCCGCAGGATTTATTATGAATACCTCGCCCCGCTTTGGATACAGCTCATTATGACGATTGCATCTTCCAGCGGCTTGTGCAATTGAATCAAGTCCAGCCACAAAGCGAATGACCGAACCAAAGGAAATATCCACTCCTGCCTCAATAAGTTGGGTGCTTACACAAATAACTGGCTTTGGGTTTTTTGGATCAAGACACTTCTTTACTTGATTTAACACATCAAGCCTATGAGCAGGACACATATAAGTGCTTAAGTGATACGTTTCTACGTTGTCTATCTGCTTACATTGTTGATAAATCTCCCGAGCCGATGTCTTCGTATTTACAACCACCAGAACACTGCCTGCCTCAACAACTTTTTTACTTGCAAGTTCTTTTATTTCATCGTTGTTCCAGCCACCGGTTTTTGTTTTGTCATAAACCTCAACGCGCTTTAGATCATCGAATAACTGTCTCGCATTAGGAATCATTTGTTGTTCTGAAGTAATAGTCAATGTCCTTGACTTCGGCTCAATCTTATCCAAGAGCGGCTGAGTTGCCGTGCAAAGCACAATTGTCGAGCCGCAATTATTTACAAAAAAATTAACAGCCATATTAAACAATTGCACACACTTTACCGGCAATGTCTGGACTTCATCAAAGATAATTACGGCATTTGCAAGCTGATGCATTCTGCGTGGGCCTCTTGTTCCAGAACCAAATAAAGCCTCAAGAACCTGCACATTGGTCGTTAGCACAACAGGTGCATCCCAGTTTTCAGAAAGAACCTTTTGCCTTGCTGTCTCTTTATCAGGCAATAAATTGGAGTGATGTTCCAAGATAATGCTGTCTAGGAAATTACCATTTTTATCCCTTTCTTCCAATACCTTGCGTATCTCGTCAGCGTTCTGATCAATAATAGTTGTATAAGGAAGCACATAAACAATTCTGTCCATCTTGTGCTTGTCCGCATGATGTAAAGCAAATCGCAGGCTGGCAAACGTTTTGCCCCCGCCCGTAGGGACTGTCAGTTGATATAAACCTTTCCGCCTGTCAGCAAAACCATAACACGCTTGTGATATTTTCTGTCGTATAGCATTAATTCCAGTTGAGTCAAATTCATCCAACTTTTTATTTAATCTGCTTATCAAAACTTTCCAATCCATATAGTTCCCATAATGCCTTAATTTCTTTAAGGCCTGCTCCTCAAAATCAGCCGTGTCCAACCGGTCGGCATCAATAAGACAGCTAAAAAGAAACCGTAACATTAGTCCGTATTTAAAACACAGTGTTTCTTTAGAATCATCATTGGTTCTCAATGACTTAAATCTTTCAATGAGAGTTTGTGTAAAATCTTTAGATTGCAACCGATTTCTAATATACTCTTTAGCCTGATCGCTGAGTTTTTTGAATACTGCATCAATATGTGTTTTTTCTTCCTGTTGGTGCATGCGCTTAGAATAGGTATCTTTGCCGTCAGGAGTAATACAATCAATCAAGCCGGAATGATGTGAGGCTAAACATGTTGATAAAACTTGTGCAACGAATCTTTCTTCTGTCCCTTCATCAGCAAGATTTTTATAAATCCATTGTGCGCTTGCTGTAGAATGATCAATTTTACCCTTCTTTCCCTCAGCATCAACATAATCGTCTTCATCTGGATCAATAAGGCCAACAGCTGATTTAATGTATTGCTGAAATTCTTGACTTGCTTTACCGACGTCGTGTAGAAGCCCAAGCAGTTCGCCTTGTTCTTTCATATTAACTTTTGAAGCAAACTCACCAGATAGCGTTGAAACCGCTTCGAGATGATGTGACAGCCAGTGTACTTCACAGTCTTTTTCTCTGCGATGAGCTATATAATCAACATTTTGAAACATGTTTAAAATCCTTTTCGACAGAAATTTATTTAAAATCAAAATCCTGCCAGACAAGCCCATTCACCTGACCCGAATTCATCTGCAAACGATTTGGCGAGTCCGGCAACCCCTGGCAGATGATCTTCAAGCAGGTGCCATTCCTCAACGGGCTTGCCTTCCATACTGTGCGCGAAATACTTCTTTTTAATCATTTTTTCCCTCAAAAACAAAAAGTTATTTTTTATTATAGAGTGATGACCTGTATTACTTTTTTGTAAGTTTTTTTACAACCCCCTTGCCCCCTTTTTTAATGGGGATTTTGTGGAGACTTTACGGCAGTGTAAAAAACCAAAAAAGGCCAACTGCAAAAAAGATGGAAAGGAGGCTTTTTCTGCAGCCGGCCTTTTTCAAAATTCCCGCTAAGAGTTCTCAAAAGTGTGTCATACCATTGTGTCATATTTATATAATATCAAATAACATGCCATTCATATGTATTGAGGCGCTGCATTCTTTATATTGTTGTTATATAAATATTTACGTATATTCATACTGTGGAATGAAGTTTTTTTGCAGGGGGGAAAAAGTGTGTCATGACACACTGTGTGTCACATGTGTCACTGTGTCACGTTTTTCATGTTATCGTTTTTGCCTGAAAAAAATGAAACACCCATGACCTAACGGTCACTAGGGGATGAAAATAATCCAAAGGTTGCAGATCGGGGAAATATTAAGCAGGGGTTCAAAATCTTGAACCCCTACTAATCTGTGCCTGCCTCATGAAATTGTTTTTATTTCATCGGGGTAATCTGCGGATAAAAATTGTGACAACATGAGGTAAATCCTGCTTGCCGTTTTAACCCTGACAGGGTTTCAGAACCCTGTCAGGGTTAAAACATAGCTGAGAAACCATGTTTTTTCAAAAAACTAAAGTGTTACCGGTAGTTTTAGTTTATGATTTTTTCGGAAGGGGGGAGGAGGGGATTTTTTTGTAATTCAGGAGCGTTTTTACTGCAACTGAGATGATTCCCGTAGAAAGTCCCAGAAGCACAATATCCGCGATAATAAGTGGCACATTGCCCTTTGGGATAAAATGGGTGATAAGCAGCGCCACGAGCATTGTCACCGTAGTGACGATCATAAACGCTGCCGGAACCGCAGTGAGCCATATATTTCTTTTTTTCGAAAGCAGCCAGAATGAAATGATTATCAGGGTAAAGGCGGCAAGGAGCTGGTTGCTTGTCCCGAAGATTGACCATATATTGCTTACGGTGTTTTTGTATGCAAGCCCCAGCATTAAACCGACTGCCAGCGCCGAATTTACCCAATAGTATCCAAGTATCTTTGGGGTGCGTTTGAAAATGGTTCTCCACAGTTCTTCAAAAAGGTATCGGTTTAAACGAACGGCGGTGTCAAGTGACGTGACAACAAAGCCCTCAAGAAGGAGCATTCCGAAGAGTATTCCGAAGGGCAGCGGCAATCCTAGGCCGGTGTGAAGCGAGCGGCCAAGCGCCAGGGCAAAGGTCAATATCGGGTTGCAGGTATATCCTGATTCTTCAGCGGGGAAGACAAGCTGTTTGTACTGGGTCATGTCGAGTCCCATAATGACGGTGATAATGACACACAGGGCAAGGAATGATTCAAGGAGCATTCCGTAATATCCTACTTTATGGGCTGCGATTTCGGATTTGATTTGTTTTGCGGTTGTCCCTCCGGCGCAAAGCGCGTGGAATCCTGAAATTGCCCCGCACGCTATGGTGATAAAAAGTCCCGGCCACATGAAGCCGATATGCGACGTGCCTTCTTTTATATTATTTGCGGGAAAATGCACTTCCACGCCCCGTATTCCCGATGCAATAATGCCCAGAAAAAGCAATATAAGGCCGATATAAAGGAGATGTACGTTGATAAAATCCCTTGATTGCAAAAATAACCAGACGGGGACGCCTGCGGCAACAATTGTGTACAGGGAAATGATGAGCATCCAGTATATCGGTTTCATGGTGATCGGAAAAAAGAATCCGGCAAGAACAGAGATAACGCAAATGAGAATGGCATACAGGGAGCATTGTATAACGGAAACGTTGCGTTTAATATAAAGGTATCCAATCAGCGGCGCAAAGACGGTGATAATAATCACCGACATTGAGGCTATTCCTCCGACAACGACCTTTCCTCCGGCTTCATCTGCCCACCGGAAGAACATTTGATCTTTGACCAGTCCGATTTGTGCGCTCCCGATCACCGATGTCAGGGCGGTAGCCGATGCGTTGAGAAATGTGGCGTTTACCAGAACCAGCATGACGATGGCAAAGGAAATGATCATGATAAATGTGGTGGCGCCAAACGATTTCCTTGCAATTTCGGCAATGGATTTTCCCCCTTCACGCACGCTGATGTAAAGAGCGGAGAAATCATGCACGGCGCCGAAGAAAATTCCACCAAGTAAAATCCATAACCAGGCCGGCCCCCATCCGTAGATCAAAGCCATAACGGGACCTATAATCGGCCCTGCGCCTGCAATGGCGGCAAAATGATGGGCAAAAACAATGGGCGTGGCGGTAGGAACGTAATCGCGTCCGTCATTTATTTCTACCGCAGGAGTTTTCCTCCGGGAATCGACTCCCAGCGATTTCGATACAAACCGCGCATAGAATCTGCCCGCCAGCAAAAAGCAGGCAACGGAAATACACAGAATAATAATCGGGTTCATGGCAGTATATATGTAAGGGGCAAAGCATTTGCCGTTTGAGGCATTATGGGCACATTTATGCCAATATAGCCAAACAAATCCGTTTTCGAAAATTTATATCGTAATGGCCTTTTTATGCTTCGGCTTCGCTCAGATGACATGCTTTTTCATAGATGACATTCACAGTCACCCTGAGCGGAGTCGAAGGGTCGTGTTTTTGCGTGAAAACCATATCTGTTTGACTATATAGCAAATGCTTTGCCCCTGCTTTTTCAAAAAACCAGGTATTGCAAAAAATCAGCAATATAAAAAATCATTATATCAGGTTTACCCCGTAAATTATACATTATGTTTTGATGCCTTCGCCTTGCACTTCTTTTGCATGTATCCTTACAGACATACCCGTTTTAGGGTATTGAAAAACAGAAAAAATGATTTGAAATATACCTATGGTTGTTACGTTCCCCGGCGGGTTCAGGTCTGTGACCTGAACCCCATGTTTCATGCGTGGTAATTTAGCCATGAAATGTATATATCGCCCTATTGGGGAAAATATTTTTTCTTGTAGTGGCAAGGCGTGCCTTGCCCCGTAAAATATTCGCAATGGCAAGGCACGCCTTATTTCTTGCAGGCGGGTTTTTTCAAAAAACTAAACTGCTACAATAAATCTGGTTTTTGATTAACAATGCTTCGACTCCGCTCAGATGAGGCTTGCCGTCGCCCTGAGCCCTTCGCTTATGTTATGCTGAGCGGAGTCGAAGCATCTTTTACCGCTCAGCATAAACTCCGTAGAAGGGCTGTGTTTCTGAGTAAAAACTTATTTGATATTTCGAAAACCAGACTTATTTGACGATATGTTACGTTTTTTCAAATGTATTTTGCATTTTTATGCAATTTCAAATTTCTCTTTTTATATTGCAGGCGAAAGGAGGCGTTGAATTATGAAGCATCTTGTGCTGTTTGTTTGTCTTTTAATCGGTAATTTTGTTTTAAACGTTCCTGTGACCTCTAAAGTTATTGCGGAGGAAGGGAAAGCAATGGAACATGAAGGAGTGATTGCGCCGACAAAGGAGCTTATGCGAGAAGTGGAAAATCGTTTAAGCAATATGCTAACGGGAATACTGGAGAACAATTTAAAGTATGTTGCGAATGAAGCTGGCGCTGTTGTTGATCAGAGTTACAAGATAAACCAGATTTTCTTTGATTTTAATATGAAAGAAAACAGATGGTTTGAACGCGCAGGCATTGATCCGGGCAATGCCAATGAAATTTCAAAATTAAAAGAAGACTTTTCTTTTTATCAGAAAGAAATAGTGGATAAGGCGTTAAAAATGCGAAAGAAAGCGTTGGCAGGGGAGCAGGGAGAGACGTTCAGGGCATTTACGGAACTGGTGGAAAAAACCTGTCTTGCCTGTCATAGTAAACACAGAAATTGGTTGTTTGATCAACCCGGCTTCCATGACCCCGGCAGGTGAGCTAACGGCAATGGAAAGGTAAGGAAAAGGAAAAGGACAGGTATTTGTGGTTTTAAAAAATACGATATGTGTTTAACAACGAATAAAACGTTATTCCTTTCTAAACATAATTTTTACGAGGAGGAAATGAACATGAGACGAAAGAATAAAAAGCGCATCACAGTGCTTATTGTATCGTTTGCCGCTTTGTTAAGTGTTACGACTGTTTTAACCGGCGGTAGTAGTGCATCGGGGAAGGATATTGAGAAAAAACATACGGCAGAATATGCGCCAATACGATCATTGATGTTTATAATAAGTTCTCATACATCAAATATTTTAGATGCGATTATGATAGGCGACTTTGATTCGGTAAAAAAGGAGGCAGATATTGTTGTTGAGAAAAGTGAAAGCTTGTTGAAAAGTTTTTTCCCCGAAGGGGAACCGATTGGTAAGTGGCTGGGTGAGACGGGTATGGCGGGCATAGATCCAAATAATCCGAAGATGATAAAAGCCATAAAAGAGGATGTTGAAAAATACGTGTCTAAGATTAAAAGTTCGGCTACGAACATAGCAGAAACTTCCATGAAGGGGAATATTGTTGAGACGTATAATAATTTTGATGCAATGTTGAGAGAGGTTTGTTTTAAATGTCATGAAACATATCGTTCCAAATGGCCTGAATGGCCTGAATGGATGCAGATAAGCGGAGGTTAAAACGGCATTTTCAAAGTTTAGGAAATTCAAAGCGATACCGTAGCGCGGGGGTTTATCCCCCGCTGGGCGCGCATTCCCCGCCATTGCCAGCCATAAAGGCCGGCGCTACAAGTCGCCGAAGACCTAATTACAAATTCGGAAGAATTTTATTATGTACTGTTAGCACATAGCGGGAGGAAATGATGAAGGCTGAGCAAATAGCGTTAGTGCAGAAAACATTTGCAAAAGTTCAACCTGTTTCCGATAAGGCGGCAGAAATGTTTTACCAGCATTTGTTTGAGTTGAATCCTTCGTTTAAATCACTTTTTAAAAAAGATATGAAGAAACAAGGAAGGATGCTCATGCAAATGATTGAATTTGCAGTGAAAGGATTAGATGATCCGGAAACGATTCTGCCGGCAATTCAGGATTTGGGGAAACGCCATGTGGGCTATGGAGTAAAAGAAGAAGATTATGCCACGGTAGGCGAGGCATTGCTTTGGACTTTAGAGCAAGGGTTGGGTTCTGGGTTTACTCAAGAAGTAAAGGAAGCATGGGGTGAGGCATATAAATTACTGGCAGGTGTCATGATAAATGCTGCAAAGGGGTGTAAATAGGTTATATCATTATGTATTTTGAAGCTTCAATTTGAAATAAAAAGGAGAAATCTTGTTTCATTTGCACGCATAGTAAAAAAGTATTTTGTGAAATGCAGAACTCATACTATGAGGAATGATTCATTCTATTATTGCCTTTTTTCTATGTTTTTCCCGGCAGCATTTTTGCCATGGAAACAATGCCTGTTTGCAGTTGATCTCTTAATACCTTTACGGAAAGTTCCTTTCGGGTGACGATTTGTTCCAGAAAAGTTTTATCGGCATCGTCGGTGCCGATTGCCATGATTTCAATTCCATGTATCTTTGCTTCCTTTGCCGCATCGAGGGTTGTGTCTTTATTGTCAGGCATTCCGTCCGTCACAATGCAAATTACTTTGTCACCCGTAGTATCCGATAATTTTTCCTGCGCCATGTGGATTGCGGCGGTCATGTTTGTTGAGCCTTTTGGGGATAAATTTTCAATGGCGGCAATGACGTCTGCCGGTTCTTTCCGTGGTTCAAGTATATGTTCCGCGTTTATTGAGAAAAAAATCAACCCTACCGCATATTCCTTTGACTGTGCTTCGGTTGCAAAGCCGGCAGCCCCTTTCTTTGCCTGATCAAGTTTGCTCCCCTCCGACATGCTTCCCGAACAATCCATAAGAAGATACACTGTTTTTTTCGGTTTGTTGAACATCATTGATTTTCCTGAAGCGGACTCAAGTTTTTTCACCCATGATTTGCCCTGAAATTTTTTGAGAGGAAGATTTTTATCTGTTGAATTATTTGTGATTTTATTGTTGTTCATTTTCTTTTACGATCAAAAATTTTTTACTTTTCGTAAGATATTGTATGCCCGGTTAATTTCTTTAAACCGTTCTTCTGCCAATTTTCGGATGCTTTCGGTTGTTTGTTCCGCATTGTCAGGATGGTAGTTGAGCGCCAGTCTCCTGTAGGCATTCTTTATTTCTGCAATAGTTGCCGCAGGCGCTATTTCCAGGGTGTTATAAGCTTTCTCTTCATCGGCAATGTTTGCAGTGTTGCGGAATTCTTCGTCAAGGGTTTCTTCCTGGTATTTAATTGCCAGATCCCTTAGTCGGGACAGATCCTTCATTATTTCTTCAGCAATCTCATGAAATTCATTCCATTTTTTATCTGATAAAAGGGATTTCAGATTTTCCGAGGTTAAACCTTCATAGTAGTATTCCATTTCTTTTATAAGAGGAATACTGCATGTCCAGTTTACCTCTATGGCAACAACCGTGTATAATTTCATAGCTGCCCCATAATGATTATTTGCCTCACGCAACTTTATCAAATCGTTTTCCGCCTGTTCAATGTTTTTTGCAACCAATCGGTTGAGATCGGTAGCGTCGGCGATGAGTTCTTTCTTGTGCAGATTGACGAATTCCTGAATATTTGCCCTGAAATCAACGGGAAAAGAGGTTTTTAGCTGAGAAGCAAGCGCTTTGATGGAAGACTCCAGCGATGCTAATTCCTCCGTCCTCTCAAGGGAGATATTGATCTGTTCAACCAGGGTAATGGCACGCTCCCCTATTGCATATTTAAGAGTTTTGACGGGTTTTATTTTTATTATTGTTGCGATAATGACTATTCCTGAGAAGATATAACTGATAGTATGATTCGCCGCCGGTGAATAACCGGTGTTATGGTTAATAATGCCGGTTTCATTCACGGCATTTAACAATAACCAGGAGGAAAGCATTCCCGTTATTATACTGCACAGTGTTGCGATTTTGGCCTTTGCGTAAGAATCTATTTTGGTATTTTCCAGTTCCCAGTCCAGTTTTTTCCCGTCAAAATGTACGCTGATAACTTTTGCCAATACTCCATGTGAATTTAAATGATTGATTTTTTGTATACGAAAGAGATACAACACCAGAAGCATAATAGAAACGGCGGAGATACAAACAGGGAGCGAGATTATTGCAATCGGAAGGAATCCGATGGCCAATAAAAAAATAAGGAGGATGAAAATAGTGATCGCTATAAAACTTATTAACTCTTTCACCGTATAATAGTTTCTATAGAAATTGTTTTTACTCAGGGTAACAGGCGCAAATGGATGCTTATTTTGACATTCTTATAACGTCATCCTGCCTGTGAGCACGGAAAACCACAAAGAATAGAGTTATCAGTTAATTGTTATCTGCGTCTGCCGGTATTAAAGGTTCGGCAGATTGCAGAATTTTGGCATGAAGTAATTTATCAGGCGGATGCTAAATATTTTTCTATATTCTCCGTAATGGTATTCCACGTCCATTTTCGTTTTTCATCATCGGTTTCCAGAAGGGTGACCCGGAATCCTTTTCTCGTGCAGCAAAAACCCGTTAGAGGCACAACGCATATGCCCGTTGCCCCGAGAAGATAATAAACAAACCGTTTGTCTACCTCTACCCCGCTTACTTTATCCTCAATATATTTTTTTACTGCTATATTTTTGATCGGCAACACCTGTTGATCGTTTAAAACATTGTCCCGGAACACAATCGACATATAGAATGCCCCCTGGGGCTTTACCACATGTATGCCGTCTACTTTCGAAAATACTTCGCATGCTTCGTATGCGCGGTGTTCGTACATCTTTCTTCGTTTTTCCAGGTGTGCCTGATAATTCGGATTGCCCATTACCAGCGGGATAGCATATTGGGGGAGGCTGGTGGAGCACACCTCAAGCATTTTTGCGTTGATTAAACTTTTGATATAGTTTTTGAATTCGGGATTTGATTCCTGGTTGAACACCTCAATCCACCCGCATCGGGAGCCTGGCCATGGGAATTCTTTTGAAATGCCGCGCATTGCCATGCCGGGCACGTTTCCGATTATTTCACTGAGATTTGCCGTTTCAGCGCCGTTATAAACGATGTTGGCATATATTTCATCACAGATGAGAAATAGCCCGTACCTCTTTGCAATATCGACAATTTTTTTGAGGAAAGGGCGCGGGTATACCGCCCCTGTTGGGTTGTCGGGATTGATGAGAAGCATGCCGGCGATGGAATCATTATACTTTATTTTATTTTCAATGTCATTAAGGTCAGGCAGCCAGTTGTTTTCAGGGTCAAGATCGTAAGTGAGGTGATCATATCCCGAATGGGCAGCCTCCGCAGACGAATGGGTGGAATATGCCGGTGACGGGCCGATTACCCGTGCTTCCCTTTTTAAAAGACTGAATATGGTGGAAACAGCGTCGCCTAATCCGTTGAAGAAGATAATATCATCCGGAGAAATCTGATACCCGCCGCGCTTGTTTACCTGGTCTGCAAGGAACTTTCTCGTTTCGGGAACCCCCTGCGTCGCTACGTATCCGTATGTTTTATCTTCCGAAACCAACCGGATGACAATATCTTTTATCCATTGAGGAATTTTTTCTCCTTTTTGTACGGGGTCTCCGATGTTTTCCCAGGTAATTTCGACGCCTAATTTTTTTAATTCGTTCGCTACCGCTACGATCGCCCTTATTTCATAGGTAAGGTGTCTCCAGCCTTCATGCTCAATGCTTCTGCGCATCATAATCTTGCATACCCTTTAATAAAAGTATTTTACAAAAAAGTTATTACGTATTTTCTAATATAGTATGGAAAAATATTTTACATACTATATTTGCCGGGAATCAAAATAGGAAAAACAAAAAAGTGATTTTACAGTTGTCTTGGTGTACATGCAAGAAATATGTTTGAAATGCATTTTCGATAGTTTGAATTAATGAAAAATCTCTGCGAAGAAGATTAGACAACAGGTTTTTGAAATGGTAAACTCGATCGGTGCAGAAAGCCATTTCAGACGAAAGGAGCTATGCATGATATCCTTTAAATCGTATCTGCCCAGGGTGCGGCAAAGCAAAACAAAGAATACGCTGGTATTGTGGGGAAAGTCTCTGCTGAATGCCTTCCTGTTCCTTTTGATATTTATGGTGGTTTTGCCATGGGTGGCGTACCGTATAATTCCTGTAAGGCTGCCGATTCCTCCTGTGATTGGCAAGTGGGGTGGAGGAATTCTTGTGATATCCGGTGTAGTGATGTGGATTCATTGTCTGGGAGTATTCAGCCATAAGGGCAGGGGAACACCACTGATGCTGGATGCGCCGCAAAATCTTGTAACCAGCGGACTTTTCAGTATTGTACGCAATCCGATTATGATAGCGGAACTCATGGTGCTGTGGGGAGAGGTTATCTTCTTTTCGAATCCGGGAATGCTTATGTATGCGGTTATGGTGAGTGGTATTGCGCATATGTTGGTTGTTTACGTTGAAGAGCCTGAGTTGAAGGGACGTTTCGGCAAGGAATACGAAAAGTATTGTCAACAGGTTCCACGATGGTTTCCCGAAATAAAAAGGAAAAATGAACAATGAATAGAATGGTGCGAAAACCGATTGTTTTTTCAGTGATACTGGCAATTTCAATGATTTCGCAAAGCGCTGCTCATGCGGTTTTTTACGACCTCACTGATGAGCAGATTACACAGGCAGTTGAGTACGGTCAGAAAAATAAAGATCATGATTATGTGTTTTTCCTGGCCGAATGGGTAAGCACTTCAAAAGATTGGTATGAATGGGCGGCAATAAATACAAAATTCAGCATCGTGGCATATGAGTCCAAAAATGCGGCATTGGCGGGAAAAACATTGACGGATGAGGAAATCACACAATTCATGTTTGAGGCGGAGGGTATTTTTTCGTTTCAGGTGGTTCTCTACGGAAGTTCACCGGATTTTACGAAAGACTATCATGCAGTATTGCTTTACGGAGATAAACCGATTCAACCCGTCTTGGAACAAAATGACATGAATGCAAAAATGATGAACATCGGTTTGAGAAAACCGTCATACTACCGCGCAATCTGCCGGTACGATTTCCCCAATTATTTTGTAGACCCTAATGCAGAAGTTATTCTGGTAATTATCAGCCCGTTGCATAAAGAACGAAGGTTCTTTTTTAATCTGGGAGGGATTCGTTAATAGTGATGTTAAGGTCGATTAGATTTCCTGATAGGTCAATTCATAGGAGGAGACTTTTACATTTGGAAAGGAAAAAATACGTAAAGAAATGAAAACAAAATTGGATGGTTGGCATAAATTTATCATAGTGGTTTCATTTTTCTGGGCAATATTTGTTGTCTACATGAGCACACGATATGGAGCGCCCAGCGCAACTGCCGCGTTTATCGTCCTCTTTTTCCCCATAGGAGGCATCTTTGGACTAACATGGCTTGTCCGATGGGTTGTGAAAAGATTTAAGAAGTAAAGGACACCAACAATTTTTAGCGAAAAGGTACGCGTAAATTATAACATTATTTTGTTAAAGAATGCGTCTGAAAAAATATTTTTAAGTCGTAAGTCGAGTCGGCCACAACTTATGACTTTTCAATGCTTTGCGACAAATATTTGCACTTGATTTTGTTCGTTACTTCCGGTA
>Ga0194127_10001587_pt1 | contig 33050 bp, 27 predicted proteins | sample TA2KigC100mmetaG_FD_148624 | JGI IMG/M metagenome (GOLD analysis project Ga0194127, IMG submission 148624) | Freshwater microbial communities from Lake Tanganyika, Tanzania - TA2015036 Kigoma Deep Cast 100m | ecosystem: Environmental > Aquatic > Freshwater > Lake | place: Tanzania: Lake...
GGGGACGCCGACGATCGCGCAGAACGGCATGGAGCTGGGCGACGGCGCCGCCGTGACGGCCACCGACTGCCAGGTGGGCGGCCACCACTGGATCGGCGTGGGCTGGACCTCCACGGGTCTGCTCCTCATCGACGCCTCGCCCGTCACGCTGACGGACTTCGACTCCAGCGGCGACCAGGTCTGCGTCTACGCCTACGACAGCGACCTCGCGCTGAACGGCGGCACGCTGCTGCACACCGGCAGCGACCCCGCCTACGATGGGCTGACGATGTACAGCAGCAGCGCCTATCCGGCGCCCGGCGGGCCGCGCGTCGAGGCGCAGCCCTTCGCTGCTCGCGCGGACGGGGGCGGGCGGGCGGCCATGGCGGTCAGCCTGACGGGTGTCACGCTCACCGGCCAGAACCGGCCCGGCAGCTGGGGGCTGGACGCCTACGCCGAGGCCGACCAGATCACGCTGGTCGCTGAGGGCTGCACGATCAGCGGCTTCGAGACCGGCGCCTGGATGGAGGAGGCGGGCGGCGTGCTGCTCGCCGATCTCACCGACAACGCGATTCGGGACAACGTCGACGGCGTCTGGTCGAACACAGCGGCGCCCGTGGACGCCCGCCGCAGTTGGTGGGGGCATTTCACGGGCCCCTACCACACGACGCTCAACCCGGTCGGCCAGGGCAACGCGGTCAGCGACAACGTGCTCTTCGAGCCCTGGACGGGCATGGCGGGGATCGCGCTGCTCCCAGCGAGCAGCGGACCGATCACCTGCAGCCAGACCAGCCTGCTCACCGTCCACTACGCGCCCGATCCCGCGACGCCGGCCCTGCGCGGCTACGAGATCACGCTCGACCCGAGCGCCGAGCTCGGCATCGGCGCGGGTGACATCACGGATCTCGGCGCCCCCTCGACGGGCTCGGCATGAGCGACTACTTCGACGTCATCGACAACGGCGACGGCACGATCACCGTCTCGGCGGCCATCCTCGGCGCGACGAGCGGCCTGACGACGGCGGCCGACCTCTTCACCGTCGCCGTCCACGGCGCGCAGACGGGCGCCGGCACCCTGGCGATCAGCGACTACAAGCTGCGCGACCTGGACAACGCCGATTTCTTCGCGACGGTCGCCGGCGCCGACGTGCTCGTCGACTGCACGCCGCCCGACGTGCCGGGACTCTTCCCCGAGCCGACCTACACGCAAGGCACGAGCAACACGCTCGCCTGGAGCGACATGGCGGCGAGCGGCGCCATCGAGTACCTGATCCAGCGCGCCGAGGACGCCGGCTTCACGCTCGGCCTGGCCGACAGCGGCTGGATCGCGGGCCTCAGCCACCTCTTCGGCGGGCTCGCGGACGGGCAGATCTACCACTACCGCGTCAAGGCGCGCGATGTACTGCTCAACGAGTCGGCCTGGTCGGCGGCGGAGTTCTCCACTCAGGACGACACGGCGCCGGTGACGGCGGTCGATCCGCTCGCGACCTACCAGGGCGCGGCGAGCTGGAACCTGAGCTACGCGGCGAGTGACGCGACGAGCGGCGTCGCCACCGTGGAGCTCTTCTACCAGTTCGCGGGCGGCGCCTGGCAGTCGCTGGGCGCGGTCGGCGCCAGCCCCGTGAGCTTCATGGCGCTGGACGGCGACGGCCTCTACGGCTTCTACACGGTGGGCACGGATGGCGCCGGCAACGTCGAGCTCGCGCCCGCTGCGGCTGATGCGGAGACCACGCTGGACACGATGCCGCCGGCGGGCACCTTCGTCATCAACGCGAATGCGGCCTACACGAACACGCTCGCGGTGAGCCTGGACAGCGGCATCTCCGATCTCCACCCGCCGCTCGAGATGCGCTTCAGCAACGACGGCGTCGGCTTCTCGGCCTGGGAAGCCTACGCGGCGGCGCGCGCCTGGACGCTCGCGGCCGGCGCCGACGGTCCGCGCACGGTCTGGGCCGAGTTCAAGGACGCCGTGGGCAACGTCTACGCGGTGCAGGACGCGATCGTCTACGACGCCACGGCGCCCGCCGGCATCAGCGGCCTCGCGCTGGAGACCGGCCACCACAAGATCACGGTCACCTGGAACGATCCCAGCACCGCGGACCTCGCCGGGCTCGAGATCTACCGCGGCGTCTACCGCGACGCGGCCTACGTCTCGGCCTACCCCGAGTACGACGACCTGCCCGGCGCGACGATGCCGGCGCGGCCCGCGAACCGCGCCGCCGCGTACGCCAGCCCCGAGTGGGAGCTGGCCGGCACGGCCCTGCCCGGCGACGAGATCTTCGTGGACGCGGGCGCGCCGCGCGGCGTCTACGTCTACCAGGTCTTCACGGTGGACGTGGCGCTGAACTACGGCCCGGGCCAGGCCGGACCGCCTTACCTGCCCACGCACGGCAAGGCCAACTACTGGCTCGGCGACGTGGACGACTACGGCACGGGCGACGGCTTCTACGACGGCTTCGTCAACATCGGCGACATCACGGTGATGGCGGCGACCTTCGGCCTCTGCGATGGCGCCGGCGGCTACAACAACGAGGTGGATGTCGGGCCGACGAGCAACAACAGCCCGCAGGGCATCCCCACCACCGATAGCTGCATCGACTTCGAGGACCTGATCATCATCGCGATCAACTACGGTGAGGTGGCGCCGCTGGCGACGCCGCCCGCAGGCGCGGGCGATCCGGTCTTCACCTGGTACCGCATCGACGAAAACACCTGGGGCTTCGGCTTGCTCGAGCCCGGCGTCGGCCTGCAGGGTCTGCGCCTTTGCGCGACGCTGCCGGAGGGGATGGCACCTCAGGTGACAGCCGGGCAGGGGCTGCTGGCGGCGGGCCGCCACTTCCTGGCGAACATCGAGGCCGGCGGTCTCGATGCGAATCTGGCGCTCCTGGGCACGCCTCACGCGTTCACGGCAGCCGGCGAACTCCTGCGCGTGACCCTGCCCGCGGGCGTCGCGCCCACGGATCTCGCCATCACGGCGCGGAGCACGGACAACGCCGCCCTCCACTTCACTCTCGACGATACCGCGATCCCCGAGCTGCCCACGGTCTACCGCGTGGCGCAGAACTTCCCCAATCCCTTCAACCCGAAGACGGCGATCCGCTTCGACCTGCCCGAGGCGCAGGTCGCGCGCGTGGCCGTCTACGGCGCGGACGGCCGCCTCGTCAAGCAGTTGCTCGACCGGACGCTGCCCGCGGGGTTCCATCAGGTGGTCTGGGACGGCACCGACAGCGCGGGCGCCCAGGTCGCCTCGGGGGTTTACTTCTACAGCGTGCAGGCGGGGCCGCTCAGCGAGACCCGCAAGATGCTGCTGATGAAATAGGGCCGCCGGCGCCACACTTGTCGGAGGGGGGCGCGACCCGGCGCCCCCCTCCCCTTCGCGGAGGACGGCCATGCGCAGCCTCGTTTCGGCTCTCCTGCTGATCCTCGCGACTGCGTCCGCCGGCCAGGCGGCCGTCGCGCTGCGCTTCGCCCCCGCGGATCAGACCGTGCCCACGGGAAACAACGCGACGCTCTCGGTCATGGTCGACGAAGCGATCGCCATCCGCACCGTCGAGCTCACGGTGACCTACGATCCGGCAATCCTGACCAGCCTCGAGGGCGATCCCGGCCAGCTCTTCCTCGGCTCCGGCTGCACTCTCTTCCCCGACTTCCAGGACGATACCCCGGGCCAGTGGTACGGCGCCTGCGTGGCCCTGGGCTTCAACTGCTGGGTGACCGGCCCCGGCGAGCTCTATCGCTGGACATTCAACGGCACGAACCCGGGCACCAGCCCGATCACGGCCATCCAGGTGCGCCTCTACGACCCCGCGGCCAACGTGATCGCGGACGTCACGCTGCCCCCCACGACGGTGCGCGTCGGCGAGGGCACGGCCAGCCCGCCGCCGCCGGCCCCCGGCCTCGGCCTCGAGCTCGCGCCCAACCCCTTCAACCCGAGCTGCCGGATCACGCTGAGCGGCGGCGCGGGTCCGGCCCGCCTCGAGATCTTCGACCTCGCCGGCCGCTGCCTGGCGGCGCCCTGGCAGGGCGAGCTCGCCGCCAGCGAGCGCTCCTTCACCTGGGAGGCTCTCGACGCGTCCGGCCGCCCGCTGCCCAGCGGGGTCTACCTCTTTCGCCTGAGCGACGGCACGGGCGCCGTCTGCACGCGCCGCGGCACTCTGCTCAAGTAGCCGGCGCCCCCTTGCGCCTCGCCAGGGCGGCTGCTAGCTTGTCCGCGTTCCCTATCCGCTTCTCCCGCATTACCCTGGCCCAGGATGGATGACCATGGCAGACAAGACCGCCGATCTCGCCGGCCCCGGCGTCAGCACCTACGAGGAGGTCGCCAAGGCCCTCCCCGTCGGCTACAGGTCCGTGCTCACCCCCAACGAGACGCAGAAGGCCCTCTACGCCGTCAAGCGCGCGATCGAGGACGGCCTGGCCCGCGAACTCAACGTGATGCTGGTCCAGTGCCCGCTGATCCTCGAGAAGAGCAGCGGCATGAACGACTACCTGGACCGCGACGGCTCGCGCACCCCGGTGGACTTCCTGGCCGGCCTCGGCCTGCCCCAGCGCATCGAGGCGCAGGTCGTGCAGGCGGCCACCAAGTGGAAGCGCTTCGCGCTCAAGCAGTACGGCTGCCAGGTCGGCGAGGGCATCAACACGGACATGCGCGCCGTGCGCAAGGACTACTTCCTGGACCACGACCACAGCAGCTACGTCGACCAGTGGGACTGGGAGCGCGTGATCACGCCGGCCGACCGCAACCTCGACTTCCTCACAATGATCGTCAAGAAGATCTGGAAGGTGCTCGTCGAGGCGGAGGAGCTGGCGCACGACATGTATCCCCAGCTCGACAAGTACGAGAAGATGCCGCGCGAGCTGGTCTTCCTGCACGCCGAGGAGATCCTCGAGCGCTACCCCGACCTCCCGCGCAAGCAGCGCGAGACGAAGATCATCCAGGAGCACCCGGCGATCTTCATCTACGGCATCGGCCACACGCTGGACGACGGCTATCCCCACGAGATGCGCGCCGCCGACTACGACGACTGGGTCACGCCCAGCGTCGTCAAGAAGGGCAAGCAGATGCACGGCCTCAACGGCGACATCCTGGTGTGGAACAAGATCACGCACCGGCGCCACGAGCTCTCCAGCATGGGCATCCGCGTCACCAAGGAGACGCTCAAGCAGCAGCTCAAGATCACGGGGCAGGAGCACTTCCTGAACCTGCCCTACCACAAGATGATCCTGAACGACGAGATCCCGCTCAGCATCGGCGGCGGGCTCGGCCAGAGCCGCATCTACAGCTACATCCTCAAGAAGGCCGCCCTCGGCGAGGTGAGCGTGACGATCTGGCCCGAGCAGCTGCACAGGATCTGCGCGGAGAAGAACATCCACCTGCTGCGCTAGGCGCCCACAGCAGATCCAGGCCGACGACAGAGAGCCCTTCCGCTCGACTCCGCACTGCGTGAGTCGCTCGCGGAAGGGCTCTCTGCCGTCGGCCCCGTTCCCTCCGGCCGCCTAGCGCAGCGGGTGGATGGGCCCGCTTGTCCCCGCCGCCTGCGTGGGCACCGCCGGCGCCGGGCAGCGCCCGTCGGGTAGGCGCCGCGCTCCTCGCAGCGGTAGGGTGAAGCGGCTCGTTTTGTACACGTGTACACTCCGCCTCGGCGTGGCAGGCGCGCTGGCATGGCCGCAGTCGCGGCAGAGGCGGCGGCGCAGCAGGCGGGCGATCCGCCCCCGGGGGCGACTCCTCCGCGCTGCGCGCTCGTTCCCGGTCGGTCTGCCCGAGCCCATGGGTTCGCGCGCGCCCATCGGCGGCAGTGCTGGGGGCTGCGTGAGGGGCTTCTCCCGAACGTCGTTGTTTCGACTTCGGGGGAAGCCCCTCACGCAGCCCCGAGGATTACTTCCGGTGGTCGCGCACGAAGGCCTCGAGCTCGGGCAGCCCGCCCTGGAAGAGCAGGTACCCATCGTGGGTCTCGCGCTCGGTGATGTCGTCCGCCACCGGCGTTGTCATGATGCGCTTCAGCTCGGCGAGGTCGGCGCTCTGCCCCAGTGCCCAGCCCAGCTTCATGTAGGCCACCTCGGGCAGCATGTTAGCCAAGGGCACCACGCCCATCTCCATGATCTCGCGGCCCGTCTCGTAGACGTACATCTGCACGTAGCCCCAGAGCGTCTGCACGGTCATGAAGACGGCGACGCCCGCCGCGCGCGCCCGCTCGAGCGCCGGGTAGACCGGCCGGTTGACGTGCCCGAGCCCCGTCCCCGCGATGACGATGCCGCGGTAGCCGTGGTCGATGAGCGAATCGAAGATGTCCGCCTTCATGCCCGGGTAGTAGTAGACGATGGCGATGCGGTCGTCGAAGACCGGCGTCGCCCGGAAACCGGCCAGCGCGGCCGCCTTCGCCTCGGCCCCCCGGCCCGCCACCGCCGTGCGGAAGCGGCGCTGGTTGTAGTCGCGGCGCAGGGGGCGCAGGCCTTCGCGGCTCACGGTGGCCAGTGGCGTGTCGCTGATCGTGCGGAAGGTGCTGCGGTAGCTCGAGTGCATCTTGCGCACGCGGGTGCCGCGGTGGAGCAGGCCGTACTGGTCGCTCGTCGGCCCGAACATGCAGACCATCACCTCGGCGATGTCGCCCTGGCCCGCGGTCACCGCGGCGTGGATCAGGTTCAGCGCCGCGTCCGAGCTGGGGCGGTCGCTGCTCCTCTGGCTGCCGACCATCACGATCGGCACCGGCGGGTTCTGGAGCATGAAGCTGAGCACGGCGGCCGTGTGGGCCATCGTGTCCGTCCCGTGGCCGATGACGATGCCATCCACGCCCTCGCGGATCGCCGCCTCCACCGCGCGCGCAGTGCCGATCCACTGCTCGGGTCCCATGTTCTCGCTGAAGACGCCGTAGAGCTTCTCGGTCTCGAGATTGCAGACCTCGGCCAGCTCGGGCACCGAGCCGTAGAGCTCCCCCGGCGTGAAGGCCGGAATCACGGCGCCCGTGCGGTAGTCGAGGCGGCTCGCGATCGTGCCGCCGGTGCCGAAGAGCCTGACGAAGGGCTTGCCCGCGTCGCGCGGGAAGGCCCTCTCGGGCACCTTGTAACGGGCTTCCTTGCGCCCCACCTCGACGAGCCGCGCCACGGTGTCGACCTGCAGGCCGACGTTGTAGCCACTGGCCAGCTTGAGGACGAGGTGCTCGGCATCGGCCGTTTCGCTGCGCGGCAGGATGATGCCGCGGAAGTCGCCCTGGCTGGTCTCGGCCTCGACCTCGCTCCAGACGCCGACCCCGTGCCGCTCGAGCAGCGCGCGCCCAGCGCCGCGATAGCCCTTGAAGCGCTCCCCGCTTTCGCTCATCGGCGTCGCCCTCCCTTCGGCGCGGGGACCGGCGCCCCGCGCGTCGCGGCCGCGAGCTGCCCGCGCAGGCGCGCGCCGGCGCAGCTCACGCCCAGGCTCTCGCGCAGGCGCCCGAGGCGATAGCGTTCGAGGCTTTCGCCCGCCAGCGGTCGAGCCGGCGGCGGCAGGGCGGCGAGCGCGCTCGCCAGGCGCGCCGCCAGGGCCGCGTCGTCGAGTGGCGGCGGCGGCACGGGCCGCTCGCGCCCGCCGCTGCGCGCCCAGCGCGCGAGGGCGGCGCGGTCCGTCTCCCGCGGCGCCGTCGCCAGGAACTCCGGTAGCCAGTCGAGGCCCACCGCGTCGGGGAGACGCAGCCCCTCCCGCTCGAGCGAGCGCCAGTGGGCCGTGAGCGCGAAGGCCAGGCGTCGCAGCGCGGCCGCATCACCTTTCAGCGCGCCCCTCAGGGCGAGAAAGCTGCCCGCTCGCCCCTGGCGCTGGAGCTGGCCGGCCAGTTCGGTGCCGAGGCCCGCGGCGGCGAGCGCGGCCAACTCATCCCAGGGGCGCGGCGGCAGCGCGGCGCGCAGGGCCTCCCAGTCCCGCGTAGGCAGGGGCCGCGGCGGCAGGTCGGTGTCGGGGTACATGCGGTCGGGTCCGGGCAGCACGCGCTCGAAGCGCGTGGTGCCGTCCGGCTGGGCCTGGCGCGTCTCGCGCGGCACGCCGGCCAGCGCCTCCTGCGCGCGCAGCTCGATCTCGCCGAGGGCGGTCTCGAGGTCGCGCGGCCCGCCCCAGACCATCAGCATCGGCGTGTCGTCGCTGACGCCGAGGATCTGCCGCACCCGGTGCCACTCGCTCCAGGTCGGCCCGTCGTCCAGCTGCTCGCTGGAGACCAGGTTCGGATTCCGATCCAGGCAGGCCACCACGCGCACGCGGTCCCGGAATTCGCCGAGGAAGCGCAGGCCGGGCTGCACCTCCCGCCGCAAGACACCCTCGAAGCCCGGCAGAGCGATGACACCGAGCCGGTCCCCCCGCGCGAGCGCCTTCTGCACCGGCCGGTACTGGCAGTTCTTGAACAGGCCCGTCACCTCGGCGCGCAGGCCCTGGTAGCCGACGGCCGGCAACCCGCGCCCCGCCAGGATCTCGCGGATCTCGAGCAGGCTCTTCTGACGCAGGGCCTCGTTGTGCACGAGCCGGCCGATGGCCGGAATGCGGCTCACGCCCTTGATCTCGATGCGCGTGCCCCCGCGCACGCTCACGTTCACGTCCTGCCGGGCAGCGCCAGCGCCGCGGCGCACCTTGCCGGTGGCGCGCGTGAGCCGGCGCACGGCCTGCGCCGCCGCCTCGACCGCGGCCGGCGTGTGGAGCGCCGGCGCCGTGACGACCTCGACGAGCGGCATGCCCAGGCGGTCGGTGCGGTAGCAGCGCAGGTGCCCCTGGTCGGAGAGCTCACGGCTCGAGTCCTCCTCGATGCTGAGCTGGAGGATCGCGAGCGGCACACCGTCCACCGGCAGCTCGCCCTGGACGCCGAGGATCGCCGTGCGCTGGAAGCCGGTCGGGATCGAGCCGTCGAGGTACTGCTTGCGCATCACGTGCAGCTCGCCCACCGGTTGCAGGCCGAGCAGCAGGGTGATCTCCATGGCGATGCCAAGCGCCTCCTGGTCGATCTCGAAGGGCGGTGCGTCGTCCATCTCGTAGGTGCAGACGCTCTCCTTGTTGAGCCGGTAGAGGATCTCCTTGCGCGTCTTGAACTCCATGAGCGCCGTGCCGTCGTACTCGCCGAGCTCGGAGAGCGTGGGCCGCATGTGGCGGAGGATCTCGGCGTCGAAGGCGTCGCTGTAGCGGCCGGCCGGGCAGCGGCAGAAGAGCTTGCGGCGCGTCGAGAGCTGGACGTGCACCTCCAGGCCGGCCTTGAGGCCCAGGGCGCTGTAGTCGTCGGCGCTGAGGGTGCCGTACTCGGGCAGCTGGGACATCGGGGCTCCGGTGGCTAAGGGCTTGCAGCCTCGCAAGGTACAGGAAGCGGCCGCCCAGTGCCAGCCCCGGCGACCGGGTGGCGGTGGCGATCAAGAATCATGAATCTTGAATCTAGAATACTGTTTGCATTACACTTGTGTGCGACTGTAGCCGGTCCTGGGCGAGCCCTCCGCGACGCGGCAGGCGCGGCGCTCCCGCTCAGGGCGAGGCTTGCTCACGGGAGGTGGGCGGAGGGATTCGCCGGCCGCCAGATCCTTGCTCCAGGCGCGGCGCCCGTAGGCGTCCGCAGGCTCTCACCCAACCCACGGGGGAATCGCATGCTGACAAAGCTCAAGCTCGCCGCCGTTCTCATGCTCATGCTGGTCGCGACCTCGGCGTTCGCCGTCCAGCGCGTGGTGCTCGTCGAGTACTTCACGAACACTAGCTGACCCTACTGCCCGACTGCGGACGCAGTCTTTGACGCTTTCGGCGACAATCACACGGACGACGAGGCCGCGCTCGTCTGCTGGCACATGAGCTGGCCCGGCTACGATCCCTTCTACCAGCACAACACCGTCGACAACAACGGCCGCCGCAGCTTCTATGGCATCAACGGGATACCGGCCTGGAAGATGGACGGTTACCTGAACCCCAATGCCGGCACGGTGAATGCGCTCTACGCGAGCGAGTCGGCCATTCCGACCCCGGTGACCCTGACGATCGTCGGCGCCTACGACGACGTCACCGGCTACGTTCAGTACACGGTGACGGCTTCCACGAACGAGACGCTGCCCACCGGCAGCTACCGCATCTTCGTCGCGCTGACGGAAACCGACATCTACTTCCAGGGCTCCAACGGCGTCCTCTGGCATCCGGACGTGATGCGCGACTGCTTCCCGACCCACGCCGGCACGGACGTCACCTTCAGCGGAGGTTTCCCCCAGGTCGCAACGGTCTCGGGCGACTTCACGCTGAACTCCATCTACAACTGGAACAACTGCCGTCTCGTGGCTTGGGTGCAGGACGTCACTGGCCAGAAGAAGGTCCAGCAGGCGGTGGCGGCCTTCGTGAGCGGTCTCGACCTGACGGACGCCCCCGCGGCGCCCGCCCGGGCGATGGCCCTCGGCGCGAACTACCCGAATCCCTTCAACCCCAGCACGACGATCCCAGTCAGCGTCGAGCGCACCTCGGCGGCGCGGCTGGACATCATCGCGCCTGACGGCCGGCTCGTGCGCACCCTTCACGAGGGCGAGCTGCCTGCGGGCACGCGCGAGTTCAGCTGGGACGGCACCGCGGCCAACGGCCAGGGCGTGGCCAGCGGCGTCTATCTCGTGCGGCTGCACAGCGCGGATGGCCTGCAGAGCCGCCATCTGGTCCTCATGAAATGAGCTCGCCTCCCTCCCCCTCGCGCGCGTTGTTTCGCGCGCGCGGGGAGGGAAGCGAGCGTCCCAGCGCGCGCGAGCCGGAGGGCAGCTCGCTGGTTTGGAAGACAGGGGGGGCCGCTGGGCTCCCCCTTTTCGTTGCCCGACCGAGATCCTTGCGCTTGCGCCGAGAAAGCTGAAGAGGCTAGACTTATTTTGTCTCCACGCAGTGACCGCCACCCTCGCCCGCAAGGAGGACGCAATGAACCGTCGCGCTCTCTGTCTGAGCATCCTGGCGTTGCTCGCCCTTGCGCTGCCAGCCAGCGCCGTCGAACGCATCGTCCTGCTCGAGAAGTTCACGAACACGGCCTGAGCGGCCTGCGGATCGGCGGAGCCGATCTTCGTGCAGTTCGTCCTGGACCACCCCGACTGCGTCGCCTTCATGCCGCATGTCAACTGGCCCCAAAGCAACGACCCCTTCTACGTCCACAACACCGCCGACAACAACGGCCGCCGTGCGCTCTACGGCGTCAATGCCGTGCCCTTCGAGATCCTCGACGGCGTGCTCGAGCCGGTCTACTTCTACACCTACGCCCGCATCCTGGCCGCCTACAACACGCGCAAGGCGGTGCCGACCGACGTCACGCTGAGCTACACGGGCCTCTACGTGCCCAGCACAGGTCAGGTGGACTTCACCGTCACGGCCTCGACGACCAGCGCCCTGCCCGCGGGGGACTTCCGCCTGCACATCGTCCTCACCGAGAGCGGCATCTTCTACGACGCTGCCAACGGGATCGACTACCACGAATTCACGCTGCGCAAGATGTTCCCGACCTTCAACGGAACGAGCGTGAGCTTCAGCGGCGGCTTCCCGCAGACGGCGCAGGCCTCGACGAGCTTCACGCTCAATCCGGCCTACGTGCCGGCCAACTGCAAGCTCGTCTACTTCCTGCAGAACCACACGACGAAGGAGGTCTTCCAGGCCGGCCAGATCACGCTGGACGACATCCAGGACCTGACGGACGTCGCCGAGCTGCCGCTGCGCCTGCGCCTGGGGGCGAACTACCCCAATCCCTTCAACCCGTCCACGACCATTCCCCTCAGCCTCGATGCCGAGGCCAGCGTGCGCCTGGCGGTGCACGACGCCGCGGGCCGGGAGCTGCGCGTGCTGCACGACGGCGCGCTGCCGGCCGGCAGTCGCGAGTTCCACTGGGATGGGCGTGACGCGGCAGGTCAGACCCTGCCCAGCGGCGTCTATCTGTTTTTTGTGACCGGCGCCGGCGAAACCGCCGGCCGGCGCGCGCTCTTGCTGAAATAGCTCGCTCGCCGCCTCTCGCGCCCGAAACAACGGGCGCGACCCGGCGGCGAGTTCGCTTGGCGAGATGCGAGGGGGAGCCGCTGGGCTCCCCCTTTTGCCTGCCCGCCGAGTCTGGGGATGACGGCGGCGCCGCGCCCTGCTAGGCTCCGCCCGGGAGGTGCGTCGTGCGCAGTCTCGGTCTATCTTCGTTCTGGCGCTGGGCGCTGGCCCTCGTGCTCTGCCTCACCGGGCTCCTGGTACAACGGCTGATCTCGAGCGAGCTGCCGCTGACCGTCGACCAGGAGTGGGCCGGCCGGCGCATCGCGAGCACGCTCGAGCAGGTGCACGTCGGTCCCGGCGGCCAGCGTCTCAGCGTGTCCGGCGGCGATGCCGACTGGACCGGCGAGTTGATCTGGCGACCGGTCGCCGGCGAGGCCGCATTCGCGCGCATGCCGCTGCGCAATCTCGGCAGCCTGATCACGGGTGAGATCCCTGCCCAGGCTCGGGGCCGGCGGGCCGAGTACCGCCTCGAGATCGAGACGCCCGCGGGCCTCCTGCGCCTGCCCGCGCAGGGCACCCTGGTCACGCGGTTCCGGGGCGCCACGCCGCTGGCCCTGGGCCTCGCTCACATCCTGCTGCTCGCGCTCGGCCTCCTGCTGGCCATGCGCGCCGGGCTCGAGGCGCTGGCCCTCGGCGATCACGCGCAGCGTTTCGCCTGGGGCAGTTTCCTCTGCGTCTTGGCCGGCGGCCTCGTCGTCGGCCCCCTGATGAAGCACTACGCCTACGGCCTGCTCTGGGCCGGGCCACCGCGCGGCCTCGACAGCACCGACAGCAAGACCCTCGTCCTGGCCCTCGCCTGGCTCCTGCCGCTCATCCTCAGGGCGCGCGGCCGCCGGGCGCGGCGCTGGATCGTGGTCGCCGCGCTGCTCAGCCTGCTCGCCTTCCTCGTCCCGCACAGCACTTTCGGCCCCGCCTGAGCCCCGCTGCCCAGGCAAGGAGAATTCGTGAAGGACATGCTCGAGGAGATCTTCGCGCTGCAGCGGGACTTGAACCGCTACACGCTGGCCCAGAACGGACAGGGCGACTACGACGCCATCCCCCGTGACCGCGCGCTGCAGAACACCTGGGTGCGCAACTACGCGCTGGCGATGACGCAGGAGATCGCCGAGTTGGTCGACTCCACCAACTGGAAGTGGTGGCGCACGAAGGCGGACCTCTTCGACGAGCAGAACCTGAAGGTGGAGCTGGTGGACATCCTCCACTTCTGGGTCAGCGCCTGCCAGGTGATGGGGCTCTCGGCCGCCGACGTCCACCGCATGTACTTGCAGAAGAACGCCGTCAACCGCCAGCGCCAGGACCGCGGCTACCTCGAGAAGGACGCGGCGGACAACCGCGGCATCGGCTAGACCGCGCCGGTTCGCCGACCTCAGTGCGTTCGGATCACGATGTAGACGGCGATCGCCAGGGCCACCGCCTCCTTGAGCAGGCTGGCCAGCAGCTTGCCGAGGAAGGCGCCCCAGCCGGCGCGCAGGGCCTGCGCGTCCACGCGCCGTCGCTGCCAGGCCTCCAGCAGCACGGCTCCGGCCGCGGCGCCGAGAAAAGCCCCGACGAGCGTGCCCACCAGCGGCAGCGCCGCGGAGCCGATCAAGGCGCCCACGATACCGCCGAGGAAGGCGCCGCCCACGCCCCACCAGGACGCGCCGTAGCGCTTCGTCATCGCCGCGCCGAGCAGGGACTCGAGCAGCTCGGCCAGCAGCACCGCGCCGAGCATGACGAGCAAGGCCACCCAGCCGATGGCCACGAAGCCGCCGAACCAGGCCGCCGCCAGCGCCAGCCCGAGCATCAGGAAGTTGCCCGGCAGGCCCAGCGGCACGAGGATCAGGCAGGCGAGCAGCCCGAGGTCGAGCCCGATCAAGCCCAGCACGCGCAGCGCGGTGTCGCCCATGGCCTCCCCTAGCCCAAGGTGATGGCGGCGAAGACCGCCCCTTGCGGGTCCTGCGCGACCGTGAAGCGACCGACCTTCGGAATGTCGCGTGGCGGCACGATCAGTCGCCCGCCGAGACGCTGCGCCGTTTCGGCCACGCGGTCCACGGAGGCGGTGGCGAAGTAGAGCATCCAGTTCGGCGGCACCGGCCCCATGTCGGGCGTGATCGGCATCATGCCGGCGAGCGAACCCTCGCCCTGCGTGAACTCGGTGTACTCCATCTCGGTGAGATCGCTCTTCTTGGCGCCCCAGTCGAAGAGGCCGCAGTAGAAGTCGCGGGCGCGGCCGGTGTCCGGCGTCATCAGCTCCGCCCAGCAGAGCGAGCCCGGTTCGTCCTTGAGCTGGGCGCCGTGGTGCTGGCCCGGTTGCCACAAGCTGAGCACGGCCCCCGTTGGATCCTGGAGGACGGCCATGCGGCCGAAGTTCATCACGTCCAGCGGGGGCGCGAGGAGCCGGCCGCCGAGCGCGCTCACGCGCACCGCGCTCGCTTCGAGATCCGCGACGCTGACGTAGGCGCTCCAGTGCGGCGGCACGCCCTGATCGGTCTCCTCGCTGCGCTGCTTGTGGAGCGCCCCGACCGACTTGCCCCCCCGAAAGAGCATCGTGTAGACCAGGCCCGGCGCGACGGGATCGTCGTGATGGGTCCAGTCGAACAGCTCGCTGTAGAAGCGCTTTGCAGCCTCGGGATCGCTGGTCGTCAGCTCGACCCAGCAGAAGGTGCCCGGGGCGTGGGCGGCAAACTCGGCCATGGTGACTCCTTCGTGTGAGAGGGTGCGGGCAGTCTAGCGGGCGGGCGCGGACGACTCAAGCGCCCGTCCCGCCCGGCGCGCGGGGGCCTTGCCACGCGGCGCGCGACCTGCTTGACTGGCCCCGCGCCCCGCCGGAGGAGCCATGCCTCGACTGACGCTCACGCCGGTGACCGCCTACGATTTCGCGTGCACGCTGACCGTGCGCACGACCGACCTCAACTATGGCGGCCACCTCGGCAACGACCGCCTGCTCGCGCTGGTTCAGGAGGCGCGTGTCGCCTTTCTCGCCGAGCGCGGGCTCAGCGAGCTGAACGCCGGCGGGCCGAGCCTGATCATGGCCGACGCGGCGGTCGTCTACCAGGGCGAGGCCTTTGCGGGCGATGCGCTGCGCTTCGAGGTCGCCGCCCGCGAGCCGGGCCGGGTGGGCTTCCGCCTCCTCACGCGGGTCACGCGCCCGGCCGACGGGGCGGCCATCGCTCTCGTCGAGACGGGCCTGGTCTGCTTCGACTACGCGCGGCGGCGCCCGCAGCCGCTCTCGCCCGCGCTGCGCGCCCTCTGCGGCGCGCCCGCGTCCTAGTCTCCCGGGCGCGAACTTCCAGTCCCCGTGACAGGGCAGTGACAACGCGGAAGCGCCGATCACTACCTTATGCGCCATGAATCCCCGGTTCGGCTCACCCCTCGCGCCCGGCAGGTGATCATGGCCCCGCGACCCCTGCTCGCCGCCTTGTTGCTGCTCGCGCCGCTGCTCGCCCACGGCGAGGAGGCGCCGGCGCCTCAGTACATCGCCCTGGACGACAGCACCACCCTCAAGGTCTACGCCCTCGACGCCGTCGTGGTCACCGGCTCGCGCACCGAGCAACGCCTGGCCGACGTCACGATCGCCACCGAGCTGATCCGGCGCGAGGACCTCGCGCGCTCGGGCGCGCCCGACCTCGCCGACTTCCTCGAGAAGCAGGCGGGCATCGTCGTCAACCACTCGCTCTTCGGCAGCGGCGTGCAGCTGCAGGGTCTGGGCAGCGAGTACGTGCTGGTGCTCGTCAACGGTGAGCGCGCACTGGGCCGCAAGGGTGGCGTCATCGATCTCTCGCGCTACGCCACCGACAACATCGAGCGCATCGAGGTGGTGAAGGGCAACCAGTCGGCGCTCTACGGCGCCGATGCGATCGGCGGCGTCATCAACATCATCACCCGCGGCAGCGAGCGGCCGCTCGAGATGGACCTGCGCGGGGACTTCGGCGACGGCGGCGAGCGGGACCTCGGTGCCAGTCTCGGCTACCGCGGGCAGCGCTGGACCAGCCGGACGACCGGCAGCTGGGACGAGGCGGAACCCTACGACCTTGCGCCCGCCGATCCCGAGACGAGCGTCGACGGCTTCCAGGAGCTGAGCCTGGCCAACCACAGCGAGTGGGACCTGGCCGATCGCCTGCAGCTCAAGGGCGACCTCAGCTACATCTCGCGCGACCAGGAGGGTGTGGACGGCGGCACCCTGGCCTCGCCGGCCGTCTTCGACCGCACGGCCAAGACCGAGATCTTCGCCTGCGCGCTCGGCCCCAACCACCATGCCGCCAGCGGCAATCGCACGCGGGGCAGCCTGCAGTTCAGCTACTACCTCGACCAGTACCTGGAGGACCAGCGCGGCTCGACGGCCCTCGATCAGTACCAGGAGACCCGGCAGCGTCTGCTCCACGGCTCCGCCCAGCACGACCACCTGCTGCCCGGCCGCCACCTGCTCTCCACCGGCCTGGAGGCCTTTCAGGAGTGGATCGAGACCGAGCGCCTCGCGAGCGGTGCCGAGGAGCGCGAGCGGCTCGGCCTCTTCCTGCAGGATCAGTGGGAGCAGGGACCGGAGGGGCGGCTCAAGCTGATCGGCGGCCTGCGCCTCGACCACGACTCGCAGTTCGGCACCCACCTGACGCCCAAGCTCAGCCTGCGTCGCGACCTCGGTCGCTCTGTGATCCTGCGCGCGGGACTCGGCCAGGGCTTCCGGGCGCCGGACTTCAAGGAGCTGTACATCTACTTCGCCCATCCGGCGGTCGGCTACGTGGTCTACGGCAACCCGGACCTCGAGCCCGAGCTCTCGCGCAGCGCCAATCTCGGCCTCGAGTGGCGCAGCAACCAGGGCTTCTGGCTCTCGGTGAACGCCTTCTACCACGACTTCGACAATCTCATCCAGGGCGTGCTCACCGACGAGCTGGTCGGTGGTCTCCGGAAGGCGGTCTACGTGAACGTCGCCGAGGCGACGATCCGCGGCCTCGAGTCGAACCTGCACCTGCGTCCCCTGCCGGCTCTGCAGGCCGAACTGGGCTACGCCTACCTCGACAGCCGCGACGAGGAGACGGGCTCCATCCTCGACGGCCGCCCCCGCCATCGGGGCACGCTGAATCTGGACTACCGCTTCGTGCGCGCGCGCGCGAACCTCGCCCTGCGCGCCTCGCTGGTCGGCGAGCGCAGCTTCACCCAGGAGACCAGCGGCCTCGCCTCGACCAAGGCCGATCCCTACGCCCTGCTCGACCTGCGCCTGAGCAAGGAGCTGGGCGAGCACCTCGGCCTCTCGCTGGCGGTCAAGAACGTTCTCGATGCGGGCGATCACGACTACCTGCGGGTCGCGCCGCGCCGCTTCGTCGCCGGCTTCAGCCTCAAGCACGGCAACCGCTGAACCCCTCACCCCCCCGCAAAGGAGTCCACATGAAGCTGCTTCGCCTGCTGCCCCTGCTGCTCGCGGTCGGCATCCTTGCCGGCGCCTGCAGCGACGATGAACTCGCCCCCACCGGCGACGACAACGAGACCGCGACGGTCGCGACCACCGACAACGGCGACGGCACCTTCACGACCGTCGTCGACGCCGGCTACCTGACCGCCACGGAGTGGATCTACGTCGACCTCGAGGCCGGCACCCAGGTGACGCCCGCCGATCCCGCCGCTTCCACCGAGTGGGATCTCGCCTTCAAGTTCGCGAACATCATCCTCAACGGCGGCGCCAACGGCAGCGGCGCCGCGGCGCTCCACGCCTACGACGACGGCGCCTTCGCCACCCTGGCGACCGCCCCGGAGACGGTCTACCTCACCGACACCGGCACAGGCGACGCCGGGCAAGCCTTCAACGCAGGCACGGGCTGGTACGACTACGATCCCATCTCGCACGCCTTTGCGATCCGGCCGGACCGCTACTATGCGATCCGCCGGGCGGACGGCTCCTACATCAAGCTCAAGATGATCGACTTCGTCGATGGCGCCGGCACGCCGGGCTTCCCGACCTTCGTCTGGGCGCCCATCGCCGGCGACTTCGCCGTGGCGACGGCCCTCGCCGGAGCGGCGCGGGAGACGGTGATCGTCGCCGCCCCGCTAGGCAGCAGCGACTGGGTGTACTTCAGCCTGGCGACCGGCCTGGCGGCCTCGCCCGCCGACCCCGCGAACGCGGACGACTACGATCTCGCGCTCAACTTCGCGAACATCCGCCTGAACGGCGGCACGAACGGCACCGGCGGTGTCGGCCTCGTCGCCTTCGACGACACGGGCTACGCAGCGCTGGCCACGGCGCCCGCGGCCGGCTACATCAGCGACACCGGCACCGGCGACAGCGGGCTGGCCTTCAACACGGGCAGCGGCTGGTACACCTATGACTTCATGACTCACACGATGAACGTCAACGCCGACCGCTACTACGCGATCGCCGGTGCGGACGGCAGGCACTACAAGCTCCGCGTGAACGCCTTCCACTACGAGAGCGGCGTCGCCGCCCACCTGAAGCTGGAGTGGGAACCGATCGCGGCGCCATAGACCCAAGAAACGGCGCCCCCGCTCCGTGGAGCGGGGGCGCCGCGCTTCTCCCCAGATCAAGAGGGCTCAACGACGGCCGGGACGCGACTCCGGCTTCGCCTCGGGCTTGCCGCGCTCCTTGCGCGAAGGCCGCTCCTCGGGCTTGGACGCCGGCTTGGATTCCGGCTTGGCCGCGGGTCTCGACTCCGGCCGGCGCTCCTCCGCGCGCGGCGGTTCGGGCTTCGCCTCGGGCTTGCTCTCGGGCTTCTCGGGGCGCACGGCCGGTTTGTCCTCGCGCTGCGCTGGGCGATCGTCGCGCTTGTCGCGGTCCTCGTCGCGGCGACTGGGCCGATCGCCGCGGCGATCGTCGTCGTCCTTGCGGCTGGGCCGATCCCCCGGCTCGTAGCGCCGGTCGTTGCGATCCCAGCGCTGCGGCCGATCCGGGCGGTCGTCCCGGCGATCCGACTTCGCGCCCCGATGATCCTCGCGGATCGCGACGGGCGGACGGCCGGGTTTGTCGCGATCCCAGTCCCCCGGCTTGACGACGTAGTGCACGCTCTTCCAGCGCAGGCGCGGGCCGTCGTGCCGATCGCGGTACCAGAAGTCGTACTCGGGGCGGTGGCCCCAGTGCCACCAGCGGCGATGGCACCAGTGGTGATCCCAGTGCCAGTCGACCCAGAGGTTGATGCTGACGTAGGGATCCCAGAAGGGGTCCCAGTAGCGGTCCGGGTACCACTGGTAGACGAGATAGCGCGGGTAGGGCACCACGGCGCGGACGTAGAACCAGGCGACGTCGCTGGCATAGCCGTCGGGGCCGCGGCCCTCGCCGTCCCAGGTCAGCTGTTCGTTGATCTCCCAGATCGCCTCCGACGGGTCGCCGCTGATGCGGCCGCCGACGCTCGCCGAGCGGTACCAGTACTCGTTGCTCGGCTCGAGCACGCCCAGGCGCAGCGGGTAGGGCGAGGCGACGGCGACGATGTACTCGATGCCCTTCGGCCCATCGATGACCAGGTCGTAGCGGTCCTCGGGGCCAGGGATCGAGTTGACCCGCCCGCCCTGCACCCACTGCGAGTCGCCGTAGCGGGGGTAGAGCAGGCTGAGGTAGCCGTCGCTGTCGACATTGTAGACGGCGACGTAGCTATCGGCGTTCGTGCGGAAGCGGATCGTCAGCCCCTGACCGTAGTCGTAGACGGCACCGTCCGCGTTGTCGAGCCAGACATCCACGTCCACGGGCCCGGCGGTCGACTGGTCGTAGGGCGTCACCGTCGCCGCCGCGGCCAGTGCCGGCAGCAGGAGCGCACTGAGGATCGCGATGAGCGTCTTCATGGTTTCCTCCTCTCCTAGCGACCGCCGGCGGCGTTGCGCGTGCCACCGGTGCGCTGCTTGAAGCTGTTGGCGTCGCCGGCCCGCGGGGCCTTGCCGGCGGCATTCGCCCCGGCGCCCGCGATCACGGCGAGCTCGGGATTGCCCTCGTCCACCTGGAAGGCCCAGTCGACCACCACGAAGTCCTCGCCGATCTCGCGCACGCGGAACTTCGCGAAGTGATTGTCCCAGGTCCAGACCAGGTAGGCGTGGCCCGTGTAGAGCCGCACCAGGTCCGCCTCGTCGAGAGTCCAGCCACCCTCGGGGGCCCAGTCGATCTCGTCGAGGGACTCGACCCAGCCGGCGCTCTGCAGGTCGGTGCCGTAGACGTCCTCCCCTACCAGGACGTCGGTGCTCTGCATCGCGTAGCGATCCCCATCCCAGAGGAGGTACATGTCGGCGTAGGGATCGTCCCAGGGGAGCACCATGTGCTGGTAGAAGCCCGAGAAGTCGACCCCGGCCAGGGCGTCCTCGTCGTAGACGGTGATCCGCCCGGCGGGACGCGGCGTGTCGTGGATGGTCTCGTAGCTGAGCTCGCTCTCGCGGCCGTCCCAATCCCGCGCCGCGACGGCGTAGTAGTAGGTGATGCCGTTGCTCACCTGGCCGTCGCGGTAGTACTCGTCGATGCTGGAGCCGATCACCGCGTAGGGACCGCTGGCGTTCGGGCTGCGGTAGATGCTGTAGCTGGCGAGGTCGGCGTCATGGATCGGGCTCCAGTAGAGCTCTACGGAGCGATCGCCCGTGACCGAGAAGACGCCCGAGGGGGCGGGGAGTCGCGGCTCCTCATGCCAAAGGCGGGAGCTGCGACAGGCGCCCAGGCCGAGGGCCATCGCCACCAGGAGTGCGCCGCGGATCAGGTTGCTGGTTATCATCGCGTGACCTCCGTTCCTCGCTGTCCTCGGGCCCGGCTAGCGGCCGCCTGCGCGGCCGTGAGACCGGGACTTCGGCTTGCTGTCCTTGGGCCTTGCGGTGTCCGGCCCGCGCTCCTCGCGGATGTCCTTGATCATCTCGCGCAGGCGGGCGTTGAAGCGCTTCTCGAAGAGCTCGAAGCGCGCCTGCTGCTCGAGGGAGAGCAGGGGGAAGGCCTGGCGCCGGAAGGCGCCCTCCTCGGCCTGCAGGCGCTCGTCCAGGCGGCGCATGTCCGCCATCACCGAGCGGATCTGGTCGCCGTTGCGGCTGGAGTCCTTGACGAGCACCTCCAGCGCCTGCTCGAGGCCGCGGCGCTCCTGGCGGTGCCGCGTGCGGGCGCGGTCGTAATCCTCGTAGAGCGGCACGAACTCGCGCGCGGCCTGCGAGTCGAGTCCCAGTTCGCGCACGAGCTCCCAGGACTTGACGTCGCGGATTTGCTGGCGCAGGTCCTGCCGCTCGCGCTCCTGAAGGGCCGCCGCCGGCGCCGCCGTCAGGCTCAGGATCAGCAGGCCGGGGACGATCGCCATCTTGCGCATCTCGGTTCCTCCTCGCGCTCAGCCGCGCAGGCTGGCCAGGCGCTCCGCCAGCGCCGCCATTTCCGTCACCGTCAGCTCTTCGAGCAACTGATCGGGATCCTCGTCTTCCGCTGCCAGCGACGGGCTTTCGTCGAGCAGGATCTCCAGCTCGCCCGCGCCGGCTGCCAGCTCCAGCTCCAGGGCCGCCAGGCCGGGCAGCGGCCCCTGCCCCTCGGCGATCGGGGCCCGCGGCGCGCCGGGCAGCTCGGGCGACCGCTGGCTCCACCAGAAGAGCGCGACCAGCAGCAGGATCGCCGCCGCGGCCAGGCCGCCCCAGGCCAGGCGCGCCGGCAGGGGCGCGCGCTCCGGCGTCGCTGGCGTCTCCTCGGCAAGCCCGCGGAGCACCCGCGCGCGCAGGGCCGGCCAGTAGTCCGCGGGCGGTTCGCCGAGGGGCCGCTCCGCCAGCCGCGCCAGCGTCCGGCGCAGGGCCGCCAACTCGCTGGCGCAGCCGGGGCAGCGCGTCAGGTGCTCGGCCAGCTCGCCGGCGGCGGCCGCGTCCCGCCCGCCCGCCCGCTCGGCGTCGAGGGCGTCCAGGAGGCGATCCTGCCAGGCGCGGCAGGCCCTAGTCGTCGAGCGCGTCTTCATCGCTCAGCTCCCGCTTCAACTTCTGCAGGGCCTGGAAGTGGTTGGCCCGCACGCCGCCCTCGCTGCGCTGGAGCGCGGCGGCGATCTCGCCGTAGTCCAGCCCTTCCCGGTGCCGCATCAGGAAGACGGCCCGCTGCTTCGGCGGCAGGGCGGCCACCGCCCGCTCGATGCGAGTGGCCAGATCCTTGCGCGCCAGGTCGCGCTCCGGCTGGCCGCGCCGCGTGCGCAGCCGCCGCACCACGTCGCCGAGGGCGACCAGCGGGTGCCGTCGCGCGCTGCGCAGCCGGCTCAGGCAGAGATTCACGGCGATCCGATGCAACCAGGTCCCGAAGCTCGCCCGGAACTCGAAACTCGGCAGGGCTCGGAAGGCTCGGATGAAGGTCTCCTGCGCGATGTCGTCGGCCGCGTCCGGGTCGCCCAGCATGCCCAGCGCCAGGCGATGGATCCGCTTCTCGTGCCGCTCCATGAGTGCGTCGAAGGTCCATCGCTCCCCCTCCAGGAATCGCCGGACGAGCTCGCCGTCGTCGAGTCCCGCGTGCCGGCTCACTGTCGATCTCCGGAAGCTTGGACGCCGGGGCGGCCGGTCCGTTTAAGGGCCCCGCCGCGTAACGACCGCGTAACGACTGGGAGCGATCCTCTCTCGCGACGCACCGGCAGGAGGCCGGCACCCAACCCGGCAAAGGAGGCCCGCGTGTCCACCTTCGTGGTCAGCTTCCTCGGCGATCCCCAGCGCAGCTTCCGCGGCCGGGTCCGGCACGTGGCCTCGGGCGAGGAGGCCGTTTTCGCCTCGGTCACCGACCTGCTCCTCTTCTTCGAGGAGACGGCGGGCTTGACGGGCCGGGACCCCGAGACGGCGGAGACGGCCCCGCCCCGGTTGGAGACGCCGGAGGGGCATCGGGACGCCTGAGGCGCTCCCCCAGTTCGCGCAGGCGCGGCGAGGGCGGCAGGTCCAGCTCCTCGATGAGCAGGCGCTCGTAGCGCTGGTAGTCCGCCAGGGCCTCTCGGCGCTGGCCGAGGCGGCGCTGGGCCTCGATGAGATGCCAGTGCAGGCCCTCGGCGTAGGGATCGCGCTCCAGCCCCTGGCGGCAGAGGACCGGCAGCTCCGCCCAGCGCTCGCCCTTCGCCAGGAGGCCAAGCAGCCGCTCCAAGGCCCGCAAGAAGCGATCGCGCAGGCCTTCCCGTTCGAGCACCGCCATCTCCTCGTAGGGGCTCTCGGCCAGGAAATCGCCGCGATAGAGCGCCAGGGCGGCCCGCAGCGCCGCCTCCAGGCCCTTCGCGTCGTCGCGCCGCCGGGCGGCCTCCGCGGCAGCCAGCCCGGCCTCGAACTCGGCCACGTCGTAGCGGTGCCCGGCTCCCGGATCGAGCCGGCAGGCTTCCTGGCGGTGCTGCACATGCGAGGGGCCCTCGTCTCGATCGAGCAGCCGCCGGAGCTGGAAGATGCTCTGGCGCAGGTTGCCGCGGCTGCGCTGCGGATCGGCTTCCGGCCAGAGCGCTTCGAGGATCTGCTCCTGGGGCACCCAGCGAAAGCGCTGTACGAGGAGCAGCTGGAAGAGCCGCAGCGCGCGGCGCGAGGGCCAGTCCTCGAGGCGCAGGCAGTCCTCGCCCCGCTCGATCTCGAGCGGACCCAGGGCGCGGACGTGCAGCGAGTGCCCCGGCGCCGCGCTGAGCTCCGCGGCCGCGGCCTGGGCAGCGCCGTCCCGGCGGCCGCGCGCGAGCCGCGCGAGCAGGCCGCGCGCGCCGTCGCCACCCAGCCGGCCGAGCAGCTCCACGAGGCGCAGCCGGCAGCCCTCGTCCGCGCTCTCCGCGAGTGGCGCCAGGGCGGCGAGAGCCGCCTCCCCCATCGCATCGAGGGAACGGGTGGCGTGCTCCGCCTCGATCCCCCGCGCCAGTGCCGCCGCCCAGAGGCGCGCGCAGGCTGCTGGCTGCTGGACGCGCAGGGCGCGCTCGTGCTCCGAGGCGGCCAGGGCGCTCAGGAATTCGGCGAGCGGCGCGTCGGCGAGTCGGCCGGCGGCGAGGGCGCGATCCAGGCGCAGGCAGGCGAGCCGCCGTCGCTCGAACTGGGCGTCGGCGGCCCCCAGCAGGCGCTCGGCGCGCTGCCAGTGCGGCCCCTCGTGACCGGGCGCCGCGGCCAGACCGAGCAGGGTCTCGCAGTGCCCCTCGTGCAGACGATGCCCCACGCTGCGCGCCGCGGCCAGCGCCCGGCGCAGGCGGCGGCGGGCGATGAGCCGATTGCCCTCGGCGAGATCGAGTTCGGCCAGGGCCAGGTGCGGGATGGAGCGCATCTCCGCCTCCGCCTCGCGCTCACCCAGTTCCTGCGCCCGCTCGAGGTGCGCGCGGGCGGCGGTGTACTCGCCCTCGAGGAAGCGCAGGCGGCCGAGGCTGTAGTGCAGGACGGCCAGCATCGTTGCGTACTCGAGTCGCTCGGCGATGCGCAGGGCCTCCTCGCAGCAGTCGGCGGCCTCGCGCAGCTCACCGGCCTCCACGAGCGCCCAGCCCAGCACGCCCAGGCTGTGGCAGATGCGCCGCGGGTCGCCCAGCTCGCGGAAGATGGCCACGGAGCGGCGGCCGGCGCGCTTCGCCTCGCGGAACTCGCCGCGCGGCCCGTAGACGTTGCCCACCAGCAGGTAGAGCACCCGCCCCTCGCCGAGCGCATCCTGGCGACGGCGGAAGATGCGCCCGGCCTGCACGAGCGCCGCGGCGCCCTCCTCCAGACGCCCCAAGTCGCAGGCCGAGACGCCACGGAGGCCGAGCAGGCGCCCTTCCACGGCCGGCCGCAGGCCGGGCTCGGCCAGGGCGCGGTCGCACAGGCGCAGGCAGCTGCGGTAGTTGCCTTGACGCATGGCGAGCTGGGCGAGCAGGCTGAGCAGCTCGACACGCCGCGGGCCGCTCGCCGCCCGGCGCAGGGCAGCCCGATAGGCGCGCGCCGCCTCGGTGAAGCGGCCCTGCACCTCGTGCACCCGTCCGAGCAGGTGCAGGGCCGAGGCGCTCGCTGCGAGCCGCGCTGCCGGCAGGCTGACGAGCAGCTCGCGGAGCAGGCTGTACTGGCCGGTGGCGAGCAGCTCCTCGCCCTGGCGCTCGCAGAGGGCGAGCAGCCCGTCGCTGTCGCCCGCCTCGGCGCTGGCCGCGGCGGCGCCGATCCAGTCGCCCCGCTGCCGCAGCAGGCCCGCCGCGCGGCTCAGCAGCGCCTGCCGCCGCGCTTCGCCCTCGTGCCGGGCGAGCTGCTCGCGCAGGCAGTCGCGAAAGAGCGCGTGCAGGCGGTAGCCGCCCGCCGCATCGGGGGCGAGGAAGCAGTTGCGCCGCGCCAACTCGGCGAGCCGCGCGGCCGCGTCGCGGCTTCCCAGCAGCGCATCGCAGAGCGCGGGCTCCTGGCGCGGCAGGATGGCGATCGCGCGCAGGAAGCGGCGGGTCTCGGCGGGTAGTCCGGCCAGCACCTCTTCGGCGAAGTAGGCGAACCAGTCGCCGCGCGCGGCGCGCAGGCCCGCGAGCGCCGCGGCGAGCGCGGCCGGCGTCGGCTCGGCAAGGCCCTGGAAGAGAATGCCCACGCCCGCCGCCCAGCCCTCGGTCAGGGTCGCAATGCGCGCTGCCTCCGCTGCCGGCAGCAGCTTGCCCGGAAAGCGCAGCGCATAGAGCGCCGCGATCTCCTCGGCGCTGAATGCCAACTCCGCGGCGCCGAGGCTGGCCAGCTCGCCGGCCGCGCGCAGGCGCGTCAGCGGCAGGTCCAGGGCTTCCCGCGAGAGAAGCGCCAGACACCCCGTGGCGGGTAGCTGGCGGAGCAGGCGCTCGAGCAGGGCCCGCACCGGCGGCGCTCCGGCCACGAGATGCAGGTCGTCGAGCACGACCAGGCAGGGCGCCGGCGCCGCGGCGAGCAGGGCCAGGGTGCCGCCGAGCCGGTCCTCGGGCTCCATCTCGCTCGCGGGATCGACGGGGCGGCCCAGGGCGCGGCGCAGGGCGGCCTCGAAGAGCCGCGCGAAGGCCGCGGAGTCGGCATCGCCCGCCTCCAAGCTCAGCCAGGCCACGGGACCCGCGTGCCGGCCCGCGGCGCGCGCGAGGAAGGCCGTCTTGCCGAAGCCCGCGCCCGCGGTGACGGCGAGCACGCGCCGACGTCGACAAGTCTCCCAGAGCTCGTCGAGGCGAGGGCGCTCGAGGTACAGGGCCGGCAGCCGGGGCGGCTCCAGCTTGGTGAGGACGAGCGAGGATGGCATGGCGCGGTCACCCGGCGGCTGGCGGTCGCAATCCAGTATGCCGCTTCCCGGGCAGGCACTCAAGCGAACCCGCCGGCGTCCGCGCGGGGTCCGGCGCTTTCCCCGCATTGCTCGCCGGCGGGCATGACGGTTGCCCCCGCGTTCAGCGGTATCGCCGCACCGCCATCGCGAATGGAAAGGACTGCCATGCCCGCCTCGGACGGCAAGCGCCAGATCTGGATCATCCCGGGTGAATCGCCGGGGGGCTTCGTCCCGATCCCGGCGGACCGGGCGCCCGGTCACCGCGTCGTGGCCGCGCCCATCGCGCGGCGACAGCGCCGCTCCGAGACGCGTCCGCTGCGCCTGCTCGCGCGGCTCTACGGGCTCGGCCCCCTCGGCGCCCTGTTCGGAGGCGCGACGCGCGGGGAGCAGATCCTGGCCGGGACCGCCCTCGGCGCCGGAGTCCTCTGGCTGCTGCTGCAACTGCCGCCCGTCGCGGCGGGCCTGCCGGCCCTGCCGCGGCTGGGCCTCGCGCTGCTTTGCGGCGGCCTCGCGCTGGCGGCCTGGTCCCGCGAGTTGGCCCTGGCCGCGGGCCAGCGGCGCCTCAACCGCGACCGCCTGCCGGCCTGGATGCGCGGCAGCGGCGGGGCGGCGCTGCTCGGCCTGACCCTGCCCGGATTCGGGCTGCTCCTCGCCGGACGGGCGCGGCGCGCGGCCCTTGCCTTCGTCAATGCGGGACTCACGCTGGGCGCGCTCTGCGCGGCGGCCGGCTTGATCCTGACGCCCGGACCAGGAAAGCCGAGCGCCGCCGTCGAACTGTGCCTCGGTGGGACGCTCCTCGCGGTCGCGCTGGGAGCCCTCCTCTGGGTGGCGGGCGCCCTCGACGGCGGCCGGCTCCTGGCCAATGCCGCCCGCCGGCCGCGCGCGGTGCCGGCGGACCGCTTCGCTCTCGCCCTGCTCCTGGCCCTGATGCTCTTCGGCGCCGCCTTCGATCCCGCCGAGCTGGCCAGCGACCTCGACGCCATCGCCGCCTCGCTGCAGGCCCGCGACTTCCGCCACGTCCCGCTGGCCTGCGAGCTCTGGGCCCTGCGCCTCGATCCCTCCCGTCCGGAGTACGCGCTGCGCGCGGCGGATCTCGCCGCCGCCAGCGATCGGCCGACCCTGGCCGGCGCCCTCCTCTACTCGGTGCGCGAGCGCTGGCAGGTCTGCACGGTTCGCTTCGGCCGCGAGTGGCCGCGCCGCCCGCGCCTGGACGGCCACGCGGCGGTGGGCGCCGCGCTCCCCCAGTAGCGCCCGACTTGGCATGGCCGGGCGCCGCGGTGTACCTTTGCGGAGTGGGATGTCCGCCATGGCTCCCGGAGCCGGAGGTCACCGATGACGCTCTGCAGCCGCCGCGACTTCATCAAGGGTCTCGCCGCGGGATCCGCCCTCGCCCTCACGCCCCTGCCCTTGCTCGGCGCCGAGGAGACGCCGCGCACCCTCGCGATTGCCCGCTGGCAGGGCGAGGCACTCGGCGAGGCGACGCTCGACGCCGCGGCGGGCCGCCTCACCGAGCGCGCGATCGCGGCCCTGGGCGGCATGGGCCGCTTCGTCACGAAGGGCGATCGCGTCTGGGTGAAGCCCAACATCGGCTGGAACCGGAGCCCCGCCCAGGCGGCCAACACGCACCCGGCCGTCGTCGGCGCGCTCGTGCGCCTCTGTCTCGAGGCCGGCGCCAAGAGCGTGCGCGTCGGCGACCACACCTGCCATGAGCCGCGGCAGACCTACGCGACGAGCGGCATCGCCGCCGCCGTCGCGGCCGCGGGCGGCGAGATGGTGACGCTCGACCCCGCGCGCTGCCGGCGCGTGGCGCTCGGCGGCAAGCGGCTCAAGGAGTGGGAGCTCTTCCCGGAGATCCTCGAGGCCGACCTCGTCATCAACGCGCCGATCGCCAAGCACCACGGGCTCTCGCGCACGACGGCCTGCATGAAGAACTACATGGGCGTCGTCGGCGGCAATCGCAGCGTCTGGCACCAGGACTTCGCGACCTGCCTGGTGGACATCACGGCCTTCCTGAAGCCGCGCCTGTGCGTGCTGGACGCGACGCGCGTGCTCCTGCGCCACGGCCCGCAGGGCGGCAACCTCGAGGACGTGGCGACGCCCGGCCTGGTCGCCGCCGGCGCCGACATCGTCGCGCTGGACGCGCTGGCCGCCGAGCTGATCGGCCTCGCGCCGGCCGAGCTGCCCGTGCTGAAGGCGGGCGTTGCGGCGGGCCTGGGCAGCCTCGACTACCGCGCGCAGGCCGGTGCGGAGCTCGCCGTCTCGTGACCGCGCGGGGCCGGGCGCGGCGGCTCATCTGGCTGCGCCGCGGCGTCCAGGCGGCGAGCCTGGCGCTCTTCGTCGGGCTGCTCCTCGCCATGCGGCCGCCAGAGAGCGGCGCGCCCTCGCCCCGGCTCGGCTTCTACTTCCACCTCGATCCGCTGCTGCTCGTCGGCGCCTGGCTGGGCGGCGAGCGCCTCGCCGGGCCCGCGCTGCTCGCCCTCGCCACGCTCGCGCTCACCGTGCTGCTCGGCCGCGTCTTCTGCGGCTGGCTGTGTCCCCTCGGCGCGCTGCACAACGCGCTGAGCTGGCTGGGCTGGCGCAGCGCCGCCCGCCGCCGCGAGACGGACGGCCTCTCGCGCTGGCAGCGCGCCAAGTACTGGCTGCTCGTCGCCCTGCTCGTGATGGCCGTGGGCGGCGCGCACTGGACGGGCGTCTTCGATCCCCAGTCCCTGCTCTACCGCAGCCTGACGACGGGGCTGCTGCCCGGCCTCGACTGGGGGATCAGCGCGGGCGCAGCGGCGATCTTCCAGGCCGACCCGCAGCTGGGGCCGCTGCACCTGACCGCGCTCAGCGAGCCGCTCTACCGCTTCTGGCGGGACGCGCTGCTCGCTGGCAGGGAGTTCGTTTTCGCGGGCGGCGGGCTCATCCTGGCCCTGTTGCTCGCGCTGCTCGCGCTGAACCTCTGGCGGCCGCGTTTCTGGTGTCGTTACCTGTGCCCTCTCGGCGCGCTGCTCGGCGCCTGCGCGGGGCGCACGGCCCTGCGCCTGACGCCGACCGGAACCTGCGGCGCCTGCCAGCGCTGCCTGCTGCGCTGCCCCGCGGCGGCGCAGCCCGAGAAGCCCGGTCAGTGGTTGCCCGAGGAGTGCTTCGGCTGCTGGAACTGCGTGGCGAGCTGCGGCGAGGACGCCCTCGACTTCCGCTGGCAGTGGCCCTGGCGGCGGCCCGCCGCCGCGCGCGTGGACCTCGGCCGGCGCGCGCTCGTCGGCGCGGGGCTGGCGGGCCTCGGCGCGCTGCTCGTCTTCAAGTTGCCGCCGAGCGCGCGGGCGAAGACCTTTGGCCCCGAACTGATCCGCCCGCCGGGCGCCCTCGCCGAGGGCGACTTCCTCGCCCGCTGCGTGCAGTGCGGCCTGTGCATGCAGGTCTGCCCGACGGGCGCGCTGCAGCCGGCCATCGATCAGGCGGGCCTGGCCGGCCTCTGGACGCCCGTGCTCGTGCCGCGCCTGGGCTACTGCGAGCACGGCTGCGCGCTCTGCGGGCAGGTCTGCCCGACGGGCGCGATCGCGCCGCTCGCGCTCGCCGAGAAGCAGGCGCTGAGTATCGGCCTCGCCACCATCGACACCACGCGCTGCCTGCCCTACGTCTACGGGCGCGAGTGCATCGTCTGCGAGGAGCACTGCCCCGTGCCGACGAAGGCGATCTACTTCGTGGAGACGGAGGTCACGCTGCGCGGCGGCGAGCGGCGGGTGCTCAAGCAGCCGCGCGTGGAACCGACGCTCTGCACGGGCTGCGGCATCTGCGAGACGAAGTGCCCCTTCGCCGACCGCGCGGCGATTCGCGTGACGAGCGCGAACGAGAGCCGGCATCCGGCGAACCAGCCGCTGCTGCCGGGCGGGACGGAGAGCGTTGGAAGCAATCCCTACGGCGCCTAGCGCAGAGTCGGCAGGGAGACGAGTCCCGACTGCAGGCGCAGGGTATCACCGGCGATCCGGGCTGCACCGAAGCGGCCGGCATAGTCGCGGAAGCTGAGGCCCTGCGCGGCTGCGGCGAGCAGCGAGGCATCCCGCCGGCAGATCGCCGCCAGCGCCGCGAGGGCGGCCCGCGCTGCGCCGCTGTCCGGGTAGGCGGCCACGAAGGCGCGCTCGGGCGAGAGCGCCTCGCCGTAGTCCCCCACCGCCGCATAGACGCGCCCGTCGAGGCTGAGCGGATCGCCGCCGGAGAAGGGCAGGTAGGGCTCCTCGCTGAAGGCGCCGCGCAGGAGCCGCTCGCTGTGCGGGCGCAGGCCCGCCTGCGGGAGCGCCGCGAAGAGCGGATCGCCGCCCGGCGCGGGACGGGACCCCGCCGCGGCGTCGGCAATGGCGGCCATCGCGGGCTGCAGCGCGGGCGCGCCGTCCGGGTTGTTGACCTGGATGAAGAGGTCCCCCGCAACCAGCGTGAGCTGATGGGGCGCGGCGCTGTGCCGGTGAGCCAGCGCCGGCAGCGGCGCCTCGCGCCCGCACTTGAGCAGATAGACCGCGTAGGCCGCGCGGGCGTCCTCGAGGCGGTAGACCTCGAGGTCCAGCTCGCGATCCGCGCTGTCGGCGTAGGCCGCGACCAACAGATCGACGAAGCCGAACTCGTGGAAGAGCTCGGCGCCACCGTCGATGTGGCCGTAGAGCTCGCGGCCGGGGTAGAGCCGCGGCGCGCCGGCGAGCCGCCAGCCCGCCGGCGCCGGCGGGGGCGCGAGGGGCTCGCGCGCCGCCGCCGCACTCGCGAGCACGAGCAGCAGCCAGGCCAGCGCGCGCATCAGGCCTGCAGGTGCTCGATGCGCGCGGGGTCGGCGATGCCGAGGCCGAGGGTCTCGGCGTAGCGCAGGTAGTCCGTGTAGCGCGGGTGCTCGTTGACGGCCACGCCCATCGCCTTGCGCTTGGCGACCATGAGATCGTGGCAGACGCGGTCCAGCGCGAAGGGATCCGTGGCCAGGAAGAGCCGCTGGTAGTCCCAGGTGAAGGCGGCGTTGGGCATCGGGCCGCCGTCGTACTGACCGACCAGGCCCTCGTTCACGTTCAGCACCAGCTTGTCGCGCAGGCAGGGGAAGGCGAGCACCTCGGTGCACACCTTGAAGAAGAGCGGCTGGTGCAGGCGGCCCGTGTTGCAGATGGCGCCGTAGCCGAGGTTCTTGGTCGCCATCGAGATGCCGTTGCCCGTGTTCTTGAAGACGGCCAGGTTGATGATCTTCGTGAGCCGCTGGGTGACCAGCCTGCCGAAGGGCGAGCGCAGGTCGCTCACGACGTGCTGGTGCAGGTAGTTCAGATCCGTCGGCGCCGGCGCCTCGGCCCAGTAGAGGACTTCGTCATCGAAGTTGCCCGCGCTGACATGGCGCCCATCCTTGAGCCAGCCGCTCTGATCGGCGCCGTCCTCGAAGGCCGCTTCGTCCATGGTCTGGAGCCCCTCGATGCCGACGCCCGGGAAGCGCTCGGCCGTGAAGCCCGCTTCCGCGAGCATGATGTCGAAGCGATCCCAGATGACGATGTTCGCGCGCGGCAGGCCGTTCTCCGTGAGCCAGGCGATCACCGCATCCGCCAGTTCCAGGTGCGTGCTGATCAGCCCCGCGCCCACGGGGTTCACCTTGATGCCGACCACATCGTCCGCCGCGAAGAGCCGCTTGAAGGCCGCGCCCTCGTCCGTGCCGAAGAGGCTGCGCAGGCCGCGGCGGAACATGATCCCCACGGCAGCGGCGTCGACGAGGCCCGCCGCGATCGCCGCCGGCTCGTGGACCTCGACGACCCGCCCCGGCTGCGCGCCCGGCAGCGAGTGCGCCGTGCGCGGCGCGGCCAGCGCCTTGTCGATGTTCGTCGCCGGCTCGGCCGGCGCCGCCTCGTCCGCCCAGACCGCCGGGCGGCCGAGCAGGAGCCCCGCGCCGGCGAAGCCGCCGGCCTTGAGGAAACCGCGGCGGTCGCAGTGGAAGAGCCCGTCCATCGTGCGGTAGCGCATCGTCGTCCCCTTTCGTCGCGCGGACTCTAGCGCAAGCCGCGGCGCGCGGGAACCGCTATCCGGGCCGCCCGGAGTCCGGGCGCGCCGGCGCCCTCGCCTGCTTGGGGCAGCCACAGGAGGAGGCGATCGCATTCCCTATCTCTTTGAATTGAAAGATGTTACAATGGTGACTGGATCTTGACATTTCCCGGCCTGTGAATACCTTCACAAGGACAAGCATGTCCTGAACTTGGCGACCTTGCCACCCCCCCTGCCGGGACAGGAGGTCGACGCCATGCAGGATCGGCGCGAGTTCCTCAAGGGCCTCGGGGCCGCGAGCCTGGGCAGCGCGCTGCCCGCCGCCGCGGGCGCGGAAGCGTCCGCGCGCAGCCACGACGAAGACCTCGGCGTGCTCGTCGACACCACCTACTGCGTGGGCTGCCGCAAGTGCGAGTGGGCCTGCCGGGACAGCAACCGCATGGCCAATGAGCCCATCGAGAACTACGCCAATGCGGCCACGCTGAGCGCGCCGCGGCGGCCGGATGCGAAGCTCCACACCGTGGTGAACGCCTACCCGGGCGCAGCGGACGGCGAGCCGCGCTTCGTGAAGTTCCAGTGCATGCACTGTCTGGAGCCGGCCTGCGCGAGCGCCTGCATCGTCGGCGCGCTCAGGAAGGACGCGAGCGGGCCGGTCAGCTACGACGCCGGCAAGTGCATCGGCTGCCGTTACTGCATGGTGGCTTGCCCGTTCCAGATCCCGACCTACGAGTACGACGTGGCGCTCGACCCGCGCGTCATGAAGTGCACCTTCTGCTTCGAGAAGACGGTGCGGGCGGGCGGGCGACCGGCCTGCGTCGACATCTGCCCCAAGGGCTGTCTGATCTACGGCAGCCGCGCCGAGCTCATCGACTACGCGCGCCGGTGCCGCCAGCGCGATCCCGACCGCTACCATGACCACCTCTACGGCGAGCACGAGGCGGGAGGCACGAGCTGGCTCTACCTCGCCGCCGCGCCGCTGACCGCGCTGGGCTTCCCGGCACTCGGGGCGCAGGCGCCGGGCCACTACACCGAGCGCGTGCAGCACGCGGTCTTCAAGCACTTCTTCCCGCCC